>ULVN01027254.1_pt1 | contig 37931 bp, 45 predicted proteins | sample 1959491 | NCBI WGS metagenome assembly ULVN01 (sample SAMEA4835787, study PRJEB28245) | human gut metagenome | biome: gut microbiome; material: fecal sample | place: Denmark | collected 2008 | reverse complement strand
TCCTGTTTGAATAGAATTCGAGTTCCCGGTAAATGCTTCGAATGTTCATTAATAGATACCTTCTTTCTTTATATTTTGCTCCTTTCGTATAAAGGACTTAAAAGACATACAAAACCCTCTAAGAACTATACTATACTAAACCAAATGCGAAAGCCGGATAAAGAAAGGAGGTAGTGCCATGGCGAAAACAAAAACTGCCGCAAAACCAAAGATAAAACCGAGTTTGACGGCTGAAGCAAGAGAACAAAAGATGATATCGTTGGCTATGGATTTGGCAGAACAACAATTACGGGACGGCACTGCTTCATCTCAGCTTATAACCGAGTTTGTTAAGCGCGGTTCAGATAAATCAAGACTTGAAAACGAAAAGCTACGGAAAGAGAACGAACTTTTAAGAGCTAAAACTGAAGCTATCGAATCGGCTAAAGAAGTTGAATCTCTTTATAGGGAAGCTCTTGACGCGATGCGAGATTATAGCGGAAGGAGTTCTGACGATGAACGTTAAAACATACTCGGAATTGATAACGTTTCAAACTTTTGAAGAACGTTATAAGTATCTACGTCTTGGCGGAAAAGTTGGAGAGGATACTTTTGGGTTCGATAGATATTTGAATCAATCATTCTACAAAAGTGATGAATGGTTATCGGTTAGAAACAAAGTTATAACTCGCGATTTAGGTTGCGATCTTGGTTGCGTGGATCATGAGATACCGGAAGGGGTTATAATACTCATCCATCACATGAACCCCATAACTAAGAATGATATTCTAGATCGAACCGAATTACTTCTTAACCCCGAATACCTGATAACAACAATAAAACGGACTCATGATGCTATTCACTATGGCGACGATAGTCTCATATTTACAGGATTAGTTGAGAGAAGTAAAAACGACACATGTTTATGGAAATGAGGAGGAAAATTATGTCTAAAAGCTATGATTACACGAAAGCTAATAAAGAAGCGGTGAAAGATATTTTGGAAGAAAGTGTGGAAGTCGAAGACAAAATAACAGCAGCTGAAGAAGTTATAAGGGCGGAAGAACCAATAGAAGCTTACGGCAAACATGCTGGAAAAATTGTTGGTTGTATGAATCTTAATGTTCGTGTCGAGCCTAATATCGAGTCTAAAGTTGCCCGTATTGTTTCTAAAAATGATACTGTGACCATCGTAGGTGAAAGCGGCGATTGGTACGAGATTGTCACAATGGGCGGAGATCATGGCTACAGCATGAAACAGTATATCGAGAGATAAGCGATAGGAGAATACTCATGGAATATACGGAAAGCATCTTAAATTCTATAAAGAAGTTATTAGGTCCTTCCGCAGATTACACGCAATTCGATCCTGACATAATAATACATATAAACTCAGCGTTTATGGTACTGAGACAATTAGGTGTTGGGCCGAAAGAGGGTTTCTCAATAAACAACAGTGATGCGGTTTGGACAGATTTCATGTCAGACATAGACAAGCTTGGACTTGTTAAGAGTTACATCTATTTAAAAGTTAAATTAATCTTTGATCCACCTACCAATTCCACAGTCATCAAAGCTAATGAAGATTTATTAAAGGAATACGAATGGCGACTTAATGTCGAAGTCGATCCTTCCGAGTAGCAGGAGGTGAAATCAAATTGAATCAAAATGAACTTTATCACCACGGCATAAAAGGTATGAAGTGGGGTGTTCGTCACGACAAACGTGGCGGTGGCGGTCCGGGTTTAATAGGATCTGTGAAAAATTATAGAACTGTCCAGAAAAGGAAGAAGACACTTGCTAAAGCCAGAGCCACAAGAGCCGCGAACCGCAAAGCAGCGATCGAACGTCAAGAACTATTAAAGAAAGGCAAAATCTCTCCGAAGAAGATGACCGATGCAGAACTCAGACAGCAGACTGAAAGACTTAGAGCTGAATCAACATATAAAAATGAGTTGAAGAATGCTCGAACGGTAAGTAAAGGTCGATCCGCGGTAGAAAGTTTTGCCAAAGGACCCGGTAAGAAGATATTCTTCGATACAACGGTTGATATCGCGGCACAATCTTTCAAGGCTATAGGAGTCAAAGAAGTTAACCGAATATTCAATCAATACGGATTCGAAGGTGACGTAGTCTTCACGAACAACAAGAGAAAGTAAGGAGTTTTATATGGCATTATCGAATACAGCAACGCCAAAATACTACGGTATGTTTCGTGATGCCGTGCTCAGAGGTGAAATACCGGTAAATAGAGAAGTCTCTATGGAAATGAATCGAATAGACGATCTTATTGCCAACCCAGGAGTTTGGTATGATGACAAAGCGATAGACGGGTTTATTAAGTATTGCGAGAATGAACTCACTTTAACCAATGGCGAAGATCTTCGCTTACTCGATTCGTTTAAACTATGGGCCGAACAAATTTTCGGATGGTACTATTTCGTCGACAGAAGTGTATACGTTCCGTCGGAAGATGGGCATAGCGGACATTACGAAACTAGATCAATTAAAAAGCGCCTGATAAACAGACAATACTTGATAGTGGCCAGAGGTGCTGCTAAATCGCAGTATGAGTCTTACATACAAAGCTATTATCTAAACGTAGATACATCTACGACACATCAGGTCCACACTTCCCCAACAATGAAACAGTCCGAAGAAGTTCTTGCTCCTATGAAAACAGCCATTACTCGTGCCAGAGGACCCTTATTCCAGTTCCTGACAGAAGGCTCATTGCAGAATACTACCGGCTCTAGAGCTAACCGAGTAAAACTGGCTTCAACGAAGAAAGGTATAGAGAATTTCTTAACCGGATCGTTATTAGAGATCAGACCTATGACAATAGACAAACTTCAGGGTTTGAACAGTAGAATAAATACTGTTGATGAATGGCTTTCTGGCGATATCAGAGAGGATGTAATTGGGGCTTTACAGCAGGGTGCTTCAAAGAATGACGACTATTTGATAATAGCTGTTAGTTCCGAAGGTACCGTTCGAAATGGTCCTGGCGACACAATCAAAATGGAGTTAATGGATATACTCAAAGGTGATTATGTCAATCCGCATGTTTCTATCTGGTGGTATAAACTCGATTCCGTTGATGAAGTAGCCAATCCGGATATGTGGATAAAGGCTAACCCCAATATAAAAGCGCTGGACAAGTATGAGGAATATCAATTGGACGTAGAAAGAGCCGAGAAAGCTCCTGCGACAAGAAATGATATTCTTGCTAAAAGATTTGGTATACCTATGGAAGGCTATACATATTACTTCACTTATGAAGAAACCATACCTCATAGAAAGAGAGATTATTGGGGTATGCCTTGTGCGCTTGGTGCCGACCTTTCTCAGGGAGATGACTTTTGTTCGTTTACGTTTATGTTCCCGTTACCAAGAGAGCAGTTCGGAATCAAGACTCGTAACTACATTTCCGAATTAACATTGAAGAAACTGCCTACCGCAAAGAGACTCAAATACGAGGAATTCATGAAAGAGGGAAGTCTAATAGTTATGCCGGGAACAGTATTGGATATGATGCAAGTTTACGAGGATCTGGATGCTCATATAGTCGAGCGAGAATACGATGTCCGATGTTTCGGATTCGACCCCTATAACGCTAAAGAATTTGTAGCCCGTTGGGAAACTGAAAACGGGCCTTTTGGCATTGAGAAAGTTATTCAGGGAGCCAAAACTGAATCAGTTCCTTTGGGCGAACTTAAGAAACTTTCAGAAGAAAGAATGCTTCTGTTTGATGAAGAACTTATGTGCTTCACCATGGGAAACTGTATTGTTATGGAAGATACAAACGGAAACAGGAAATTATTGAAGAAGAGATACGATGCAAAGATCGACGCGGTTGCTTCTATGATGGATGCTTTCGTAGCATTCAAGATTAACAGAGACGCATTCGAATAAGGAGGTGTTTTTTTTTGGAAAGAAATGACGAATTGATGCATTATGGTGTTCCTGGTATGAAATTGGGCGTGAAAAGAGCTAAGAAAGCTTATGCGAATGCCTACTCTAAAGGCGACACCGAGAAATTGGCTAAATTAGATACTAAAATGCAGAAAAATTCTGCGAAAGCACAGCGAAAAGTCAATAAACTAGCAAAGAAGTATCCGCGGTTAAAAGCTGATGTAGATAGTCATATACGAAAAACTGACATTAAGGCGGCTGCGCTTGAAAGGGAAGCCACTAGACAGAGAGCTAAAGCATACGGAAGATTCCAAACAAAAAATGGGGCAGAACGCGCTTTATATGAAGCTAATAAACTTCAGGCAAGATCCGCAGAACTCAAAGCCAGATCTGAAAGTGCTAAAGCAAAGCTTGAAGCTAATAAAAATGCTCAAGAATTGTTTAAACAAGGGATTGGTGAAATGAGTGCTCTCAGAGTGGATAAGGGAAGAAAGCTTTTAGAATATTCTGGCATTATCGATAAAGCAAAGCGCGATCATGAATCCGGAAAGATCAGCGGAAGAGAAAAAAGAGACATCATCCGTAAGAATAAAGCTGATAGATACAGTTATCTTAACAGTTTATAAGATGACCGGTTAAGGAGGAAATTCAAAATGGAGAAAACCCTAGGCTTCAGGCTTAAGAATGCCGTAAATGCCTTTTTCAGCCGAGATCCAACAGGGTTTCGCACGAACGCTGGTCCGGGTTATTACTATCGTCCCGATAGGGTAAGACTTACCAGAGGCAACGAGCGTTCGATAATAACGTCCGTCTATAACAAGATAGCATTGGACGTAGCAAACATTGATATTTTGCATTGCAAGACTGATAACGATGGCCGATTCGTTGAAGTTGTCAACGATGGATTAAATACTTGTTTAACTCTCGAAGCAAATATAGATCAGACTTCGAGAGCATTTATTCAAGATGTTGTATTATCTATGTTTGACGAAGGAGTCGTAGCTATTGTTCCAGTTGATACAACCGCCGATCCAAATTTCACAGATTCGTATGATGTACTATCATTCAGAACCGGAAAGATAATACAGTGGTATCCTCGGCATGTTAAAGTCAATGTTTATAATGACAGAACCGGTAATCGGGAGGATCTTCTGTTAGCTAAAAGCGATGTTGGTATAATCGAAAATCCTTTTTACGCGGTAATGAATGAGCCAAATTCTACTGCTCAGCGATTGAAAAGAAAGATGGCTTTATTGGATGTGACAGATGAACAAACGGCATCCGGAAAGCTTGACCTCATTATTCAATTGCCTTATGTGATTAAATCGGAGGCTAGGCGAAAGCAGGCGGAAGAAAGGCGAAAAGATATAGAAATGCAATTGGCAGGTTCTAAGTATGGTATAGCTTATGCTGATGGAACTGAGCGTATTACTCAGCTTAACCGTTCTGTCGAGAATAACTTGATGAAACAGGTTGAGTATTTGAGAGATATGTTCTATAGCCAATTATTCATTACACAAGGGATTATGGATGGTACGGCGGATGATAAGACGATGCTTAACTATAATAGTAGAGTTGTAGAAGTTGTTGTTTCGGCCATAGCCACTGAGATAAAACGAAAGTTTTTAAGTGTTACGGCTCGATCACAAAATCATAGCATCATGTTCTTTAGAGATCCGTTTAATCTTGTTCCAGTTAATGACATTGCTGAAATAGCGGATAAGTTAACACGAAATGAGATTATGACATCGAACGAAATTCGTCAAAAGATCGGCATGAAACCATCCAGCGATCCTAAGGCTGATGAATTGAGAAACAGCAACATTGCTCAACCAGATGAAGAAATTCCAGTTGAGGAAGATTACCCGGTAGATTATGAAGAAGGAGAAAACTACGAGTATGAGTAATTATGATTTTAGCGGATGGGCTACTCGAAACAATCTGCTTTGCGGAGACGGTAGAACCATTCGTAAGAATGCTTTTAAAAACAACGACGGAGCGACTGTTCCTCTCGTTTGGAACCATGAGCATAATGATCCGAATGCTGTTTTAGGCCATGCGGTACTTAAAAACAGGGATGACGGTGTTTATGCATATGGTACTTTCAACGACACCGAACAGGGTCGGACGGCCAAGAAATTAGTTCAAAATGGAGATGTCAGATCACTCTCTATATGGGCTAACAAGCTTAAGCAGATGGGGAACGATGTTATACACGGTAATATTCGTGAGCTGAGTTTGGTTCTTGCTGGCGCTAACCCTGGAGCATATGTAGATTTTGTTATGGCTCACGGCGAAGATGAAGAGGACACTCTTTATGCATCATATGATGAGAATATTATGCTTTATCATTCCGATGAACCAAAAAAGCAGGAAGAATCTAAGAAAGAGGAGACTATGAAGGAAGAACCTAAGAAAGCGGAAAGCGAAAGGACTGTTAAAGAAGTATTTAATGCGGCTCTTAATAAGCTTTCCGATGAAGAGGAAGACGCTGTAATGGCTGTTATCGGCTTAGCGGCAGAAAGCAACGAAAATGATACTGATGAAGTTGAACATTCCGAAGGAGGAGAAGATTACATGAAATACAATGCATTTGACACTAACGAAGTTAGCCAGAAAAATGTGCTCAGCCATTCAGATCAGGAGACGATCATTGGGATGGCCAAAAACAAAGCTGTGGGTACTCTTCAGAACGCTATTGAGTGTTTTACAGAAGAGAACGATACTTTAGCACATGGTATCGATGAGATTGATACTCTGTTCCCAGAGTATAAGGATGTATACCCGGGTGCTCCGGAAATGATTACGAGAGACCAGGGCTGGGTTGGAACTGTAATGCAGAAAGTACATAAGAGCCCTATCAGCAGAATCAGAACTAGGCAGGCCGACGTAAGAGGCGATGACCTCAGAGCATTTGGTTACGGTGAGAAAGGCAGCATGAAGAAGATGCCTGGTAACATGAAACTGCTTAAGAGAACAACCGATCCGCAGACTGTATATCGTAAAGATGCTCTGCATAGAGATGACATCATCGATATCACAGACTTCGACGTTGTATCTTATCAGTACGAGGTCATGAAGATGAACCTCAACGAAGAACTGGCTATGGCTATCATGATCGGTGATGGAAGAGAAGAGGGTGACGAGAACAAGATCTCAGAAGATCATATCAGATCAATCTGGCATGATGACGATCTCTATACAATCCATCACGATGTTGATATCACCACAGCTAAGTCGGAACTTCAGGGTTCGGATACTTCAAAGCATTTCGGCGATAACTATGTTTATGCAGAAGCTCTTGTTACCGCATCACTGTATTCCAGAGAGAAGTATAAGGGAAGCGGCACTCCAGATCTGTATTGCACTCCGCATCTGCTGAACGTAATGCTTCTGGCCAGAGACCTTAACGGTAGAAGAATCTACGATTCTAAAGCTGATCTCGCTGCTGCTCTGAACGTTGGTAACATCTTCACTTGCGAACAGTTTGAAGGTAAGACTAGAACTGCCGGTTCTAAGACTAAGAAACTTCTTGGCCTTATTGTAAATCTCGCTGACTACCAGGTCGGTTCAACTAAGGGCGGAGAGATTACTAAGTTCAACCAGTTCGACATTGACTTTAACCAGGAGAAGTATCTGATTGAAACTAGACTTTCAGGCGCTCTGACTAGAGTATACTCAGCTATCGCTCTTGAAGAAGAAGTTACAGGCTAAATCTGATTATTGAAGGAGGAATGATGTAATGGATAAGATCTATGATAATTTCAGTGATGTGCATGTAAGCGTTAGAAAGGTTTACGCTAAAGCGTCAGATAAATATGCTTATGCGGATAAGAAGTGCACAGTTACTATCAAACCAGAAGATTTGCAGGATGCTTTTTATAAAGGCGTCATTATTGTAGACGCAAGCGGAAACGAATACACTCCTGTGAAGTGTGTACTCGCAACTGGCGTAGTTACTCTCACATATCTGACTGTAACCGTTAGCGATAGCTCAACGACTATTGCGGCTGCTACTGTAGAATCTAAAGCGTAAGGAGAATTCAAAATGGCGAAATATTATGGAGTAATCGGCTACGCATCGTCTGTAGAAACTGAACCAGGTATATGGGAAGAAAGTATCACCGAACGAGAAGCTGTTGGAGATATGCTCGAGAATCTTCGTTCTCTTGAGAATTCCGGCGATGTCAACGATAACATCAACATATCGAATCGCATAAGCATCGTGGCCGATCCATATGCCATTCAGAACTTCCATACAATGCGTTACGCAACTTTTATGGGTACTAAGTGGAAAGTCAAAAGCGTTAATGTTAACTATCCTCGTCTGATACTGTCGTTAGGAGGTGTTTGGAACGGAAACGAGAAGAATTGAACTACAATTAAAACTTGAAGAATTACTTGGTAGTGGTAATGTTTATTATCAACCTCCATCGACGGTGCAGATTAAATATCCGGCTATAATTTTTTCGAAAAGTAGAATCGATACTCTAAAAGCTAACGATTCTACTTATACAAAAAACAAACGTTATGAAATAATCGTGGTTGATAAGAAGCCTGATAATCCGGTAATCGACAAGATTTTGGATTTACCATACTGTTCTTATGACCGAAGTTATAAAGCTGATAATCTTAATCACGATGTTTTAACATTATATTATTAAAGGAGGAAATATATATGGCATATGCTATTTCATGGGACGATATTGGTAAACGCTTATACGAAACGGGAGCGAAAAACTGCGTCCTCTATCTCAAAGATACCAACGGAGCATACACTAAAGGTGTTGCATGGAACGGAATAATAGCGGTAACGGAGAGTCCTTCAGGCGCAGAAGCGACAGCTCTGTATGCTGACGATATCAAATATCTCAACCTCATGTCGAATGAGGAATTCGGAGGAACTATCGAAGCCTATACATACCCGGAAGAATTCGCAGAATGCGACGGCTCCGGTTCACTCGCGGATGGTATTTCCATTGGACAGCAGACTCGTAAACAGTTCGGTCTTTGTTATAGAACCACTCTTGGCAATGACGAAGATGGTAATGACTACGGTTATAAACTGCATCTGGTTTATAACTGTCTGGCAGCACCATCTGAGAAAGCTTACGCATCAACCAATGATTCACCGGAAGCTATCACGTTCTCATGGGAGTTTAGTACAACCCCAGTGACAGTAAACGTGTCGGGAAAGGATTTCAAACCTACCGCACATATTGAAATCGACAGCACAAAAGTCGACTCAACCAAGCTCACTACGCTTCTTGAGACACTGTATGGCAAGGCTGCGGCTAGCCCAGATGCTAAGGTTGAACCAAAACTTCCTACACCGGATGAAATTGCAACAATGTTTGCTGCTAGCTAAAGATAATGGAATAAACGATTATAGGCCCTGCTAAAATGTGGGGCCTTTTTATTTGAAAGGAGAACACATATGTTAAAGAAAACTATATCATACACTGATTACAATGAAGTAGAAAGAAAAGAAGACCATTATTTCAATCTTTCAAAAGCTGAACTTATGGAAATGGAAATGGGTACAACCGGGGGATTTGCTGAAATGCTTCAGAAGCTTATTGATGCTCAGGACGGTCCATCCCTTATGAAAATTTTTAAGGAAATTATTCTTAAGGCTTATGGCGTAAAGAGTGACGACGGAAAACGTTTCGAGAAATCTGAAGAATTATCTAAGGCATTTGAGCAGACGGAAGCTTACTCAGAACTGTTTATGGAACTGATCACAGATGCCGATGCCGCAGCTAAATTTATTCAGGGTATTATTCCCGCTGATGCTGCAAAACAGCTTAACGAACAGAACCATCCAGCTTTACAGAAATAATTAACAGAGAGGTGAGAAGATGCTTCAGATTGTAATACCTAAATCAGAACGATGGGACGAGGAAGCTGAATGTTTTGTTGTTTCGCAAGAACGTACTTTACAACTGGAGCATTCTCTCGTCTCACTTTCAAAATGGGAATCGAAATGGAATAAACCATTCTTGTCGAATCAGGAAAAAACTACTGAGGAAATATTCGATTATATACGGTGCATGATCTTAACGAAGAATGTTGACGACGATGCTTTGTTATTCTTGAACGATGAACTTATAACAAAAATCAAAGAATATATAGAAGCGCCAATGACTGCTACAACGTTTTCTAATAAAAAGAAAGGCGGTTCAAACAACGAACAAATCACGTCTGAACTTATTTATTATTGGATGATAGCGATGAATATACCGTGGGAATGTCAGAAATGGCATCTCAATCGTCTGATGACGTTGATAAGAGTATGCGAGATTAAGAATCAGCCACCTAAAAAGATGAGTAAACGTGAAATAATGTCCAGAAATGCGGCGCTTAATGCTGCACGTAAACAACAGATGAATACAAGAGGATAATAACATGATAACTTTCAGACAAAAGGGTGACTTCTCAAAAGCTACTCGATTTTTCGAAAGAGCCAGAGAAGTTGTAAAACTTGGTGTATTAGACAAGTATGGTCGAGCTGGAGTTGAAGCGCTTTCGTCTGCGACGCCTGTTGAATCTGGTTTAACCGCCAGCTCGTGGAGCTACGAGATAAAACAGGGAGGTGGATCTGCCGTAATAGAATATCATAACTCAAACATAAACAAAGGCGTACCGATAGCTATAATCCTACAATATGGCCACGGAACCGGAACGGGTGGCTGGGTCGAAGGCAGAGACTACATAAATCCGGCTATTCAACCGGTATTCGATAAAATTGTAGAAGATGCTTGGAAGGAGGTTGTTAAATTATGAGTAACACGGTCGACAGCAGAGTCCTGGAAATGCGATTCGATAATAAGCAATTTGAGGCTGGGATCGCAACCAGTATGTCGACACTTGAAAAGCTTAAGAGTAAGCTAAATTTAACAGCTTCCTCGAAAAGCTTGCAGGGGCTTGGTGACGCAGCTAAAAAAGTCGATATGTCAGGACTTGGTAAGGGTGTAGATTCGATTCATACTAAGTTTTCAGCATTACAGGTTGTGGGCGTAACAGCCTTAGCTAATATTACCAACTCGGCGATAAACGCTGGTAAAAGAATAACAAAAGCGTTAACTATTGAACCGGTAACCAGCGGTTTACAGGAGTATGAAACTCAGATAAATGCTGTTCAGACTATCTTGGCGAATACGCAGAAAGAGCATACTACTATAAAACAGGTAAACTCGGCTCTTGATGAGTTGAATTTATACGCAGATAAAACCATATACAATTTTACCGAGATGACTCGTAATATCGGTACATTCACAGCGGCCGGCGTAGATCTGAAAACATCTGTAAATGCTATTCAAGGTATCGCCAACTTGGCAGCCGTATCCGGTTCAACGTCACAGCAAGCATCTGTAGCGATGTATCAGTTATCCCAGGCGCTTGCGGCCGGTACAGTCAAACTTATGGACTGGAACTCGGTTGTTAATGCTGGCATGGGTGGCCAGGTATTTCAGGAAGCTCTCAGAGAGACATCGGAAGAGCTTAATACCGGAGCTGAAGCTGCTATAAAAGCAAACGGTTCTTTTAGGGAATCGTTACAGACTGGATGGTTAACTTCGGAAGTTCTTACTGAAACTTTAAAAAAGTTTACGACATCTGGAGCAAACGAGTATGTTGCAAAATATACAGGTTTGTCCAAAGAAGCAGTTGCTGCCGCTTTAAAGGAAGCCGAAGCCAGATACGGTGAAGCGAATGCTATTGATAAGGCTGCCGAATCACTTGCTAAAAAATCAGGCAAAAACAAACAAGAAATCAAAGAGGTTCTTCAGTTTGCCAAAACCGCCGAAGATGCGGCCACAAAAGTTAAGACACTCACACAGTTGTGGGACGTTCTTAAAGAGGCTGCTCAATCTGGTTGGGCTCAGACCTGGCGTTTAATAATTGGCGACTTTGAAGAAGCTAAAGCATTATTCACCCCGTTATCGGAATTCTTAACCGATATTATAAATAAAGTATCCAACGCTAGAAACGATTTGTTGGAAAGTGCTTTAGGTATGGGGTTCGAGAAACTTTATACCAGCTTGTCCAAAACTTTAAAGCCGATCAAGAAGGTTGCCGATGGCGCGAAAGATCTTACCGATAAAGTTGGAAACGTTAAGTCTTCGCTCGGGGATCTTGGCAAAGTCGTAGACAGCGTAATAATAGGTAAGTTTGGTAATGGTGAGGAAAGAGTTGATAAGCTTACTAAAGCTGGCGAAAATTATTATAAAGTACAGAATAAAGTCAATGAGACTTTAGGAAATTCCTTCAGATACACGAAAGACCAAATTGCAGCGCAAGATAAATTACTTGCATCCCAGGGTAAAACCAGGAACGAACAGGATAAAACTGCTAAATCTGCATCTGAAACCGAAAAAGAAACTACGAAATTAACCAAGGCTCAAAAGAACCAGCTTAAAGAGTTAGTTAAAATGACTGAAGAGCAGGCCAGAGCTAATGGATATACTGATGAACAGATAAAGGCTCTTAGGGAGCTGCGAGAAACTGCCGATAGTCTTGGCATACCTCTCGATACTTTCATCGATAAAATGGACGAGATTAATGGTCGATGGCTATTACTTGATTCATTTAAAAACATAGGAAAAAGCATTGTTAAGATTTTCTCTTCAATAGGGAAGGCTTATAGAGACGTCTTCGAACCTATGAAGCCAGAACAATTATTCAATGCTATCGGGGCATTCCATAAGTTTACTTCGCAGCTAATCATTAGCGACAAAACTGCTGAAAATCTCAGGAAGACATTTAGAGGATTATTCTCTGTAATCGACATCATTACAACAATACTTGGTGGCGGTTTTAAACTTGCATTCACGGTAGTGTCGAGTGTGCTTAAAGCGTTCAATACAACCTTTCTTGGTTTTACCGGAATGATAGGTGACGCTATCTATAATTTCAATACTTGGTTATCAGAACACAACATAATAACCAAATTTATAGACAGCTTAACGGAAAAATTACCAGCACTTATAGATAAAATAAAAGAATTTATATCCTCATTACATATCCCAGAAGCATCGGCCGCGGCTTTCGCCAATATAGCCGAAGGTTTCCAAGCAATGTTCGAGATAATGCATGGGGCTATATCAAGATCTCTTACGACTGGAATAAAACTTATAACTGCCGTATTGCAATTATTTGGTACCAATCTTCTTGAGGTTGGAAGTAAAGTTGCGGATCTTGTAATAAAATTCCGAGATTGGCTTAAAGAGAATACTCTGCTTATAGATGGAATTAACAAAATAGCAAGTATCATAAAACTTGTAATTGACGCTGTAGCGAGATTTGCTAAAGCATTTATACAGCTTAAGCCGGTTCAAGATACGATCGAAAAGATCAAGAATGCGTTCGCTAAACTTAAGGATAAGTTGAACTTCAAGTTTACCGGAAATGGGCTGGAAAAGTTTTATAACATACTTAAAAGTCTTTTCGATAAGATCGAAAACGGTATTAAAAATCTTGACCAATCCAAATTTTTTAATGCTGGTTTAGACATTGTAGCCGGCTTAGCAAACGGAATCGCTTCTGGTGTTGGCAAAGCCATTGATGCGATTATAAGTGTCGGGCAAGCAATTATAGATAAGTTCTGTTCATTGCTTGGTATACATTCGCCATCAGTTGTCTTTATGGCGCTTGGCGGTTTTATAGTTGCGGGATTAATTCTCGGGCTAAAAGCTGCGTTACCTGGCGCATTTGATGTGCTTTCGACTTTTGCTCAGACAGTGATCACTGCGATAGCCGATATACTTCAAAATGGAATCCCGTTCATAGTCGATTTTATTAAGACAATAGGTTCGAAACTCTTTAACGCGTTTAAGAATTTCAATTTTACTATAACCGATCTATTCGTAGCCGGAACGCTGATTGGAATTCTTTTGTTAATAAAGAAGGCGCTCAGTATTACCGAAGGATTGGTATCACCGGTTAAGAATCTTGGCAAACTGATAAGTACATTTGATTCAACTATCAAATCGTTAGGTGTATCGGCAGGGAAGTGGATAAAAGCGAAAAAGTTTGAAGTGTATTCTAAAGCAATATTAAACTTCGCTAAAGCCATAGCTATATTAGCAGCTTCAGTATTCTTATTATCGAAGATAGAACTTACCGACCTTGCTAAAGCCATGGGAGCTATAACCATACTCGTGGGTTTATTAACGGCGTTAATCTTGGTGTCGTCTAAAGCGAGTGGATTAGCTGGGTTCGAGTTTGGTAAACTTTCGGTTATTCTGATAAGTTTGGGCGCCGCTTTAGTTCTCATGTCCATAGCTGTTAAAAAAATGGCTTCGGTGGACGCTAAAGCTGGTGCAAGAGCCGTTGGCGAAATAGTGATACTGATAGGCGCAATGGCATTGTTAATAGCTGCGTTTGGTCTTTATGTAAAAGATCCGGCAGCAGCGGCTAATATGAACAAAGCTGGAACGATGCTTTTGAGAATGTCGATTGCTATCGGAATACTCGCGCTTGCTATGAAAACTATAGCTGGAATATCTTGGGAAGGATTAGGAAAAGGTGCTGCTGTTATAAGTGGGATTATGGTATTCTTCATAATCTTTATACAGTTAGCCCAGTTCCTCGATGCAAATTCCAAGTATGCTTCGAAAGCCGGAACAATGCTTCTTCGTATGGCGGTTGCTATAGGTATTCTCGCCGTTACGATGAGAATAATAGCAGGTTTGTCATGGGGAGATATCAGTAAAGGTGCTGCTGTAATATCTGGTGCTATGGCTTTATTCTCAGGAATAATGGTTCTGTCAAGATTCGCTGGAGCAAACGCTGCAAAAGCCGGAGCCATGTTCCTAATGATGTCTGTTGCCATAGGCATGCTAGTTCTCACTATAAAAGCTATAGCTAAGATACCTGATGAAGATATTTACAGATCTACCGAGATAATAAAAGAGATCATGAAAATGTTTGCGGCGATTATGGTATTATCCGCATTCGCCGGAGCAAACGCTGCAAAAGCTGGAGCCATGTTCCTCATGATGTCGGCTGCAATAGCTATACTTATGGTTACTATAAGATTTATAGCTAGTATATCTGATGAAGAAGTAAACCGCGGAATGAACGTTATCATGTCTATCATGATGTTGTTTATGAGTGTTATGTTACTTTCGAATTTTGTTGGTAAAAATGCCGATAAAGCCGGTTCGATGTTTATAAAGATGTCGGCGGCAATATTGATACTTGTAGCGGCCATCGCTATACTAAGTATTTTAGATCCTGCCGATGTAATAAGAGGAACTGCTTGCATAGGAGCGATGCTTGCATTATTCGCAGCAATAATGTACATGAGCAAATATGTAACCGAATCTTACAAAACTATATTGATGATAGCTATAGTTATAGGATTGCTTGCGGCTTCATTAGTTGTTTTATCGTTACTCGATCCCGATCGTTTAGCTGGCGCGTCCGTGGCTATGGGAACTCTCATGTCCATATTTGGTATAGTAGTTAAACTTTCCGATCAAGTGCAATCATCGATGGGAACGCTTGTTGTCATGACTATTGCTATTGACATGATAGCTGGAGCATTATATCTCATTGCTCAATTACCGACTGAATCGGCATTAGTCGCAGCAATATCGTTATCCGCAGTTATGCTTGCGATGGCTGCTTCATTAGCGATAATCAGTAAAGCTGGCGCGATAACCCCTATGGCAATTGTGGCCATGGCCGCCATGGTTGTTGTCATGGGTATGATAGCAATAGTTCTCAGATGGATGAATTCATATGATGTTAATCCATCTATTGAAACGGCATTGGCTTTATCTACGCTTATGCTTGCGATGTCCGCAGCATTAGTAATACTCGCAGCCGTAGGTGCTGTAGCAGCGCCTGCTTTAATCGGCGTTGGTGTGTTACTTGCTGTAGTAGCAGCTCTCGGAGCATTTATTGTAGGTATAGGAGCACTATTCGAGAATGTACAAGGACTCGAAGGTTACCTTGACGCCGGAATCGAAATACTTGTTAAATTGGGAGAAGGAATAGGCAGATTTATAGGCGCTTTAGCTGGTGGCGTACTCGAAGGAGTAGCGTCCACATTACCTGCGGTTGGTATGCAGCTTTCCGCATTCTGGATGTCTATACAACCGTTTGTGGAAGGCATTAAAAGTGTCGATCCTAGTACAGCAGAAGCGGCTAAGAATCTCGCAACAGCTATATTAGCCATAACAGGCGCGGGAATACTTGACGCGATATCAAAATGGTTAACCGGTGACAGCTCAATGGCATCATTCGGAAATCAGCTTGTGGCATTCGGTCTTAGTATGAAAGCTTATGGAATGGCAGTAGCTGGTATAGATACCGAGGCTATAACAGCATCTGCTAAAGCAGCCAAAGCACTTACCGAAGTAGCTAATTCGCTTCCTAAAGAAGGTGGTATTTGGCAGTCGTTAGCTGGTGTTAAAAGTATTGGATCATTCGGAAATCAGCTTGTAGCGTTCGGTCTTGGTATGAAAGCTTACAGTCAGGCAGTAGCTGGCATAGACGCCGAGGCTATAACAGCATCTGCTCAAGCAGCAAAAGGTTTAACCGAAGTGGCTAATTCGCTTCCTAAAGATGGAGGCTTTTGGCAAGAATTAGCGGGTTCTCAGGATATTGCTTTATTCGGTTCTAAACTTATGTTATTCGGTGTTAGCATGAAAGCTTACGGACGGTCTGTCGCTGGGATAGATACCGAAGCTATAGTCGCATCCAGTAAGGCTGCTAAGGCTCTTGTTAAAGTGGCTAATTCGCTTCCTAAAGATGGAGGAGTATGGCAATCGTTAGCCGGCAGTAATGACATATCGTCATTCGGAACAAAACTTAAATCCTTCGGAAAAGCCATGAAGGGTTACGCTGATGAAGTTGGAAGTATAAATTCTGGTGCTATTAGTTCGTCAGCATCGGCGGCTAAATCGATAATCAGCGTGGTTAAAAAGACGGCTGATGTCGACACAAGCGGCGTAGGCAAATTTGTAAAAGCTGTTAAGAAACTTGGCGAAACCGACATGGATAGCGTCAACAGTGCTTTCAGTAATGCTGGATCAACAGCTAAAATGGTTAAAGCTGGCGTAGACATGATTAAATCTGTCGGATCAGGAATTAAATCAAGTTCTGGTTCAGTGAAATCCGCTGCTAAAAGTGCGGCAAGCTCGATTTCAACGTCGTTCACTTCGCAGAGTGGTTCTATGGTTAGAGCCGGTTCAACGTTGATAAACGCCCTTGCTAGAGGAATGAATTCTAAAGCGGGTGCGGCTAGAACAGCAGCGAAACATGTTGCTTCGTCGGCCGCCAGTGCGATATCCGGAACCCATAGCTCATTTTACTCAGCGGGTAGTAGTGCAGCAAGCGGTTTCGCATCTGGAATCAGTTCCGGTTCATTCGCTGCCGCAACCGCGGCAAGAGCCATGGCATCCGCAGCTGCAAGAGCGGCTAAAGATGCTCTCGATATAAACTCGCCATCGAAAGTATTTATGCGTATAGCTAAATCAGTTCCGGAAGGTTTCGCTTTAGGTGTGAGCCGCAATGTCGGAATGGTTATCGATGCTACCAAATCCATGGGCGGAACTGCTATAACGTCTATGAAATCTGCTTTAACAAATGTCGGTAAGGTCATAGATTCCGATATGGATATTAATCCGACCATTGCGCCTGTTGTGGATTTGAGCAATGTTAAATCGGGTGTTGGTGCTATCAACGGTATGTTCGATAAAACCATGAGTATCGGAGTGATGGCTGACGCAAACGCTATAAATATGTCAATGAATCGAAGAAGTCAAAATGGAGTTAATGATGATGTTGTATCTGCCATAAGAGACCTTGGCAATGCGATAAACAATTCTTCCGGCGATTCCTATACCATTAATGGCGTAACATATGATGACGGAAGTAACATCACGGATGCTGTTAAATCTATAGTTAGAGCAGCTAGAATAGAAAGGAGGGTATAAATGGCCAAAGTAACAAAACTTAAACTCGCTCGATTAACTGAAGGTGGCGAACGAGAATATTTGGCTACTTGGTCGTTCGGCAGAAAACATGTAAATAACTATTCAGTTCAGTTTCAGTATTATGCCGAAACCTCCAGAACAGCAAAAAACAAAAAAGGAAAAATCTACAATGTTTGGGCTTGGGTTGATGGTAGTTCGAGCACTGTAACGCATAGACAAGCGACTTACAGTGCTCCCGAAGGAGCTACTAGAGTGCGGGTTAGGGTTAAACCAAATTCTACCAAAACAAAAAAGAAAAAGAAAAAGAAAGTTTACTGGTGGACCGGACAGTATTGTTCATACAAATGGGCATATGTATACGACTATTATGCTCCTGAAAAACCAAGCGCGCCTACGATATCTATAGAAGATAAGCAGATAACCGTAAGTTGCAAAAATCTTGATCCACTCGCGGATTTAGTAACATTTCAGTTTGTTAAAAATGAAGGAGTCGGAGATAAAGGCAAAACGTGGACTGTAGATGTAACACCTAATCTTAATTCTGTATCTTATTCGTTCGATGGCGAATCCGGTTGTAAATACCGAGCTCGGGTTAAAGCCAGAAACATTGTATCTAGAACAATAACTACGGGCACGGGGAAGAAGAAGAAAACCACCGTTAAAAAATATAGTTATTGGTCTGAGTATAGTGAATATACCGACAATGTGGAAACGGCTCCATTACCGCCAACGAATTTAAAAGTTTCTGTTAAGTCCGAAACATCAGTGTTATTAACTTGGACGACGGCTACAATTGCGGACCATTACACAATTTTCTATGCCAATAGTCTTGAAGAGTTGGAACAAAAATCGGGTGAAAGCTATAAAACGCAAAACACTGAAGGTAACAGTTCTAGTTATATATTAACCAGCTTAAATTCTGGCGAAGTGTGGTATTTCCGAGTTAAGTCTGTCAACTCTAACAACATTGAATCTGTTAATTATACAGACACCGTGCAAGTTGCTTTGGGCGGCGAACCGGAAGCTCCTACGACATGGTCTTCGGTTTCTGTCGCGTACATTGGAGAAACGGTTAAATTATATTGGGTTCATAACTCGGAGGATGGTTCAGATCAGATTAAGGCAAATATCGAAGGTGTTGTTGACGGAAAAGTCGTTTTAAACGAAACGGTTAACAATACTAAAGATGAATACGGTGAATATTCTAACAAAACCAGTGTGTATGAACTAAATACGTCGTCTTATAAAGATAGCGATGAGCTTATGTGGCGTGTTCGCACTATGGGCGTTACGAACAAATACGGTGAATGGTCTGTACAGAGATCTATTAAGTTATACGAGAAGCCGTCCTTACTAATCAACGTAAATGATAAGAACGGCAACGAAACGGATGTTGTGGATCAGTTTCCAATCAACTTAAAACTTTCTACTGGCCCGGCCACTCAAACACCGATCGGTTACAATATTTCTATAATATCGACAGAAACATATGCTGCTGTTGATGACACGGGTAACACTACCTATGTAAACACTGGCGAAGAAGTTTTCACGAGATATATAGAAGGCAACGGCCTGTCGAGTGATGTATCATTAACGTTATTGCCGAGCGACATCGACATTCAAAATGGAATAACTTATAAGGTTACCGGAATGGCAAGTTTTGATTCTGGATTGTCCGCTGACTGCCCGGAGACTGGAAATAATCCGGAAACGTTTATAGTGGCTATCGAAGATGAACAGTATGATATTAACGCTACAGTTGAATACAACGAAGACGATATGACCGCTAATATTTCTCCATATTGCACGTTATCAGAAGCTAGTGGGTTGGAATTTTTAGTTGATAGGGAAGGAAATTATTTGTCTGACAAAGATGGTAATTTCCTCATCGGGATATTCTCGCCGAACAACAATACAGAAGACGACCCGGAAGAGGTAGATAGCGATGTTATCGATTATGCAGAAGGCGTAACATTATCGGTTTATAGAAGATCCGCGAATGGCAAATTCGTTGCGATTGCCACAGGTATAGCAAACGATGGAACCACTATAACCGACCCGCATCCGTCTCTTGATTATGGTAGATATCGTGTGGTTGCCACATCCGAGTCTACAGGAGCTATAAGCTACGAAGACATAATCGAACCGATAGATGAAACATCTATAATCATTCAGTGGAATGAAGAATGGAGTGATTTCGACGGTGACGATGAAGATGACGAAACTCCTATATGGACTGGATCGTTGATTAAACTTCCTTATAACATAGACGTTAGTGAGTCTAATTCATTGGATGTGTCGCTCGTGTCGTACATAGGAAGAGAGAGACCGGTAAGTTATTATGGTACACAGCTTGGAGAAAGTTTTAGCTGGTCTTGTGAGATAGCTAAGGATGATAGCGAAACACTATATCAGTTACGCCGTTTGGCTGTATACCAGGGTGATGTTTATGTTCGTGAACCATCCGGACTTGGTTTCTGGGCTCAGGTATCCGTATCATTTAACATCAAGCACAAGAGTACAACTGTACCAGTAACACTCAATATTAAACCGGTAGAAGGAGGTATGTGATGGCTATAGATTGGACCAAATCGATGATACAAACATACGATTTCTACGAGGTTGATCCTGCCACTTGGAAAAACAAGAGGAAGCTCGCTGATATACTCAAGTTCAACATTAACAGAGATTCATCCGCAGAAACCTTAGGCAGCGCTACAATAGATTGTACTGAAAATCTCGGAGAATTATACATCAGAGCTTATATGACTCCAATTCAAAATGGAACAAAATACAACATTCCTTTAGGTACTTACATAGCTCAGACACCATCTGAAAGTTTCGATGGGCGGGCAACATCCATATCTTTAGATGCATACTCGCCGCTATTAGAGTTAAAAGATACTCGTCCGCCCCTCGGATATACCGTTTCTAAGAACGCAAACATCATGGAAACTGCGGTTAGGTTATGTCGAAAGCATATGAGAGCCCCGGTTATTCCTCCGATTGATGACAAAAGTAAAACGCTGTTTGATGATTTCGTAGCGGAGACAGACGACACGTGGTTAACGTTTCTTACGGATCTCATAGCAAATGCAAATTTTGAATTCGGTTTGGATGAGCTTGGCCAAGTTATATTTGAGCCAATCAAAGACACCGCCTCAATGCAGCCGGTTTGGGAGTATAACGATTCGAATAGTTCTATCTTATATCCAGACATTAGTGTTGAAAGAGACCTCTACGGTATACCAAACGTCGTAGAGGTTATTTTTTCATCCAACAGCGGCAGAAGTATATATTCAAAGGTCGTCAATGATGATAAAAACAGTCCAATATCGACAGTGAATAGAGGAAGAGAAATACATTACAGAGATACAAGTCCTGGTATATCTGGTAACCCAACTCAAGGTATGGTGGACGAATACGCTGAGAAACTTCTTCGCAATTTGTCTACACTGGAATACACCGTATCATATAAACACGGTTTCTCCCCTGCAAGAGTTGGTGATTGTGTTCGTTTAAATTATAGACGAGCCGGAATTAAAAACGTTAAAGCTAGAATAATAAGCCAAACTTTCTCGTGTGAGACAGGATGTTTTGTCACCGAAAAAGCGGTTTATACAAATAGATTGTGGGGTGATTAAATGGCAAAACAGAGAGATGTAACTGCCCTCGAATCGTTAACAAGTTTTAGCGATAGCGGTTATGTATTAGTCGTTCAGAACAGCGAAATTTATGCTTTACCTAAAAGTATATGGACCAACGAAGTACACGCTCAGTATGAGTCAAAACTTGCCACTTGGAAGTCCGAGTTTGATACATGGTATGCAAGTGTAAAAGGTACATTTACAAACAATGATTCACAGGCTACCGATATTGCAACATTAAAGACTCAGATTGCGAAATGCGTGATGGATGATGATGGAATCATAAAGAAAAACGATACAGTTTATTTGCTGCCGGCTGATTCGGTCAAAATGGATGACGGGGAAACAGTTGAAGCAAGTATAACAAGTTTGCAGACCACCATCGAGTCTCATACCGCTGCTATAACTGGCGTTGGGGCATATTCCGAACTTGCGCTAGAGAATCCTATCAGTATTGTTAGTGGTATTGCTACAACAATTCAGTCTATAACATTTACGACGGCCGGAACTTATCTGATAGATACAGATATAAATTTCGAAGCAAATGGGGATGGCATAAGGGTTTGCAAGATTTCTCCAACAACAAATGATACAGAGATGACGAGAAGCGCGGTTACAACAGTTCCGGTTACAGGCGTTGGGACAGGCGTAACATTCCAGACAATCGTCAATGTCACAGCAGGTAAAACATATTATATAAACGTTCGTCAGACATCAGGAACGACGTTAAACGTTAATTCGAGATGCAGAATAGTTAAATTAGCTAATCCGAATACATGATAAGGTGGTGATACTATGGAATTAGCAAGCGATCTTATTAAACAATTTGTCGATGCCACAAATGATTCCAAATCATCCACTAAAATTGATAAAACTCTAAATGCAACAGCAGTCGTGAATGAAGATGGAGTCTTTGTAAATATTGATGGATCTACTACCACGACTCCTGTTGTAATGGCAGCGGATGTTCGAAACGGCGACCGGGTTCTGGTTACCATTGAGAATCATCGGGCTAATATAATCGGTAACATCACCAGTCCTGCTTCAGGAAGAGGGGCGAGTGACTTATACACCGAAACAACAAAAGAAGATGGCAGTACAGAGCCAAGCGGTTCTCTTGCGCCTGCAAAAGTATTTGTCGATACGTTGACGGCTGAGAATGTTACCGCCGATTCAATTCTAGCCGATAGCGCTAAGATCAAAAAACTCGAAACTGAGAAGATCTCCGCCACAGATGCGGATTTAAAATACGCTAGGATAGATTTTGCTAACATCAGCGAAGCTGCTATGGAGTATTTCTATTCGAAATCGGGTTTGATAAAGAACGTGACAGTCGGGGATCAGACAATAACCGGAGAACTCGTTGGCGTTACAATCAAAGGCGACATAATCGAAGGCGGTACTGTCAAAGCCGATAAACTCGTAATTAAAGGTGAAGATGGTCTGTTCTATAAACTCAATGTCGATGCATTAGGAGAGACCACCGCGTCATCTGATAAAAAGTATCAAAATGGATTAGATGGTTCAGTTATCATAGCCAAATCCATAACCGCCGAACAGATCAGCGTAAAAGATTTGGTTGCTTTCGGAGCTACTATAGGCGGTTTTAAAATCGGCGACGATTCTATATATTCCGGGGTAAAGTCTACCGTGAATAATACCACCAGGGGTATATATCTGGACAATGACGGACAGTTTTCTTTTGGTGATAGTAGTAACTTCATCAAGTTCTACAAAGATACAGACGGAAAATATCGTTTAAAGATATCAGCCGAAAGTCTGGAAATCGGCTCTAGCGGTTCGAGTGTTGAAGAAGAGATAAGTAATCTAAAAGATGAAATAAGTACCCAAGTCATAATTAATTCATCACAGGGAACAACATTTAAAAATAATGATATATCTACAGTTTTAAACATTATTATAATTCGCGGAACCCAATATATAACAGATATGACTACGTTGAGAGCGGCGATGGGTAACAGCGTATATCTACAATGGAAGTACCAAAAGCCAGATGAAGATGGGATGGGTGTTATTTTGTCTTCAGACACTCGCTTAAAAGACGAAGGGTTTACGTTTATAATATCGCCTGACGATGTTGACGAACGTATAACATTCTTTTGCGAACTTATGCGATAAATGAAAGGAGAATAAAATGGCAACTAAAACTGGAATAGGCCAAATTACTTTACAAGATTTAACAGACGGTTATAGCGTTAATCTGACATCAGAAAATGCTGTTTTTTCAGGAGGGGATAGTGGAGTTCCAGCCGGTCTAAGTGCAACTACGCAAATAACCGCATACACTGGAGCTGTTCAGATGACAAATGTATCTGTAACTAAAGCCGATATTACTTTACCGACTGGTATCACAGCAACCGTTCAGAATAGTGGAACATCTACGGTGTCTATAACATTCACAACAGGGACCGGATTCACCACTCCATGTTCTGCGACTATACCCGTTGTTATAACAAATGGGAGCAGCGAAATAACAATGAATAAGAAGTTTTCTTTCACGGAAGCGCCGAAAGGAAACACTGGTGCAACCGGAGCCGCTGGTAAAAGTATTACCGGAGTAACCAATTATTATTTAGCATCATCTTTGAACACGGGTGTGAAGACATCTGATGACGGTTGGACTCCTACGATGCAGGCGACTAACACGACTAAGAAATACTTATGGTGTTACCAGTCTATTACATATTCTAGCGGAAGTCCTACAACCACCGTACCAGTTATCATCGGAACTCATGGGGCTACTGGCGGAACAGGAGCAACTGGTAAAGGTATTTCGAAAGTCGAGAATTATTACTTAACGACTGCATCTGCTTCGAATGTAACTGTAGATACTAGCGGATGGTCAAAAACGCCAACAGCTACTGATACGACTAAGAAATATATTTGGTGTTATCAGCTTATAACTTATACAGATAACGCCACATCGAAAACAACACCCGCTATCATCGGAACTCATGGAGCTACTGGATCAGCAGGAGCCGATTCTATTGCGGTATTTATATATTCTTCTGGACCTCAGTTCTTTAGAAATAATACAGGCTCCACGACTCTTACGGCTATGGTTACTGTTGGTGGTGTGGAACAGACTATAACGGCCGCTGGTGTTTGCGGTTCTTTAGGAAGTATTAAATGGTATAAAGATAGCGAAACCACACCGATTGCGACTGCCAAATCTATAACAGTAAACGCTGACGATATCGATGGCCAGGCAGTATATTGGGCAAAATTAGAGTAAAGGAGGATGTTTTATGGCTGTACATCAAGCGCAAATAACACTCTACAAAATAGTTAACGTGGAAAGTACAACCAGGTATTATTTGTTGCAGAGTTCGACGGCCACAGCACCAGCCAGACCAACGGTCAACCCTCCTGGAGGGAATTGGGTTACAGCAGAACCTGCGTATACTTCTGGTTCTACCAATACGCTATATTTTGTAGATCTTACCGTTTATAGCAATATTCTTCCGGACTCTAACATTAACTACAGTTACTCTCCAGTCTCCAAATCTAGCAGTTATGAGGCGGCTAAGGAAGCCTACATCAAAGCCACCTTCGCCAAAGACGCAGCAGATAGTGCGAGTAATAAGGCGGATGGTATACAGACCGACCTTGACAATAAAGACGTTAACACATTCAGCGCTCTATCCATCGACGGCGGTGAAACGTTAGCGTCATATGATCTTGCAGATTATCTAGAGTCTGGAACTTTAACTAATGGCGCAGAAGCGGATAGCACAACACATATTCGTTCGAATGAGTATATCAAAGTTTCAGAAGGTGAGGTATATACATGGAATGTGAAAAATGCATCCGGTACGGCAGTGACACCTACAACATTTTTCTATAGCTTAAATGAAAGTACAGGAGCGTACACATATTTAAGTTCGCAATCTACAAATAATATCACTGTCCCAACGAACGATAATGTCTATATACGTTTCACGATGGTTGAGATTCGAAGCGACGAAGTTGATACTATTTGTACGTTAGCCATTAACGGTATTGACGATTTGCTAAATGATAGTTCGGCAACTATATATATCGGATTATATTCAACGTTAAATGCATATGCCAGTGTCGATCCCGATGACTATAAGTGGAGAATGGCCGATTCTATGATATTGGCAAATAGTCAACTTTTATTCGACGCACTGAATAATAAACTATATGACAAAACGAATGGCGATATCAAGAAGCTTACAGATGCGGTTGACGACGCACAGAAAACTGCCGACGATGCCAACACCAAAATCGATAACCGTAACAAATATATACAAATTCTTCCGAACGAGGCGACCATCAGACTTTTGGCAGATGGTAATAGCGTTAATCCTAGTTCCGAAGTCAAAATGACCAGCGATAAAATCTCGTTCAGTCACGACGGTGTAGAAGGAGCTTATATAGGTTATCCGGATGCTGAGCAAAGTGATAGAACTGCTATGGCAGCAAACAAAACTTATATAACGGAAATGTATCCACGAGCTGAAGATCCTGCCAGTGATGGTAATTGGATAGGAAGTCTTTGTTGGGTAGCTAGAACAAATGGACATTTATCTTTAAAGGTGGTGAAATAAAATGGCTACAGTAACAAGTTCAACGTTTAATGACGACTTTAAAGCATATATGACATATAGCACGAGTAGTACAAGCACCAGTTACAAGGTGAGTATATCCGCGGCCGGCGTTTATATCGGTTGTTCTTATGCCAGCTATCCATGGAAGACAACTCTTTCCGCTACCGATAAAAGTTCTATATCTGGTACTAAAAGTACAACCAGGCTAACCAAGGGTTATCACGAAGTTAAAGACGGAAGTTTTTCATGGACCAGGAAAACAAGTGCATACAATGTAACGGTTAAAGTTACTACTAAAAAGAATATATCAGGTGGTGGATCCGGTTCAAAATCGGTAACATTTACAGTACCCGCATTACCATCGTATACAATATCGTACAATTCTAATGGCGGTTCAGGAGCACCATCCAGTCAGAAGAAATACTATGGTAAAACTCTTACGTTATCATCGACAAAACCAGTTAGAACCGGATATACATTTCTAGGATGGTCTTGGTCTTCATCAGCTACGTCTGCAACTTGGAGCGCTGGTGAGTCGTATACGACTAATGCGTCAGATACTCTCTACGCGGTATGGAAGGCTAATACATATACTGTATATTTTAACCCTAACGGAGGAAACAGTGGGTCGGTTACCGGTTTAACTAAAACATATGGCAAAGCTTTGACTCTTCCTACTTCGGCTCAATCTCCGACGAGGAAGAATTATAAATTCTTGGGGTGGTCTACGTCTTCATCAGCTACGTCCGCAACTTGGACTGCTGGTAGTTCATATTCCGTAAATATAACAGCCAACACAACTCTTTACGCAGTATGGGAGGCCGCATATATTCCAGCAGCCATATCTAAACTGTCTGCAATACGTACAAATTCTTCAGGCACGGAAGATGATGAAGGGGTGTATGGCGTTGCAACATTCGTCTGGAATAACGGATCGTTATCGGGTTCAGCTATAACGCCGTCTAGCATTATAGTACAATGCAAAGCTGTTGGAACTAGCTCATGGAATACCGTATACACGGCTAGCAGTTTCACAAACAAAACTATAACTACGCCAGTGTTTAAAAACGGATCAGCAGCTCTAAGCGCTGAAACGCAATACGATATCAAAGTTACTATAACGGATTCGTATAATACAATCTCTGCAACAACATTTATATCCAAAGCACAATATATTATAGATGTGGATCCTAACGGTAACGGTATAGCTTTTGGAGCTGCATGTTCAAGAACCGGATTATCTACTTCCTGGAATATGTATATGGATAACGATAAAGCGTTATATTCCGGTAGTTCTGATAGAACAAAATGGTATAGCATGGCGGAATTAAACACTTCCGACACGTTCCATTTCGGATACGGAGGCTATAACAATAATTTCGGAAATACGTATTACAACGGAAACACGGTGAAAATACGATCCAGATCTGATGTCGATATATGGTCTGAGAACAGCGGAGTAGGTATAGTAGCTAATGGCCCAATGACTTTGACTTCTAATGTTAATAAAATAGTGTTGACTTCCGCCACCGATTTAGAATTAAGATCCAGTGGAGATATAAATATGTTTCCAAAAGGCGGCACAACCGATTACCAGCTATATTACGCCGCTGGAAAATCGATAAATTATCATATCACCGGCGCCGGTTACATATCAAATGCCAAGAAGTCCTTATATTTCACAGCATATTTTTCTAGACCTATAGTTAATGCTGCAACTGTAACAGTGGCGTCATATACAGATGGTGGTTTTAGGGTTCGACAGAACGGTAAATATTTATTCGGATCTGACAATGCGTATAAGAAGCCGTCCTCATATTCGGTAACTGCGGTTAATAACAATTATATTCGTATAAGGGCTGATTTCTCGTCGACGACAAACGCCGTGAATAATGATGCTTGTGGCTTCGAATGGTACGGAACTATTACGTTTAGTTAAATGAAAGGAGAGTGATGTTATGGCTTTGTTTAAGCCTGTAAGACAGGATGACGGTGTTACCACAAATTATCATCGTATTATATCGTTGAATTTATGGCCTAATAGTCATATTTCCATCGGTGTTTTATCGTATGTAGACGAGGAATCACGACGCGATAATAATATTTTAGGTACGCCGTACAACCGTAGTACAACATATGAAATAGACTATGATGAAAATATGTCAATCACTGGCGCTTACGAATATCTGAAAACCCTTCCGGAATTCGAAGACGCAAAAGATGTTTAAGGAGGAGATAAGTATGAAGTTTAGTATTTCTTGGGTTAAAGCGGCTCTTATAAGAGCTCTGAAAACTGTATGCCAGACGGCTATCGCTATGATTGGTACGGCGGCTGTTATGAGTAGTGTTGATTGGAAGATGGTGGCAAGTGCTGCTTTGCTTGCTGGTATAATCTCGATACTCACATCTTTAGCAGGTCTTCCAGAGACTACATACGATACTGAAAAACTTGGAGGAGAATCCACGGTGAGTAATGGTGATTTAGTTCATGAACTGACCGATCCAGGCGATGAAGAAGGTGATGACTAATGGCTGTAACAGGCGCAAAAGTAATAAAAACCGCTGAGAAATATCTCGGTAAAGGCGGAACGTTCGTATGGAATTATTACGGATTAGCTAAGGGCACTGCATGGTGCGCGGCATTCGTATCATATGTGATGAGCAAGGCAGGTGCTAAATCGTTATTCTACGATGGAAAACCTGTCTTTTATGTTCCATACGCTCAGCAGTGGTTGAAGAAGCATTGCACTCACGTCAAAATGGCGAATGCTAAGGCTGGGGATATCGTTATATTTACCTGGGATGGTAACGGCTATAACTCAGAAAGAGGTAGCAGAGACCATATAGGATTTGTCCGCAAGGCTGGCACAAGCTCTACAGTATATACAATAGAAGGTAACACTTCCGGCAGCAAAGTTGCAAAACGTACAAGAGCTTCCAGGTATATTTACGGTATCTACAGACCTAAATATTCAACAGCTAAAAAGAAAACTACAACAGCCAAGAAGGAAGCGAATAACGTGAAACCTAAAGTATATTTATCACCATCGAACCATGGAACCAACCAGAACAAATGTTTAAAGTCTAAATGCTACGAGGACAAGCATACCAGACCAATAGCTGAGGCTTGCGCTAAGTATCTCAGACAGTCGGGTATCGATGTTAAAATCGCGGCTAAGAAAACAAGCGTTCTAAAAGGTTCGCGGACGAAGGAAGCAGATAAATGGGGAGCGGACTTATATATTCCTATTCATACAAATGCTTGCGATGACAAGAGTGTAAGATATCTGATGTTCATGTGCGCTAACACGACTGGGAAGTATGAGAAAGCTTATGAGAAAATTGCCCCATCAGTGAAGGCTGTATATCCTGGAGGAAATACCAAATTTGTTAAGAGGACTGATCTTTATGAGATAAACAATCCTAAAGCTTTAACTTTCTATTGCGAGATGGGGTTCCATACAAACAAGAAAGACTGCGAAGAGTTTATTCATAAGTCTGACATGGTTGGTAAAGCTCTGGCAAAAGGTATTTGTAAATATTTTGGTAAGACGTTTACAGACAGCACATCAACTTACAAAGTTAAGATTACGGCTGATACTCTGAATGTTCGTGAGGGTGCTGGAGTAAATACCAAGGTTGTTGGTAAGGTTAAGAAAGATGGAGTATACACCATCGTTAAAACTTCCGGTAATTGGGGTAAACTCAAATCCGGAGCTGGTTGGATTTCTCTTAAGTACGTTAAAAAGTGCAGGTGATGTGCGTGGGTTACATATTTTCAGGTCTTGTAAGCCTGAGCGTAGCTATATTAGCCTACGTGATTCAGTCTTTAATCAAAGAGAATCGCAGACTGCGCGATGCGGACCACATAAAAGAGGAAGCTCTTGCGGAAGGCGTTACGTGTCTTCTCAGGGTTAAACTGATCGAATACCATAGCAAATACACTCAAGCGGATCGAGTATCTTCTCACGGATATGAAAATTGGTTTGAGATGTATCACGCCTACAAAGGATTGGGTGGTAATGGTATGGTAGAACATATGAAAGAGGAAATGGAAGAACTCCATATAAAGAATTAAATAAGAAAAAGGCTCCGTCATTACGACAGGGCCTTTTCTTTTTTGCTTTACAAACCATTGATATGACGCTATCGGTATCAAGTAGTACCCCATGAATGAGGGTTTAAATGTACCCTAAATTAATCGCACTTAAGTTCGATCGTTATCTTATAAGGAGGATTGTAGTATTTCGTACCTTTAGCGGCTTGCATGTTATATTTCTCCGCGTTTGCTTTTGTTATTTGCACGATTGGGTCACGCTCGTATATCATCTTATCAATTACTGTTTTAAGGTATTGATTTTTGGTCTTAGCATCTAACTTTTCATCTTCCAATATTCTTAAAGCATCTTTAGTCTTTATTAACTCTTCTCGATAGTTAATATGTTTTGGAGCGGAGTCCTTAGCTTTGGCCAACGCTTTATTTACTTCCTCTTTTTCTTTTAACACTTTCTCATTGAGTTTAACAAAAATATGTTGTGGTAGCCTTTTAGCGGGATCTGGGTCATATTGTGCCTCCCATTGCTCCATCTCTTTCTTTTCAAGTTCAGAGAGTTGTTTTGTAAGTCTCTCGATTAAGTCTCTGTGAAGTTTTACAGAATCATCTTGGTCGTTCTCTATACGAACCTCAAAGTCGCTTATACAGTCTTTAAGAACTTTACGGACGTATTCAAATACTTCGCTATATTTTACAGAACCTGATTTACAATGAACTTGGTTATTACACACAAGTTTGGGTGAGGCATATTCTACACCATGTCTTGTGTAGGTGTTATAACCGATCTTATGTCCACATTTCTTACAGAACATAATTCCACTGAATGGATTTTTAAGAGTTAGATCCCTACGAGTTCTATGACGTTTGCCTCTTATTTCACGAGCCTTGTTAAATTGTTCTTCTGAGATGATACCATCATGCTTTCCTTCGAATAATAAGAACTCGTCTACTTTCGCCTTCGGGCGAAGCTTCTTTATTTCTTGGTCCTCGATTATTTTCACAGTTTTCCGCCAATTCCAACGAACACAGCCAATATAGTGGTGATTTTCAAGTATACTGAATATTATACTTGGTTTCCAGGTACTATGACCTGTTTTAGTCTTGGCTCCCAATTCTTCAAGTCTTCTGCAAATCGCTGTTACGCCTATATCCTCCTCGCAATACCAGTTGAAGATCATACGAACTATATCAGCTTGATCCTTACGTTCGATTAGAGTATGGTACGATTTCTTGCCGTCATATTTCTCAATTCTATCAAAACCATAAGGAGCAGTTGAACCTACATAATTACCTTCTTTGACGCTTAATAATTTACCTCTAGCTTGAATCTTCTTGTAATATTCGAGATATTCGTTGCCTCGTTTGAGTTCTCGCTCAAAAGCATCTCTATCATATTCGTCACGCAAATCGTAAGTTTTCATGGGTGTGATTACATAAGTATTTGTGTATCTAAGTAATCTTATAAGTCTACCAGCATCCTCAAGATCACCACGACTTAAACGCTGCACGTCTACTACAATTATAGCTTTGACGGCCGGATCTTCTATATCCTTGAGCAAGCGAGTTATCTCAGGGCGTTCTTTAAGCGATTCGCCGCTGCCTACTTCCATATATTTGTTTTCTTGAGGGATAGGACCGCCTAGATATTTGACCGCGTATTCTTCAATGATCTTGCTATGCTTCTCAAGTATTTCGTCAGTCGATAGTAGAGGATCATCGGTACGAGACTTTCTGCCGTACTCTTTTGTTTCGTAATTGTAAAACGTTGGATATTCTTTATACATTCCGTTCTTCCTTTCTATGATGTACTGCCAGGGGTTAAGTTGGCATCACCTCCTTCGCGTAATTTTCAACTCCTATTATGAAGAAAGGAGTGAAATGTATGAGTATATATAACACTAAAGAAATCGCGGAGCTATTGAATATTAACGAAGAAACAGTTAGGCGATGGATTAGATCTGGTAAATTAAAAGCCGAACGATCATCTAAGAAACAAGGCAATGTCGTATATGAAGAGGATTTATTCGAATTCATATCTGATAAACCTAAGTATAAATAGATGCATATATAGCCAAATTGCAATCTTTATTAAAGGAGTCCTAACAAGGGCTCTTTTTTTATTTTTGTCTCTGTGAAATTAAGAATCTACCATACTCCATTAACTTCTCATGCTCCTCATCAGTAAAAGGGTCCATGCCGAACGCTTTATGCCAAGCTTCTACATGCTTCACATAAGTCTCGTTTACAGACGAGTATACAGCCTCCTCTTCTCCATTTGATATTTTAGTGGAGATCATCTCTTTAGCAGTCCACCCCATCAAATGAGCTGGCGTTGTATCTAAAGCCTCAGCAAGCGGATTAAGGATACTCAATGGTAAATTCTCAATATCACCATTTTCGTATCTATATATGGTGGTTCGATTTTTGCCTAATCTATCAGCTAGATCGTCAATAGACATACCTCTCTTCGTTCGTAAATTCTTTATTCGTTTTCCTATAGACATTATCTTGTCTCCTTTCTAACAATAATTATCATATATTAATATTTGCACATATGCAAACGAAAAGCAAATCTAGATTAGATATTTTGCATTTTGTGCACGAAAAAACCTATTGACAGAAAAATTGGAATGGTGTTATCTTTTAGTTGTTGCATGAAACGCAACTAGAAAGAGGTGTATGCATTGGACGCAAATAAATTGATATTTAAGATTTTCGAAAATAGTTTGAACGTTGATACAGCCGCTGCGTTGTATAAGAAAATTGCTGATAACGGTACGATAACCATTGGTGATGCAATGATACTAAAAGAACTTCTCGGTTTATCTAATTTGGAAGCAATTGATATTTTCTTATCTTAGAGGTGTTGATTCATGAAAACATACAAATTTAAGAACGCTACCATATATGTATATGGCGAGGTGGACAAAGAAAGATTGAGAAAAGCTACCATTAAACTTATCAAAGACTCTCGTAAATATAAGAGAGGGGCGAATAAGCAATGGGAACAGTGATTCGTCCGGATATTTCTCGTAAGAATAAATACTGGATAGACAAGCATCGTCATTACGAACTTAAACATTTTTGTTTACAATATCCCGAATGGAAGAAAGCTTATAATGCTAAGCCGGTTATACCATCGTCCGTAGAATGGCACAACGATCCCACAGCCAAGGAAGCAATGCGAAAGACGTTATATTTAGAGCGTATACAATTAATAGAACGTGTGGCTAAAGAGGCTGACAACGACTTACATAACTATATTTTAAAAGCGGTAACTGAAGGATTGTCGTATACATACCTAAAATCAATGATGGATATTCCTTGCGGTAAGGATCTTTATTACGATCGTTACAGACGATTCTTCTGGCTGTTGGATGAATCAAGAGAATATTATAATAGGAGAGACAAAAGATGAACGCACGAGTAAAAAGAGAAATCCAAAACAAAGCTAGATTAATTTATTGCTTGGTGAACATACTGGAGTATGATTCTGAGAATTTAAAGAATGACACGAATGAATGCAGACCAGAAGATTTAGCAAGGACTTTGCAAGAGGCTAAAGAAACCGTACAAAACATTACAGACTTATTGGTCGAGATCGAGTACATTCTATATTTGGATGATTCGCGGTTATAACACTTCCTTTTATAGAAAGGAGGTATACAAATGCTTAAGAAGGTGATTATGGCTCTATTAAAATGGCTGTGTATAACAATCATTATAGGAGGCATAGTTTGGACGATAACAGCTTTATACCGATTTATCAAAAGAGGGGAGTCATGAGACTCTTCTTTTTTTTCGCGTAAAAAACAGCCTCTTTAATGAGAAATATTATTATTTATGGAGGTACATAAAATGAGAAAGAAAAGAACGCAGAAAGATAACGCAATGATGTTTATAGAAGATTATATCGAGAGATGTGAATACTTTGAAGAGAAGTATATAAACGAACCCGATAAATTCAAAGAGTATCGTGGCAGAAAGAAAGCTGCGAAAGATATTTTATTATATGTAAAAACACAAATGAAATAATCTTAAGGATTGAGTCCAGCACGGACTCTTTTCTTTTTTTTAATCTAGCTTAAAATCCGTACGCAGGTTATTGTAAAACAAGTTATATTTTCAAAGTAAAAATTTCCCCGGGTGGGATTTTTATAAAAACAATTTAGAAAGGAGGCGACAAATGTTCACAGAATTGTATTGGCTCTCGGCGGTTATAGGTTTTGTAGGAGGTCTCTTGGTTGGAGTTATCTTGTATAAACTTATATTTTGGCTTAGTTCGAGGAAAGGCGTGCTCCGAATAGACCATTCAAATCCCGAAAAAGATGTATATCGTTTCGAGATCGATGGGATAGTGGATAATTCAACTAAAAGATTCGTATTGAAGGTCGATCATGACGCCGATCTTTCGCAAGAATAACAACGCCTTTTATGGAACGTATTAAAACGTATTTGAAAGGAGAATAAAAATGAGCATTAAACACGTTTTAGATGAGGAAATTAGAAACGAACTCGAAAATTTAGGTAGAGAAACCATCGGAAGTGATGAGTATAAAGCCAACGTTGACGGGGTTACCAAATTACTCGACAGAAAAATCGAACTTGAAAAACTCGAAGTCGAAAGTAGTGAGAGAATTGAAGCTAGGGAAGCGGAGATGAATCTCAAAATACAGCAGATGGAGAATGAAAAGAAAGATCGGTTGATCAGTCATGGAGTAACGGTTGGTACATTTCTGGGAAGCGCAGGTTTATATTTCTTAGCTTTCGTGGCGTCTACGAACTTCGAGAGAACAGGAACTTTTACAACAGAAGGTGGCAAAAGTGCTTTAAGAAATCTTTTGAAATTGAAGTAATACGATTGAAGACGGGCCCTACATGGGCTCTTCTTTTTCCGCGCGAGAAACTAACTATATTATGAAAGAATGTTTAAGAAAGGAGAATATTATGGTTATAGTCGGACTTGTAATGTTTCTCGCGTCTTTATTTGTATTATATAAATTCGCAGAAATGGGATTCAAATTAGAAATGATGGACAAAGAGAAACAAAGAAGAGATGAACGACCAAAAGGTCCTCTCGATGACATGAAATTGAGTAAGAAAGATTAGCCCTCACAAGGGCTCTTCTTTTTGCGAGGTGGCATATGAGATATCACTACGAGAAACCGATGTTATATTCGTCTTTGTATGGCGAAACATATCATTGTAATCATCCGGTGTACGACAGATGCACGTTATATAAAATACATAATAAAGGGTTGGCGATTATTCAACAGCGTTATAATCCCAAAACCAAATCTACAAGATGGAGCGAGATAGATTCCTGGTTGACGGATATGCTATATTTGCACCCACAATTTAAAGAATACTTTGATAAACGTGCTGAAACGGCTATAGATGGTTTATATCCTACTGTAACCATTAGGCAGATTATGTGGGCGCTTAAAATCAAGCCAATACCAAGAGAACGTTGGGAAACCTGCTTTGATAGAAAAGAGGTTTAGCGTGGATTACAAAGCGTATTATAGGAGGTGATAACATGTTTAAAAACAAATGGGAAAGACGTTATAAGAAATTATATAAAGACGCTAAGTTTTGGAAAGATTTTGCTATAAAACAAAAGAATTTTTGGAAAGGGCAAGATATGTCAAACGAGGAAGTTCGTAGAATGGTTCTTATATACGAAACAGAAGAACGTAATTGGAACGATGTTATCAAACGAATGGAATACTTAGAAAAAGAAATCTAAAGGATTGAGTCCTACCTGGACTCTTTTCTTTTCGCGTAGGAAACACTCTATATTATGGAAACATATTGAATTAAATATATAGGAGGTTTTTATAATGAAAAAGAGAAGTAACTTAGGAATATTGTTTGACGTAGTATTAACAATATTAACGGGAGGCTTATGGTTATTATGGATACTGATTAAGTATTTAAGAAATGGAACCAGATAAGAAATCAGAGTCCTAACAAGGGCTCTTTTCTTTTATATTCGCGAAAATTACAAACACTATTATGAGAGAATGGAAAACTCGATTTATCGAGCTTCACAGTAATGTGAATCATTCTCTTATTTTTTCTAAATCGAAGGGAGCAAATGAAATGAAGGGCAAACAATTTATTAAACGCAATGCCTCTACAATTTTAACATGTATTGGAGGTGTTGGGGTGATTGCTACAGCAGTTACGGCTGTGCGAGCAACGCCTAAAGTTGTTAAACTTCTCGAACATTGTGAAGACGAAAAAGGTAGTAGTCTTACAAAATCGGAAGTTATACAGATAGCCGGGCTGCATTATGTCCCGTCGATTCTTATAGGCGTTGGAACACTCGCATGTATATTTGGAGCGAATACTTTAAATCAACGTCAGCAAGCAGCTTTAATGAGCGCATATGCTTTAGTTGACAACTCATACAAAGAGTATAAAAAGAAAGTTAATGAATTATATGGTGAGGAAGCGCATAAAGAAGTTGTTACAAGTATAGCGAAAGACAAATATGCGGAAGAAGGTATAGAAGTTGGCGATGGTAAAAAACTATTCTATGATGATTTCTCTGGCAGATACTTTGAATCAACTTCTAAAGATGTTATTGAAGCAGAGTATAATCTAAACCGCAACATGGCCTACAATTCAGGAGCATATTTGAACGAGTTCTATGAATTTTTAGGTCTTGAGCCAATCGAAGCTGGTAAGGAACTAGGATGGTCTCAAGGTATATTAGAGGCTATGTATTGGGCTGAATGGGTTGAGTTTGATCACGAAAGAGTCTTATTAGAAGATGGCCTTGAGTGTTATATTATAACAATGCGTTACGAACCAGTGATAGATTTTGCTTACTATTAAACAACCGTACACGGGTGACGGTATAAACTGATATTTTTATAGCATAGTCGCGTAAATAACATCGACTGTTATGGAGAATAGAAAGGAGATAATAACAATGAAAGTGAACAAAAGCTTATTATTAACGGGAGCATCTGCTTTATTGGGAGTAGGAACTTTTGTAGTGAATGCAATCAGTAAGAAAGATGAAACTAGCAAAATAGCTGAAGAAGCAGCAAAAATTGTTATGGAAAAACAGAAAGAATCCAAATAAAGGGATCCCACACGGGATTCTCTTTTTATTTTTGAAAGGAGAAATCTTATGAACAAAACAAAATTCAGTAGACTCAAGTCTAACATCCAAACGACGATGATTCGAAGAAGTCCTGAGATTCTTACAGGGATTGGTATTGCCGGGCTGGTAACAACAACTATATTTGCAGTTAAAGCCACGCCGAAAGCTCTGGATCTTATAGCGAAAGCCGAGGAAGAAAAACAAGAAGAACTTACAAAGTTTGAAGCTGCAAAAGTGGCATGGAAACCTTATATTCCAGCGGCCATATCCGGAGTAACATCTATCGCATGTCTGATAGGTGCTACATCTGTTAATGCAAAAAGAAATGCAGCACTTGCAGCAGCTTATAAACTTTCCGAAACAGCCCTCGTCGAATATAAAGACAAAGTTATTGAGACTATTGGCGAAAAGAAAGAAAAAACAATCAGAGAAGAAATATCTAAAGATAGACTTGAAAAAAAACCGGTAACTAAGAGTGAAATATTCATTACCGAAAAGGGCAAAACACTTTGCTACGAGAGTATATCTGGAAGATATTTTGAGTCTGATATGGCTAGCATCAAAAGTGCTCTGAACGACACAAATAGTAAACTTCTTTTAGAAGATTTTGTTTCATTGTCTCAGTTCTTTGATGCTTTAGGGTTGGGCGCAAATGGAATTAGCGATGAGATC
>ULVN01045462.1_pt1 | contig 38119 bp, 38 predicted proteins | sample 1959491 | NCBI WGS metagenome assembly ULVN01 (sample SAMEA4835787, study PRJEB28245) | human gut metagenome | biome: gut microbiome; material: fecal sample | place: Denmark | collected 2008 | reverse complement strand
CCTCGCCAGTCTCTTGCAATTTGTTTTTCATAGCGTTTGCAGCAGAATTATGTCCGTTTCCTGCCGTAACGGTTAATATCAATACCTTTTTCATAATTTAATTATAACATCTTTGCCCACAATCACAAAGAAAAAATTTAAATTTATCAAAATTATTATGAAATAAAAAGAAAATAATTTATAATGATAGTTGTATAGGAGAGAAAAATGAAAAAGGAAACCAAACAAGAAAACAAGCAGACAAAAAACAAATCTGCAAAAACAAGCACACAACCAAAAGTATGCTTTGACAATGAATTATATTTAAAATTGCAAAGCGAAAACATAAACAAAAGAATTAAAAAATTTCACAACAAACTTTACCTTGAATTTGGTGGAAAAATATTTGATGACCTTCATGCAGCAAGAGTTCTTCCAGGTTTTGACCCAAACATCAAAATCAAACTTTTGCAAAAGATGAAAGATAAAGCAGAAATCATATTCTGCATCAGCTCAAATGACATTGAAAAAAACAAGATTCGTGCCGACCTTGGATTGAGTTATGACAATGAAGTTTTGCGTCTTGTTGACAACATGAGAGAACTTGGACTTTACATATCAGCATTTATCATCACACTCTACAAAGGACAACCTAGTGCCACAAAATTTGCCAAAAAGCTTGAACAACGTGGCGAAAGAGTCTTCTTCCATAACTATACAAAGGGTTATCCAAACGAAGTCGAAACAATCGTTTCTGACGAAGGTTATGGTGCAAACCCATTTGTAGAGACAACTCGCCCACTTGTTGTTGTCACAGCACCAGGTCCATCAAGCGGAAAACTAGCAACCTGCTTGTCTCAACTTTATCACGAATACAAAAGAGGCGTAAAAGCTGGCTATGCAAAATTTGAAACTTTCCCTGTTTGGAATCTTCCTTTGAAACACCCAGTAAACATCGCGTATGAAGCAGCCACTGCAGACCTTTATGATGTAAACCAAATTGACCCATTCCACTTCAATGCATATGGGAAATTGGCAGTAAACTACAATCGCGATATTGCAGTTTTCCCAATCTTGCAAAACATTCTCACTCGCATAACAAAGAAAGAAATTTATCAATCACCAACAGACATGGGTGTCAACATGATTGCTTCAGCCATAACAGATGACAATCTCGCACAAATTTCAGCAAAAAAAGAAATTTTGAGAAGATATTTCAGAGCAGAATGCGATTACAAGCGTGGACAATGTACATTTGAAACTTTGGAAAGAAACAAATCTCTCGTTTCAGAAGCTGGTGCAAAAGAAGAACTCTTGCCAGTAATTGCCACATCAAAAGAAACATCAAAAGCAAGCGGATATCCATGCGTAGCACTCGAACTTCCTGATGGCAGAATTGTTACAGGAAAAACAAAAAAGATTGTTTCCGCAAGTGCAGCCGTTGTTTTGAATGCACTTCGCACCTTGGCATACTTGGGAGATGATTTTGATATAATCACAGACGATGTATTGTTACCTATCGTTGAATACCGCACAAAAATTTTGAAATCCCACAACAGCGTTCTCAATTTGGATGATGTGTTGGTTGCATTGTCAATTTGTTCTGTCAAAAATGAAAAAGCACGAAAAGCAATGGAACAACTTCCAAAACTTAAGAACTGCGATGCCCATTGCACTTATATTCTTGCTCCAGCCGAAGAACAAACGCTTAAAAAACTTGGCATCAATGTTACTTGCGAGCCAATATTCTTAAATTCACATTTGTTTGAAGGTTAAAATATTCTTAAAAACAAACCATATTTGAATACAAAACCTAAAATAAAACCGTCCTAGATTTGGGCGGTTTTTATTATGTTGCTATATTATGAATTAAAATACCACCACAATTTTGGCACAAAATTTTCATCTCCACTTACCATAATTTGCACTTGGAATCCATTTCCTTTTTCATAAGTCTCCACAAAACTTTTAAGTCTTCTTGCAACTCCATTCGCACTATCAAAAATCTTTATATCCTCTCCAAAGATTTCCAGAAAGATATTTTTCAAAGCAATATAATGCGTGCATCCCAAAACTAAAGCTTTACACTTCTCACAAGCAAGTTCTGCCTTCAACTTTTCTTTCAAAATGCCCAAATTGTCTAGATTTTTATCAATATCTTCTGCAAGAGTTGGCATTGAACGTCTTTTTACGCATTTAGTTTTTCCAAGCAAAACATTATGTTCTATTGTCGCCTTTGTAGCTAAAACAAAAATGTCTTTCTCTTCAAATTCATTAAGAGCAGGTTTTATTGCAGGAACTGTCCCTACAAAAATTTTATCTGGAAATGTCTGTCTGCACTTTTCAATACAAGTGCAAGTAAGCGTGTTGCAAGCCAAAATAACAATGTCAAACTTAAAAAAGTCATAAATCATTTTCAAGTTTTCAATAGTTATTTTTTCAAGTTTGTCTTTTGTTTTGTTGCCATAAGGCAAATTTTTGTTGTCACAAAAAAACAAAAAATTGCAATAAGGGACAACTTTCACGCATTCTTTCAGAATGTTCAATCCCCCACTTCCACTGTCAATCAAGAGCACATTTTTCATGTTTTTATATATGCAAACAACAATCAAAATTTCACTGGTCTAAACCAACTTATCAATTATCTGTGCCACAATTTTCGATAAAAATTTCACTTTTTCTTTTACATTTTTTTCCGTAAAAACAATTTCATTTTTTATTTCACAGCCCAAATCATTACTTGAAATCATCATAGGTACTCCAACAGCAATACATGGAACATTCAACGTGTCTTTGTTAATCGCTTTGCCGAAATTGTTCATTGCACTGCCCGGTGTCAACCCAGCATCATTAAATTGAATTGAACACCCCAGCCTTTTAATATTTGTTGTTGCCAAAGAGTCAAAAAGCACCACTGCTGAAATATCAAATGCCTCAACAACCAATCTTATTATGTCATAAGCATTAAATCCAGTGTTTGAAAAAGTATTTGGCACAAGCTTAAAAAGTCGGTTGTTCTTTTTATATGGAAAAATTTCCACCTTTCCCACCGTCCATACGCCAAAACAATCCGCCACTATCTCTGGATTCCCGATACCAACCAACAAAATTTTGTCTTTTTTCTTTATCTTGTTCTCTTTAAACAAAAATTGAAGCCTCTCCAAAATCTCACTCTTCAACATTTCTTCATGTTCTTCCAACATAAGCGAAAGAAGAGGAGCATTCAAAATAAAATAATGACCCTTGTCAAAACCTAGCCTTTGGGACTTTTCATTGCTATCAACAACCAACCTACTGCAAGTAGCACCATATTTTGAAAGTTTTTGAGTTTTATAACCATAACAAGACAAGTCTTGTCCAGTCTCATCTATCAAATCTATCATAATAAAAATATAACCAAAAAATATCAAAAAATAAGTTGATTTTTGCAAATTTGTATGTTATAATACTTACGATAATTTTTAAGGAGAAAGACATGGCAAACATCAAATCAGCAAAAAAGAGAGTATTAATTGAAAGAGAAAGAAGAGTTGAAAACAACTCTGTTAAATCTGAAATCAAAACATATACAAAAAAGTTCAAAAACGAACTTGCTGTTGACACTGCAAAAGCCGAAGAATTGTACAAGGTTCTCGCTGGAAAACTTGATAGCGCTGCAAGAGAAAATGTTATTCATCAAAACAGTGCTGACAGAAAGAAAGCACACTTTGCAAAATTGTTGGCTGACGCTAAAAACAGCAAATAATTTTACATTAACTTTTTGATAAAAGAGAGGTAAATATACCCCTCTTTTTTGTTGAATTTTATTTTCAAAATGCCAAAACATATGCTATAATAAACATATGATACGAATAACAAAAAATTGGGCAAATTTATTAAAGGACGAGTTTGAAAAACCATATTTCAAACAACTTCAATCATTTTTAGCGGACGAATATAGTTCACACACAGTTTATCCAGCCATGGAAAACATTTTCAATGCTTTAAATGCCGTAAAATATGAAGATGTTAAGGTCGTAATAATTGGACAAGACCCTTATCATGAGCCAAATCAAGCACATGGTCTTGCTTTTTCAGTTCAAGACGGCATAGAAATTCCACCCTCACTCGTAAACATTTATAAAGAGATTGAAAGCGACTTAAACATAAAATGTGAGCAAACAGGAAATCTCACTCGTTGGGCAAAACAAGGTGTTTTGCTTTTAAACACATCACTTACAGTAAGACGCGGTCAAGCAAATTCCCACAGAGGCAAAGGCTGGGAAACATTCACAAATGAAATCATCAAACTTCTGTCAAAAAGAGAAGACCCAATGGTGTTTATTTTGTGGGGCTCAAATGCACAAAGTTTTGAACCAGAAATTGCAAAACAACACCTTGTGCTCAAAGCACCTCACCCAAGCCCATTGTCTGCCTATAGAGGATTTTTTGGTTGTAAACACTTTTCAAAAACAAATGATTTTCTTGTAGCTCATGGCAAAACACCAATAGATTGGCACTAAAACATATAATTAAAATAAAGCGACATAAAATAGATGAAAATAAACACAATCTTAATCATTATATTAGGCATAATAAGTTATGTGGTTGTTCCATTTTTGATTTTGCTAATAAAAAACAAAAAACTCAAAAACGCATTGTCAATCACATGTCTTGTTTTCTTTGTTGCCATACTTTTGATAGGAGTATGGAGCAAAATTGACATAACCAAATCATATACACAAATCACGTTCGATTTTTCTGGACAATGGTGCGACAAAACAATAAAATGGAATTTTTCAAACATTTCAACATTCGACTTAGTCATAAATCTTGTCATGCTCTTTCCAATAGGTATTTTTGCATTTCACTACATACCAAAACTTAAGGCTTGGCAAAAATTGTTGCTGTTGCTCCCAATAGGTATCTTGTGTGGCACAACAATAGAACTTTCACAATACATCTTGCCAATTCCGCGTTCAGTTCAATTATCTGATGTAGTTTTCAACACAATAAGCATTTTCACTGGTGGAGCAATCTGTTGGTTTTATGAATTTGTTATTTCAAAACTTCAAAGACACAAACCACAAAAAAATGAGCAAAAATAAAAGGCAAATCATTTTTGATTCGTCTTTTTTTAACTTTTAGAACTTATATAGTATTTCTGTCCAGAACCTTATCAAAAACCATTCGCCAACTTGCCAATTTACTCTCAATACTACCCTTACGTGGTGAAGGACTGACGACATACACAACTTCAAAGTTTCCACAAATTTTCATCTTTTCAAATTGCTTTTGAACAAACCTGCTGTTTACAACAACATATCTAATTTTTGAATTTTGTATGATATTCCGTATAGTCTCTGCATTTGACACTGCCGGATATTGCGGATTGTTTAAAATTATATCATTGTCAAGCGAACTATTGTTGTTGAAATAGCATTCAAGAAAAATATCACAAATGGCAATTTTTCTCTTTTTCAATTCATAAGCAAACATTTGCCTTGTCTTTGCTCTATTTTCTTCAAATACACTCTCATCAATTTTTCCGCAAACATAATTATCATAATTTTGTTTCAACTGTCTTTTCAGCCCTATAAAACAATCAGTCTCAAGAACACAATCCAAAAGTTGCCACAACTGATTTCTTTCACTTGCATAATAAAAACCTTTTCTTATTCCATCAGTTGCAGTAATTGACCCCAGCATCAAAACTTTACTATTTTCATCCCACACTGGCAAAATTCCATTCTTCGCTGGTTGTCTCAACACAGTATTCACAACTAGTTTTTTCACCCAAATCCCCATAATAAACAAACGAAAATACATCAAAAAACAATCGTTTCGTTCGCTTAAGTAAAATTATATCATAAGATCCCCAATTTGTATACATTTTAAAAAAAATAACCCGCTAGGATCTTTATTTATCCTAATGGGCTCGCCAAACTTTTCGTCTGAAAAGTTATCAGATTTCAAGTCCAGTGCAATTGGTGCTGGTGGTGGGAGTCGAACCCACACGTCCTTTCGAACTCAGGATTTTAAGTCCTGTGCGTCTACCATTCCGCCACACCAGCATATTTTTTACGCTTTTTATTTTATCAAAACACTCATTGAAAGTCAATAAAAAAAGGCTTAAAAGCCTTTAAAATTGAAAATTTGGAGGTACCACCCAGATTTGAACTGGGGAATAAAGGTGTTGCAGACCTTTGCCTTACCACTTGGCGATGGTACCAAACATTGTTTACGCTTAAAGCATATTAAATATAACATATAAACAAGCATTTGTCAAACTATTTTTCACATTTTTGTTTCAGGATATATTATATGATTCTTTTAAAAAGTTGGCAACAATACAAAAGCAATTGATTTTAAGGAAATTTTACATTATTTCCAAAAAATAATGAAAAATGCTTGCTTTTTTGTTTTCTTTTTGGTATATTATAAGAGCGTTTAAGTGCAAATCATAGACAAATATGCGGGAGTGGCTCAGTGGTAGAGCGTTGCCTTGCCAAGGCAAATGTCGCGAGTTCGAATCTCGTCTTCCGCTCCAAATAAAAATAAGTAATGAAAATATTACTTATTTTTTTATTTCTTTTGATTCAACTTTGAATATTTGTCCATATTTTTAAACACATCAGACAAATATTCTCCCTTTTGAAGTTCGATTTTGAATGCCGGTCTTGTATCATTTATACTAGCTTCATAAAACTCGTCAATCGGGTCAATCATTGAACGAATAAAGTTTTCTTGATTTCCTCGATTTCTCATTCTCTGTTCAATCTCATCAATGCAGTCTTTTGAGTGAAAAACCAAACAATATTGCACTCCAAGTTTGCAAATCATATCCACAATATCTGGATTTGGAGCAAACAGCAAAATTTTGTCCGTTTCTTTCAAAAGTTTTTCAGTTTGATTTTTTATATAGTCAACAGAATTCCCTCTGACCGCTTTACCTCGATTGCCTTTAAGCCACTCAATTTCTTTTGTTGGACAATTTTCTTGTGCATATTTATATCTCGCCTTCATCTCATCCATATCAACAAATCTATTATCATTTTCTGTTAAATATGTCTTCCCAACAGCAGGCACACAAACGAAAATCCTACATTCTTCAAACTTCATAATTATCCCCTATTGCAAATCTAAAACTTCCATCTTTTTAAAGTCGGGAACAGTTTTTGACAATAGTTTTTCATTTCTTCATTTGTCATTCCAGCCTGTGCCCCAAATTGTGAACACATATCAATATATTCTTCCATTCCAACTTTATCAATAAACTCTCCATCGGCATAGCAATATTTGCAAAAATCTTTGTTGATACTGCCATCATTGTTTGTTCCATATTGACTTTCGTCAATGATTGGCATTCCACAACTTTGACAAATCTTGTTTTTCATAATTTTTTCTACTCAAAATCTTTATGTTCTCGCTTTTTGACAAGTAAACAAAATAATTTGATATTCGTCTTTCATTTCATTAAGGATTTTTCTTGCAATTTCCAATTTTTCATCATCAAAATTTGCAAAAGGATCGTCCAAAATAAAGGCAGGTTTTTCTTTCTTAAACAGCAAATCAGCCAAGGCAAAACGCTTGCAAATATAAACCAAATCAAACAATCCGGCACTCAAATAGTCTACTTCGCTGAAATGACTGCCAAATCTCATTCCCAAATTCGAGTCAATAATTACATCTTCACCATCTCTAACAAATTGCTTGTAATATTTGTTAAATCGGTTTGAAACGGGGTCAATAAATTGATTTGAAATTGAATCTCTAGACATCTCCAGAATTTTTGCTGTCTTTGTCAATATATCAAGTTTACGTTGATATTCTACAAATTTTTCTTCTTTTGAAGACACAATATCTGTCAAATTAAACACCATTTCTTGCACATTTTCAATTTCAAGAAGAAAATGTTTTTTGTCGTTGTTGAGTTCTATCAATTTTTTGTCAATGTTTGAGATTGTCGCTTTGTCGTCATGTTTTTTTAAATAATAATCTTCAATTTTGCATCCATAAGAAAGCTCAAATCTCTTTCTTAAATTTTGCAAATCAAATGTGTTCTTTTCTATGCCTGCTTGCAATCTCTCAATCTCGCCGTCAATAAATGAAACATCATTCTCGACTTTTTCAAAATTCAAAACTTCTTGTTCAATGCTATTTTTTGAGATGTTTTTATCTTTTAAAATATCATGATAACGCTTTACATCGTCAGCATTGTGCTTTGAAATAATAGAGCAAACAATCACCCCAAACAATGATAAAAGTGTAACACTGCCACCTATATACAACAAAATGTTTATCTTTGCAAGTCCTCCAACAACAAGTCCAATTGCTCCCAAAATAGCCAAAATAATAAACACATAATTCGCCATACCGGCAAATGTAGCCTTTGAGATTGAAGATAAATTTTTTAGCAATGAATAATCGTCTGAATTAATTTTTACGCCATTAAGCATTTCACTTTTTTGATTTTTCTTCTCTTCCAAGCGTGCATAATCTGTCTCCAAAACAGATTGAATAGCAATACTTTTGTTTATTTCAGCTACAACGGCATCTTCATTGACAGTTTTGTTTTGTATTTCAACATCTCTTTGAGTTGCACTCAAATCTTTTATTTCTCTTTCGACTTTGTCAAGTTTAATTTTCAAAACTTCTTCTTTTGCCTTTGCTCTTTCAAGTTCGTCTTTAGCATCTTCAACTTTAAGTTCTCGAACCTGAGCTCTGATATCCTTTGCCTTCTTTTGAATAAGTGACTGTGCTTTTTCAAAATTGTCAATGTCGTCACCACTCAAAACGCCAGTTGAGAGACTTGCTCGCATATCGTCATTTATTCCACTAACAAGATTTTGTTGTCCAAAAAATGTCGAACTCTCAAAAGTATCTCTTCCAACACCAAAAAGTTCGTCACCAAGATTGCTTGAGAATGTGTTTGAAATCAAATTTGTCTTTGCATCAAACAGATAAAATTTATCAAGAGTTGGAGTATTTCCAAATTGTCTAAAAACAATAAAAGTCCCTTTCTTGCAAGAAAATTTCAAATTTCCACCAAATTTACCATCAAAGTCAAAAGGTCGATATAAATCACGGTCTGTCTTGAAATTCGCTTTCTTTGATGAGGCAGGCAAAGAATAAAACATTGCCTTAATAAAATGTGCCAATGTAGTTTTCCCAAAACCATTTTTTTCATAAAAAACATTCATTTCATCATTGAAATCGAAATCAACATTTTTTAACTTTCCAAACGCGTCAATATGACAAGAGATCAATTTCATAGCGAAATATCCTCCCCTTTCAAAGCTTCAATTCCAACATTGCAAATCTGTTGTTTTTCTTCCTCGCCCAATGTTTTATCTGTCAAAACTTGATTTAAAAATTCTGCTTTAAGAGACAATTTTTCATTTGCAATTTTCTCCAAATCAAAAAGCAATCGAGTTTGATCCAAAACTTCCAAATAGAAAAAGTCGTTAGAAAATTTTTCAGCAACAACATTTACATTGATTTCATTTTCTTCTTGTCTATCTCCGACAAAAACAACTCTTACAAAATCGTTTTTGCCAAATTGTGAAGTTTTCTCTCCAACTATTTTTAATATATCACCAAAATTTGTGAGTTTTGAAACATCAATTTCGACATTTCTATAAAAATATTTTGCAAACGGCACAAAAGTCCTTGTAAGTTTTCCATCTTTGATATCGAGCAAAACAAAGCCATAATTTTGTCCAATATAACTAAAACTGCATGACTCCAAGCACCCGCTGTAAGCCCAAATACCACGCTTGTCAATTTTCCCTTCATCTTTCAAATGAATATGCCCAAGTGCCACATAATCAATATCTTTTGATGCCAAATTTTTGAGAACCACAGGTTCACAATAAACATCTTTTGTCACTGGACAATGTAACATCAAAATGTTGAAATCAGACTTTTGAAACTCAATACTTTCATAAAATTTAGGGTCAATTTGTCTTTTAAAACTCATTCCGCCAATGCAAACATTGCCCATATCAACTTTTGAAAACTTATCTTTAAATACAACAAAATTTGAAGGTTTTTTATCAAAAATCTCCACCCTTTCATCATGATTGCCCCAAATATAAAAGAAAGTAATATCTTTATGTGCCAAAATTGTATCTTGCACAACTTTTAAAGTCTTTTTCAATACTTTTGGTTCGTCAAAAATATCACCACAAAGCAAAATTGCAGTGACCTTGTTCTTTTCGGCGAAATCAACCATATCAACAAAGTTTTGCAACATTTGATGACGCTTCAACTCTCTCTTTTGTGGAGTAAGTTTACTAAAATTTTTGCTGTCTAAATGCAAATCTGCACAATGAATAATTTTCATACAAAAATTATAACAAAAAAAAGAAGAAAAGGCAAAGAATTGAAAGGTCAAAAAAAAGAAAACTGAATATACCAGTTTTCTTTAAATTTTAAAATTTCAATAAGAATCCAATTAAGCAGCTTCAGAACCAGAAATCAAAGTTGATTTCAAAACAAGGTTATAACTTATAGAGCCATTTGTTTTGATAGTTATTGAACCTGAAGAAGCAGAAGTTCCTCTAACATTCAATGGATTTTTTGTCTCACCTTCTGCCAAGCCATAATTTACAGAAATCTTTTTATCTTCAACTCTAGTTGTCCCTTCTTCATCATTAACAAAGGCATCAGCGGTAAAACTTGCAACACTAGTCATATTGATAGTAACCTTCCCTTTGTCACTGAAAATAGAGTTTGTTCCTATAACAGAGCCAATATAACCGATTGTTGTGCTACCACTCTTGTTTACGATTCTCTTTGTAGAAGCATTATTTTCGCCAATTTTGATGTTGATAACCAAGCTTCCTTCGCTGTTTACATCAATAGTTCCATTTGCTTCGCCAATCTTCAATTCGCCTTTATCAGCATGAATTCCGATTTTTCCATTGACTTTCTTAACATTGATATTTGGTTCAGCAACTCCTCTAAATCCATCTTTTGCAGTGATTGTCAAGTCTCCATTAACCAAATCAGCAACAATGTTTGGAGCAATCATTGAGTCTTCTGAGTTTGTGTAATCCAAGTTTGCATAAACATCACCAAATTTGTAATTTCCTTGAACACAAGCAACTTCAACATTTGTTGCTGCAATATATCCAATAGAAACATTTCCCTTTTTGCAAGAAATTACCAAATTGTGGCTACCGCAATCTGCAACATCCATTGTGATGCTTCCTTTGTTTGTTGACAAAGCCGCATCACAATTAACTTTCAATCCTTTTCCGGATTTTCCAGCATATGAAATAGTTTTCAAAGCAGAGATTTCGCCTTCAACAGTTTCAAGGTCGAGACTTTGTAAACTCTCTGTATCCAAATTGTTGCTTACATAGATGTTTCCGGTTTGTGTAGAAACCTTCACACTTTTAAGTTTTACAGCTTCGCCACTTTGAAGATTGTTTCCAAGGTCAACTTGTCCATCCGTTGTGTTCACCGTCAAATCCATATTGCTGAAGTTTGCAGGACTGTCTTGTTTGAAATGCAAAATGATTTGAATATCTTTTGAAAGATAAAGAAAACCATTTGGCTCTGTAACATCAACTTTCAAAGTTGTTCCTTCATAATAAACATTATAACTGAATGCCACTGCATCAGAAGCAGCAACAAACCCCTTTGCAAAATTTTTGATGTAAAGAGAATCTTTGTTATAACCTTTCCTGTGGTTTTTCTCAACTGTCACATTTGCATATGTACAATTTATTTCAAGTTTTGAAACATTCGCCCAATCAATGGCGGTTTTGTTCTCATCAGTGGTTTTGTCCACATAAATATTATCCTCACCGGTAAAGTATTGCATCCAAAGCACAGTTTTCCCAGGATTGAACATCAAAACAACCAAACAAACCATGAAAACCGCAATCAAGAGCAAAACCAACAAACCAAAATAGAAGAAAAACCCTTTTCTAATTTGTCCTTGTGGCATAACAACCTCCTTTTTCTATATATAGTTATTTTAACACATATACAGCAATTTGTCAATTTTGAATTTTAAAAGAAATTCGGCACATAAAGATTAGTCAAGCACAGCCTTAATTCTTCTTACACCGCTTGAAGAACTCTCTTCTTTAACAATCTTGAGATGGTGCAAATCTTCTGTGTTTTTTGCATGAGGCCCACCACAAATTTCTTTTGAAATGTCGCCGATAGAATAAACCTTAACAACCTCGCCATATTTACTTTCAAACACACCAACAGCGCCACTTTCTTTTGCTTGACTAACACTCATTTCTTCACAAACAACAGGCACTTTTTGAGCGATTGCGTCATTAACAAACTTTTCAATTCCAGCCAATTCTTCTGGCGTCATTTTGTGGTCAAGATTAAAGTCAATTCTAAGTCTTTCTGGAGTGATATTTGAGCCTTTTTGCATAACTTGTGGCCCAAACATTTTTCTAAGTCCAGCCATAATCAAATGCGTTGCAGTGTGCAACTTTGCACTTTCATAAGAACTGTCGGCAAGTCCACCTTTAAACACTCCTGCAGACGCAGTTCTGCTCTTCTCTTGATGCTCTTCAAAAGCTTTTTTATACCCTTCTTCATCTACATCATAGCCTCTTTCTTTGGCAAGCTCTCTTGTAAGTTCAAATGGAAAACCAAAAGTGTCATACAATCTAAAAACTGCCTTTCCAGAAATAATATTTTCAACAGTTTCACCTTTTTGAGCAGCAAATTGTTTGTGCTTTTCAATTCCGTTCAAGACCTTGTCAAATTCTTTATGCCCTTCTTCAAGAGCCTTTGAAAACTTTTCAACTTCTTTTGAAAGTTCTTCTTTAATCTTCTCTCTGTTTGCTTTGATGTCGCTGTAGTCTTCCCCATGCTTGTCAACATAAAGGTCAATAATATCATTGAAGTAAGCAGTATCAAAACCGATATTTCTTGCACAATTTACAGCTCTACGGATAAATCTACGCAAAATGTATCCTTGTCCAACATTTGAAGGAAGCACACCATTTGCATCTCCCAAAATAAACATTGAAGAACGCAAGTGGTCTGTGATAATTCTGTAAGAACGAGTTGCAAGTTCGCTGTCTTCATAACCAACTTTTGCTTTGGTTCCAATAAAATCAATAACTGTTTTGAAAATACCTGCATCATAAACACTCTTCAAGCCATTCAAAACAACAACTGTTCTTTCAAGCCCCATTCCTGTATCAACGTTTGGTCGGTCAAGAAGTTTTGCTTTTTCACCAGCATTTTCAACTTTGTATTGCATGAAAACATCGTTCCAAATTTCAAGATATTTCCCACAATCACAAGCTGGAGAACAATTTTCACTGCACTTTGGTTTTCCAGAATCATAAAACATTTCACTATCTGGTCCACAAGGTCCAACTCCACCACCGAGTGCCCACCAGTTGTCATCACGACCTTGATAGAAAACATTTTCAATTCCGCACTTTTTCCAAGTGTTGTAAGCAAGTTCGTCACGAGGAGCAGTTTCATCTCCTGCAAAAACTGTTGTTGCCAATCTTTCTTTTGGAATACCCAAATATTTTGGACTTGTCAAAAATTCATAAGAAAGTTTTATCATTTCTTCTTTTGGACAACTTCCCAAAAACCAGTTCCCAAGCATTTCAAAAGAAGTCAAGTGACCAGCATCACCGACTGAATCAATATCATTTGTTCTTAAACATCTTTGAATATCACAAATTTTGTTTCCTGCAGGGTGTTTTGCTCCCAAAAGATAAGGAACAAGCGGATGCATCCCGGCTGTAGTAAACAATATAGTAGGGTCATTTTCAGGAATTATAGAATATCCTTCTACCCTTTTAAAACCATGGTCTTGAAAAAATTTAAACCATTTTTCTTTAATCTCAACATCAGTAATCATATTACGCTCCTAAACATGCTATATAATACCAAAAAACGCAAGAAAAAACAAGCAATTCGGCAGTTTTGACAAACAAAAAAAAGCATTTTTTACAAAAAAGAAAAAGAAGAGTTATTTCTCTTCCTTTTTATTTTCTCTTTCAAATTCAGTAATTATCCCAACAATGTGGTTATGTCTATATTTTCTCTTAATTTTTTGCATGAATCCAGGAAATTTTTCTTTGGCATCATATTTGTCAATCGTGCTTGACATTGAGTCAACCATAACCTTTCCAGCTTTTCGTCTATCAACTTGCTTTGCAACAATATCAGTTGTTTTTGAATTTTGCACAGCATAGATGCATTGTTTTGTATTTCTCTTTTTGTCTTTGAGCAGAACAATTATGTCGACAATAAAGAATATCAAAAATACCCCGCCAAAACCGACATAATACAAATTGAAACCAGACAAAATGATGAAAAGCAAAAGAAGTGCAGCAAAAAGCAAAAGAGAAAAAAGTGCATATCTAACATTGTTTTTTGCACTCTCAACACCATTTTTGCCTTCAACAAACATCAAATGGTATTTTCCTTCAACATTTTCAATATTGTCGATGTTAAGCCTTGCCATAACTCCCCTTATCAATCAAAACAATTTTAACACACATTTTTTGTGCTGTCAAACATATACTTAAAAATTTTTAAATATCTCAAAAATCGCGATTAGCGTCTTAAAATATCTCCTTCTTTCAATGCAAATTTGCAAGGAACAACAACCTTTTCTTGCACAACTTTTGCAGAATCAAGAGATTGTCCAAGATGATTTGTTATTTTTTCTATTTTCAATTTTTTGTTGAATGTGTTTTTATCTGGACTCAAAATTTCAAGTTCGTCACCAACTGAAAATTTGTTTCTCATTTCAAGTTCAACTTCTCCATTTGATGCATCTTTTGACACAACAGCCACAAACTCACTTTCTTGCACTGGCATAGAATCTTCAGTGTATTGTTTTTCTTCATCATTGAAATAAAAACCTGTTGTATATCTTCTATGACTTGCTTTAAAGAGTTCTTTGCAAAGTTTTTCATCTGGCTTTTTAGGAAGCATATCCAAAGCCATACGATAAGCATTTACGACAGTCGCAACATAATAAGAAGACTTCATTCTTCCTTCAATTTTCACGCTATCTACACCAGCATCTTTCAAAAGCCCAAGATATGGAAGCATATTCAAATCTTTTGAGTTAAAAATATAAGAGCCTTTTTCATCTTCTTGAACTTCCATTTCGTCTTCACGACTAACTTCTCTAACCATATATTTCCATCTGCAAGCCTGAACACATTCGCCATGATTTGAATCTCTTCCAGTAAGGTAGTTTGAAAGCAAGCATCTTCCAGAATAAGCCATACACATAGCACCATGCACAAAGACTTCAATTTCAACTTTTGCAGGAACATTTTTTCTGATTTGTTTGATTTCTTCCAATGAAAGTTCTCTTGCCAAAATCAATCTTTTTGCTCCAAGGTCAGCCATCAAATTTGCAGAATAAGAATTGATAATGTTTGCCTGTGTGCTCACATGAACATCAAGCATTGGAGCATGCACTCTAACAAATTGAAGCATTCCAATATCAGCCACAATTACAGCGTCAACTTTTGCATCTTCCAAAAATTTCAAATAGTCCTTCAAACCTTCAAAATCCTTGTCTTTTGCAATAATATTGAGCGTAATATAAACCTTTTTGCCCTTGCTGTGTGCAATTTCAACGGCCTTAACAATCTCTTCATTTGAAAAGTTCCCTGCAAATGCACGAAGTCCATAACGGCCACCTGCGAGATATACTGCATCTGCTCCAAAATGCATTGCGGTTAAAAACTTCTCAAAATTTCCTGCTGGTGCCAAAAGTTCCATAATCCTTCTACTCCTTCAAATCTTTCGTTTTTTCATCTATTTTTTTACTTAAATTTTTATTTTTCGTTTTTGGTTTTGATTTCAAATTTTCTTCAAGCGGATTTTCGCTATCTTTTTCTATTTCAATTACCTTTTCATCATCGCCATAATTTTCTTTTTCTTTAATTTCATTTTTCTCATCCTTGGCAGGCTTTTGTGTCCTTTTCAATTTCGCCCAGTTTACAATTCCAAAAATGTTTAAAATCAAAAAGATGCAATAACACAAAACTGTTGGCAAAAGTGATATGTCGCCTATTGAGACTATCAAACCTGTCCAAAGCCCAATGCAAATCATATTTGAAATCATATAGAAAACAAAACTATACTCACATCGTCTTACCAAAAGATATCCTGCCGTCATTGTAAACACAACTGAAAATGTGCTTAAAATCAAATTCGCAGTGTTAAATGCTTTAAGCAAGAAGTAAACACCAACTCCAACAACGGCCATAACGACAAGAGTTATCGCCCATTCAAGCAATCCAAAATTTCTTTTGTTTACTTTCACAACATTTGCATCCTGTCTATTTTTTATCCAAGTGAAAATTGCAATCAAGTAAAGTGGAATCGTCACACATGCACACACAATCACTTCACCAAAATATCTGTTTTGTGCAGACAAAATGCAATAAACAATCCCTTGAACAATGCCCAAAATTTGCCCAATAATCAAACCTTTTGAAACAAAGAAAACAGCGACAATTCCAATCAATGAATTGCAAATTACAACAGCAGAAGAGTGTTCAACAACACTCACTGCGATCAAAGTCACAGCAAAAACTGCCATCATAGCCCATTCATACCATTTTATGTTTTCAAAAAATTTCTTCAATGTTTTTCCTTTTGTTTATTAGATGCTTACAGTTGGTTTTGCGGTAAGAGTCAAATCAGCAAAACCTTTGTCAGCCAAGATATAATAATATGCAATTGAACCAATCATTGCCCCATTGTCAGTGCAATATTTAAGGTCTGGCATGAAAATTTGAATGCCATTTTTTTCACATTCTGCTTTCAATTTTTCACGTAATCTGCTGTTTGCTCCCACACCACCAGCAATAACCAATTTGTTTTTGCCGAGTTTCTGGCATGATTTTATGGTTTTGTCGCAAAGTTCGTCAGTAACGAGTTCTTGAAACGAACAAGCGACATCTGCTTTTGAATATTCTTCATTCTTTTGTTCTTTGTTGTGGACATAATTTACCACAGCAGTTTTAAGCCCACTAAAAGAGAAATTGAAAGTGTCTTTAAGTGGCGTTTTATAATTGAATTTCACAACATTTTGGCCTTGCTTGGCAAGTCTGTCAATGTTTGGTCCACCAGGATAACTTAATCCAAGCACTCTTGCGACTTTGTCAAAGCATTCTCCAACAGAATCGTCCACAGTTGAGCCAATCATATTAAAATCACAATAATCTTTCACTTCGACCAAAGCAGTATGTCCACCACTTACCATCAAGCACATAAAAGGTGGAACAAGGTCAAGGTGAGAAATATAATTTGCACCGATGTGCCCATGAACATGACTGACAGCAATCAAAGGGACATTCAATGCATAAGCCAAAGTTTTTGCAAAGTTTACTCCAACCAAAAGTGCTCCAACAAGTCCAGCGCCATATGTTACAGCCACAGCATCAACATCTCGCAAAGTCTTTCCGCTTGCTTTCAACGCTTCTTTCAAAACCATAGGAATGTTTTTTATATGGTTTCTTGAAGCAACTTCTGGCACAACTCCCCCAAAAAGTTTATGAATTTCAATTTGAGTTGAAACAATATTTGCCAACACCTCTCTCCCATTTTTTACCAAAGCGATAGAAGTCTCGTCACATGAAGACTCAATAGACAAAATCAAAACATTCTTTTTTGTCTTCAATTTTTCAAATTTTTCTCGTGCTATTTCCAAATAACTCATCAGTTTTTCACACTTGTCCTTTTAAGATATTCATTGATAAAATCTTGAATATCCCCATTCATAACCGCCTGAACATCACTTGTCTCAAAGTTTGTTCTGTGGTCTTTCACCATTGTGTAAGGGCAAAAAACATAAGAACGAATTTGACTGCCCCACTCAATTTTCTTTACATCACCACGAATTGAAGCCAATTTTTCGAGTTCTTCCAATTCTTGTTTTTCGACCAATTTTGAATACAACATTTTCATTGCTGTTTCTCTGTTTTGAATTTGTGAACGCTCTGTTTGACAAGCCACAATAATTCCAGAAGGAATATGTGTAATTCTGATAGCAGATTCAGTTTTATTGACATGTTGTCCACCAGCACCAGAACTTCTAAAAGTGTCCACTTTCAAATCTTCTGGACGAATAACAATGTCTGGTGCATCTTCAATTTCTGGCATAACTTCCAAAGAAGCAAAACTCGTATGTCTTCTTGAATTGGCATCAAATGGAGAAATTCTCACAAGTCTGTGAACTCCTTTTTCTGCTTTCAAATATCCATAAGCATATTCACCAGAAACCAAAAATGAAATTGATTTCAAACCAGCTTCATCACCATCCAAAACATCCAAAACCTTGATTTTGAATCCATTTTTTTCTGCATACATGCAATACATCCTGTAAAGCATATCTGTCCAATCTTGTGCTTCTGTTCCACCTGCACCCGCGTGCAATGTCAAAATCGCATTATAGTTGTCATATTTTCCAGAGAGCAATGTTTCCAATTTTGCACTTTCAATTTCTTTTTCCAAAATTTCCAAAGTGCTGTTAAGTTCATCATAAATCCCTTGGTCTTCAAGTTCTTCCAAGAGTTCTATACTTACTTCACAATTTTCAATTTGTGAGCCAAGTTTTTTTATTTCTTCCAATTTATATTCACAAAGTTTAACCTCTCTGCCCACCTTTGACACTTTTCTTGCATCATTGAAAAAACCGTCAGAGAGTTGTTCTTCTTTAAGTTCGTCCAAACGCTTTGTCAAACTATCCGGGTCAAAGACACTCCTTGATAAATTTGTATTCTTCTTTAAGTTGTGATAACTTTTCTTTTTGCACGTCAACTATCATAAAATTCTCCTAAAAACATCTATATATAATAATAGCACATCACAATCAAAAAAGTAAAGGACAAAACAAAAAAGACAGAAATCAATCTTCTGTCTTTTCAATTTGTTCTTGAACATGAACTTTCTTAAATTCTTCATCTTGCTTGATAAGAGACTTCTCCACCCACATAAGACTGACACCATACATGACATACATTGCACAAACAAATCCAAGGGCAATTTTCAAAAACAAAGTGCTGCCATCTTGTATCATACTGTCAAAAAGTCCTGCAAGAAGAATGAAAAGTGATGATGTAATTCTTCCTGCTCCCAAAAAGAACTCTGCAAATGCGTTGCTCTCCAAGATGTGAGAATGTAAGGACAAAACTCTAACCACCCCGCCTCTTCTAGAATCAGAGATTGACATCAAAATAACATTCAAAATTGCATAAATGCCATAGAAGATTATGATTGTAGTCTTGTTTGTTGCGCACAAAATTGCAATAACTGCAGCAGCAACCAAAATGATAGTTGGAATAATGAAATCTTTTGCCCTTTTCTTTCGATAATGTCTCAAATATACAACCATTGTCAAAAGTGAGCAAGCGGTAAAGATAGATTGAAAAGTGCCCAAAGATGCATTTGAATCGAAAGTTCTCATCACCAAAATTGTTATCAATGTCGTAAAACTGTCGTAAGACGCACCTCTAAAGAAATTGCTGATATAAACAAACCAGAGCGGTTTTGTCGTCTCTTTATTTTCTTTCATATACTTTCCAAATTCTCGCAAATTGAAAGAGAGTTCAAATTTTTTCTTTGGTTTAATCAAACAAGAAAAGATAATCAACGCCCCACATACTGCAAGCATAATTAGTGCTGCTACCGTAAAATCCATATCAACAACATAACCAAGTGAGATAGGAAAAACGATGTAAGTTATTTGAAACATAATCCTCTTAACAGCGAAAAATCTCACCTGATGTTTACTACTTATTGTCTCTGCGGTCAAGCCATTGTAACCTGCTGAAAACAATCCAAATCCAACTCCATAAAAAACAGCAATAAGTGGCACAAAGTCATACAAGATGTTGTATTTGCTCATGATGTAAACAAGAAAAACAACACCAGTCAAAATCACAGAGCCAATAGACACAAAAATGCTTTTTTTTATTTTTTTGAGTGCAAAACCAGTGACAGAATAAGACGAAGTCAAAACGAGATAATAAATCACATAAAAAAGACCAATTTTCAAAATATTTTGTGACACTTGAACAGATGAAGAGATATCTCCTGTGTTTAAAATTTTTGAAACAAAAAACAAATCAATAAAGATACAAATCACCGCCTGCAAGCAGTCGCACGCGATGATAGAAATGGCACTAATATCAAAAATTTTGCTTTTGTTTTTCATTATTTCCTCAAAAGATTATACAAAAAATTATTTATATTATGATTATAACAAACAGCATAACAAAATCAAAAAGAAAATTAAAAAAATCACAAGAATTTTACAAAACACTATTGCAATTGACAGCAAATTGAGTTATTATTGACATAGGAGAAGGATATGGAAGATTTAATAAAGGAGTTTGAAAAACTCACACAGACTGACATTTCAAATTTCAGTCTTGAAGAACAACAGGATTTTTACAAAAATTCAATAAGAGATTTAGATGTTGTTATGAACAATAAAAACATCGACCTTAATTTTTACGAACAGTTGCTTGAAATAAAAAGAAACCTGCTTGCAAAATTGTATGCAACAAAATTAAATACTGACGAAGGAGAGTAAAAATGGGGAAATCATCATCACGCAGAACAAACGCATTTTTGAAAAGCAAAAAGAAAGAGCGCTATGGAAGACACACGCCAATGCATAGTGGCAACACCCCTTTCAGAAATGAAGACAAACGCAAAAAGGGGGAAATTACATATGTTGCTGTTGACTCATGCATTTTGATTGACATGATGCACATGGTTGGAGGACATTCAATAAAGTATAAAGATGCCGCATATTTCTCAAAACTTAGAAGACTTCTTGACAACTGTGTTTTTGACGAAAATGGCAATAGAAGAAAAAATGGAAGAATTGTTTTATGCTTACTCCCAAGCGTAAAAAGAGAACTTTCTGATGAATCTGGTCAACTTCATGCAAGCATAAAGAATTTTATTGAAAACCGCACATTAGAATTGAAAATTAGCGAAGAATATTCCCACACATTCAATAAAAAGGTTGAAAAACTCGTAAAAGAATATGCAAAGAAAGGTTACTTTTTGGACAAAGAAAAAACACCAACTATGGACGCCTATCATGTTGCACAATCTTCAATTCTCAATATAACACTTATTTCAAGAGATAAACACATCACCAAAGATTTTAGAGATAGAAAACCAGAAAAGAAAATAGAGCAAGTAAAATTTGTAAATCGTAGACAACTCAACGGCGACTTTGATGGATTGCAATCAGAATCGAGAACTGTTCACAATTTCTTTAAACTTTATGACAAAAGCGAAAGATTTCCAAGTCTTGAAAATTTTGTTATCCTTGAAAGAAAAACTCAAGAAACATTGCTCAACAAATTCAATTATCATTCACCAAAAAAGCCTGCATACGATTTGGGACTTTAATAAAAGTCAAAACTTACAAAAGCAAAACAAAAAATACAAGAAGCGAAAATAAAAGCCGAGAATTTCAAGTTTCTCGACTTTTTTCGTTTTTTGTTTTTTCAATCTAAACCACTTTTTGCAAAACTATTCTTTGCCTGCGTCTTTTGCATTTGCTGTGCTTTCTGCTTCACCTGTTTTTTCACTTGTTTCCAACGCTTTAGTTTGCACAGCAAGTTTTTTGTTTTGTCTATTTGATATAATTTTTCTCACTACAAAATTTATCAAATAAATAAGTGCACACATTCCATAAACTGCAAAGAAAACAGCAAAAGGCATCAACCATTCTGGAACAAATGGAAATGTTGAACCAGTTATGAAGAACCAATCATAATGATGTCCATCTGGAATACCCAAATAAGCATAATTTCCAAAGAAAGCCCAAACAATCATAATAACAATACCAACAGCTTCCTTCCAAATTTCTTTGAAATTAAATTCTGCTTGATTTAAACTTATACTCAAAAATCCCCAAGCAAACATAAGTCCATGGTAGACAAAAGTTTGAACAACCTTATAGCACCAAGGAGTCACCCCACCCAATGCTGACCCAGGATATGTTATATACATCAACGAAGCAACAATCGCGAAACAAACGATCGCGTTTTTTATTGGCTTAAATTTTTTGTTGAATTGAGCAAATGGAATAAAAATTCCTGTCAATGTGCAGATATGGAATGGCAATTTGTCAATATCAATTTTCCCTTGTGAAAATGGCATAATGAAGAAATCCAAAATATATATACCAATTGTCAAATAAGCCAAAATGTTTAACACTGTGACTTTTGTTTTTTCAGATTTTTTTCTAAGTAAGAAATATGCTCCGAACGAAAGCCCCAATATCAACACTATCCACAAAATATGCCATATAGAAAAAAGTGTAATTTCAACCGAACCTGTAGATGTTCCAAAAATCTTTTTAAAAAATTCATTCATTTATTTGTTTCCTCCTATTTATAAATTCTTTTATCTTGCTGTACCATCGTTCTTCTTTTGGCAAAGCAATTTGCTCGACAATCACAGTTGTCAAAAATGTTATTAGTATTCCAAGTATACCAATTAGATAAGTATTAAACCATGGTATTTTCGGGAATGGATTTTCTAACAAATACATGCAGTTTGGCGGATCCAGTTTAAAAATTTTATAAAGCCCAATAATAACACCGCCATCAATCAACAAGAATAGCAAACCGCAAGTAACGCTTAATGTGTTTTTCACTCTGATTTTGATGTATTTGCCGACAAGCAGATAAACACAACCAAAAATCATTGTAGAATGAGATAGCAGACCTTTCAATGTTGACCATAATGCAAGGTTTGGTGCATTGGCATAGATTTCATTAAATGCAATACCAACTATGCCTCCAACTATGCCTAAGTAAAAAGTGAATTCTGCAATATATCCAAAAACTTTTGATTGTTTGTTTTTATAAAACGCACAAATTGCCAAAAACCACATCGCAACATTGCATGGATATATAGGAAAAAGCATAGGCTCTTCAACATTCGCCTGCCCGTTTTTAAAGAAATTCACATACAAACTCGAAAAATGCAATGCAATTGTCAAAACTGCTGATATTTTTAGAATGATATCTTTGTATTTTTGATTTTTTACAACAAAAAAGCATAGAATCATCAACCCGATAGTAACGATGCTAGAAATAACCATATATAAGATATGCGGCAAATCAAATAACATATATATAACTATATCTCTTTTTTTTCGACAAAATCAACTAAAACAATAACAAAACAATTTTATCAACAAATTGATGCTTATGTTAGTTTATCTTTAATTTTAAATATTTTGCAAAAAAATATTTAAACATATATTCAAAAAAACAAACAAAAAAACCACCCGCAAATGAGTGGTTTTTATATGTTTATTATTCTTGTTCAGAAGATTCAGAATTTGTTTGTTCTGATTCAAGTCTTTCAATTTCTTCTCTATAAACTGCAATATCTTTTTTAAGTTCGTCATTTCTTACTTTCAAAACATTATACATCTTTTCAAGAAGTGGATATCTTTCTTCGTTTTTCTTCATAACTTCTTCGCAGTGTTGAACAGAAAGTTTAAGTCCGTCCAAGAGGTCAAGATCTTCTGCCAATTTTGTGGCTTTTTCTTGATCAATTTCTGCATAGTTGTTTACGCCATAAAGCAAAACTTTTTGTTTAGCAACAAGTGCTTCTTTTCTTCTCAATTTCTTCTCATCTTTATCATGAGCATCCCAAACTCTACGAAGTGGGATATATTCTTTCTTGCATTGTTTAAATTCTTTTTCTGTTGCTTTAAGTCTTTCTTCTGCATTTGCAAGTCTTTCTTTAAGTTCATCCAAAGTCAATGCTGCTGCATTTGTTTGAACAGGAACTTCAACAATCTTTTCAACAACTGTTGGTTCTTCTTTTTGTTCGGCTTGTTCTGCCAAAGCTTTCTTTGCAGCTTCAAGTTCTCTTACCATTGCTTCATATTTTTCTTTTTCAGCAATCAAAGATTTTCTTTCTTCTTCCAAAGCTTCATCATTGTTTTCTTCAACAACAGGAGTTTCTTCAACTTCTTCGCCATTTGTTAAAACAACTGGTTCTTCCTCAACAGTTTCTGCACTTTCTTGTGCTTCAACATTTTCAGTTTCAACTTCATGGTTTCCTTCGTTTTCAACTGTTTCTGGTTGTTCTTCAGTTTCAGCGTCTGCAGAATTGTCGTCCATTTCAGCTTGCATTCTTTTGATGAGTTCTTGTCTTCTTGCTTCAAGATAAGCTCTTCTCTTGGCATTTTCGTCATCTTCGTCAGCATTTTCTTTTTCGATTTCTTGTTTTTCTTCTTCAGCTTTTTCTGGATTGACATCTTCAATCTTTGTTTGGTCAATCAAAACAACATTTTCATCTGTTTCTTCGTTTTCAGCAGTTTGTGTCTTAACAGGTTCGTCATCAAGTTTGAAATCAGAGACCATAACATTGTTGTCAACAGCATTTTGTTTTACGTCATCAAAATGCAATTCTTCGTCTTTCTTCTTTTCTTTCTTTGTAAAACTAGCAACAGATTCCCACAAAAAGTAAACAATAAGTGAAGCAGCCACAACTACGCCCAAAATGATAACAACGTTCAAAATCAAAGAATCTATACTAATTTTTCCAGGAGCATTCAAAAGAGAATTAAACATAGCAATATACCTTCCTTTTTAATTTTTGAGTTAACCTCAAATTTTGATTTGAAAATCAGTTCAAACAAAATCAGACTCAATTTTTTGGTGGAGACGGAGGGAATTGAACCCTCGTCCGAAAACAAAACAAAATATTTTTCTACATGTTTAGTTTGTGTTTAAATTTCATTTTCAAGTCACCCATAAACAGGTTTTGAAAACAATTCCTTAAAATTTTTTGCGACTACAAGGACAACTTGTCACAAAATTTTTGCCTAAGATGATACTCTGGTCTTCAACTGGCAAAGTCAAAGGAGAGCAGATTGAAAATTTCAATCAAGTCGTTATTGAGATGACTAACTACGCAGCCATAGCAACAACATTGTTATTATTGTTTGCGTTTATTTCGCTTGCTCATGTTTAAGGTGTATGGGCGACCACCACATGCTTTGTATATTTTGTTTAAATCCCCGTCGAAACCAAAATCGTCCCCTTATTCAAACGCTCTTTCAACATCACGCTTGATAGATTTCTCTTTAAGAGTCTGCCTTTTGTCGTAGAGTTTTTTGCCCTTTGCAAGACCGATTTCCACTTTAACTTTGCCAGTTTGATTGAAATAAATCTTTGTGGCAACGATTGAAAATCCTTTTTCCTTAACCATACGCTCAAACTTTTGAATTTCGCTTTTGTTTAGAAGCAATTTTCGAGTTCGTCTTTCGTCTGGTTTGAAAGAAGTTGTCTTTTCATAAGGTTTGATGTATGCATTTTTGAGGAACATTTCGCCATTTTTAACAACGACAAAACTGTCAGTCAAACTTGCACCGCCCGCTCTAACAGACTTAACTTCACACCCTTCAAGAACAATTCCAGCCTCAACCAAGTCTGAAACGAAGTAATTAAAAAACGCTTTTTTGTTGTTTGAAATAACCTTCATTTCCTCTCCTATTATATCACTTAAATTATTATATTTCAATACCCTTTTTTAAAAAAAGCACATTTTTTGGCATTTTTTTCAAAAAAAAGTTGAAATTTTTATGCTTTTTTGTGCTTTTTCAAATTATTCAGCAATTTTAAAGTCTATGTTTCTTGCCTGCAAATTGACACTCGTAAGCGTCACTTTAACCTTATCACCCAAAGAGAACAAGTGACTATTGCCTTTGAGTTTGAGTTGTCTTTCAAGGAAGATATAAACATCATCTGGCAAATCTTCAACCTTTATCAAACCTTCAACAGTGTTGTCCAAAGCGACAAACAAACCAAAGTTTGTAACAGAAGAAATTGTTGCATCAAAGACTTGTCCAACTTTGTCTTTCATCAAGTATGCTTTCCACAAATCATCAACATCTCTTTCTGCATAATCCGCATTTCTTTCACAAGCAGATGCTTGTTCTGCAGCCTCAAAAGTAAACTCGTCAAGTTCGTCTCTTCTTGTGGCATCAATCTTTCCTTTCTTGTGCAACCACTCTTTGATAATTCTGTGAATTGTCAAGTCGGGATATCTTCTAATTGGTGAAGTAAAGTGACAATAATCCACCAAAGCCAAACCAAAATGCCCCAAATCTTTGTTTGCATATTTTGCTTTTTGCATTGAACGCAACACAACTTTGTTTACGACATCTTTTGTGTTCAAGCTTTCAACATTATCCAAAATCTCTTGAAAATAAGCAGGTTTAATTTCATCAGGCACCGCAGGAAATTTCACTCCTATGCCTTTCAAGAAATCACACACACTCAAAACCTTGTCTTTTGTTGGTGCTTCATGCACACGATAAACAAAAGGCACACCCAATTTGTTGAAATGACGAGCAACTGTTTCATTTGCCAAAACCATAAAATCTTCAATAAGTCTATGAGATTCGTTTCTTTCTCTTCTAGCGATGTCAACAGCCATGCCGTTTTCATCAAAAACAAATTGAACTTCTGGAATTTCCAAATCAAGAGCCCCACGTTTTTGTGTGTTCTCTTCCAAAATATCGCAAAGTTCTCTCATCAAGAAAAAGTCTTTTTGAAGTCGTTTAGTCTTTTCGTTAAGTTCTCCACCTGTCAAAGCCTCATGCACTTCTTTGTAAGTAAGTCTTGCAGTGCTTTTGATAAACGATTCACAGATGTTACAATCAATCACTTTTCCAGAAAAATCAACTTTCATTATGCAAGACAAAGTCAATCTTTCAACGCCTTCATTAAGTGAACAAATCCCGTTTGACAAAGATTTTGGAAGCATTGGCAAAACTGAAGTAGGAAAATAAACACTTGTTCCTCGCTTGTATGCTTCTTCATCAAAAACATTTCCTTGTTTGACATATTCTCCAACATCGGCAATATGCACACCAACTTCATAGAAGTTATCAAATTTTTTGATATTGACAGCATCATCAAGGTCTTTGGCATCAGCACCATCAATAGTAAAAATCGTTTCACCTGTCAAATCAAGTCTGCCTTTCTTTTGTTTTGCAGAAACAGTCTTTGGCAAACTCTTCTCTGCATCAACAACTTGTCCAGGAAAATTTTCAAAAAGATTATGTTCTCTAATGATTGAAAGTTCAAGAGCCTTTACATTATCTTCAAATCCCAAAATTTCATTTACTATGCACTTGATTTTACCTTTGTCTGTTCTAACAATTTTTGCCATAACTTTCATGTTCTTTTGCAATTTCAAGCCAGTTTTTACAATAGGCATATCAAAAGGTATCTTATTGTTGTCAGGGTCGAGAAAATAGTTCCCGCCAACAATATTTATTGCACCGACAATGTTTTCGAGTTCTTTGTAAATGCTGACAACTTCTCCATCAACACCATCACCTGATTGAGACATAATTTTGACGATAACAAACTCACCATCAAGTGCTCCCATTGTTTTGTTTGCAGGAACAAATATGTCATCTTTAAAGCCGTCAACTTTAACAAATCCAAACCCCTTTGTTGTGCCAAAAAATTCACCTTTCACATATCCATGAGAAGGGATTGTTATAAATTTGTTTTTTCTAATTTCAAAAATGTCTCCGCTTTCAACGAGAGAATAAAAAATCTTCTTCACTTGTTCCACATCGGTATCAAGTGTAGAAGACAAAAACAAAAATAGTTTGTCTATGTGAGAGAAAACCAAACTATTTTTGTCAATCAATGATAATATTTCTTTTTTTTTGCTCATTAAGCCACCTTAATCGGCATATATCAAAAGACTAACGAAATACAAGATTACACAAACAACAGCAATAATAGAAGTGATGATTGTAATCAATTTCAAAGTAGCATCTTTTGACCCGCCCTTGTTTTTTGAATAATAACTTTCTTGTTGTCCAGTGATAACATCTGCATCATTTGAATCTTCATTTTGGAACAATGTTGTTACAATCAAGATAATTGCACAAGCCACTACCAAGCAAAACAAAACAATTCTGATGATAGGAAATGAATCTGAAACCCAAATAGGAACTGTGCTGTCCAATAACATACTCATAATAAAAAACTCCTCAACTTTTAAAACTTTATTTGGTAAAGCGTGCCGCAGAAACGACCGCAACGAGTGCAAACATCAAGATTGCCAAAATAAGCATACCCCACTTTGGTCTTTTGCCCTTGTCAAAACTTTTCTTAAAGAAAGCAAGCAAAGCATAAAGTCCAAAAAGGCTGAATGCACAGATGACAATGATATAAGTTGTGTTATTCCATTCATTTGTCACCCACATTGAGAACTTGTCCCAAAGACTACATAGCATTGAAAACATACGCACTCCTTTACAAGGTGTATTTTAGCATATTTAAAACAAGAATACAACTCTTTTTGATTTAAAAGAGCAAAAATTTTGTAAAAAAAGTGAGCAAAGTGCACAATAAAAACAAAATCGTGAAATTTATTTTGAAAAATTTGCTTTTTTACACGCAAATTGTTATCATTATTGCATAAAGAAAAAAGGAAGGATTTTTATGAACAAAACAAAAATTGTATGTTCTATCGGACCTGCAAGCAGCAGTGTCGAAACGCTTGAAAAAATGATTGATGCCGGAATGAATGTTGCAAGATTCAACATGAGTCACGGCACACATGAATCGCACAAACTTTTGATTGACGCCGTCAAACAAGCTCGCCAAAACAAAAACAAACCTATCGCAATCATGATTGACACAAAAGGTCCAGAAATCAGAGTAAAGCAATTTGAAAATGGAAAAATCATGCTCAAAGAAGGAGATAAATTTACTCTCACCACAAAAGATGTCACCGGCACAAATGAGCATGTAAGCATAACCTACAAAAATCTGCCAAAAATATTGAAAAAAGACACAAAAATTTTGTTAAATGACGGAAATATTGAGTTGCGTGTCCAAAAAATCACAACAACCGACATTGTATGTGAAGTCGTTCATGGTGGCGAACTTTCAAATAACAAGAGCATAAATATCCCTGGTGTAAAAACGGAAATGCCATATTTAAGCGAGCAAGACAAAAGCGACCTTTTGTTTGCAAAAGAAATGGACGCTGATTACATCGCAATTTCTTTTGTTAACTCTGCTGACGATGTTTTGCAAGTCAAAGAATATCTCAAATCAATCAATTTCAAAGACGTCAAAATCATATCAAAAATTGAAAGTGATGAAGGTGTAAAAAATTATGACAAAATCTTAAAAGTCTCTGATGGCATCATGGTTGCTCGTGGAGACCTTGGAGTGGAAATTGACTTTGTAAAAATCCCAATCTTACAAAAAGAATTTATAGGCAAATGCAATTATTATGGAAAAATCGTCATCACTGCCACACAAATGCTTGAAAGCATGATAAATAATGCTCGACCAACAAGAGCAGAAATTTCCGATGTTGCAAACGCAATTTTTGATGGAACAACAGCAATCATGCTCTCCGGTGAAACTGCTTCTGGACAATTTCCAGTTGAAACTGTAGAAACTATGAAACGCATTGCACTTGAAAGTGAAAACTACACAGATGGTTCAAATGCAGAAATCATCACTCACAACACATCAAAAAGTCTTGGCTATGCCGTTTACGCATTGTCAGAAACTGAAGATGTTCAAGCAATAATCGTTGTCACAAAATCTGGAATAACAGCAGAAAATATCAGCAGATTTAAACCAAAGGTTCCAATCATTGCATGCACCCCAAGTGAAAAAGTTTACAACAAAATGAGTCTTCTCTATGGTGTTTATCCAATCTTGGATAAAACATACAAAAATATGCAAGACATAAACAAAAGTTCTCTTCAAAAAGCACTTGAAACAGGTCTCGTAGAAAAAGGTGACAAAATTGTCCTTGTAAGCGGACTTGTTGCTGGCAAAAGCGGTTCAAACTTGATGCTCATTGAAAAAATTTAAGACACAAATCATAAAAAAAATAAACTGAATTCAAATTTTCAGTTTATTTTTTTCAAAATTTATTGATTCTCCTTGTCATCTTCCTTCAAAAAATCTTCTACCAATTTAGTCGCTTCTGACAAATAATCTTTTTTTGTGTCAAGCCAAACAATGTTCTTTTCTTTCTTAAACCATGTGACTTGCCTTTTTGCAAAATGTCTAATATGCTTAAAAAGGTCATCATGATATTCTTGAAAATCTTTATACTTCCCAGTGAGATATCTGTATGTGTAACGATACTCAAGTCCAAGCCCTTCCAAAAATTCTGGAGTCGCACCAGCATCCATAAGACCTTTGATTTCTTCAACCATTCCATCGTTTATTCTTATATCAAGTCTCTCGCCAATTCTTTGATAAAGAACATCTCTGTCAAATGTCATTCCAAGTTGCAAAACATCATAACGAGGATTGCTTTCTGCCTGTTCTCTTGTTCCACCCTCGATCTTTTCAATCTGTCTTACAAGTCGTCTTTTGTTTTGTGGGTCTTTAATATCTTCAATTCCATGTTCATGTAAAATTTTTACCAACTCTTCGCAAGTTTTTTTATCAAGTTCTGCTCTCAATTTTTCATCAGGTTTACACTCACTCAAAGAAAAACCTTCAACAATCGCACGAGTATAAAGTCCAGTTCCACCAACAATAATTGGAAGTTTTCCCCTAGCAATTATGTCATCAATGATTGGATATACCATTCTTTGAAAATCTGCAACAGAAAATGGTTCGTTTGGACTGATAATATCAAGCATATGGTGTGGAACTCCCTGAATTTCTTCTTCAGTCACTTTTCCAGTGCCCAAATCCATGCCTTTATAAACCTGTCTAGAATCTGCAGATACAACTTCTCCATTAAATATTTTCGCAAGTTCAATCCCAAGACTAGACTTGCTTGATGCTGTTGTTCCGACAACAGTAATAATCTTTGGTTTGCTCATAATTACACCACCTTAACTTTTTCACAATGATTATAACACAACATTTGTTTAGTCATAAAGCATAATTGCAACAACACCAAATTTCTTTTCGTTTTCAATTGAATAAAATTGATGATATACATTTTCAACTTCTAATTTACTGAAATTTTCGAAACCAATTTCTTTCAAAGGCAAGTTATCCAACACTTCTGCAAAACTGTCAAAATATAACAAATCTTTCACACGCTTTTGCATTTTCTCATCTAAATTGCTTTCATCTCTAAAAGTAATAAAATCGCCAACGGAAATCAACCTTCTTTTTTCATCATTAAGCCTAATTTCATAAATCTTTTCCCCAGTGCGAATTTTTTCAAAATAAATATGTCTCAATTTCATTTCATGCACCATTTTTTGCATCTCCCAATCAAAATATTTAACATTTATAGTTTACAAATTTAATATAAAATTGTCAAATATATAGTTGACACTATACAAATAAAATGATATTCTAATTATGTAAATAAAACAAAAATTAAGAAGGAAGTTTTTATGATAACAGATCACGGAGTAAGAACACTATACACAAATGCACTTCAAAGAGGATATCAAAACGAAGCAGCATGCAAATTCAATTCTGCATTATCTGACTACAGACAAGCTCTAGGGATTGCAAAATCTTTTGATGATATGGCAGGAATTGAAAACTGCAACAAATGCATCACTCGTGTAACAAAAAAGATATCCAATGAAAGAACATTATAATTAAAAACAAAAAATGATGAAAATTTTAACCGATTTCCATCATTTTTAAATTTTTTCTTGATTTGCATTCATTTATCAAAATGTTTTTACATAAAACAATTTCAAATGTGTTTTAATTCACTAAAAATAAATATATGGTCGGTTTACAATATCACAACAAAGAGGTAAATATGAAAAACAGCAACCATTGGTTTAGAGATGCAAAATATGGTTTAATAATCCATTTTGGCTTGTATTCACTGCTTGGTGGTGAATACAAAAACTATAAAATGCAATCATATTGTGAATGGATACAATCATATGCTCGAATTCCAATTTGTGAATATGAAAAATTGTTAAAAATTTTCAATCCCACATATTTCAATGCAGAAGAAATTGTAAAATTTGCAAAAATGCATGGCTTTAAATACATAATTTTTACAGCAAAACACCACGATGGATTTTGTATGTTCAATTCCAAATATGATGATTACAATATATCCAATACTCTTTACAAGAAAGATATCGTAAAACAACTTTCAGATATGTGCAAAAAATATCAAGTCAAATTTGGACTATATTATTCACAAGATTTAGATTGGCATGAGAAAAATGGTGGTGGATATAATTGCGAAAATATTGATTGTGCCGGAACAAGTTGGTGCAATGATTGGGATTTTAAAAATTGTGACAAAGATTATAGTGATTATTTCAATTCAAAAGTGCTTTTTCAAATCAAAGAACTTTGCCAAAATTATGGAAAAATAGATTTGTTTTGGTTTGACACTCCAAAAAGTATCAGCCCCCAACAAAGCCAACAATTATATGATTTAGTCAAATCATTCCACCCTGATTGTTTGATAAACTCCCGTTTAGGTAATGGTTGTTATGACTATGTTACACTTGGAGATAACGAAATCCCAGACAATCTTACATACAAAACAAGCAAAGATTTCAATGATTTGAATGGAATAAAATATTCTAAAGACAGTTTGTATGAATCCGCTTGTTCTCTCAATAACACTTGGGGATATTCAAAATTTGATACAAATTACAAATCATTACGAGAGATTAAAAAAGTCAAAGACAAACTAAACAAATTAGGTATAAACTACACAATAAACATTTCACCTGACTCCACAGGAAAAATACCACAACAAAGTTTGGATATTTTATCAGAATTAAATACAAACAACCTCTAAAATAAATATATTTTTTTATCAACAACCTTTTAATAGATTACATAATACATGCCTACAGCATATGTATTCAAGTCCTTTTAGTAAATTAGAAGAAATGCTTAGAGAAAGAAAACGCAAACGAGAAAAAGATTTTGAGATGTAAACTGAGTATAATAAGTAAACTGAAAAATTTGTCATTAAATATAGCATTTATTATATAAATATGCTAAAATGCTAATATAGAAAAGGGATTGAAAGATTCAGTGTTTTTGAAGCAACCGGATTTAACTGTGCACTTGGGCTCCATTTATTCTTTTCAAAAAACACGAAAAATAATAAAAATGAAAACGGAAATTTAGAATCATTAGGAGAAAAATAATGAAAAACAAAATATATCCACGTCAACACGACAAACAAATTGTTTATCTTAAAAACGTAATTAAAAATCCAAAAATAATTGTTGGCGATTATACAATTTATAACGACTTTGTAAACGACCCGCAAGATTTTGAAAAAAATAATGTTCTATATCAATATCCGGTCAACGGAGACAAACTCATAATTGGAAAATTTTGTTCAATTGCATGTGGTGCAAAATTTTTATTCACAAGCGGCAACCACTCATTAAAATCGCTTTCAAACTATACCTTTCCTATCTTTTTTGATGAATGGGACCTTGATTCAAAAAACATCACATCAGCTTGGGACAATAAAGGCGATACCGTGATCGGAAATGATGTCTGGATCGGTTATGATGCAATAATAATGCCTGGTGTCAAAATTGGAGACGGCGCTATAATCGGCACAAGGGCCGTTGTTACAAAAGACATTCCCCCTTACACTATCGTTGGCGGAGTCCCTGCAAAACCAATCCGAAAACGTTTTGACGATAAAACAATTGAAAAACTCTTATCAATCAAATGGTGGAACTGGGATAAAGAAAAAATCAAACAAAATATTCAATCAATCCAATCTGGAAATATCAACAATTTAATTTGATTTGTCATTTCTAAAAGTATTGATAGTATGGATTGGTTTATATTTTCATAATATTTAATAAAACGTTAAAATTTTTCAACACTTGTAAGAAAATAAAAAATGTTACTCAATTTATTTACAAGATAGTAATTAATGTTGATGATAAAAATGATATTCTAAATTCTGAATCAAACATAGCAAAATATTGTTTTAAACATATTTTATCTTTATCAACGGAATATAATTACGAAATAGAATTTTTGTTAAATAAAAATGAAATGTTGTTAAAATCCGGTTATAATCGTGTACCTAAATGTACCTAATGTAGTAGTTTTGGGCAGTTTTAGAAAGAATTAGACCGATAGTTGATTTTTTGACTATCGGTCTTTTTTTAGGCACGCAAGAAGATTTTTAATCTTCTTTTGGAGCAAAAATTGACAGCAATTGCACCAAAAATTGACAACAAATGTTTTTTACCTAAAAAATTTTGTTAAAAAATGGAAATAAAAAAATCGCTAAAAGTCTTTATTTATCGGCGTTTTAGCGACTTTTGTTTAATGGAGCTGGTGACGGGAATCGGGCCCATGCCCCCACCTTACCAACACACGAACCTTTGCTCCAAACTTGTGCCCACACCCCAAAACCGCCCATAAATGCTAGCACTTTCGCTAGTATTTTTTTAATAGGTACATAAAATTTGAAGACTTGTGTACCTATTTGTACCTATAAGCCCATTTTTGCTTAATTTTTTGTTCTAAGACTGCCTAATTCTTAGAAAACCTATTAAGACCTCAATAATTTATCTCCATTATTTATAGCCAATTTAAATTTTTTATTTTCATCCTCTTGTTTCCAGAGTTTTTCCTTTCTTTGTTGTAAAGTTTTTTCAAATCCTATCGTGTTAAAACTTTTTTTAATATCCTTGCTGTAATACATATGGTCATAGATAAACCATTTGTAGTAATCGTCACGATAATGCATTACATATTCATCTGGTGAAACATGTGTTGACCTATTTCCGTTTGCTTTTAAATTTACAACATCTTGATACCAATCGTTATCATCCTCATCCGACATATAACAGTTCAATTTTATATTCTGTAATTGTTTTATATTTTTAGGATAATAAATTTTCAATTTTACGCATTCGTTAGGATATATCCATCCAGGTAAAAGTAGTTTGTCAGAGTAGTAATTTTTAGCCCAAGGCATTTGTTTCCAAGAATAAAATTCATATTTTGAGTAAATATTTACACCACTTTTGTATTCTAATTGTAAAAAGCCTGTTTCAATTGCTCTTTTACCACTATTGCAAATTATCGTTTCTTTACAATCCCAAAAATCTTCTCCTAAATTCAAATTATCGTAATCAAAGATAATTTCTTCTTCTGTTTGAAGTTTTGGCGATATGTAAGGTAAAACATATATTTCCATTTCGTGCTTAACAGTCTTTTTATTTGGCACAACTTTAAATTCAGGTCTATTTGAAATGATTTCTTTATTTTTCTCTTTATTTCTTTCTCTTATTTCCTGTTTCTTTAATTCATTATCATTTTTTATAGTTAATTTTACACCTAGGAATGTAAATAGACCACCAATTAAACCGCCCAAAATTGATGTTATTACTGGAACAACAATATTATATACAATATTCATAAATAAGCTCCTTTTAATTTTAATTATAGCATATTCTGCCAAAATTCTGATACTTTTTTATTAAATTCTTCTTAATTGAAATAATATCAAATCGACTCAAATAAAAATGTGGCATAATCCATTGACTTTTAGGGAATAAAGTTGTATAATTAAAACATAAATATTCCCTAAGACAAAAAGGAGCTATAAAATGAATAGTCTAAATAATATTCAAGAACTATTAAGAAAAAAAGCAGATTTGCAAACTAGATTAAGTTTGATTCCATATACAGGAACACCCGAAATTAAAGAAAACAAAAGTGGCAAATACCTGTATATGCGTAAACGTGAACTTGGCAGATTGACTTCGGTGTATATAGATAAGTTTTCAGATGAGTTGTATCAGACACTCTTAAGATATTCTAAAGAAGCAAGAGAACTTAATAAATCAATTAGACAAATTGAAAAAGAACTTGCACTGCTTGGCTATGTTTCTAATGAACTATCAGCAGAAGTCCAACTAAATCTGGATTTTGCAAGAGCTAATATGAAAGCCAACATCTATGACCAAGCGATATTAGAAGGAGTTGCAACAACTTATCCGCAAACAGAAACAATTATTGAAAATGGTAAAGTAAATGGAATGCGAGTAAGCGATGTTCAAAAAATTCTAAATCTTAAACATGCTTGGGAATTTATTTTGGATAAAGATGTAATACAAGTGAAAACTGACTTTTATATCCTTTCATATATTGCTGGACTTGTAAATGAAGGTTTTTACGAACAAGGCGGAAGAATAAGAGGTGTTCCCGTTGCCATTGGAGGTTCAAACTATGTGCCACCTATTCCAAACGAAGTTGAAATAAAGGAAGCCATTAGCAAAATAGTCTCAAGTAATGCTTCAAATATAGATAAGGCGATTGATTTATGTTTGTATGTAATGAAAACTCAAATTTTCAATGATGGAAATAAAAGAGCTGCTGTAATATTTGCAAACCACTACCTTATTTCACAAGGCGAAGGCTTAATCGTTATTCCAGAAAAAGAAGTCCCAGAATTCAAACGACTTTTAGTAGACTACTACGAAGGTAAAGACACCACTACAATAAAAACCTTCATGAAAGAAAAGTGCTGGAGAAAATTTAAGTAAACAAAAGGAGAGGATATGACAAAAAATGAAGATTCTATTCCAGATTTTAATCATGTAAAAAGTAGTCTTAAAGAATATTTAGATTCTATTGAAGAATTAAAAAATAAAGATAAAACATCTGCAATGGCTTTTATTATTCAACAAAAAGAAATATTCAAGGCAAATAAGGATAATATTGATATCTTAGAAAATAATATTAAAGAATTAAAAATCAAATTAAGCGAAATAGAAAAGGAAATTGATGTAACGAATAAAATCAAATCAATTATCAAAGACTTTAGTAAAGAACAATTACAAGAATTTAAAAGTAGTCTCAAGGAAATGTTGTCTGAAGATGAGATTGAAGATATTTTAAATTTTGATAAATTTTTATCTAATGCCAATAAAATGAAAAATGAAATGGGAAATTTAATTAGTCAAATGCAAGAATGTCTCAATCAAACGAATAAAATAATTGATAAAGAAAAAGAATTGAAATATCTTTATAATATTGGAATAACATATTCTATTATCAATTTGTTTACAATGTTGATATTTATTTCATTACATACAATATTACAATTTGTACCACTAAATGTTAAAATTCCGGCACTTGTTATAATCTTATTTAGCATTTTTACAATTAGTTATTTTATATTAGGAGTTTTTGCACTCAGAAAAGATTATTTATTTTTTAAGGATAAATATTTTAAAGTGTGCGAATGCTTAGAATTTATTTCAACACTCTGTTTGATTGTTGATGTTGCTTTATTGTTAATATTTTCAGCATACAATATTAACTTTAATTTAGGCAATAAGATATTGATATCAATTTATTCATTGCTTTTGTGGATTTCTATGTTTATAAAATTGTTTTCTAAAGAAAAATTATTCAATAAAGATAAAAATTTCGCGGTATCTATAGCAATTTTAATTTGCATTTCAATTTCTGGCTTTTTGAACTTTTATTCGATAAATTGGATGATGATTTTAATATCTGCTATATTAAGTCTGTTTTTAACTGTATTTATTCTAAAAATAGTCCTTGTCAATAAGTTGCAGATATCCACATTTAAAGATGTTTTCAAAATGTTTGTATTAATATTGTTTGATGTGATTATAAATCTATATTTGATTTATTTATTGTTTTGGAATCCAGAATCACAATCCCAAGATTTATTTATAGCTATTACAGGAGTATATGGTTGTGTGATTGGAGGGATGCTAACATTGGCTGGAGTAGCATGGACAATTCATTTTACATCAAAAGAAAATAAAAGGCAAGATGAATTAAAAGTTAGGCCAATTCCAATTTATACAACAAACAAATGCTTTGGTTTTAGTCAATTTCATACTGGACATTTAATTAGTGTAGGTACCGATTATGAAAATATTAAATTTTATCTATTTAAAAATATTGGGCAATCTCCATTTAAAATAGATATAGGGAGTGATATTGAAAAGACAAATTGGATTTTACCTAATGAGGAATTTGCTCTAGGATTAAGAGTTGATAATACTTCAGATGTTATTCAGATACAAATAACGGACATTTTAAATAATGTTTATGTCTATGAAATTTCTTTTAACGATATTTTCAGAATTTCAAATTTTAAAAATATTAAATAGGTT
>ULVN01095628.1_pt1 | contig 38527 bp, 41 predicted proteins | sample 1959491 | NCBI WGS metagenome assembly ULVN01 (sample SAMEA4835787, study PRJEB28245) | human gut metagenome | biome: gut microbiome; material: fecal sample | place: Denmark | collected 2008 | reverse complement strand
TTTTACCTGTCTACTTTATGGGTAGCATATCAAATACTGGGTTTTTCTATGTATCAAAAGATACGTACTATTATGGCTAAGCACTTAAGTTTTGATACAAACACACGCTTTACTTTTAACCGTGCGAAAGTATGCAACCACCTAGCAATCAGCTACGCTTTATTAAAGTTAACATGATGCTATTACAGATTTATCGACAATATATTAACTGCTTGTGCGACATTTATTATTGTAAGTTTTGTTGATCTTCAAATTTTCTAATCTTATACCTTTTAAAAAGCTTTGAACATAAAACTACTAACATAAATGCAGCAGCATTTACAAATACATATTTATAATTAAATAAAAAACCGTTAGTTATGTACTGAATCAATGATTGTCCCTTAGCCCAACTTGGTAAAACATAGTAACATATTATATCTATGGACAAACTATAAACCAGTATCGAACATACACTTAATATCGCATTGATTTTGGGATAAATTTTGCTTATATAGTGAATCGCGCCTGTCATAAGCAAAAATACACTTATATTGATAGCTGAAAATAACAAATTAAAATTAAAAAATGAAGCAGCTATTGCGTATAAAACCCAAAGTATTTTGAAAATGGTTGAGACTTTACGATTTTTCTCATACTGGCTAAACATTAAAATTAACGAATTTAACATTAAAAATTCCTCCCACTATAAAATAGCATAAAACATAACGTCAATGATTTAAAAATACTAATACAAAGAATTACAATAAAGCAAATTTTATAAAAAATTATAAAATTTAACGTGATTTATCTTTAATAATATATATTATATTAGGGTATTAAAGCGATGTCAAGACCTCATTTAAACTTCAAAAACTTCTAAATTTATTATATCTTTGCAGAACACGAATATCTTCGTGGATTTTTAATTGTTTTTCTAAACTTAATTTTATCATACGTTTTATCTTTAAAGCCATTTTCTGAGGTTCAATGTGTGCTCCGCCTTTAGGTTCTTCTAAAATTCTATCCACAACATTGAATTTTTTTAAATCATAAGAAGTAATTTTAAGCATTTTAGCTGCTTCTGAACATTTTCTTAAATCTTTCCATAAAATATTTGCACATGCATCGGGGGAAATGACACTAAAGGTTGCATTTTCAAGAATAATTATTTCATCCGCAATACAGAGCGCAAGAGCACCACCGCTGCCACCAAAACCTATCAGAATGCTAATTATTGGTACCTTTATATCAAACATTTCTTTTAAGTTCATAGCGATTGCACCACTTTGTCCACGTTCTTCTGCAAAATCTCCAGGGAATGCCCCTTTTGTATCAACGAAGCAAACAATCGGCCTTTTAAACTTTTCAGCTTGTTTCATGATTCTCAAAGATTTTCTATATCCTTCTGGATAATTCATAGAATAGTGATATTTCATATTTTCTTGCAAATTTCTCCCACGCATTTGGCCTATGATCGTCACAGGTATTTCATCAAGAAGACCTATTCCGGTTAACATAGACTCATCATCACCAAAGAGTCTATCCCCATGAAGTTCAATAAAGTCTGAAAATATCATATTTATGTAATCTAAAGAGTTGGGTCTAAAAGGATTAGATAAAATTTTTAGACATTCTTCAACATTTTTCATCCTATCACCTCAAATTTTAGATCATGGATTTTTAAAATACTTTGCAAAATATTTTTAATATCCTTAAAATCGGCAACTATATCAACCATTCCGTATTTTTGACAAAGTTTAGCACTCTGAAAATCTTTCGGTAATTTTTTTCCTAACGCTTCCTCTATAATCCTTCTACCTGAAAATCCATAAATAGCATCAGTTTCAGCAATTATAATATCTGCCAAACTTGCAAAACTTGCTGATACTCCTCCTAATGTAGGGTTAGTTATTATAGATATATATAGTAATTCTGCATCACTATGCTTTTTTACAGCTGCAGAAGTTTTTGCCATCTGCATAAGCGAAAAAATACCTTCTTGCATTCGAGCTCCACCTGAAACTGTAATCCCAATAATCGGTATTTTTTTTCGGGTTGCTAGTTCAAAAGCCCTTGTGATTTTTTCTCCTACAACTCTCCCCATAGTACCCATCATAAAATTTGCATCCATCGCAAAAATAACAATATCATGTTTGCCTATTTTGGCAGTTCCATAAATTACAGCTTCATCCTCACCGGTAACATCTTTTGCTTTTTTTATTTTACTATCATAATCTATAAAATTTAAAATATTGTCCGAAGGCATTTTTTTATCAAATTCTATAAATGTATCTGACTCTATAATGATATTTAGTTTCTCTCTTGCAGAGAGATATCTTTTGGCATATTGATTTTGTTTAATCATAAAATCAGTATAGTAATTATACTCAATAAAATTCTTATTACTAAAAATGCTCTTATGTGTTTCTAAATTAGTAGCTAGACCATCAATATGAATGTTTTCAAGAGCAACTTTCATTTTTTCTATTGCTTCAATTCTGTTCTTCCCATAAGTAATTAATTTCCCAACCATTGAATCATAAAAAACTGGAACTCTACAATTTTTATGAATATATGTATGAAACTCTACGTTTTTAGAGTCAGGAATGCTCAAGCTATGTACTATATTTTCTGAATTATTGCCACATAAATTTATTCTACACTCAATAGCATGACCTCTTAATTTTATATCTGATTGTTTAAATTTTATTTTTTGGCTGGCAGCAATCTCTATTTGAGTCTTTATAATATTAATGCCCGTAATCAACTGAGTAATAGGATATTCCACCTGAATTCTACAATTCATTTCCATAAAATAAAAATTTTTATCTTTATCCATCAAAAACTCAAGTGTACCCAGACCAAAATAATCGCTTTGTTTTATGGCATTAGTACACATTTTTAAAAGATTATTTCGTAAATTGGGGTCTAAGTTGTAACACGGTGCTTCTTCGATTATTTTTTGATTGTTTACTTGAATAGAGCAATCTCTTTCTCCCAATATAACAATATTTCTAAATTTATCAGCAATAACTTGTAATTCTATATGCTTTACAGGAGAAAGATACTTTTCTATATAAATTTTATCACATGTGGAAAATTTTTCACCCTCACAAAGAGCTTCGTTAACTGCTTTTTCTATATCTTCTTTTTTATAAACAATCTTTATTCCTCGTCCTCCGCCACCATTCTGTATTTTGATCACAACAGGATAACCTATTTTCTCAGCTTCTAATTTTACTTGATTAATACCATTTACAATGCATGTCCCTGGAATTACAGGAACTCCACAATTCTTCATAAATTTTTTAATTTCAATTTTATTGCACATCATTTTTAAAACGTCAGATCTTGGACCAATGAAGCAAATATTGTTTTCTTCACATTTCGCAGCAAATTCATAATTTTCAGATAGCATTCCATAGCCAGGATGAATCGCTTCTGCCTTTGTGGCAATTGCAATGGTCAAAATCGCATCCATATTTAAATAACTATTTTGCATGTTGGCTGGACCAATACAATAACTTTCATCTGCTACTTTAACATGCAAAGAATCTTTATCAGCCTCCGAATAAACTGCAACCGTTTTAATTTTCATTTCCTTGCAAACTTCTATAATCTTAATTGCTATTTCTCCTCTGTTAGCAACTAATATTTTTGAGAACACAATAAATTCACTCCATTTCGGTTGTTATTCGGGTATGTATCTAAAAAGCACCTGTGAGTACTCAATTATATCTCCGTTTTTAACACAAATTTCTTTTATAATTCCATTTTCTTCTGCTTTTATTTCAGTAAAAGTTTTCATTGACTCAAGTACACATAAAACATCGCCTTTACAAAACTTCTGCTCTGCTTTTACAAAAGCTTCACTTTCTGGAGAAATAGAGCTATAGAATATTCCTGTTAATGGTGAGGTTATATCTTTTAAGGATTTTGTTTTAGAGTTCTCCTTATCAACATCACATTCAGCTGCAGCTGAATGTGATTCTTTTTCAACCCTATACTTAGAATCACCATCTGAAATTTCAACTGCACTCAGGCTATAGTCATTCAAAATTTTTGCAATCAAATTTAACCTCTCTAATTCATCTTTTGAATTTAACACTTTAACATCTCCCTAATTTTTTAATAAATTCTCCCTGTATTCTTTGTCTATCCAGTTTTCGGAATTTTCAAAAAGTAAGCTAAATTCTAAAATTATATTTTCTATCAAATCATTCCTATCAATTTCTTTTCCTACTTCACATTTTATAGAAGTCGCAATATTTTGAATTTCAAAAGGAAAATCAGAATTATTTACATTTATACCAATTCCAACCACTACATAATTAAAGAGGTTTTCGTTACCTGTGAAAGATGATTCAATTAGTATACCACAAACTTTTTTGTTTCCTATTAAAATATCATTGGGCTCTTTTATATATACATTTTGAGTGAATTTTTTAATATTTTTCAAAACTGCTAAAGCAGTAACCTTTGATATAAAAGGCATTGTATTTTTAAAATTTCTCAAAACAAGCGTCATGTAAATTCCAACACTTTCTGGTGAATAAAAATTTTTTAAATCTTTACCTCTGCCATTTGTCTGTTTATTTGCAATTATGATGAAATTGTCATTAATATTTTTTAGTAACTTTTTCGCTTTACTGTTTGTTGATGAAATAGTATCTTCATATATAATTCTTTGAAACAGATTATATCTTTCCATTTATCTCACCATTATTCTCATAAAAAAATTTATCGAGTTTTTCCTTTTCGATATGAGTTATATGATTGTAGAATTTATTATCTCCTGAACATACAGAAATTTTATAATTCGGATGAATATTATAAGTTTTATAGTATACATTTTGCTTTTTTAAAGAGAGATTTTTTGCTAAAAATATAATGCTTTTACCTAAAAATTTAACATAAGATTCTTCCAATACCCACATAGAATAAAAATCTTCTAAGCTTGCATTTTTGCGGCCCACAAATTTTTCCTTAAACGCCGTCGAAATGGGTTTAATTTTTTGAATATCCACACCTACTTCGTGATCAGAAATAGCACAAATTACAAAATCACCACTATGCGAAATATTAAAATAAAAATTTTCATAATCGGTAAGATAAGGTTTGCCAAATGAATTTTTGTAAAAATTTATTTTACTGTTAGAGATTTTTAAATTTTCACAAACTATGTTCCTTATCAATAATTCTGCATATAAACTATTCATTTTAGCTTTTTTAATCCGATTTTCTGTTTTTTCAGTTTCAACGTAAAATAACTTAGTTATTTAAATTCACCTCATTTAACATACCACTTCGATTGTGACAAGAACATTTTGCTATACTTGCCTTTACTTTCCATTAACTTTTCGTGTGATCCTATTTCACAAACCTTTCCATTTTCCATTACGACTATCTCATCAGCAATTCTTGCAGAACCTATTCGATGTGTTACTATTAAAGCTGTTTTTCCTTTAGAAACTTCTGCGAATTTCTTATATAGAGCAGCTTCTTCAAGTGGATCAATAGCTGCGGTTGGTTCATCAAGAATAATTATGTCGTGTGCTCTATATAGACCTCTTGCAATGGCTATTCTTTGCCATTGTCCACCAGATAAATCTACACCGTTAAACTCCCTAGACAGCATAGTATCAAATTTTTCAGGAAACGTTTTGGAATCCAAGTTAAGACCTGATTTCTGTAAGGATTCTTCCATTTTTTCTATATCATTTAATTTTATATCACTAATCTCCACATTTTCAGATAAAGTCATCTTATATTTTTGATAGTTTTGAAAAACAGCGGATGAATTTTCAAACAAACTTTTCAACGAAACATTTTTAGTATTTAAACCACCTAACATCACATTACCAGATGTAGGTACATATAAACCTAAAATTAATTTAACGAGTGTACTTTTCCCTGAACCATTTTCACCTACAATAGCAATAGTTTTTCCATGTTTAATATCTAAGTTTATATTCGTTAATGCATCTTTTGTACTATTAGGATATCTAAAACAAACATTTTTTAGATTGATTCCACTTTTTATGTCTTGTTTTTTTTGTAAATCTGTCGTTTCAGGCATATCTAAAAAATCAAGAAAATTATTTATAGTCCCCATATTACGTGTCATTCCAGCTATATGTTGGCATATTATTGTATCCATTGTATTAAACATTACATCAATAGAAAAGAATATTGCCGCAAAAGCTCCAACAGATATTTTGCCCTGCATAAGTGTAAGAACGAAAATATACAAAACACCTAAATGTCCTAAAAGAGTAATCAGTTTCATAATTAATTCAACAATGCCCGCTTTTTTCTCAACTTTCCAAGTAGTTTTGTTAAATAATTTTAGAGAATTAATATATAAATTTTGAAAAAAGCCAAATGCTCCAAGAGTACGTGTTTCTTTTTCCGAAAGAGTAGATTTGTAATATTCAGATTCTCTTCTTATAGGTGCAATTTCATCTTCTAATTTCGAAAAAATCATATTTCTTACAAATTGAGAGAGAGCCGTTGGAATAAAAATAACTACAAGTGCGACTGATAAAAAAGGATTTAGCCTATAAAGGTATATAAACATAAATAAGAAATATGGAGTATAATAAGAAAAAATCGTAGTCACAGTAAACAATAAACCCAAGCTATTGTTTGCGCCAACTGTGGCCTTATTTATACTATCTAATAGTTCTGGATCTTCATATGATATAGGCGCAATTTTTGAAGATTTCGTGTTGATTTTTTGATTAAAATTCCCTATTACTTTTTTGAAATAACTCGTCCCCATAAAATTGTTTAATCCATTTATAATATGTGCAATCATAACTACACTAAATAACATAAATGCCATATAAATAGCTTCATGTATACCATTTTGATTCTTAATGCATTTAATCGTTGTTTCAAAAAACAACTGCATAGCAAGCGTTATAGCCCCCATTAAAACACCATGAACAACTGCCATCGCATTATTAACACTTATATAAACGGGCCCAGCTTTAAAAGCCATTTTTAAAATTCTTAAAATTGATGTAATAAAGTTTCTAGCACTAATGTTATTATTTTTCAATCATACCAACTCCTTTGGCTTTTATATAGCTTTGAGTAAATGCCATCGACTTTCATCAATTCATTATGATTGCCCTCTTCAACAATTTTTCCATCATTTATTACTAAAATTTTATTAGCAAGTTTTGTCGAACCTAATCTATGGCTAATGAATAGAGTTGTTTGGTCTTTAAATACTTTTTCAAATTTTTCATAAAGTTTACTTTCTGTGATAGGATCAAGTGCTGCAGTAGGTTCATCAAGAATTTTTAATGGTGCAGGATTATTAAAAAATCTTGCAAGAATCACCTTTTGCCATTGTCCACCTGATAAATCTACACTGCCTTTTTTTATTTTGCCAAGTTGCGTTTCCATTTTTTGAGGCAGAGACACTACAAAGTCATCTAGTTCCATTAACTCAGCCGCCATTTTTACTTTTTCAGCCGATTCTTCAGTATCAAGTTTATTTATATTACCAACCTCAATATTTCGCCTTACGGAGACTTCATATTTTGAAAAATCTTGATAAGCTACTGCACAAAGAGATTTTAGCTTTTCAGGTGAATATTCTGAAATATCTTTTCCGTTTATCAATATTTGTCCTTCAAAGTCTTTGTAAAGTCCAGTCAACAACTTTATCATCGTCGTTTTACCAGCACCATTAACTCCTACAACAGCATAATGATTGCCCTTTTCGATAACAAGAGAAAAATCTTTCAATACATATTTCTCAGTTCCAGGATATTTAAAATTAACATTTTTAAATTCTAATTTTTCCAATTTTAAAAAGTCCACAGCTGGTTTTACTTTGGATGCATAGTCTTCGGTAAGATTTTCGAAGTCTTGTAAATCTTTTACATAACATAATCCTTTAGTCATATCATCTACCAATGTCGTAAATTCCAAAGCCATTCTACCTACCAAATTATAGATAGAACTTATCATCGCAATAAATATTCCAATCGAAATTTTTTCTGAATAGACAGCTGGAATCGCCGCTAAACAAGTGATTAATGCAACAAGAGACATTATTAAACTGCCTGACTTCATTTTTACAAACCACTTTAGCTCAGTTTTAAACAAAATTTTTCTTGCCTTTTCAAAGTTATCTTTCCATTTTGAATTTAAAAGCTCACCAAATCCAAAAAGATACCTTTCTTCCACTGATTTACGACCTGTTAATACCTCAGAAAGATATAAATATTTTCTATTATATTTAGTTATCTCAATATTTGTTTGATAGTTTGCCCTACCACTTTTAATAGCAGTTCTAAACATCGGAATACAGAGCAAAATTAGTAAGACGCCAACCCACCAAACATAAGACAATACTATAATAAATATGCTAACAACCGTTAAAATCAATGAAAAAAAATTACATATGTTTTCAAAAGTGTTCATCAAAGTAATTTCAGGAGTCACTGTACATCTTAAAATCAAATCCCTAGTTTGCGGAGACTCTAAGTGTTTATATTCAAGTCCACCATACTTGCTAAATATTGAACCTGAAAGTTTCAAACGCAAATTATTTGTTATTTTTATGTTTGCAAAATGAATTATTTTTTCGGATAATAAAGAAATTATTAACAAAAAAGTTATAAAAAACAGAGCAGGATAAATAATTTCTATGGTTAACCCGCTATTAAATATCATAAGTGATTTATTTATAAAATTTGAAAATGCCATAACCATAATGGCTGGAATTAATCCAACAACTAATTTTTGAAAAACTACTAATAGTGTAAACGGTTTAGAAGCATCAAAAATAAGTTTTAATATATAAGAAATTCTGCTTTCTCTTAGACTCATGCTTTGATCAATCCTCTATCTTTCTAAATAATTTACATAACTAATACAGTTGTCTTTATCATGAATCGCATCAAAATCTACTAATCTATAAATAAATTTTCCAGAAAAAATATTCTCACAATTTGAAGTCCCAACTACTGAAATTTCATTGTTGGTTATCGTTTCTGAAATATCAAGAATATTTCCAGGTGCTAAAATTTTATAAAATTTAAATTTTTTTATTTCAGTAGGAATTATCGACTTTTCAAAATTGGTTTTTTTCCAAAAAAATACTCTCCCAAGTTGTAAAGATGCCTCAAACATAATTGCAGCTGGAAGTACCGGATTATTAGGGAAGTGATACTCATAGACTTCTTCATTTACAGATAGATATTTTTGCCCCACGATTAAATTTTCCTTAATATCGTTTAAACGATCAACAAGCACCAATCTCATTTTTGCACCTCATCCATAAATTTTATAAGTTCTGAAGGAATTTTCACGATAGATTTAGTATTCATATCAACCGGCACAAGTGTAGTTCGTGCCAAGAAACGAATTTCATTATCTACATAAATGCTTGTAGAAAAAATTAAATAGTAGTACGAGATTTTCTCTAAATTGGTTTTAATTTTTATTCTATCATCATAATATATTGATTTTTTAAATGACTGATTACTTTCTCTCACTACAAAAAAAATACCATAATCCTTATTAATTTTTTTTAAAGGTATAGCAAATTCACGAAACCACTCGCTAAACCCAATTTCTATGTATTTACCTATATTTCCAAAGTAAACCACACCACCAGCATCTGTTTCACAAAAGTATATAGTTTTTTCCGTATTATTCGTATAATTGCTTACCACTTTACTCACCAAATCCTAAACTCAAAATATATTCTTCATTGCTAATTTCATTAATATTATTTAACCTTTCAGTTGTTATACTTTTATCCTGTTTAATAATTATGTCACAAGATTCAACAAGCATTTCATTTTTTAAAGCTGTTTTTAATTCTGCTTTTAAAAAAAAACATTCTTGTCTTTGTGAAAACGAAAGAAACCTAGCCGTAATAATCAACATCTCATCCATAAGCACAGGTCTTTTAAATTTTAGATTATTAAAGCTTACTATATATCCTCCCTTTTTATTTCCGGTATAAGCTCTTGCTACAGAACCAGCAGTTTGAAATATAGCCTCTATTATAGAATAAAATGGTGCCATTCTCTTTAAATCAAAATTATTTGTATCCTCACTTTCTCTGTATATGAATTTGGCCACTGATTTTTGTGGAGAAACTTCTAAAAAATCAATCATTTTCATATAGTTCATTTTTTCGATTCCTCCAATATAATTTTTTGATTTGAATTCAGCTTAATATTCTCAACAATAATAAATTTCTTAGGGGATATATACTTATCAAAATGCACTTTACAATAACTTTGTAATTTATTTATTAAGTCGTTTTTTTGATAATTTTCAAAAGGAACTATATACGCCGCAAAATACTCTCCAAACCTTTGATGAATCTCTTTTTTTAACTTAATCATTTTAACAAATGGTAGGCTGTTTAATTCATCTTCTATTTTATTTTTATATACCTTTCTACCATTTATTTTTATCATTGAATCTTTACGTCCTACTATTGTTAAATTTCCAGACTCATCCAAAAAACCTAAATCACCAGAATGGATAAATTCGTCTCTTGGTATAATTTTATTTTTATAATAGCCGAGCATCATATCTACTGAGTTATAAATTATCTCTCCAATGTTCTCTTCACTATATTTTTCAATTTTTATTGTTACACCCTTAAGCGGCTTGCCAACACTTGATATATCGCAATTAACACCTGATATTTTGTTATAAGTAAGCCTTGGTGATGCTTCTGTTTGTCCATAATTGTTAAAAAACATAATACCCGAAAACAATGTTAATATTTTAATAATTGTTTGTTTTGAGATATATCCGCCCGCATTCATAAAAAATTTTAGATTAGTAAATTTGAAATTTATATTCTCATTTTCTTTAACTATGGTTTCGTAAAAATAAGGTGTAGCAGAAAAATTCGTTACTTTGTTCTCTTGAATTTTTAAAATAATATCTATGGGGTTTTTTATACCATCATAAATTATAACTTTCCCACCAACAATTAAATGCGATAATAGCTGTGATAAGGCAAAACAATAGGTAAGTGGTAATGTTAACAAGATAGAATCCTTATCAGTCAGTCCTGTATATTCTATAACTTTTTTGAGGTTATTTAAAAACGAATCTTTTTTAATCAAAACGCCTTTACTTTTGCCCGAAGTTCCTGAAGTAAACAAGATTATATATCCGTCTTTACTTGGCAGATTTTGCTGTTGAATCCACGTTTTCACATTACCAAAATTTGACTTATTTATAAAATCAATAGTTTTATTTGTATATGTAACAATCCCATAAAGAGTCGGGTTTTTCTCCAAAAAATCTTTAGTACATAAATTTTTTTGATCTGTTATTAAAAATGTTACATCTGCTTGTTGCAATAACTCTTGAAGATTATTTTCACTTACTTGTAAATCTATAGGAACTATTGTAGCATTAATTTTCCATAAAGCTAATAAAATATATAAGTAAGATAATGAGTTACTAATTTTTATAGCGACATGGCTGTGTGACCCAACACCCAATTCAAAAAATTTATTTTCTAAATATTTAACATTAGACAATAATTCATCATATGTAATAAGCTTTTCTTCAAATTTTATCGCAGTTTTATTACAGTAAGATTCCATAGTTTTAAAAATATCATATTTCATCAGTAATTCACCTTTTGCTCTGAAATTAACTCAATGTTCCTCGATAAGATCTTTCCCATCGCTTTTCTACTTCTAAGCATTTCATCTGTATACCCCAATTTATCTGTTAAATCTTTCGGTAAATCATTTGTATAAGTCGCAAAATATAAATCTGCAATATTTTTATAAAATTCTTTTTTTGGCATAACAGTAGGCAAAACCGCATGATTAAAGTCAAAATGTGTATAGGGGACATTTTTTAATAGTTCAACATTATCATCATATAACGAGCCACCAGGTAATGGGGTCAAAATATTGTAAACAGGCATTGTAAGATGTTTATCCAACACAAATTTTCTCAAAATATCAAAATCTTCTTGAGTGAAATCTAAATCAATAATAAAACTTGCTACGATTTCAATCCCTATATCATGCAAAATAGCAATGGTTCTTTCATTGAAATCATTTTTATTTGCTTTATTTAAACTTTTTAGTCTTTCATCAGTTATAGCTTCAAACCCTATGAAAACACGCTTAAGACCAATTTTATACCATTTTTCAAAAAGATCTCTATGCTTTATAACTGCATTGGCACGAACATACATCATATAACGTTTTTTTATCCCGTTTTCTATAATTAAATCAGCCAGTGCATTAGCATAATCTATATCTTGAAAAGAATGTGCCTCACAAAAATAGATAGAATCTTCTTTTATAGAGTTTAGCTCTTCTATAACTCTGTCTAACGCGAAATGCCCTATTACTCCTTTTCTGATTTTCCATATACTGCAAAAATTGCATCTATAATTGCATCCTCGACTCGTTGCTAAAGAGCCGACAGGTCCCCAACCAAGATATTTATAAAACGAACGATATTTTTTAGTTAATTCTCTTGCTGGAATAGGACTAACAGATAAATCACACAAAATTTCCTTTTCTGCGCCAAATATAAGTGTCCCATCTTGAACTTTAACAACCCCCGGAATATCATTTGTTGGTAAATTGTATTGTATAGCTTTAATAAGGCTTGGAAATGATCTATCACCGTCTCCTCTAGAAATATAGTCTATAAACGGAGTATTAAACTCTTCAGGAAGATGCGTTGGTTGTTCCCCTCCAACCATAGTAATAATATTAGAATCAAATTCTTTTGTTTGTTTTGCAAGTTTTCTAACAAGCTCAACTTGGCATATATAACAAGTAAAGCCAACAATATCGGGCGAAAAAGTTTTAAGCGTCTCCTTGAATTTATTTTCAACCCTTAAATCTAAAATTTTAACCTCGTGTTCTTCAATAACCGTAGCTGCCAAAATTTCAAGAGCCAAAGGCTCTATTATACGTCCCTTAACTGTTATCCCTGAAACAGGTGGTTGAACTAATAAAATTTTCAAATTCTTCCCCTCAATCTAGCATTCAATTTTCTATTAATACTGCACGAACTGGAGCACCATCACAATTAGTAATGCTTAACGGCATCGCAGAAAGGATATATTCACCAGTTTTAACATGATTAAGCATAAGTCCTTCTAGCAAGACAATACCGGCACCTAAAAGGATTTTATGAACCTCCATAGGTGTCTTTGCAGGACCTACGCTTTGACTTTCTACTCCTATTAACTTTACATCTGATTTAACAATTTTTCTTGCATCTTCTGCGGTAATTACATAATCACCTTTAACAAGAAGTCTCTCACAAGATTTTGGAATATTCTCAAGCCATTTAGTAACCAAACATTTTCCGTAAAATATTTCAAGAGAAAAACTATCTATATCATCACCGTTTTCTATAAAATGCAATGGAGTATCAACATGTGTACCACTATGTACACTCATCGAGATCTCAGTCAAATTATATTTATGTTCTTGTATATTTTTTATTTGTTTAGTGCATGGTGCTTTATCTCCTGGATAAACATTGCAAGAAAGAAGAGATTGAGAAATATCAATAATTTTCATTTTAATCACCCTGTATATTTCGATATTATTAATGAAGCGTTTTGCCCACCTAGACCAAACGAATTAGTTAAAGCATGATTAATTTCTAGTTTTTTTGAAATATTTGGAGTATAATTCAAATTACATTCTTCATCGATACTACAATAATTGATAGTTGGAGGCACAACCCCATTATTAATAGCAATCATACAAACTAATACCTCCATTGCCCCTGCTGCAGTCATCATATGACCATGCATTGATTTTGTAGAGCTGATGTCTATCTCATATGCTTTTTTGCCAAAAACTTGCTTTATTGCTTTTGTCTCATAAAGATCGTTTTTAACTGTCGCCGTACCGTGAGCATTTATGTAATCTATATTATCTACTGTTGCACCGGAATCTTCTATTGCTCTTTTCATAGATAAAACCATACCCATAGCTTCGTCATGTGGATCAGTAATAGAAAACCCATCGAGAGCTGCACCATAACCGCTGACTTCACAAAGTATTTCAGCGCCTCTTTTTAATGCGTCACACTCTCTTTCCATGATGAATAAAACGCAACCTTCTGCAATAGTAAATCCCTCTCTTTTTTTGTCAAAGGGTTTGCAGTTTTCACGTACATTTTCTCTTGTATTCTCTAAAGCTTTCAATCTACAAAGTCTCGCTATCGAAATTGGATCAATCTTGGAAGAAACACCCCCTGCTATCATCATATCCACTGTTCTATTTTGAAGAAGTCTATATGCTGTTCCTATTGCCTGAGTAGATGCTGAACAAGTGCCCAAATTACAAAGACAAGGTCCATTTACTCCAAAATCTTTAGAAAGATGATACATCAACAACGATGGATTTATATTATCTAATTTAGAAGTATCAAATTTATAATATTTTTCATCTATGCTATCATTATATCTTTTAAACAAATTTTCTATATCTTCAACTGTTGAAGTATTGGGGTCTGTGCCCAAAGCACAGCCAATCTTTTCACACGAATAATTGTGATTAAAGCTTGAAAACAACTTCGAAACGCAATAATAAAATAATTTAAACTGTAAGTTGGGGTTAGCAACAGGATATTCTATATTATCCAAAATAGAAATATCAGCTTGGCCACCATGTTTAACGGGAAAATCATTTAAATCATATCTTGTAATCAAGTCAATTCCAGAAATACCATTTAGTAGCTTTTCCGTAATTAACTCTACTGAATTACCAAGCGGAGTAACTGCGCTTACTGCTGTAATTACTATTTTATCTTTCATAAAAATCCTCCCCTGATTTTAAGCAAACTGAGCTGTAACTTCCGCCGATACCTGCATTAAGAATTAAAGACCTATTTAGTTCTTTTGTAGGCTTATAATTTATATAGTGTTTACCCTTATCTATAAATATAGTCTCATCTTTTTTAAAATTCAATATAGGTAAGTATTCATTTTTGTTCATAGATACAGTCGCCAAAACGCAGTCCAACAAACCAGAAGTAGGTCCCATATATCCAAGATTAGCTTTTGAATTGCTTATAAGAACCTGATTTTCATCCCATTTGTTTATAATTGCCTTGAATTCAGCATTATCCCAATCTCGATTTGAAGAAGCATTTGAAAAAATAAGATCAATATTTTCTTTATCTAAATGGCTATATTCAAGTGTAATATCTATATTTTTCGAAAAACCTCTTTCTGTGAGAGAATAGAATGTTTCACCCGCAAAAATGTTTGCAGCTCCACCTTCAACATACGCTAAAATTTTTCTATTATTCTTCTTCGCTGATTCTTCGCTTTCAAGAATAATAGCCGCTGAACCTTCAGAATAAATTATTCCATTATGTCTTTTATCAAATGGGAAAATTAATTCTTTAATATCATCATCTTCAGGGGTTGATCGAATTAATCCTTGATCACAAAGCCATAAAAACTCATGTGGCGTAAAAGGGCTATAGGCTGATGATACAACAGCCATGTCAATGTTATTATTCTGGATTTCTTTATAAGCCAACAATAAACTCATAATTCCGGAAATTTCAGAACTATAAACCACATCGCCTTTTCCGTGTAAATTATTTTCTTTTGCAATAAAGTGAGATGGAGTTGTTGGTAATAATTTAACCCCATTCAGAGGTGGCATTCTTCTTAAATTATTTCCTAATTTTGAAAAATTAATATTGTCCCTCTCTTTACATAATTTAATCATTATTTCCATCGTTTCAATGTCAATATTTATTATATGATTGCCTAAATAGAGATTACAATCTTCTAAAGCTTTTTCAGAAAAATGCACGTTTTGAAATGCTTTCATAACTGAATAAAATTCAAGCTGATTTGTACGGTTCATGATATTTTTCCCCTGGACATTCACATCACGAAAGTTAAAATCATGAATAACTCCACCAAATGTACAAGGATAACGTCTACTATCAAATTTTTCTAATTTACTTATACCAACATTATTTTCTTTTAATTTTTCCCATAAAAGTATAGGATCATCTGCAAGTGACGTTATGCAAGCTATACTTGTTATGACAACAGTTTTTTTCATATATTATTAAATTTCTCCTTTTTAAAACAAGTGTCTTCCACCAGTAACCAACAATTGTACACCAGTGATGTAGGAAGAAACATCACTGGCAAGAAACATTGCAGCATTGGCAATATCTTCTGATGTGCCAAATCTTCCAATAGGAGTTTTTTGAAGAACTGCATCTTTAATATCTTTGGATATACTTTTTACTATTTCTGTTTGAATCAAGCCTGGAGCAATAGAATTAACTCGAATATTATATTTGCCGTGTTCCATCGCAAGGGTTCTCGTTAAAGATTCAATCGCAGCTTTTGAAGCACTATAAGCCGCCTGTCCAGGTGATGGTTGAAGAGCAGAAACAGTGGAAATATTTATGATATTACCTTGTTTTTGCAATATCATATATTTAAGAATCGCACTGCAGTAATTATATACTCCACCAAGATTTGTATCTATTGCTTTTTTCCAAACGATTTCAGAGGTTTTCAAAAACAATCCACGAGGAATATATCCCGCATTATTTACTAAAATATCAATGTGTTTTTGCTCATTTATAACTTTTTTTGCAAACATGTTTACATGTTCAAGGGAACAATTGTCAACTTTTTCAGAAAACACATTATGGCCTCTAGAGTTTAGTTCTTTTTCTAAATCTTTAGCTCTAGCTGCATTCGTAAGATAAGTAAAATATACTATTGCACCATTTTCAGCAAAAGCTGTTACTATTTCCTTACCAATACCTCTACTTCCACCTGTAACAATTGCGACTTTTCCTGAAAGATCTATATTCATACAATAGCCACCCTCAATATAATTTATTTTCGATATAATTAACAAAGTCTTCAACTGTGATGTGTTTATAAATATCGAATGGACTAGTTAATGAATCTATAGTCTCATCTGACATACTAAAATTTTCTTTAATTAACGCCTTAGCTTCGTCAGAGAATCCGTTATTAAATAATCCTTCATTAGCAATCAAGTCAGCAATGTTCCAAAATTCTCCTTCTCCCATAGTAAAATCAAATTCCTGCTCAATTCTAAAAGTAATATCTAAAATTTCTACAGATTCAATTTTAAAGTCTCTAAATAGATGGCTGTCTAAACTAATTTCATTTTCCTCTATATCTAAGCTCTTAGATAATGCTGATCTGAGATTTTCAAAAATTTCTTGTTTTGTTTGCATAATATAAAACTCCTTTAAAATACTTTTTTTAAATAATTTTTTAATTTTTCTGCTGATGCTTTTAATAAACCGAGTTCTTGTTCTGAAATCTCAGGTGTTATAACCTTTTCTACTCCTGAACTTGTTATTAGACACGGTAAACTTAAAAACACATCATTTATATCATATTCTCCTTCTAAGCCAATACTTAACGGGAGTATTGTATGAGAATCTTTTTTTAAATTCTCAACTAAATTACAAATTTCGGCTGCTATTCCATAGCATGTAAAGCCTTTTCCTTTGATTATTTCATTTCCTGACTTGTGTACATTTTGTATAATATTATCACGATCAAGGTTTGGAATTTGATTTATAGGTTTGTGTGCGACCTCTATTGAATTCCAAAGTATTAAACAATTATTGCCATGTTCTCCAATTACTAAACATTCAATTTCTTTTTGTGCTATATTTAAACAATCTGATAATTCATATTTTAGTCTAGCGGTATCTAATAGCGTACCACTACCAATGATTTTTTCTCGTTTTGCTTTCAATAAATGAGAAACTAAATTTGCCATTACATCTACTGGATTCGCTACAACAATTACTATATTATCTTTATAATACGGCTTAATATTAAAAATAATATCTTTCATAATAGAAGCATTCTTTAACAAAAGATCATCTCTCGTTTCTCCTGCTTTTCTTCCAATTCCAGCTGTAATGATTATAACAGAGCTATCAGATATATCTGAATAATTACCTGCTCTTATTAACGTTTGCTTGTTACTCAAAGAATGTGAAATATCTAATGATTCGGAAATTAATTTTTCGTGTTTGTTATCTATAAGTACAACTTCGCTTGCAAGTTCCTTTTGAGCCAAACTATAAGCTGTAATAGAGCCCACTCGACCTAATCCAATAATGCAAATTTTAATTATAATCCTACCTCCTTGATAAAAATTCTAAATCATACTTTATATCCAAAGAATAAGTATTTGTTGTAGGAATAATACTCTTTGCAAGATTTTTTAGAACATTTTTACTTCCACATTCTATAAATGTATTCACAGCATTTTCATCTAAAAATTTTATTGTATCTAACCACTTTACAGAACTAACCATCTGTATTACCAAACCCTTATGAATATCGCTTGCATTTTTGTAAGGCTTAGCTGTTACATTTGAAATTACCGGAATATTGGGTAGAGTAAATTCAATGTTTTTTAAAAATTCATCAAGGTTATTTGCTGCTTCATTCATTAATGGCGAATGAAATGCGCCGGAAGTTTTTAATAATACGGTCTTAATATTGTTTTCTCTTGACCAACTCCTAAATTCATCTATCTTTTTTTTGTACCCCGAAACTATAATTTGGTTTTGAGAATTATAGTTTGAAATAACTATCGGTTCTTCAGTAGAGCTTATTTCATTACAATAATCCTCTATCTTTTCTAAATTATCACTAATAGCAGCACACATGCTCCCGTTATGTTTTTCTGTGCAAGCTTGCATATAAAGTCCTCTGTTTTTAGCTAAAATTAAAGCCTCTTTAAAATCAATTGCACCGGAGCAACATAACGCTGAAATTTCACCCAAACTATGTCCAGCTAAAAATGACGGAACTATTCCATTTTTTTCTATAAAAGTTTTGTACATAATATAGCTGACCGTTAATAATGCTGCCTGAGCATTGCTAGTTTTTGTAAGCTCATTCAAACTTCCATCAAAACATAACTTTGATAGATTAAAAGCTAAAATTTCGTTTGCTTCACCAAATATCTTCTTAGCTATATCAAATTCATCATATAAATTTTTTCCCATACCTATGTATTGAGAACCCTGACCAGGAAATAAAACTGCTATTTTGTTCATATAATTTACCTTCCACATACTAAAATTTTTCATTTTGTTTTGTACCTACATGCATGGTACAAATTTAAAATTTTCACAAACTAATAAAGGAATATCGTTGGATTGTGAAAGCACAGAAATTATAAATACATAAGTTTTACTATCCCATTTTATTTATGAACTATCATAGCCAATTTTCTTGAAAATTTTTATATTATCTTTATAAATATTAACATAGCAATTATCAATTTTTTCCCCCATCACATAAACCGAATCTGTAATCATATATAACTTATAAGCTATGTGTGCATCTAGAACTCTCTCAAGCGTTGTGTTAAATTTTAAATCATACAGTTTTCCTGGATATCCTTCTGTTTGAGACTTAGAATTCAAAAAAGCCTTCATATTTAATCACCTTTTTATCGGCCCTTAACCAAATTTTTCGAGAGTATTTATCACACAAAAAAGCAACAACATTCTAACTCCCAAAATTTTTTAATCTTTATTCTTTGTCTACATTAATCACCTCAAAACTGTATTGTGATTACACATCTTCCAATTGCAAATTTTAGCTAAAAAACATCCATAATAACTGAAACATGATATTTTTCCATAGTCACAACAAATTAATCCTAAAGATTTTTTATATCCTAATTTTTAAGAATCACACATAATTATTGTAATAAAAATCTTATTCTGCAATCATTTATTTTTCGTTATCGCCATTCTACTTAAATTCACTACATATAGATTATATTTATTATATTCCTTACTATCGTAGTTTAGGTGACCATTACTAAAACAAACTCATTTCCTTTAGCACCCTATCGGTCTTGAATTATTAATAATGGTTGTACATATTTATACCCCCATATAATTTTCTAAACAACAGCGAAGACATCTGACACTCCATAATACATTTTAAACTAAATCCTCTCAATCATTGATGAACTCGTATTAAAAGAATCTTGATCGACCTTATTTGCCTTATTTTTAGATCTTTTTCCTTTTGTCCAAGTAAATATTCCATAGACATTCATGCAAAAACAAAATGCGTCTAAAAACGCTCTACCGTATTGTCTGTTTTTTACATCAATAATGAAGCAAAAAAATTCGCAAATGCACCAAAAATAGAAACAAATCACATTTTTTTTAATATTAAAAAACGAGCCTGTAATAGAAAATACTGCAATAAACCAAGTTAAATCAAAACTACTAATCTTAAATACTCCCCCTTTCCAGATTTTACTATATTTACAATTATACATCCTATTGCAACCAATTTCAACAAGTTTATACCATATTTTCCAAAATCTATATATAAGACATTTTCATTATTTTTATAAAATGTTTTTTGTGCTAGATTATAACTGTATGAGTCTAAATTAAACAATTAAGAAGATTAAATAAAAAATCTTATATACAATATACTGTTCGTGTGGATATGCGATTCTAAGGATTATCAATATTACTTAGTGTAGTATAAACAAATAAATTCATAAAAGAAAACTTTTCGAATTGAGTTTTTATTATACATACAAAGTGTTACGTAAAATGAAAATATTAACATTTTAAAATTGAACTCGGCCAGCAAAAAATAAAACCATGTCAGTACAGAAATTGATTCCCTGATTAATGTATATTGTAAAATCCATAAAATTGTTCAAAGCTTTTATAGGAAAAGAATCTTACATAAAAAGTTTAAACTTTTAATTTGTACATTACAGAGTGGACACTTTAAATTTCATAGGGCAAAAAATGTAAAATCAAATATTATTATGGTTAACGTCGCAGAGACATAAGCTTATGCGACGTTCTTTATTTGTACCCTTTTTAATTTTCGCTAGTTGCGCAATATGTTTATAAATAAAGATAAACAAAAAAAGGGATTATATCACAGTCTTTTAGCTGTTTTATAATCCCTTTTGTTTATTTATTATTCTTATTTAATTCTCATTTTTAAATTTAAAATGTACACTTCCATCCGTATTAACTATAGCTTTATCTACCATGGCATACCAAAGCTTCTCATCAAACTCAGATAAAAGATTATCATTTAATTTAAGATGGTTTATAAATGCATCTATCTTGTCATGACGAACTATTAAATCCTGTTTTTTCTCCTCGGCCGAAGCTAGCTTATCTTTGGCTGTTTCATACCTATCAGTGTAAAAGTCGTATTTTTGATTGTATTCATCTTGGTTCATAGGCTTTCTTGAGTTATCGTATATTAAAGATTTCATAAGCTCCACTATTACTTTGCATTCTTCTTCGAGTTTTATAATTTCATCGTCTATTGCCTTGGTATCAATAATACTTAAAATCACTTCTTCGCAATCCTTTATAATTGATTCTTTATTCTCAATCAAATTGTTAAAGGCTTTTATAAATTCCTCTTTTATCTGCTCTTCGCTCAAATGTGGAGTTTTGCACTTTTCCTTATTCTTAAACTTGGCATTACATTGCCAAATGACCTTTCTATATTTATCATTCGAATGCCATACTTTTGAACCATAAAATCCTCCGCATTCGCCACAAACAATCTTACTTGAGAATGGACTTGTACTGCTGTGACCACATTCAGACAATTTTCTCTTCTTCATTTCATCTTGAACTAAATCATATATTTCAGGAGAAATAATAGCTTCGTGACTATTCTTTACGTAATATTGAGGTATTTCACCGTTGTTTTTCTTTTTCTTCTTTGTTAAAAAATCAACTGTATAACATTTCTGCAAAAGCGCATCACCCTTATATTTTTCATTTGTAAGAATACTCTTAACCGTACTCGTAGCCCACTTTTCTTTGCCCGCTGGAGTAGGTATTTTTTCATTTGTTAGATACGTTGAAATCGCTGATATAGTTTTACCTTCAAGAAACAATCTATAAATTAATCTAACAATTTTAGCTTCTTTCCCCACAATCTTTGGGAAACCGTCCTCTCCTTTTTCATAACCTAGAAAATGTTTGTACGGAAGACTTACTTTTCCGTCTGCAAATCTCTTGCGTTGTCCCCATGTAACATTTTCACTTATTGACCTTGACTCTTCCTGTGCAAGCGAACTCATTATTGTTACTAATAATTCTCCTTTTGAGTCCAATGTGTAGATGTTTTCCTTTTCAAAATATACCTCCACACCTTTTTCCTTAAGCTTTCGTACTGTTGTTAAGGTATCGACTGTATTTCTTGCAAATCTTGATACTGATTTTGTCACTATCAAGTCTATTTTTCCATCCAAAGCATCTTGGATCATTTGTTTAAATCCATCCCGTTTTTTTGTATTCGTTGCAGTAATTCCTTCATCGGTATAAACATTCACAAATTCCCAGTCGCTCCTCGATTTGATATACTTTGTATAATAGTCAATTTGTGCCTCATAACTTGATAGCTGCTCTTCACTATCTGTTGATACCCTAGCGTATGCAGCTACCCTTCTTAGTATCTTTTCGGCGACATGTAAGTCTGTGAAAATATTTCTAGTTGCAGGAATAACTGTAATTTTACGACTTATATCTGTATTATAGTTTACAGCTCGATTCAAAGTTTTTACTCCTCTCAATACTATTTATCTTGTTTTCTCTTGCAAGTTGTCTCATTTCGGGAGTCCACGACTCACTTCTTGATGGATAATCCCATGTCCTCTTAACTTGACTACTATCTTTAAATATAAACTGCAATTCACCTTTATTCGGAACTATAATTTGTTTGATTTTTTCTTCAAAAACGTTTTTATTAAAATGTGATATACCTAATACTTCTGCTGAGATTGTCTCTAGTATCTCTTCTGGTATCTGACTTGAGGGACAATATTTCTTTCCATATGTATTAAATGTAGAACATATCCATATAGGCTTTTCGTATTTGGTTCCACTTGCAGCAATTTTTCTATTGTAGCTTTTACCACATAAATTGCATTTGATTTTACTTGTAAAAGCATACGTATTCAAATTGCTTCCTTTTGAATATTTTTTAGCGCGTTTAGCAATTTCATCTTGTACTCTTAAAAAAGTATCTTTATCTATTATTGGTGTGTGGCTTTTCTCAACGTAATACTTAGGAAGTTCACCCTTGTTTATACAATGTTTTTTGCTTATATGATCCTTAACAAATGTCTTTTGCAAAATTAAGTCTCCCATATATTTTTCATTTTGGAGAATTGTTCGGACGCTGTTTTTATTCCATTTCGTACTGTGTCGAGGTTTAACTTTCATCTTTTCAAGTTTTTTTGCTATCATTAACATACCCATGCCATTTAGATAGTCTTCAAATATCATTTTTACAATTCTAGCTTCACTGGAATCAACTTCAAAATTTCCATTCTCATATATATATCCTAACGTTTTAGAATTAAGTGGGACGCCACATTTAAATTTATCTCGGATTCTCCATTTACAATTTTCACTAACAGATAGACTTTCTTCCTGTGCAAAAGAGGAGAGGAGGGTAAGCATTAACTCACCCTCCTCTGACATACTATGAATATTCTCTTTTTCAAAATACACATCGATACCAAGACTCTTAAGTTCTCGTACTGTTTCCAGCACGGTCAGTGTATTTCTAGCAAACCTTGATATAGATTTAGTGATTATCATATCAACCTTTCCCTGCTTGCAGTCGGATATTAGTCTTTGAAATTCTTGTCTGTTATCTTTAGTTCCCGTTTTAGCCTCATCTACATAAACACCAACATACTCCCACTGAGGATTTTTTTGAATAAGTTCACTATAGTAGCTTATCTGTGCAGACAAAGAATGAAGCATTGCATATTTGCCACTCGATACCCTTACATAGGCTGCTACTTTATTTTTAAGTGGTAATGCATAAAAGTCTGACTTTATTTTTATGACTTCCCTTTGCATTTTTTCACCTCCTTTTTCTCATTACATATTACCTCTTAAAAAGCCCGGTATCAAGCCATTTCAGCGATAAAGTGTGCCAAATATAGGAGCATATTTTTCTATAAATATTGTATCAATTTTACCGTACTCCTTCTCTGTTATGAGACCTAACTCCAGCATTTCTTTTATGAGGTTCATCCGAACCTGATATTCTTTTTCAGACTCAAATTGTACATCAGTCATAAATAAAACTCCTCCATTAATCTTTAAAACGATATTTTATATAGCATTCATGACTGCAGTATTTTCGATCCTTGTTATCGTAACTCCTGAATTCTTTTCCACAAGCCTTACAAACTAAAATTCTTATACACTTTCTATTTGATTCTGTATTCTTCCTCCACCAATCAAATCTACATGAATCACAGCAAAATTTCTTCATACCATTTCTTGAAAGCTTTTCTAATGGTTTCCTGCAATTTTTACATAGCACTGTACCTTTGCATTTTGTTTCGTTTCTTCTTAAAAATGATTTTATTGTATTTATTGATAAACCCATATTTTCTGAGATTTTGGCATAACTTAAACCATCATTTCTCATGTCTAAAACTTTAGCTTTTAAGGCTGAATTCATAGTTTCCTCCAAAAAATAGGAGACGAAAATCTATCCGTCTCCTATCAGTAAAAAGTATTGTTTAATGTATAGCAGTTATTCTTGTAAGTAAATCATAAACGTAGTTTGAGCCTCTAGAGATTAATATTCCTGTCAAAATACATCCAACATAAGGAATATTAGACTCCATATTTAAATAGCTTGGCAAATCAAATTTGTAAGAAACAGCAACAACGATGCCTAAAACTAAACTAAAAATCATTTGCCACGGTGCATCACCGGATACAAAAAACTCATTAAAGTATGTAATGATCCCCTCAACAAGTACCGCTGTCATAACCATTTTTGAAACATCCTGTTTCATAATTTCATCTCCTCAATTCGGTATTTTTAAGACTTGTCCGGGATAAATAGTGTCACTGGTGAGTCCGTTAAGAGTCTTAATTTCCGGATATCTGCTTCCTCTGCCTAAACATTTACTTGCGATATCCCATAAGGTATCACCTGATTTAACGATGTAGGTTCTTGATTGTCCTTTTGGTATGATTAAGGTCTGCCCTGGGTAAATCAAGTTTGGATTTTCTATTCCGTTAATCTCAGCTAAATACCTATATGTAGTGCCATATTGTGATGCAATATAGCTTAGTGTGTCTCTTGATTGTACAGTATAATATGTAATGTCATTTTCCAGGCTAGAAGAAGTAGTGGTTTCAGAATTTCCGCATTTACCAATCTCACTAATCAAGTCCCGATACATAATGTTCATGTCGACGTTTCCACTTATTCCATCGACTTTTCCGCTGGATGTATATTGCCAAACATCACATGGCATGTCGTTTTTATCGTTATACTGAGCAAGCCAAAGAGTATATCTTTTTGCAAGTTCATCCTTATTTAAATAATTATTAAACCAGTTTAAGTTAGCATAAACTCCGGCCCAATAGCCGGAGTTTTCAATTTCTGAACAAAAATTTATACACATTTGCGTTCTTGTTTCCCTATCGTGCTTGTTGGCTATTGAGTTGTCTTCTATGTCAAAATAAATGGGGAGATCTAGCTTAACTCCAGCTGATTTTACAATATCTAAACAATATTTAGCTTCTTGTTTCGCATTATCTACTGATGTAGCATAACTGTAATGATATATACCAACCTTAATCCCTGCGTTTTTTGCGTTTCTTATGTTTTGAATAAAATATTTATCTATCTCTCCGTCACCGGAATATCCCCAGCCTGAGCGAATTATTGCGAACTCTATTCCTGAATTTTTAACTTTGTTCCAGTTAATACTTCCTTGCCATACACTTACATCTATTCCTTTTTTACTCATTATTGCTACCTCCTTCGGTTTCATTTCCATGCGGTTCTGGAGCAGGTGGGAAAATGGTAGGGCTATCTCCCCAAACAGCCATAACCGCCGATAAATAGGGCTCTGTTAGTTCCTCTGCAATTAAAATTCTATCCCTCTCACTGTTTGAATAGGCACGCCGATGAGGTGTACCAATCTGATATAATACACCGTTCACCTCGACAAATTGTTTTGTTTCTACGCTTACTTTGTAAATGTCTAGTTCGTCTAATGAAATTTCTTGTTTAATCATCATTTATTTCTCCTTTATCTATAAATTTATGCCTTTATATAACACCCAGAAAAACCTATCCAAGTGTCACCTGTGCGCCATTGCAGGGAGCATTCACCACCCGCATTTTGTACGAATATTGTTGAAGTTGAATCTCCAATATTTGCGCTTGCTGGATATTGATCTATTCCTCCAAAACATTCGTGGATTGCTAATCCTTGTCCATTCATGTTGTTAGATGATGTAAACGGTAAACCTCTTACACACGCGTAATTGCTGCCTTGATTGCTAATATTAGCTTTCATGTGAAAGCTAATATAAACTAAATTATTAATCCTGTAATACATGGCATATCTATAATAAACTGAATATGTTGGGTTTGTACCTTCTCTTGACGCTAGTGTTGGTGTCCATGTGCCAGATGAAATTGTTATACCTAAATTAGATAGTGCCGCACTTGATGATGTGGCACCGGTTCCACCTCTCGATACTGGGAGAGTTCCTGAGGTTAGATCACTAGCTGAATGTGTATGATCTGAAAGAGCAAGCTGTTTCCAAGCACTCCATGAACTTGAACTGCCATATCTTATATACATATTAGTTGTTCCTTCTTTTATGGCAAGTTGTTGGTAATAGCTGCCGTTGTCTGATTTAAGCATAATTAAGCTGTGATAGCTCCCTCCTGACGGTGAGTTTGTAGATGAACTTTTCATCGTATATATACCAGGAGTTGTCATATCGTTAAAATCGGTTGATGACTTCACTTCATATGGTGCTGCGCCAACATTACTTGCAGTAAGCGAAATATTGCTTGATAAAGCTTTACCATTTACTGTCCTGCTTGTCGGAACAGCTCCGATATTTGAAGGTGTAATGTTAACAATTTTATTTGCGTTTGGTGTAATTGTTGTTCCATTACCCTGTATTCCTTGAATTGCTGAATCAGCCTTGGCTCCTTGTTCAGGTGTGGCAGCGCTTATTGATGTCGCATCAATATTTATGGTTTTGTTAGAGTCCGGTGTTACTAACGTTCCATTTACCTTTACCCCTTGAAGTGCACTATCGGCCTTAGTACCCTGTGTTGTAGTTGCTGCTCCAACATCACTAGCTGTCAATGAAATATCACTTGATAGAGCTTTGTTATTCACTTTTCTAGTGGCTGGAACTGCGTCTGTAATTCCATATCCGCTAAGAGTTGTGGGCTTTGAAGTTAGAGTGCTAAAAGCATGTGAATGACCACTCGCTGAAGCTCCTACATCACTAGCCGTCAATGAAATATCATTTGATAAAGCTTTGTTATTTACTGTCCGTGTCTTAGGCACTCCACCTAGATTTTCTAAAGCCTGAGTGGATGTAATTGAATTTGTTCCGCCTCTCTCAATCGGTAGAGTTCCGGAACTTATTTCATCTGCAGAATGATTGTGCTGTTCATTTGCAGCTCCAACGTCTGAATAGGATAGGGTAATATCACCTGATAATGGTTTGCTGTTAACTTTCCTCGTAGTTGGCACTGCTCCGATATTTGCAGGAGTTACATTTTGCCAGGAGTTGTCATTCCTTAAAAAGACTTTATTGCTTGCTGTTTGAGTTGTTGGCACATGGTTTCCGTGGCTGGACGCCGCAGCTCCAATATCACTTGGTGTGAGAGTGATATCTGATGACAATGGCTTATTATTTACTTTTCTTGTATTCGGCACTGCGCCAATGTTTGAAGGAGTTACATTAACAACTTTATTAGCATTCGGCGTGATTGTTGTTCCGTTACCTTGCACGCCTTGAATCGCTGAATCTGCCTTTGTCCCTTGCGCTTTTGTCGCATATTCACTTCCATGTTTGCCATCTAATAAATCAGCGTCTAATCCACTTCCCGCACCATCCATGGACTTAATTTTCCCCATGATATTCTCTTCTGAATATTGGTCCATGATTTCAAGAGTCTGTTCGATTGCATCGGATAAAACCGTGAACTCAGATGTGCTTTCGACTGCGCTGTCTGAGTTAGCACAAGGCATGATTCTTATTTGCAATCCTAAGATTTTTAATGTGCTTTTTTCTCGGTTAACCACATGAATTTCACAGTTTAACTTTCCGCTCAAAGCTGACATTTGAGATGTCAGCCCAACTGATACAATTCCCTTTTCTGCATTTTCAATTTTGCAGTTGTTAAAAATCACGTTTTTATCGGGTTTTTCAGCGTAAATTAAAACGGTGGTGCCTTCTAAATTAAGAGGTTCACCACCGTCTACTAATGTTATTTCTAAAAATCTAGCATTCATTTCACCTTGACTTGCGCTCACTACAACACAGTTTTTATGCCATGTATCAAGCTTTAATTTTGCTGTTGTCAAATTTATTCCTCCTTTGCATTTTCTTTTTTCTCGTCCGTAATTCTATTAACGTCATTCAGCATTTCAATTTTTGCCTGAGAACTGATTTCTAACATTACATCTGATAGTATACCTTCTAAGATAAATGCGGGGAGATTGTATTCAACGCTTGCCATATTTACCGTACTTAATATTTTTCCTTTTGTGTTTGCTATTTTCAAGGATATTGGTAATTCCATGGCTATTTATCCTCCTTTTGAATTGCTTCTAGCATTTTTAGCACCTCTTCTTTCGTGTATGTTTCCGATTTTTTGGCAGTTTGTACTTCACTTTGTATATTTGTTTTTACCTCATGCTTTGCATCCTCTGGTGTAACATATATTGGCATAAAATTTTTCTCCTTTTTCATAGGCTAATCAGTTGTACCATTTGCCGCTGACTAAAATCCCATTTTTAAACTGTAAACTGCACCCGTTTGACCATTGGCTTAAAGTTCCATCACTGTTTACACTCAATGGTTGGACCATGTTAAGCGTTCCATTAATTCCGCCGCCTTCAAAGTTTACATTTTTGAGCGTCCAATAGTGCATGTCAATGTCGCAACCGGCATGCAGAGTATTTTCCGTATAATTGCTCCAACCTTTCCCGTTTTGTACATATGTCCACTTCATAGTATATGTATCTGAGGTTGAACTTTGCTTCGCCGCCCACGTCATGTATGAACCTTGATATTCAAGGTCAAAATTTAACCCCTTTTTGGAATTGTCATCTTTTATCTGGTTGGTACCGATTTTTCCAACATAATAGTTGTCTCGATAAAAATGATTGCCGCTTTCATCAAATACAGCGCGCTTTTGGCTGGTTGAAACAGAACCGTTATAAATTGCAAGTTTCCCTGCTTCCAGCTGAATATAATTACTGTTGTTATTCCATGCAACTCTCACGCTGTAGGCATTTTGCGTGATTTTTGTACCAAAGTCTGAGTTATTTACTTTCTTTGAAACTTCGGAATTAATTTCGTCTGCTGTCTGAGTCAAAGATGTTTTAGTTGCATATGTGTTAGAAGCTGATGTTTTGCTTAAATATGTTGCAGAAACATCACTGCTAATTTTATTAGCAGACTGGGTAATGGCGCTGTTCATCTGCGTTGTTGTTGAATAGTTTGAAAGTGTATTGTTTACAGTGCTTAATACCTGTCCGTCTGCCACTTGAAACGCTTGGGTAACTTCGTTTGCTGAGCTATTTATCGCATCTGTTACACTCTTTTTATATTCTTGTGAAAGGCTTCCTGCCTGAACACTTCCGGCTTTTATTAAACTTCCATTAATCGTCCCTGCAGTTATGAAATCTGCAACAATCGCACCGTCCATTGTCATTGCAAGGGCAAAGGGACCGTTAATTCCTGTTGAGCTATAACCTAAACCTGATAAATTCCATCGCCAAACTTTTTGAGATGTGCTTATATCAGGCGTATCCATAATGAAGATTTCCTGTGGTTTTTCCGCTGGATTCGTTACAATATATCCGCCCTGATTTCCGGTGATTAACTGAGTCGCATTAATTATAGCTTGTTCAAGAGCTGTAGTGGTTTCTTCTTTTTGCTTTTCAATATACTTCTTTTGTGTATCTCCATACTTCGGGTTTGCATTTCCCAAAATTACTTTGTTATACCGTTTAGAGAGAGCATCAAACTCATATTCGATAACTTTGGCTTCTAATTCTATATTTAAGTCCTCGTGAAAAATCTTGACTGTATCGCCTAAGTAAACGCTCTCTAAAACTGCAAAATCTTTATATTCTTCTGTGTCCTGAAGTGGGATAAACTCAACTGTGGCAGTAATTTGCGGTTTATCCAAGCCATTCTCAAATTCCTGTGCTGCGGCATTTCTGAGCATTTCTAAGGCATGTGCTTCTGATATCTCTTCGTCAATTTTTATTTCGCTATAATGGATTCTTGTTGTTTTAGTATTCACATAATTATCAATGAGGGGAGAAGAGATATATTTTTCAGGCAACTTTAAAAGCGTTTGGCCATTGGATTTTAAACCTGTTGGCATAATCTTCGTGTAAACACCGGATAAATCAGTCTGTAAGCGCAACACGGTGAGGTTTTTGCGGTACCTTATTGATACCCCTCTGTCTGTGCCTAAGTGATTTCTCATTCTTACATTGAAATTATCTCGTTCCAACTCGCCGCCCCAAACTTCTATAAAGGCGTTGTCTGCTCCCAAAATTGCCTTTACTGGGTTCATCATCTGATAGTAAGCTGTGCCTTGCTCTGTAATATCCGAAGTTCCTGTAAACGGCGTGTTTTCTAATATTTTTGAGATTGCGAGCGCACCGCTGCCACTTGGTCGTGTGTCCTCGATAAAATAATCTAAGAGGTCATAGAAAATGTGCCGAGCGTAAAAAACCTGATTCCCCAACATATCGATGTCAGAATTGTAGACCCTAAAAAGCTGTTCTGACTTTTGTGTAGGAACTTTAATTATCTGTTCTATTTCAATTTCTTTGTTTCCTCGTGGCATGGTTATTTTTAAGCTATAATCACCATTTAATTCTTCAGTTACAACTGCCTCTAACGGTTTTAAAATACATATCCCGTTGTGCGTGAAATCGGTTTCATTTTTATCATATAAATGTATCATTTTCTCACCAACTCTCTATTAAAATTAAAAGCGAGGGCGGTAAACTCACCTTTTAGATCGGTCTAGTTTCGCGAATTTCCTGCGGCGGATCGCCGCTACAGCCATCGCCAATTTGGTTGAATCTTTAGCTTTGAGACATTTCCAATCCACGAGATATTGTTTTCGCCAAGATTTAGAATGGGGAAGTCACCACTCATCTTGTTATTAAGCAAAGTTGTACTATTATAAGCATTTTTCATTTCGCTGTTTATTGTGATGCTACTCGTAATTTCTTTAAGAATAATGCTTTGACTATTCACGTAAAGAGTTATATTTCCTGACCCGTAAATTGTAATAATCGGTTCAGATTCAAAGGTTCCTATATTAATAAGGCTGAAAGGCGTAGTCTTTGTAACAATATAAGGCTCTATATCATACCCAAATGGTTGAACGTCAAACTCAATAACGAATCTCTTAAACTTTTTTATTATGTGTGATAATTCTATCTGATTGTTGACTCTTGCTCGGTATTTTCTCGTAGGTTCATCATCGAATGTAAGCCAGCCTGAACCTTTAAAGTGAGCACATATATTATCTATTTGAGCTGGATTTAGTATCGTGAATTCTGCCTGCCTTATGTAAGTATTGTATGTTCCATCGGTACTTGTTAAAGTTCCATGCCTGCCTGATATTTCAATATTTTCATCACGTCTTTTAGGGCTAACCTTTTCAGGACAACGTTCCATGTATAAGTCTAACATCTTAGAATTAATGTCCTTAAATATACAATAGTGCAAAAAATCACCTCTCATCCTATTGCAAAGTTACTACGTCTTGCGTAAAACTCTAACTCTTGTGCAAACGCTTGAACATCTTGCGAACGATTATTTATGAAGTTTTCTATATAAATATTAAATCCACTTGACTCGGTCTCATTTCTATAACCAACAAGCGGCAATTTTAATGAATTTATATTTGTTTTTACATCTGTTTCAAACTCTGTTGGGATAGAACTTTGCATTTGCCTTTGAACGTCCTGCATCGCAGATACAAACCCCTCACCAAGACCTAAAGCTATATTCTTTCCAACTTGTTCCTTAAACACTCTTGATGGGGAATGAATGCCTAATGCAGATTTAATACCGTCAAGGATTCCACGTGCGAAATCTTTAACTTTATTTGTAATCCAACTGATTGAATTTGAAATGCCTTCCCAAATTCCTGAAACGATATTACTTCCAATGCTAAGCATTTGACCCGGTATCTCTTTAACTTTATTTACAATAGCATTAAATAAGCTACTTGCAGCTTCTCGTCCTCTACTTACTAGTTCACTACCCCAACTAATGATATTACTTATCGCTCCAGCTATGCTATTGTAAATTTGTGCCGGCAAATTCCTAATTACATTTACCACGTTGCTTACAAATTCACCCGATCGAGTGATACCTATATTAATGATATTCGAGAAGAAATTCACCACATTATTAATCGTGTTTTGTAGCCACTCCCAAACCTTACCGGGCAGTTCTTTTATATAATTAATTATATTATCAATAAATTCGGTGGTTTTTGTAATCCCTGTATTTACTAGGCTTGCAAAGAACTCTACAACCTTGCTTGTTGTTTCGCAAAGCCACGTCCAAATTTTTTCAGGAAGCTCCATAAAGAACGACACAACTTGACCTATAAATTCAGGGACGGTAACAGTTGCAAAATTCCATAAATCAGTTCCAAACTGTATGATATGACCAATGACTTCTCCCATAATAAGTCCCAGTTTATATGGAAGCTCATTAAACCATTCTATAATGCTTAAAATAAATCCCGGAACGGTCTCTGTAAAAAATGAGACAATAGAACTCCAACCATTTACAAAAAATTCTTTCACCACGTTTACAAAATTATCGATGAAATTTCTGAAACCTTCGCAGTTATCATAGATTAATTTAAACGCACCCGCAAATGGATTGACAATCATCAAAAGAAGCCCCTGCCAATTTTCCTTTACCCAATCAATAACCGTATTAAAAGCATTCGGAATCCACTCGGTAAAAAACTGAGAAATCCAGTCCCACGCCGCACTGCAAACATCCACAACTTTTTCCCAAAGCCCAATCCAAAAATCTCTAAACCCTTCACAATTGTTCCAAAGCAAAACGAATCCAGCTACAAGTGCGGCAATTGCGGTGATAATTAAACCTATAGGGTTTGCATTCATAGCCGCATTGATAAGCCATTGAGCCGCCGCTACCGCATTTTGTGCTACACTTAATGCTATTTCTTTAATTCTCATAAAATCCAAATTTGAGGCAACATCTAAAACTTTACTTCCGAAATCCTTCATTTGACCTATTGCATCACTGATTTCTCCTGCAAATTTAACTGTTTTTATTGCAACCATTGCAGTCACGATAGAACCAAGAGAAATTGCGACTAAATCTGAGTGTTCCATAAGCCAAGAAAGCAATTCCATGAGCGGAGGCAAAATGTTTGCGATCATTTCACTTGCTTTTTCAATCAGAGTTCCAGCACTTACTGAGATTTTATCAAGTGCGTCCTTTAAATCTCCGGATTCACTAGCTTTTTGAAAAAATTCAGTGAGTTTACTTGCTGCGTTCTGAAGTGGCTCTTGGACCTTATCGTAAAGCGTCAAGCCCATATCTGTAAATGTATTTTTGAGTATTTTTATTTTACTTTCGGTGGTATCATATCTTTTTCTAGCTTCTTCAGTAAGTGCTGAATTTTCATTCCATGCTTCATTTGAAGTTTTGATTGCATTTGTAAAAAGTTCATTTGCATTTGATGCTCTGAGCAGTGCGTCACGGAGCCTTGTTTCGCTGATTCCCATTTCATCGAGAAACTGGAGAGCGCTTTCATCTTTTAAGTTCCCGAGTCCCGAGATAAATGTTACCAATGCGCCAGTTGCATCTTCAGCAAAATATTTTTGAAAGTCCGCAGTTGACATCCCTGCCGCCTTTGCAAAATACTCTAAATCTTCGCTTCCTGTTTCGCAGGCGTTTGCCATTTGAATTATTGCTTTTGAAATAGCTGTACCGCCGCCTTGAGCCTCCAAACCTAACGAAGATAAAGCTCCGGCAACACCTAAAATATCAGCTTCTGTCATTCCAACTTGTGAGCCTGCTGCAGAGATATTTAGAGCCATCTGTGTGACTTCAGACTCTGTTGTTGCGAAGTTGTTTCCAAGTGCAACGATTGATGAACCTAAATTACTGAATTTTTCCTGACTCATTCCCGTAATATTTGCAAGACGGGCGAGGGAGGTAGCAGCTTCTTCTGAACTCATATTTGTGGCAACTCCTAAGTTTACCATGGTCTCAGTAAACAGTATCAAATTTTCATTCTTAATCCCAAGCTGACCTGCAGATTCAGCAATTGAGGCAAGTTCTAACGCTGTGGTCGGCATGGTTTGTGACATATTCCTTAAGCTTTGTTCGAACTGGTCAAACTCTTCATCCGTTGCGTCAACTGTCTTTTTTACACCTGTAAATGCACTTTCGAATTTAATTCCTGTAGAAACAATCGACTTTGCAAGGCTTACACACTCATGAGCTAATTTTTTAATTGCATCTGAGATTAAATTTGATATAACGCCTTTCATCACAGTAAAACCTTCACTCAAAGAGTTTGCCTTTTCGCCGGTATCTTTCATCTCATAGCCGAGTTTATCGGTTGCGGTTTCTGCCTCATTTAGCTTACTTTTGTTTTCTTTAATATCACTATTTAAACTCTTTATTTGACTCGCTAAATTTTTAGCTTCTGCGCTGTTTTTACCTTGATCCAGTACAACATTTTTATATTCGGTCTGTAAAGATTTTAATTTTTCGCCCTGCTCTTCCAGTTCAGAATTCAATTTATTTAAAGGAGTTTTTGACTCGGCAAGACGAGAATTATATTCTCCCATGATGCTTTCCATTTTATTGAGTTCTGCTTCAGCGTTATTAAGTTTTTCAGCCCATGCTTTAGTTCGTTTATCATTCTCTCCAAAAGAGTCGGAGGCATTTGTCAGAGCCTTTTTTAGCAATTCTATCTTTTCTTTTTGAGCAGTAATCTCTCTACTTAAAACTTCGCTCTTGGAAGATAACGACTGCATTGACTTATCATTTTTAGAAAATTCAGAAGTTACAAGGTTCATTTCACTTGCCAAAACTTTAAATGAAGAATTAATTTCTCGAAGTGAATTTTTAAATTCTTTCTCTCCTTCAACCCCTATTTTGATTCCAAAATTATCTGACATTTTAAACCTCCTCTCCTAAAATAAAAAGAGCATAGTAATATCACTTATCACTACACTCCCATAGGAATTATCTCATCAATAAAATGTTCTTGCTTTGGTTTGGCCATTCCACAATACTGCTTATGACACTCCCATAAATCAAGAATTAAGCCTATTGGCATAAGCCAAAATTCATCTTCACTTCGTCTTAAATGTACAGTTCCATAATATAAAAGCCGAGTAAAAAATTCATCATCATTTACTCGGTCTATGCGTTTTTTGAGGAGACTTCCTCACTCTTAATATTTCTGTTTGTTCCTTTTGTCATAGCTTCAACTATTGCTTCTTTATACTCCACAAGCTGCGATGGAGTTGTCAGTAATTCTAATGCCTCTTCTGTTAAAAGTTCTTTTTTATCTTTTGGATTTTTAAGATTGTGAATAAGGATACTTTGATTTGCAAGTAGTACTAAAATCCATATTATTTCACTAAGCGCCATTTCAAAGTTTTCTGATTTCATTAATTTATCGCCTAAGTTTTCAAGTCCACCGTACCTACTTGCTATCTGTTTGGTAGCCTTTGTGGTAAGAATAAGTTCATATTCTTTATCACCAACTTTTATTATTGAACTTCTGTCTGAATCCATCTAAAAAATCCTCCTTAGTTAGCCATCCAATTCAGAAAAACTCGGTTCATATACAGCACTAAACCAGTTTGATATTACTGAGCTAGGAACTAAACTATCATCTTCATTAACTTCACTTTTCCAAGGGTGATTATTGTCCTCGTCCACTTTATTTCTTCTCATAACAGTTCCTTCAATCGTAGGAGTTGAAAATGTTACAGAATCTCCTTTAGTTTGAAGGCTAGTAGATGGTATACCGAATTTCACTCTGTATAACCAGTAATATCTATACTTTCCATTTGATTTTTTCGCTCTAAAGCCTACTGCCACAGGTTCGGGATTATCATCACTTGTCGATATCACTACATGATTATTGTCTATTCTTGCTCCCGTTAAACCTTGTGCCGCCGTAATACCTATATCATCGATTCCAAGTGAAATCTTACCTGATTTAAATTCTTTAATTATCTCTGATGCACCATCATCTGCATACAGAGTTGCTTCAGCAAGTTCTACTGAAAGTTCTGCTGTCATAGCTTTTGCAAGTACAATCGGAGTACCATAGGTCTCATTGCCACTCTCATCTTCCGTTATTTTTGCATAATACAGCGAATCTAAACCTATCGTTGCCATTTAAACTCCCCCTATATAATCTAAATAAATTCATATTGTTTTTCCACATCAATAGTATAATGATGATAGCCGGTGTCATCTTCATGTCCGATATACCACCTCCCTGTAATAGTAAAGTCAGATCTCAATAAAAGTTTTGTGATCTGACTTTTTCTTTGTATATAGTTTGATTTTGTAAATATTGAAATTCTAACCTCTGATACCTCATATTCAGGTAAGTTATCCGCAAAATAATCCAAATTATCAGTCATAGGTGTTAAAACAAGATATTCATCCGGTTGGGTATCACTGAAAACGCCTGTTTCTATTGGGATACCTAACGAAGATAATACATCTTTTAATTCGGATAAAATATTCATATATTATCTATCTCACTTTCGAGCTTTGCTTTCATAGCATCAACACACGCTTTTCTAGATTTTCTCTTAGCAGGTTTTAAGAAGGGCTTCGGATTTTGACCTGATTTCCCATACTCGATTACGTTAGCAATCATCGCATTAGTTATTGTGTAGTAGCTTCTTTTTTTCTTCGCAGCATATTGATTACGTCTAGGTTCATTAAATCCCACCTTAACATTATGAACACCTTTATTATCAATATCGGCTGGAGATACACCAAGTGAGGAAATTAATTCGCCGGTATAACGTTCCTCAAATTTTAGGTTCTTTCCAATAACAGCCTTAAGATTAGATTTTACAGTTTTAAGGACTACATCTCCACCAGCTTTTAATGTCTTCTCCACGATCTCGTCAGTTTTATTACCAAGTTTTGATACTTTTAAAAGAAAGTCTTCAGGTAACTTTATAGTCGCTCTAGCCACGTCGAATCACCCTCCGTTCATCACATTTGCCATTAAAAAAGGCAAATGGTTAATCTCTACGGGGATTCTCCTTTTCCCCAAAAAGCCACGGCTTTTCGGGGACTCCATATTTCGCTTACGCTCCACTTGACTTTACCTCCTTCACAAGAACTTCCACATACATATTTCTTCCTTTGATATTTTCAGTCGATACTATGTTATATCTGCCTGTACTACATACAATAACCATTTTAGTTGTAATATCTAAATTCGGTATTTTTCTAAATCTAAATAACGCTGTTGCCTCTGAAAATGAAGCCATGTTCGCCCAATGCGTACTGCCATGTCTTTCTTCCTTATATGCTCTAACGCTTGCTAAAATCGTGTCACGCTTTATAGAAAATCCTTCTGAGTCTGTAGTAATAGAAGGCAAAATTATATCTATAAATTCATTCATTTTCCTAAGTAGCAAATTTACCGTATTCCAAACTTGATTCGCCGCATTTACATTATCAGAAAAGAATCCCCCTGTGCTGCCATCGCGACTTTCATAAAAGTGTGATGAGAGCATGATGACTGCTTGTTCGGTAGTAGGAGGCATGGGGTTTTCTGAATAATATCCTATATTTCTTTTTTGATAGCTTTCCGCATAGCAAACAGCCGCATTAATATAATTTTTAAGAAGTTTATCATCTTCATTATGAGAAATTATTAAATTTGCCCTTACCTTCTCAAGCAAGTCATCCATGCAAATCATCTCCTTACTCTATAATCTATTTAGTCCTGTTTCATTAACCCCGCTGCTTTTAGTTTGGAAAGTAAGTCATTAAAATCTAATTTTAAATCACTAATTGTGGAAGCTGTGCTGTCTGTTTGATTTTCAGCCATAGGCAGTCCCGATATTACTGCACCTTCTTTAATTTCCAAAGTACCGCCTATAACTGTTTTTTCTCCATCCTGTTCAGTATAATTTTTTGTATTGTACGACATTGAAGTTCCTCCTTAAGATGCTTTTTGTTGCAGATATTTAACAGCTTCAGGGAGTATCAATTTTCCATCAACTCTCTGAGTTGCTACAAATCCTACCTGTCCAGTTACTGCATAAAGTTCGTTTAAACGCTTGAAACTTCTACCTTGACGATCCGATAGCGATAGGTAATCTTCTGATATTAT
>ULVN01070409.1_pt1 | contig 38672 bp, 36 predicted proteins | sample 1959491 | NCBI WGS metagenome assembly ULVN01 (sample SAMEA4835787, study PRJEB28245) | human gut metagenome | biome: gut microbiome; material: fecal sample | place: Denmark | collected 2008 | reverse complement strand
ACGCCCAAACCGCCGGCGGGTATCCATTCCGTAATGGAACCGGGGCAGGGAGTGAAGTTCATTTCGCTGTTTTCCGCATTAATACGGTGTTCAATGGCGTGGCAACGCACGGCGCCTGCTTCTTTTTGGGAAACGTGCAACGGCTCGCCCTGGGCAATTTCAATTTGAAGTTTAACCAAGTCAAACCCGCAGACGGCTTCCGTGACCGGGTGTTCCACCTGCAAGCGGGTATTTACTTCCATAAAATAAAATGCTTTATTTTGCGCCATTAAAAATTCCACCGTGCCGACCCCGCGGTAATGGGCGGCTTTGGCCAGTTTGCAGGCGGCTTCCTGCAATTTGGCGCGGGTGGCGGCGTCCACAAACGGGGACGGAGATTCCTCCACCAGTTTTTGGTGGCGGCGCTGCATACTGCAATCGCGCTCCGCAAAGGCTACCACGTTACCGTAGTTATCGGCGGCCATTTGCACTTCAATATGGCGGGGGTTTAAGACCAATTTTTCAAAATACATCCGGTCGTCGCCAAAGTTGGCTTTGGCTTCCCCTTGCGCGGTTTTCATCATTCTATCCAAATCTTCTTCTTTCAAACATTCGCGCATCCCTTTGCCGCCGCCGCCCAACGCGGCTTTAATCATAATCGGAAAGCCGATTTTGCGGGCCACTTCGTGATAGTTCTTGCCTACCACGCCGTTGGAGCCGGGCGTTATCGGCACGCCGCCTTTTAAGGCAATTTCGCGCGCGGTGGATTTGACGCCCAACATTTCAATCGCTTCTGCGGTCGGCCCGATAAACGTAATGCCGGCCTTGGTGACGGCGCGGGCGAAATCGGCATTTTCAGACAAAAACCCATACCCCGGGTGAATGGCATCGGCCCCGGTAATTTTGGCCGCGGTCACAATGGCATCTATATCCAAATAGCTCAAGGGAGAGGGCGCCGCACCGATACAAACGGCTTCATCCGCCATGCGAACGTGCATAGAACTGCGGTCCGCCTCGGAATACACCGCCACGGACCGAATGCCCATTTCTTTCAGCGTGCGGATGACACGCAGGGCAATTTCGCCGCGGTTGGCAATAAGAACTTTCTTAAAAGGGGTAATTTTTACCTTGGTAGACATTCCGCGCTCCTAGGGTTCAATAAAAAATAACGGTTGGTTATATTCCACCGGCTTGCCGTCTTCGGCCGCAATCACGCGCAAGATGCCCGCCACCGGGGCCGTAATGTTATGCTGTTTGGAAACCGTTTCCACAACGCCTAAAGATTCGCCTTCTTTCACTTTGGCGCCTTCTTTAAGAAGCACGTTTTTGCCTTTAGCGGCCGTTTTATAAATGCCGATAGCCGGCGCACACACGGCAGAAAGGGAACAGGTAAATTTGGCAGGTTCAGGCAGGGCCTCGGCGGTTTTTACTTCTATGCAATCGCCGTCTTTTTCGTAGCAAAATTCGGCCAAATCGGTAGTTTTAAGCCAGTCAGTCACTTCTTTAATCAACTTTGTATCCATGGTTTTCCTCTGGTTGATAATTAAAAACTCTTTGTTTTATTTTATCATTTTTTTACGGGGTACTAATCCTTTTTTGCGCAGGTAAAGGTTTGGGCAAAATGATAAGGTGGCTATATGAAAACATTAAAAATAGGATTAAAGCTGTTTTTTTGGCTGTTCGTTTGCCAACTGCCCGGCCTGGCGGGTGCCCGCTATGTGCCGGAGGGCTTGGCGTGGTACCACACACTCACCCCGCCGCCGTTTACCCCGCCGGATTACGCCTTTGGCCTGGCGTGGGGGCTCCTATATATATTGTTAGGGTTCAGCGCCTGGCTTGCCTTGCGCCCCCCAATACCCGGCAAAGCGCTGGGCCTGTTTTTAGTGCAACTGTTGCTAAATGCGTGTTGGACTCCGCTGTTTTTCGGCCAGCACCAACTGGGACTAGCGCTCCTATTACTGGGGCTTATGGTAGCGGAGCTGGTTTTCCTGGTGCGGGCTTTTGGCCGTTTGAGCCCCCGGGCGGGCCGATTGTTATGGCCTTACGGCGCGTGGCTATTGTTTGCCTGCTACTTAAATGCCGGATTTTGGCTATTAAACGCCTAATCATAAAAAATACGCCCCGGACCGCTTTTGGCCCGGGGGTTTTATAAAAAAGTGCCGTTTATTTGCGCTGGCGGTAGCGGTTGACCAAATCAAACCCTAACTTCATGGTTTTATAGAAAGTGCTGTCTAATAAAGTAGACACATTTTCCACCAAGTCAAACGCGGGGCGGGTTTTTGCCACATTTTCCGCGGATACCATCGCCAAATACTCCACACTTTCCGCCGTGCGGTACAGCTGGAGCATCGTGCGCACAATAAAAACCACCAAAACCACAAAGGCCACAACGGCCACTAAAGTACACCATTGGTAAAAGTCCATATTAACCCCCTTTCCTTTTTTCTAATTAAACCAGTTTAGCGCGCGGCCGTCAAGCCCCGCCCAAAAACGGAAAAAAGACCTATATAAACGCCTAGGCCCTCCGGCCCGCCTGCCATTTTCCCGACGGAAAGGCCCAAAATTCCGTTTTTCGGCCGGCCGTTTGCGTTTGTGGAAACCTACCAAACGGTAAACAGATTTTTACTATTTTTTAAGCCAAAACAAAGCCTTAAAAAACCTAGTCAAAAAAAATTTTGACTTTACGCTCCATATAAACAATAATGTTTCTTGTACCTGTTTGGCCGGATTTTGCAACCAACCGGCAAGCCGAAAAACCAATCGGCCCGTTATTTGCATAGAAAGTATATTTTTTGCAACAATAATCAAACATGCCGTTTTACTACCGCGGTACAATATTATTCTAGGAAAGTTATTTATGGAAAATACAGAAGTGATTACCAGCATTGTAAAAAGAGACGGTACCACCCAATCTTTTGACCCCAAAAAAATCACCAGAGCTATTGCCAAAGCGGCGGAAGCTACGGGAGAATTTGATGCCGAAACCGCCAAGAAATTAACGATTCGCGCCATTAACATCATCCAACAATTATATGCGGATACTATCCCCAATGTGGAAAACGTGCAGGATATTGTGGAAGACGTTTTATTAACTTCTAACTACCACAAAACCGCCAAAGCCTATATTTTGTACCGGGACCAACATGCCCGCATGCGTGAAATTTCGTCTAAATTTAATGTGGATTTAGTAGACCAATATTTGCAAAAAATTGACTGGCAAGTAAACGAAAACAGCAATATGGGGTATTCTTTGCAGGGGTTAAATAACTATATTTCCTCCGAAATCAGCAAAGTATACTGGTTAAACAAAATCTACCCGGAAAAAGTGCGCCGTATGCACTCGGAAGGGGATTTTCACTTGCACGATTTGGGCCTTTTGGGCGCCTACTGCGTGGGTTGGGATTTGCAGGATTTACTGCTCAACGGTTTTAAGGGCGTAGTAGGCAAAGCCGAAAGCAAACCCGCCAAACACTTGCGCACTGCGCTGGGGCAAGTGGTCAACTTTTTCTATACGTTGCAGGGCGAAAGCGCCGGCGCGCAGGCGTTTAGCAACTTTGATACCCTGCTCGCCCCGTTTATCCGCTACGACAAACTCTCTTACGAAGACGTCAAACAGGCGCTGCAAGAATTTTTATTTAACGTAAACGTGCCTACCCGCGTGGGTTTCCAAACGCCGTTTACCAACCTGACGTTGGATTTAACCGTTCCGTCCTATTATAAAGACCAACCGGTTATTATCGGCGGTAAACTGCAAGATAAAACGTATGGGGAATTCCAGCCGGAAATGGATATGCTCAACCGCGCTTTCTGCGAAGTAATGCTGGCCGGGGATGCCAAAGGCCGCGTGTTTACGTTCCCGATTCCGACGTACAACATCACCAAAGATTTTGATTGGGATAACCCCAAACTGACCCCGCTGTGGGAAATGACGGCCAAATACGGTATTCCGTACTTTGCCAACTTCATTAATTCCGACATGAACCCGGAAGACGCGCGCTCCATGTGTTGCCGCTTGCGCATTGATAACCGCGAACTGCGCAAACGCGGCGGCGGCTTGTTCGGCTCCGCCCCCCTCACGGGTTCTATTGGGGTAGTGACTATCAACCTGCCGCGTTTGGGGTATTTATCCAAAACGGAAGACGAATTTTTCAACAATTTGAAAGACCGCATGGAAGTAGCCAAAACCAGTTTGGAAATTAAACGCAAAATTATTGAACGCTTTACGGCGGGGAATTTGTACCCGTATATGAGCTTCTATTTGCGCTCCGTAAAACAGCGTTTTAACGAATACTGGAAAAACCACTTTTCCACTATCGGGCTGGTGGGCTTAAACGAAGCCTCCCTCAACTTGATTGGGGAAGACATCGGCACGGAAAAAGGCAAAAAATTTGCCGAAAAAACGCTTACTTTTATGCGGGAAACCCTGGTAAAATTCCAGGAAGAAACCGGCAACAACTATAACTTGGAAGCCACCCCGGCCGAAGGTACCTCCTACCGTTTGGCTAAGTTGGATAAAGAACGCTACCCGGAAATTATCTGCGCAAACGAAGCGCTTTACAAGCAAGGGCACCCGCCGTTCTATACCAACTCCTCCCAACTGCCCGTCAACTATACAGACGACGTATTTGAAATGTTGGATTTGCAAAGCACTATCCAATCCAAATACACGGGCGGAACCGTACAGCACATCTTTACGGGGGAAAGAATTAAAGATTTGGAAGCGATGAAGAAATTCATCAAAACGGTGTGTGAAAAATATACTTTACCGTATTTTTCCATTACGCCTACTTTCAGCGTCTGCCCCAAATGCGGCTACATTGAAGGCGAACATTTTGAATGCCCCAAATGTAAAGCCGAACGGGTGCAAGAACTGGAACACCAGATTAAATTGCTGGAAGAACAGCTTTACAGCAAATAATTATATCCTTTTTAGGTTAAGCATAATCTAAAAAAGCAGTTGTATCCGCACGCGCAAAAGCGCTACCCTATAAAGGTAGGGCCGCCGCGTGCGGACAACAAGAAGTATTTTAGGAGAAAGACTCAAATGACCGCTCAAGAAAAGAAAGTAGTAGAAAACAAAATTTCCGAACTTAAACAAGAATTGTCCGAAGTACACGGCTCTAAATGTGAAGTTTACTCCCGCGTAGTTGGCTATTTGCGCCCGGTACAAAACTGGAACAAAGGCAAAAAAGAAGAATTTGCCCTGCGCAAAACCATGCACGTCGGTTGCGGGTGCGACAAATAAGCCGGTAAGTCTATTTTGGTTTCATTATGAAAATCGGCGGACTTATTAAGTTTACCCTCATAGACTTTCCCGGCCGTCCGGCGGCAGTGGTTTTTACGCAAGGTTGCAACTTCCGTTGCCGCTATTGCCACAACCCGGAATTAGTCTACCCGCATTTATACATGGAACCCATGCCACAAGAAGAACTTTTCGCCTTCCTTACGCGCCGCCAAGGCACGCTGGAAGGCGTTGTTGTGACAGGCGGCGAACCTACTATTCATGCGGATTTACTGGATTTTATGGCCCAAATCAAGGCTATGGGCTTTGCCCTTAAATTAGATACCAACGGCACCCGCCCGGAAGTATTGCGCGAAGCCTATGCCCGTAAACTAGTGGATTATGTAGCCATGGACCTAAAAGCCCCGCTGGAAAAATACTCCCTGATTACCGGGGTGGATTTCAACCCGGCTATTTTGAAAGAATCCATGCAGTTAATCGTGCAATCCGGCGTACCGTACGAATTTCGCACCACTTACGATAAAACCGTACTGACGGACAGCGATATTGAAGCTATCCGCGCGCTGACGGACGGCACCCATTACCGGGTACAGGAATGTTTACCGGTAGCCAAAACCAAAGCCACCTTAAAAGTAATGCACGACGAAATATAAAACTCCCCGGGTTCACGCCCGGGGTTTCTTTTGCTCCAAAATTTCAGCGTTGCTTAATTTTGCCCGCTACTAAACACAATAAGAAAACAAAGTTTTCTAGTAGCGGGTTTGCACACTCCATCCCCCGGGTTCATGCCCGGGGTTTATTGGGAACAGTAGTTATAAACCCGGTTTCCCGGCCAAAAACGCGCCCGAGCGGCGCGTTTTTTATTTTTCACACCCCATATAGCACCCAACAAAAAAGAGCCGCCCGGAGCCGAAACCCCGGGCGGTATTTTTATAAAGTAAGGCAGATTAGCGGGACAAGCGGTTCAAGTCTTTCACAAACTCAAACAATTTGTCTTGCGTAGGCTGGCTCAACACCTCAATCGCATGCGCACTGATAAATTCAGCCGGCTTAACAACACCGCCGGAGGTTTGGACCGGTTTTACAAACTCTTTAGCCATAGCCGGGCCCAACGCCGGGTTCGCATCTAACTGGGCGTAAAATTCGTCCATGGGGGCCATTACAGCCTGCAAAACGGTATTTACATCTTGCGTGCGGCTTACCGTTTGGCGCAAGGACACTACCGCCTGGGCATAGGCTTTAGGCAACGCCGGGTTGACCGCCTGGTTGCGCGCAGACGCGGACGCTTTTGTTAAAGCCGCGCGGAACGCATCAAAAACAGCCTGTTCTCTTTGCGTTAAATTAACGGATTCCATGCGGATATACGCTTCCAAGGTGGTCTTTTTGCCGTTCTTAAACACAACCGGCTGGTTGGCCATATTGGCGACGCCTACCTGTTCTTCTTGGGAAAGGCTCATAAAGGTTTCCCGCACAGGGTCCATAATTTGGAAGTTGTAATTAAAATCATAATAAGCCCGCGTTTTGGCGGCAGAGGTAAAATCTACCCACGCCCGGGCAAAAGTCAACTGGCCATCGGACAGATTGTCCGCCGCACTCCGTTTCGCAGAGCTGCGTTTTTCCAACGCGGATTGCAGGCGGGCGCTTACCCCCGCACTGACCGGCGCCGCTGCGGGATTATTTTTTCTGTTCCGTTTTGCCAATTCTTCGCGTTTTTGCAAGTCTTCAATATCCGGGATATCCATGCGTTCGACCGCCACGCGAGCAGATTTGCCCGCCATAGCTTCTTTAATGGGCGCGGGATTATTTTTTCTGTTCCGCTTTGCCAATTCTTCGCGTTTTTGCAAGTCTTCAATATTCGGAACATCCATGCGTTCGACCGCCACGCGAGCAGATTTGCCCGCCATGGACGCTTGAATCGGGTTATTTGCAACATCTTGGGCGTTGGCTTTTTTCTGCGTTTTGTTATCTTGGTTATCCGGCCAAGTTTCCGCCGCAAAAGCAACACCGCTTACCAATACAGCCGTTGCCAGCGCTAAAAATTTATTCATGGTATTCTCCTTATTACAAGTTTAAGTGCTTATTATTAGTCTAAAAAATACACCCATCTTCGTCAAGGGTCTTTTGGTCCTATTTTTCTAGGCCCTTTCCGGCCCCGGCAATAAAAAAGGAACCGCCTGTCTGAACAAGCGGTTCCCCGGAGGACAACAAATCTTTTATTTCAAATCCCGTTCCATGGCGGCGCCCCAGGCATCCAACTCATACTGCAAGTTGCCGCTTACTACCACGCTTTCCATTTGCACAAAGCGGGAAATAACCACGCCGTTGCCGCCGAAGCCGGCCTTAATGGGTTTGTTGATTTCCCGGCTGACTAAAGCCGCTAAAGCAGGGTCCGCTTTGCGTAAAGCGTTATGCGCATCCATAACCGGGGCCAATGCTTGCAACACATAACCCGCATTGTAGGTTTTCATGGTGTTAATGGTGCGGCGGGCGGAAGATAATTTTTCCAAAGTTTCTCTGGCGGCGGGCGCGTTTACCGCGCTGGCTACATCCTGCAATACTTGGTTAGCCCACGCATCAAATTCCCCTTGCATACTTTCCGGCAGAACCACGCTTTCGCGCAAGACAAATTCGGCCATTTTTAATTGGGCGCCCCACCCGGCTTTGAACGGGGCATTAATTTCAAAACTGGTTGCCGCCGCGGCCGAGGCAGACACCCGGCGCAAGGCGTTGTAAGCATCCATTACTTTAACAATGGATTGCAACGCCAAGGAAAAATTAGGCTCTTGCAGGCGGGCAATTTCGTTCTTAGCGCTTACGGCGGCGCTTAAAACGTCCTTCTGCAAGGCGGCCACGTTTTGCTGGCGTATCATTTTGGTTTTTTGGATTTTACCGTCCAATCCGTTCACTTGAGGAAACGCCACATCCCCCGGGAAGGCATTTACCGCCCCGGCACAAAAAATAGTTAAAAGGGTATATAAAAATACTTTTTTCATGAGTATTCTCCTGTATGTTTTTTACTTCTTACTTATAGAATAAATCTTTTGTACGGCCAAAACCAGAGTCTTTAGACCTAAAAATTGTCTAGGTCCTTTATGTAGCGGGAGGGTGGTTGCCGGGCTGGTTTTTTGCCCGCCGCCGGAGCGGTTTTCCGACGGAGCGGAGCCAATTTTCCCATAAAAAAAGGCCCCCGCAGGGGCCTAAAACAAACGGGAATTAATACTTAAATTGTCCGTTTTCGTACACCAGTTGGGTTTGGCCGTTTTTCAGAATGGCGGTGACGGTTTTATCTTCCGTATTAATCAAATCCCAATGCAGGGCGGAAGAATTAAAGCCCAATTTTTTCTTTAATGTTTCGTCCAGGCGGCTTACGTCCCCGGTGTAGGTGTCGGCATAGCTAGCCCCCACCGCCACATGGCAGTTGCCGTACTTGCCGCCGAAGTTTTCATCGTACAAAATATCCGCCATAAATTTGGTAATTTTGGAAAAACGCCTATCCGTTAAAGAAAATTCCCCAATTTGGGCGGCGCCTTCGTCCATAGCCAACATTTTGCGCACAAAGTTTTGGCCTTGCTGAGCCGTGGCTTTTACCACGCGGCCGTCCTTAAATTCCAGGCGGATGCCTTTTACATAGTTTCCGCTGCGGTAGGAGGATAAATCGGCAAAATACACGCCGCGCGTGCCGCGCCAGTCGGGCGAGGTGAAAATTTCAAAAGACGGAATATTGCACCCGCCGCCGGACACAAAACGGCGCTCCTGCCCCAAGAGGACTTCAAAATCCATATTGGCAGACTGCACGCGGAAACGCTCCACCGGCAAGGCAGAAAGCCACCGGCCGATTTCTTCCATTTGGGCCGTCACTTCCGCCCATTTTTTGACGGGGTCCTTTTCATTTAAGTAGCAGGCGCGGGCAATTTGCGCGGCGTATTCTTTTACACTTAACCCCGCGCGTTTGGCCAGTTCTTCCGTCGGGTAATTGCACAAAGTCCAGGCAAATTGCCCGGCTTGTTCGCGCGCATCCAAAATTTCCCGCAAGGGTTTATGCGCCACCGCCGCCCGGGCAATACGGGCCGGGTCCGTATTTTTCAGGCTGGTTAAATCCGCCGGGGCCCGCAGAGAAATTAACCCGTTTAAGCCGGCTTGCAATTCTTTTTCTCCGGGGGCAATAAATGCCAGTTGCGTGTCATCCGCCTGATTATAAAACGCGCGGGAAAAAGAATCCGGGTTGGTTTGGCGGGCGACAACATTAAATTTTTGCTCGGTTAATTTGGCGTAAAGCACTTCGGCCAGCGGCAGGGCCAACGGCTCGTAGCGCAGTAAAATAACATCATAGGGCTTAAAAGCCGTGCCGTGGCGGGCGGACTTTAACGCCCAGAGCATCACATCGGCATATTTTGCGGTTTGTGTTTTGGTTAAAAACATTTTGGTTTCCCCCTCTTAGCTTATAATGTTATAATACAAAAAAAGGTACGGAAATAAAAAATGAAAAAGATTTTGTTGCTTATTGTATTCGCTTTTACTGCGCTCCCCCTGTGGGCGGATGTTTCCCCCAAGCCGGAAATGGAGTTTACGTTTATTTACCGCACGGCCCAAACGCCGCGCATTTTGCCGGATGCCAGCGAGCAAATCCAATGCAAAGACAACCAATGTATCCAGGCGCAACCCCTGGGAACATACGGCTTGCAAAAATTATATTGTACGCCGGAAAACTGCTTTTCTATCGCGTATGAATACGACCATTACCAAAAATTAATCATTGGGTTTGCAGACGGCTCCAAACGTGAAAGCAACATTTTCAAAACGCCGGACACCCTGCGCAGCGGGTTTAAGGTATATGTGGACGACCATGCCCTTACCGTAGAGCCCGCCCCGCTGGAAAATCCGTCCAGTATTTTAATGCGGCGGGACGCGTGGACTTCTTTTATTATTATTTTAGTGTTGGAACTGGCCGCCGCCTGGGCCTTTTTAACCTATACGGATAAACCCTACCGCGTGCTGTATGCCGTGGCTGTTTCCAACATTATTACCATGTTTGTTTCTTGGCGGTTTTTAGCCGCTTACATCAGTGAAACGGCCTTTTTGTGGATATTCTGCTTTGTGTTTGAATCCGTATTTATTTGGCTGTGCAACCGCAAAGTTTTATCCTGGAAAGAGGCTGGCTATTTAGGTTTAGCCGCTAACGTGACCAGCTATTCCCTGGGCATGATGATTTCCTTTTATATTGCGCCTTGGTTGTTTTAGAAAGGCCCCGGCCGAAAGCACCTGACTGCTTGCACTAAAAAGAAAGAAAAAGCTATATAAAGGCGCGGGATATTCCGGCAAAAACATCGCTCCGGGCTTCTCACTCTCACGCAACACCAAGCAGTTGGTGTTGCTGCCATTCTCCGAAAATTAAAAACCCCGCTTTAAGCGGGGTTTCAAATTTTCGGAGAGCTGAATTTCCCTAGCCAAATGCTCTTTTTGCCTTTATTTCATCTCCCTGCATAACAGGGAGAAACAGGGAATAAATATCAATTTCTACCAGAAGAGCTTTCTTGTATAGTTGTAGCATATAAAATAAATTATAGGAAGGAATTCCCCTCGCTTTAGCACAGGGTATTTTGCTTGATATTAGCCCCCACTATGAGGCACGGAAGTTTTATTTAGTTGCTTTAACCACACGATCAGCTAAACAATCAAATGTTTGATTGAATTCTTGTATACTCTTCTCCATATTATTCCATACACTTCCACTTTTTTGTACTTGTTCTTGTGTTAAAAGAAATACTGGCGTATTGTTAGCCTGAGATTGCGCAATTAAACTATTAAAATCTGCAATATTTGCAAGATTGTATGTGCCATCGGCACCACAAGGGGCATCCGACACTATCATATTGCATTTTCTCAAAACAGGCACTAATTTGTTAATAACAATCCTATTAATATCATTAATCCACTCAGAAAAGGCTTTTGATGGAAAACCATTTCGGGGACGATAACGTTGTTGGATTGTACCTATAAATCGTGGCTTGCCCGCATGCATTTTATAATCAGCTTGTTTGAAAACCTCATGTTCTTTCATTTTGCAATATGCTTTATCCCATTTTGGAAAAACTTTAGTTAATGATTCAATAGCCATATAACAAAAATAATCTGGCGCACAGGGCAAAATAAAAAAATCGCTTTCCATTAAAATGTTTGCATTAGTAGCAGAAATATTAGGACTCATATCAACCAAAATATAATCAAAGCTATATTTTTCAGCAGTTATTTTTAAAAGTTCCCGAAAAGCGCCAGGCACATTTTTCAGTAAAGCAATAGAACCCACCAAGTTTTCTGCGATATTATAAGTAGCATCATATTCTGAGAAATCAATATGGCCTGGCAATAAAAATAGATTTTTATTATTGGCAAATGCATAACAATCTTTTACCTCTAGTCGATTTAACGATCCATTAAATACAGGAGATAGTAAATCTTTAATATTATTTTCATTGTTTTTGTAAAAATTCTCTAATTTATTATCTTTATCTGTATTTAAACATAAACCTGTTAAATTACACTGAGGATCAGTATCCACAATCAGAGTTCTATAACCTTTTTCTGCTAATTTCCAACCCAAATGGAATGTTGTTGTAGTTTTACTTACTCCCCCTTTATTGTTAAAGAGAGCAATGATTTTACTCATATAAAAACCTCCTAGATTTACTAGTATTTATTTATAACAGTTTATAATCATTAATGTATATTATTTTAATTTCATATGCAAATTAAATTCCTATTTCCTATGTTTTTGGCGGGAAAAGCATTGTATAGTTAAACGGAAGGCTGAATTTCCCTAGCTAAATGCTCTTTTTGAGATAAAAATATCCCTACATAACAGGGAGAAACAGGGAATCAATAAGCAGGATAATACTCCTCTGGACTTTGAGGCATAGCGTCATGAATACTGAATTGCTTAAGTGCCCGTTGAATGGGAATCTGAAGATAGGGAATATGGATAGCACGAACACTCCGATCTTCTCTAATTCTTTTTCTTAAAGAATTAGGCCATCTCCACGAAGGAATTACACCCCCAATTTTTTCTATACCAGTATATACAATAATAAGCGGAAGATGATATATATCAACAGCCTGTTCTATTTCGTATGATAGCATACTCCCTTCCAATCGTGTATTTGGGCTTAAAATAACCAGCATTTGTTTAGAGTTTCGCAAACGCTCTTGAATACTCTTTTTTAGAGTACATAATGAACTCGTATCTTGAACTGCATAGGTTTTCTCATGACTATCGACAAAAGAAAAATCTATATTATCGTTTTCAGTCCAAGCTTTGATTAAAGCAAAATGTTTAAAATCTGAATTGCAAGGATTCGCTTCTCCTAAAGCGTCAAAAGCAACATAGGTACCATTTCTATACGCCATACTATCTCCAAGATTGTTCTATAACATCTAAATCAATTTCATTTTGTAAATGCTTAGGTATAATAATATTAATTTCTTGTGTAATGCCCCGTTTTTTTGTTTCCTCAATAGCAAGCAAGATAATAATATCAATAATTACATATACGGATAAACCAGTACGTGACAAGCCTGCCCCCAGCAAAGGAATATTAAGAGGTTCGCTGGCGCAAACACTTCGTGCGGATTGATATACTTTTTGAACAGAAATAAATAAATTTTCTATAGAAGAATATGCTTCCAGCGAATTTATATTTGTGTGAGACAGTGAAACAAATAAGAATCTATTGTTAGCCTGTTGAATTGGAATCACCGTCCCTATAGGAAATTTTATATTCTTTCCTGATTTTCGATTTACACTTGGAAGAGCAATATTCTGTTTATTAGCTTGTTCAATAACTTCTCTATACCATTGTTCTTCATTGTTTTTCCAGTAGTTAGAGAGTACCTGTCCATGTAAGGACTTTTCTGCGACATGAGAGTTATCAACTTTATTATCAAAATATTCATTTACTCCAATAACTTTCCAACCAGTTTGGGCAAATAAATCCCCAAACATAATGGTTAATTTTGTTCGATTAGCATTAATTTTTTTTGTAATTTTAATTTTTTGTTTGTTGTTCTGATACCAATATATGGTAGAAATGAGAATAGAGAATAGTAAAATATTCTCTTGGATACAATTAGGAACTTTCCAAGATGTTAAACCTATAAATTCATGCAAAGCACAAATCACACCAATTACAGTAAAAGATGATAACAACCATTTAATAAATTGTTTAAAATAATACATAAGCATATTATATTTATTTTAGATTATTTTTATGCAAATTAAATTTATCCTACACAGACTATCAATTACAGAGGCCAAGAATCACCCTGGTTATAAAGTGGTAACTAGTAAGAGAAGTCTTAAAACCTATCCTGCTGGTTATCAGAAAATACCGGAGGAATTAATTCTTATAGCCCAAGCCATTGTTCATAATAAGGATTTTCAACAGTTTGTTAAAGATTGTAGAAAGCAGTATGGCATTCCTACACAGGGTTTTTCGTGCCATTTTACTAAAGATGCACCAACAGAATTCACAAAAGGCGGGCTAAAAAGCAAGGCTTTAAAATTACATTGGATGCTTATAAAAGCACAAAATAAAGGGGTAATCCGAATTCATCCATTAATTGCAAATCATCTTTTTCAAATTATTTGTTGTAATACAATAGAATCGCCTTTCCCCCCAATACAAATATCTTATGCACAAGATCAGCTTTCTGTGCTCACTATTACTATTAATCATCAGGTTAAATTCTCAAGTATTATTTCTTATTTAAACAAGCATAGGAAAGAAATAGAAGAGAATCTACAACTTTTTCCCAACCAGGAATCTATTACAATAGATCCCATTAATATACAATTAGCCGCCCAAAAGACGCCGCGTTACAATTATTTTGAAACGTGGAATAAGGCAAAAAAACACAAAGCTCTTTATAAAACTGTTCAGACGAAAAATGCGGATACCTTAACAAAAAGAGCGTACCGCACTCAAAAAATTATTGATTCCCTCTTTGAAATAAGAGGACAGAAAAAATAATTTTCATGTCCTCGTGATTTATCTCTTTATTGACTAGACTGATTATATTCCCAGTAAGGAGATAAATATGAAAATTGAAAATACACCTATAGAAACGCTCAAATTCTATTCTAGGAATACGCGTATTCACTCCCCCAAACAAATAGAGTTGTTGGCAAGAAGTATTAAAGCGTTTGGTTTCAACAATCCGGTACTAATTGATAAAGATAATTTTATCTTGGCAGGACACGGACGGGTGTTAGCAGCTACGAAACTAAACTTAAAAACAGTTCCAACAGTAAAAATTGAACATCTCTCTCCCCTTGAGTTAAAAGCTTTTCGGATAGCCGACAATCGTATTGCTGAACAAAGTTGTTGGAATAAAGAAGCCTTAAAACTGGAATTCCAAGATTTAATCTTATACCAAAATGAGATGGACATCAATGTGACAGGTTTTTCAACTCCGGATATTGATTTATTATACCTGCCAGAAATAAATACTCCGCACGAAGAAGCCCTTGATCTTTCTTCAAATATTCCAAAACGAGTTAAACAGGGTGAGTTGTGGAGCCTAGGAAAGCATCTGTTGTTTTGTGGAAATGCGCTTGAATCCGCCAGTTATCGGGAATTACTGGGCAATAAAAAAGCCGATATGGTATTTACTGACGCTCCGTTTAACGTCAAAACAGATGGACATATCTGCGGAAACGGCAAATACAAGCACAAAGATTTTGCAATGGCTCATGGAGAAATGAGTTCTCAGGAATTTACTCATTTTCTCTCCCAAACTTTTAAGAATTTAATTCAATTCTCAAAAGACGGATTCCTCCACTTTGTATGTATGGACTGGCAGCATATTGCCGAAATAACTACCGCAGGTAAAGCCTATAGCGCGCTGAAAAACATCTGCGTATGGGATAAACAATGCGGAGGAATGGGGTCTTTGTATCGCTCACAGCACGAATTTTTCTTCTTGTTCAAAAACGGAAATGCTTCTCATATTAATAACATCGACTTAGGAAAATACGGACGGAACAGAACAAATGTGTGGAGCTACCCCGGAGTACGGGTTTCTAATCCCGTGAATCGAAATGATTTAAAATTCCATCCGACAGTCAAACCAGTAGGAATGATTGCAGACGCTATTTTAGACGTGAGTAATATTGGAGACATCGTTTTGGATTGCTTTGCAGGGAGCGGCTCCACTCTTCTTGCTTGCGAAAGAACTAATCGTAAAGGCTATATGATAGAAATTGATCCCCACTATTGCGACGTAATTCTATACCGATTTGAACAGTTAACTGGTCAAAAAGCTAAATTTAAGGAGGTACTTGTATGAAATTACATATTTACAAAGTAGGACCGGGGCATCCGCCAAAAGAATTTCAATTCAAGCCCGGACAATCAGGGAATCCCTGCGGACGCCCAATAGGGCGAAAGAGTATGCACGCCATAATTCGGGAGGAGATGAACCGTACGATTATAGTCAAAGAGGGAAAAGAAATCTCCGAAATTTCAGTTAAACAAGCCCTAGGCCGCCTTTGGGTAAATGAGGCATTAAAAGGAAATATCAAAGTAGCCAAAATACTGATCCAATTTATGCCACATGAAACAGAAGGAGAATTTGCCTTCTAAAATTATTCGGACAGAAATTTGTCGTTTCTGTCCGAATTTGTTTTAATAGAATTATAGTATCAAATTTGTATGACTTGTTTTGGAGCCGTAAAGGCAACGATTTAGACAATTAAACGTCTAAATGGTGATCAAACCAAGATGAGATCATGGTTTTGCTGTGCCCAAATGGGCATAGCGGCGATGACCCATTTCTGGGCGTTTGATCACCCTCAAAGTGCGGTCGTCGCTTTTTTATACCCTCTTTTTGATAAAAACGACCAACCTTTGTCGTTTAATAGAGTTATACTCTTTAAAAGGGAGGTTGTATGAATCAAAAACACCAAGAGGATCTTGTTAAACTATGTAGTTTCCTCAAAGACCCCAATTTAGCCATTTTAGAAAGTAAGTTACAGGAATTTAACATCTTTTCCATCCTTAATCTAAATCGTCAAGAGATACGTCATTCCGCGATGTTAGCTTGGTTATTTAATCCGCAAGCAAACCATAATTTGGGAACAGCTCCTCTTAAAACGCTGCTATTACAATTACCAGAGGAACAACACCCCAATACTCTAATGCACATTTCTAATCTAAACCCTACTGAAATCGAAGTTTCAACAGAGAGTGATACAAAAACAGGGCGTATTGATATATTAATCAAAGGAAAAGAATTTATTATCGGTATTGAAAATAAAATTGACACTACAGATACACCTGGACAACTGGCAAAATATGTTCAATATATCAGACAACAATTTGCGGATATACCCCACCGATATTTATTATATTTAACACCAGAAGGCTCTCCCCCACAAAACTTGGTAAATGACGTCATTCAATTATCTTATACGGACATTGACGAATTAATAAAACACTTATTAATTAGTATTCCACAAATGTCCTCACCTGTACACGCTTTATTATTACAATATCAACAATTAATACAAAGAGAAATTACTATGGAAGATAATGAAATCAAAAAATTATGCTCTCAATTATACGCCACTCACAAGGACGCTATTGAAACAATTCTTGAGTATAAAATAGATATTCAAGCTAAAATGAGTAACATTTTAAGCGAGTGTATCAAGGCGACAAAAAAAGATATTCACGTATATCGCGACAGTAAGTGTTTTTTTAATTTTTCTCCATCCTCTTGGGACAGCTATGCCTTTGCAAAGGTCCCTCAAGGAATTTGGCTAAAAGATTGTAAAGATTTGATTTTATTTGAGTTTTTCAATAATAAAAAAAATATTCAGATTAAATTGGTGGTAGGACCGACTGGAACAAATCATCAAAGCGAAAAAATTAAACAAGAATTATTAAAAAGATTACCAGAAGATCGCAAAAAACGTCTATCTGGAAAAAAGTGGACAACCATCTACTCCGAACAATTATTAAAATATACTGAAACTGTAACTCAAGAAGAACTGGAAAATGAATTAAAAAATAAATTAGATCAATGGCTAAATAACGAATATCCCAAACTTGTTGCTCAAATTGATGAAATTATGAAACAACTCCAACAGGACTATGAAAGAGAAAACGCTTAATAAATTAACCCGTACCATTTACCTGCTTAACGTATTGGACGGCGGGAATATTGATATTCCCCGCGAAGCGGAAGAACTGGGCGTAACCGTACGGACCATTCAACGGGACATCCTTAATTTGGAAGCGGCCGGAATCCCGCTCTATAAAGTTAAACCGGGAACTTATAGTTTTACGGAAGGCTTTTCCCTAAAAAAATTACAATTATCCAAGGAAGAACTTTCTGCGCTCGTGTTACTTTTAGAATTGGCTAGGCCGTTTGGCTCTAAATTTGAAAATTTAATCTCTAATTTAAACCAACGGCTTATACGCCCGCTAGAGGAATCCCCGTATTATTTCCAAATCGCTTCTTCGGCCTATGAGAAATCCGCCGTCACGCAGGCGCTGGAACAAGCAATCCATACCCATACGGCAGTATATTTAACATTTGCGGCGGATCCCGCTAAAAAATTAAATTATTATCTGCAACCGCTCAAATTACTGCATTCCGGCGGATTTTGGTATGTGTTCGGTTTAAACGACCGGAAACAAATCAAAACTTTGCGTTTGGACCGTATTTTGGAGATAAAAAACACGCAAGAGGCTTTTACCCCCTCTAAAACGGCCTTAGACGCCTTAAAAGCAAGTACCAGCGTATTCTTTAACGAACAAGTAAAAAACCGCGTAATTTTGAAAATTGCGGCAAATATTGCCTCTTATTTTGAAAAACGGAACTATTTTCCAAGACAAAAAATCGTAACCAAACATTCGGACGGAAGCCTAACGCTTGAAACAACCATATCCCAAGATGAAGAAGTTTTGCTGCCGCTTATGCCTTGGCTTCCGAATATTCGCATTGTGGAACCCCTATCCCTAAAACATACGCTACACAGTATGCTGCAGAAATATCTTCAACAGAATTAACTTGACTATCTCTCCCACGTAAGCGGTAATATACGTGGGAGGGAATATGCAACAACTCAAAACGCTGACAAACGAGCAACTGGTTAAAATCTGGGCCAAGTATATTAAAGAACCGATGCCCAATTTGAGGAAATCCTTGCTGATTAGATATATCACGTGGTATAAACAAGCCTACGAAAATAAAATCAATCCGAAGCATTTCTTCAGACGACTCGCCCAAGCACAGAAAAACCTAGAACAAGACACAATAAACCGCCCCCAAGAAAAAACCTTTCCCGAAGGGGCTTGCTTTGTGCGCTCTTATAAAGGCATTCAGTATAAAGTGGAAGTCGTTTCAAACAGCTATTTATATAATGGCCAAACCTATAAGAGTTTATCCGCTATCGCCCGGGAAATCACAGGCAAACAATGGAATGGGAAAGTATTCTTTGGAGTAAAAAATGATAAATAAACCTATCCGATGCGCCATTTATACGCGAAAATCATCCGAAGAAGGCCTAGAACAGGACTTTAACAGCCTGCAAGCCCAACGGGAGGCCTGTGAAGCGTATATTAAAAGCCAAAAATCGGAGAATTGGATTCTGATTCCAACGGCTTATGACGACGGAGGATATTCCGGCGGCACATTGGAACGCCCAGCCTTGCAACAATTACTCGCGGACGTAAAAGCGGGGAAAATTGATATTATCGTCGTCTACAAAATAGACCGTTTAACCCGCAGTTTAATGGATTTCAGCAAAATTATAGAAGTGCTCGACGCCCACCAAGCGTCTTTTGTGTCTATTACACAACACTTTAATACTACAACCAGCATGGGCCGCTTAACGCTTAATATGCTGTTATCTTTTGCACAATTTGAACGGGAAGTAACGGCGGAACGCATCCGGGACAAATACGCCGCCAGCAAAAAGAAGGGAATGTGGATGGGCGGATATCCCCCTTTTGGCTACGAACGCAAGGACAAGAAACTCATCCCCCACCCACAACAAGCCGCTATATTAAAATCTTTATTCAAACAATATCATTCATTAAAAAGCGTAGGGAAACTATTGGATTGGGTCCGGGAAAATAATGTTCAAACCTCTTTGGGTAAGCCCTTCACCAAGATTAACCTGCATCGCATTCTATCCAACCGGGTTTACATCGGAGAAGTTGGACATAAAGGGACATGGTATCCGGGCCTACATCAAGCGTTAGTCAGCACAGAGCTTTTCTCTTCCGTCCAGCAACTTATTACGGACCACCAAGTAAATCGTGTGCGGTATGACACGCACCCCAGTTTTTTAGCCGGCAAACTGTTTGATGATAACGGAAACCGCATGAGCCCTAAAGCAAGCGGTTCCGGCTGCAAGAAAAGACGGTACTATACCAGCCAAGCTATGATTAAGCAGGAAAGAGAAAAACTAGGCGTTATTACACAAGTTCCCGCCGGAGAGTTAGAAAATTTTGTTACCCAACGCTTAAAAGAACTGTTAACTTCTCCGGCATTTTTAACCCCGCTTCTCTCGGATTACCATATATCCCTACAACAAAATGTAATAGCAAAAATCCCTCAGCTTTCCATATCTACAGAAATAAGAAAATTACTTCTGGTAAGAGTTGATTTGGCCCCTAACACGTTAAAACTGACCATATCCCCAGCCCAACTAAAAGAATTTTTACTTTCTATAGAAGAAAATAGATCTTGCAAAACGCTTACATATGACAAAAATACCCTGCAAACCTTTGAATACCCTTTCCAAATTAGAAGGGCCTGCAAAGGAAAAAAGATTATTTTAGGAACTGAAAATCCTATACCTAATTATCCCAAAGAACCATTGGTTAGAATTATTTGTCAAAGTTATACTTTGCGGGAAAAACTCTTCTCCGGCAGGGCTTCCTCTATTTTAGAGTTGGCAAAACAAGAGGGCTGCACAGACAGTTATATGTCCCGGCTTTTAGAAATATCCTTCTTACCCGCTAAAACCATTTTGGATATCCTATCCGGTACTTCAAAAGAGGTTTTAAGCGTTAAAGATTTACTGAAGTTAAAAAACGACCGAAGGCTGTCGCAACGCTTATCTAAACTATAGAAAAGGAGAAAATATGACTACATACAACCATTTTGTTCCCACAGGGATTAAATCATTAGATGCTGAAATCGGCGGTTTAGAAATAGGAAAACTCACTTTCGTAACCGCCACACCACGCCAAGGGAAAACGACCTTTATCGCAAATGTAATAGCAAATACGGCAGTTTCCCAACACATTCCAACAGCGTTTTTCTCTATAGAAATAGAAAAAAACAGGTTATTTGAACGATTAGCAGGAAAATTCTGCAATATTAAAATTGCACAGTTAAAAGAGGGATATTTCTCCAAGGAACAATACCAGCAGATCATTCAACCAACATTAGAGAAATTACAAAAATCCGCCTTGTATATTGATGATACTCCTGCCATTGACATAGAAGAAATTTGCCGAAAAACCCGCCGGCTGCATAAAGAATTATCTCAAACAGGTATAAATCTTAAATTACTAGCCATAGATTATTTTCAGTTAATTAAAGGGGCCCAAAAAAACACAAATCATATATTGGGCAAATTGCGCGAACTGGCCCAAGAATTACAAATTGCCGTATTAATATCGGTACAATGCAAACAACAATTTACAGGGAGTCCCTCTAATTTATTAGATTTACTTCCTGCTTCAATGCAAATATTTTCTAATGAGTTATTGATCTTTATCCAGAAAACTCAACGAGAAAACGAATTAAATATCGTATTTCATAGTAAACGTTCTATACGCACACAACTAAATGTACACTTCAACCAAGAATGCGGAATAATTACCGACAAATAGGATATTATTATGTGTGATTCTATCCAAAATATCATCCAAGAATACAATCAAAAACTACAAAACACATGGCACCCTGTTGAACACAAACAAAGAGGAATCCCTTGCCCCAGCCAGCAATTAAAAGATTTTTTTGTGGAGTTTGTTCCCGGGGAGTGTTATATCTTTATAGGAAGCCGCCACTATATGGCGCTTGAACACTTTCGGACGTGGCTTTTATGGCATTTTATACATCAGTCCATAAGCATTGGAATACGAAGCCCCCATATAACCCCTCAAAAAGATTTTCAGTGGTTATTGTCTTTAGAAAGCGGATATTCCTTTCACACGCTTTCTTCTTTGGAAAAAGCCGATATTACACAACAGGAAAATATCCATCAAGCCATACAAACATTATCTACAAGCAGATTAGAGTGGTGTAGTGCCAAAACGCCCATTTTTACCGATACACACGATATCACTCTCTTTTCTCTGTCCGTACAAGAGTGGAAAGAGGAGCATTGTCTTATCTTGCCAAAATTGGCTAAACACTTACAAAAACCGATTTTTGTATTTGTATATATGGATAAACAAAGAAATAATGCTTTAGGTAATCCATATTATCTAAATATGGATGATTTATACGATGAAAATAACTACCGTTTTTCTTCAGAATATGGAGATTATGTTGGATTCGTATATCCAAGCTGGCCTATGTGGAAGCACTCTTGGTTGGAAAACAATACTTCTGACATCACTCTTAATATCCAAGATTTACGGCAAATCCGTCAAAGACTTTGTGAGTTCCAAATAGACGACTTGCAAAGGTTGGTGGATTACAATGTATAGAGAACAGAACTAATTTTATAAAAGGATATTTTATGAATCATTTAACTAGATGTAAAGGCTGCCTAATCGGCGGGGCAATTGGAGACGCTTTAGGTTATCCGATAGAATTTATGTCACAGGAAAGCATTTTTTATCAGTATGGTCCTGACGGCTTAACGGATTATGTACTCACAAACAATATCGCCCAAATATCAGACGATACCCAAATGACTTTATTTACCGCGGATGCGATTATCTGCGCTAAAAACAAATTTCCCCAACAATGGCTAAATGAAGGCATGCTAATCCCCTATATTTTTCACTGCTATCAGGATTGGCTGCTTACCCAAACAGAAGACTATCCACTGCCAGATAGTGCCTCGACATATTCTAATCTCGTTCATATTCCTGAACTATTTGCGCGGCGCGCGCCGGGAACCACTTGTATGGAAGCCCTGCGTGGCAGGCAAATGGGAACCATTACAAAACCGCTAAATGACAGTAAAGGATGCGGCGGAGTTATGCGTGTGGCTCCCTTAGCATTGGCTCTATACGGACAGAATGTCTCCTTCGCTCAAGCCGCCTTATTAGGGGCCAAAGCGGCGGCCATTACACACGGACACGAACTAGGCTATATTCCGGCAGCGGCATTAACTTTCTTGATAGCAGAATTAATAGCAGAATTATTAAACGGAGTTTCACTTGAAGAGTCAGTGAAACACATAAGCCCTTTCCTAATTTCGCTGTTTCCAATGTCAGAAAATCTCAACAGATTACTGATGCTGATGGCAGAAGCACAAACACTCGCTCACCTAAACGCCCCCGCTGATAAAGCATTTAAATTGTTGGGACAAGGTTGGGTGGCAGAGGAAACGCTGGCAATCGCCGTTTATTGCGCTCTCAAATACAGCAACGACTTTGAAAAAGGCGTTTTAACCGCCGTGAATCACTCCGGCGACAGCGACTCTACCGGTAGCTTAACCGGACAAATTCTAGGGGCATATTTGGGTTTTGAAGAGATTCCTCAAAAATATATTGAACCTCTGGAGTTAAAAGAAATAATTTTAAAAACGGCTGATAACCTAACAAGAAAGTAAAAATAACCCTCTCTATTTCGTTTGATATAAAATGCGCTAGTTTATAGTTTATTTTCTTCCTTTAGCTTACTAACATGTTTTTACAAGCAACCCTCTATTTGAAGATAGCGTAAAACAGCTGATTTACTCAAATCATAACTAATATTGGAAGTGTATTCCTTTAACTGGTTAATAGCGGCTAGATAATGCTCATTCACCACCAATTCGAGCTGGATTTGAAGTTCTCTTTGCAACTGCAGTTGAACATCCTTTACGGCTTGCAGGGCATTATATTTCGCTCCTGTTCTAGATACTTTTACTACCGGACTCCACAACATATAAATTTTTTTAAAATGAGGAAAATGTTTATCAATATAGTCTTTATCTTTTTTAAACTTTTGAATAAATTTATTTGCTGTGTTGGGCTGACTAATTTTTGTGTTTACATATTGTAAACCTTGAACATGCGCTGCTACTTCACAAACATATATAGTATTTTCAGCCATTTTCAGACCGATAACGTCTATTTCAGTTTGATGAGGGCCCTTCACGTTATATTCCACAAAATTGCATCCTTTAATATAACGTAACCATTCTCCAGTTATTTCTTCTGCTACATTATGCATAATTAATTTTTCCTAATCAGTTTAGCAATAGTCATCTATTCCATCAGGTCCTTGCCAGACTAAGCCTCTATCAAGAGTCACTGTTTTTTCAGCTCCATTTCTTTCAAAAAATGAACCTAATGATATATGAACAAACCCTTTATCAAATATAATTTTTGATGCTGACCACGGTTTCATATTTGTCTCATTGGAACAAATAATCCAAATAGTATTATTATCCTTTGATATAATAAAATCTTCTAAAATAGACTCATAATGTTTATTTTTACAGAAAACCTTACCCTTTTGGAGATTTTGAGCATAACCTAATAATGGATTCTCCCTTTCCACATTCATAGGACAAAGAGGAAATTCCGAAGGAATGTGCCAATCCTTTTGAAAAGTTCCTGGCGTTAAAGAAACTATTCGAGAGTCTATTACTTGAGGTTGTTGCTCCTTTAGGTCTTTAAAAATCCAATCCCCCATAGTTCCTTTTGGAGTAGTATGTTCTTTAACTCGCCAACATTCCATATTGTGCAAACAATTAGCGGCCTCTTCCTTCGTTACTGTTCGCATCCAATTGAAATTAGAGTCTTCTTTACTTAGAGGCAATAACTTTGGATTTTCTAAAAACGCCTCTATGCTACCACAAAGATATTCTATTTTTTTACGTGTATAAGGATTTTTAAGTACATTTTCCAACCGGCTCAACCATCGAAGGTTCTCGGGACGATTATTGCGCCGATTTGTATCTATATGATCAACTACATCTTCCTTATGGCGAGGAACTCCATGAAAGGCAGTAGCAACAATTCTGTGAACTCGAACAGAAACTATGCCCATATACCCTAAGGCATTTGGCCTTCCAAAAGTCCATTGATTATCTAGAGGGCGCACACGTTTTCCTGGTCGGGCATGACGCATTACAGCGCCATTATCCCGCACCGAATAATGCTCGCCTTCATATATACATTCTGTTTCTTCACAAAAATCATCTACACTTACGCGGCTCATAATGCTCATTGTATATCAAATATATAATACAAGCAACAAATTTCCACTTCTTTTTTGAACAACAGAGCATCATAAGCGCTTTTTGCCATTGTACCGCCTCTAAACCGCCATTTGGAGCAAATTTTAGTGGAATAACGAAAAACTCCCCGACGGACAATTCTTCCGTCGGGGAGTTTGCTCTAAAGGTTATAAAAAAGATACGGAGAGGGAGAGATTCGAACTCTCGATACGGTTTCCCGTATGCAGTCTTTCCAGGACTGTGCCTTAAACCACTCGGCCACCTCTCCAAAGCAAATTGTATTAAGTACCTAGTTATTATAGCAAATTATCCGGCGGTGTGCAGATTTTTTTAAGCAAGAGGGGCGCTAACGCTTAAACGCACGCACCTGAAACCCAAATAACCGCCCTATTAACATCAGCGGCAACAGCACGCAAACGGTAAAAACAGCTACCAATAACGTCATAAAAAAACCGAATGCCAACACCAAAAGCCCGCCAAAAAATCCGCCACTGTCCCCTTTGGGGCGGGCGTGGTCTTGGGCGCGGGAGTCCCCTTGCGGGCGGCTGATTACGCGTCCGTTTTCGTCCAATACTTCCGGTTCTATTACGCCGGTTTCTTTTTGGTTTGTCATCTTATATATTTTGGCATAATTAGAGGCATTTGCAAAGGGGTAAAATATAGTTAAAAAGGGGGCTTTTTTCTGTCGGCGGAAAATGTTATAGTAAGGAGGAAGGCAGTTGCATATTTTAGGAGGGTTATTATGTGGGAAAAAGATATTAACATTCACGAAGTACGGGAAATACGCAGCCGCACCACGGTATTTTTTGGGGTGGGCGCTATTGCCAAAATTGATGATATTTGCAAAGACCTAAAAGCCCGCGGCCTAGATAAGCTTATTGTCGTCACCGGGCATGGGGCCTATAAAAAAACTGGCGCGTGGGATTACGTCACCAAAGCATTTGCCGCACACGGCATTACTTATGTGCATTATGACAAAGTGACCCCGAACCCCAACACGCACCATGTAAACGAAGCCGCCAAAATGGCGCAGGATTTTGGGGCCAAAGCCATGTTGGCTATCGGTGGCGGTTCCGCCATTGATGCCGGCAAAAGCGTGGCTATTTTGATGAAATATCCGGGCAAAACCGCCGAAGATTTGTATACGTTCCAATTTACTCCGGCCGAAGCCGCCCCGATTATTGCCATCAACTTAACGCACGGGACGGGCTCGGAAGCGAACCGCTTTGCGGTGGTAAGCATTGAAGAAAAGAACTTCAAACCGGCCATCGCGTACGATTGCCTCTATCCGCTCTATTCCATTGACGACCCGGCCCTCATGGCGGGGCTTTCCGAAAACCAGACGCGCTATGTGTCTATTGATGCCGTCAACCATGTGGTAGAAGCGGCCACCACTACGCTCACTTCCCCCTACGCGATTGACTTGGCCATTTCCGTCGTGCAACTGGTTAAAGAATACCTGCCGGTGGCCCTCAAAGACCCGAAAGATTTAACCGCCCGCTACTTTTTGGCCTATGCGGCGTTAATTGCGGGTATTGCGTTTGATAACGGGATGTTGCACTACACGCACGCGCTGGAACATCCGCTTTCCGGCGTGAACCCCAACTTGACCCACGGCCTGGGGCTAGCTATGTTATTGCCGGCGGTACTCAAAAACATTTACCCGGCCCGCCCGGCCACGTTGGCAGACGTGTTGGCCCCCATTGTGCCCGGCTTGAAAGGGTGCGGGTGTGAGGCAGAAACCGTTGCCAAAGGGGTGGAAAAATGGCTGTTCTCGGTGGGTTCCACGCACAAATTGGCGGACGAAGGATTTAAGGCCGAAGATGTGGATAAACTGGTGGAACTGACATTCAATACGCCGTCTTTGGACGGACTCCTGGCGATTGCCCCCACCAAAGCCACTAAAGAAGCCGTACGCGCTATTTATGCGGAATCTTTAACGCCGTACAACAAATAGCCTTATCTTGCTTGCTAAAAAGCCCCTGCTTAGGCGGGGGCTTTTTTTGCTATGCTATTTTTTTGCTATACTAAATAAAAAAAGGAGCATTATGAAAGACAGCCTCATTTTTATAATTACAGGAATGGCCTTTTGGATTCCCGGTTTATGGTCTGTTATCCGGCAAAAAAGATTTTTTAAGAAAAACATTGTCACCCAAGGTATTATTACGACGTACCGTTCCCAGCAGGAAAAAGGCGCTAGGATGTATTCGGCCGTAGTATCGTATGAAGTTGACGGAATACCCCACCAAGTGCAAAGCAACGTGTGGACAACCGGCCGGCCGAAATTAGGCGACATCAAGAAAATTGCTTTTAACCCCGCCAATCCTAAAGAAGCCATGTGTGAGGACAGTTGTTTTATGAAATATGTGGCAATAATAATAGGCGCAGGGCTAACCGCCGCCGGAATTTACCGGTTATTTTAAGCCAGCACTTTATTGCCGCGCACATACTCAAAAAAGGCTTTCACACGCGGGTCACAATACACATCCCGCACGGTAATATCCCTTTTTAAGTGTACCCCGTTTAAGGTGCGGCAACGGCTCAGTGCCACATACGTTTGCCCCGGCGCAAAGGCCCCGCGGCCGATATCCAAATAAATGCTGTCAAACGTAAGCCCTTGGGATTTGTGAATGGTAATGGCCCACGCCAGTTTTAGCGGATATTGCTTGAAAAACCCCTGCACTTTGGGCGCTAATTTTTGGGTTAAGGGGTTAAATTCGTACTTTACATCTTCCCAAATGTGCGGTTCCACGGTGTACACTTCCCCCTTCAGGGCCACTTTAATAAAGTCCGGCCCTAAATCGTACACGGTGCCAATATCCCCATTTACCCAGTTGTCATCATTAACCAACATCATTATTTTGGCACCTTTTTTAAGCCGCAGGGTTTGCTCGGCCGGAGTGGTTTTACTTTTGAACGCATCCACAATTTGCGCCTCATACACAAATTCTTGTCCGGCTAGCTCTGCCAAATACATATTGTTGCGGTAGGCCGCCTCCCGGTTGGTGGGCGACAAAATAATGCTGTCCGCAAAATCCTCCGGCAGTTCAAAGGTTTTGCGCACATTTAATTGGGCGTCCAATTCCGGCTGGGTAATAGTTTCCTCGCGGATTTGGTTTAATAACTGCATAAATGCCGGGTCCGTTTGTTGGCGGAAAACGCGCTTTAGCTCAAACACTTCTAGCGGCAGGCGGCGGCACACGCGGGCTTCAAAAAAGTACGGGCTTTTATACAGGGAATGGAAATAATCAAACAACCCGCCGGAAGGCTTTTCCTCCACCGGGGGCAGTTGGTATAAATCCCCAAACAGCACCAACTGCTTGCCGCCAAACGGTAAGTCTGTGTGCGTGGAAAGGCGCAAAATATGGTCCATGGCGTCCAACAAATCCGCCCGAAGCATAGAGGCTTCGTCAATAATCAGCACGTCTAGCGCGTCTACCGTTTTGCGCGGCAGGCGTTTTAAGTTTTCCGTATCCAATAAATTGCCCGGTTTTAAGTGGAAAAAAGAATGAACCGTCTGCCCGTGTACGTTAATGGCCGCTAAGCCTGTGGTGGCCAGCACCACGGCACTATGCGTAGAATGTTGGATAAAGTATTTAAGCAGGGTGGTTTTGCCCGTGCCGGCACGCCCGGTTATAAAAATAAGCGGTTTTATAGCGGGGGTGGATTCCAACAAGCGCAGGGCATCCTTAAATTCATCTGTTAAAATAATGGGAGTTTCGGCCATAGTTTTATTATAGCTTTTCTGTTTGCTCACACCAAACCGGCCGCCCCGCTACATGGGGGCGGCCGACGATACAAACCCGAAACCGCTATTTTAAGCAGTCGTGCGCATCTTGCGCAATTTGCTCTTTGGTCAGGCGGAAACGGCGGTACAATTCTTCCAAGGGCACACGGTCCGTAAATTCCTTGTGCGCGCCGTAAGTCAGCACTTTCATCGTGCTGTTGCCGTAGAAAGCGGCCACCTTTTCCCCAAAACCGCCGTCTAATACGCCGTCTTCCAACGTAATGACCAAGCGGTGTGTTTTCTTTAATTCTTCCAGTAGCGGCTTATCCAAGCCCGTCATATAGCGCGGGTTAATCAGCGTAGGCGTAATGCCCAGCGTACGGCGGATTTCCCCGCAAACGGCCTTGCCCAGGCCAAAAAAGTTTCCCAACCCCAACACGGCAATTTCGCGCCCTTGTTCGGCCACCTGGTATTTGTTCAATACAGCGTAGTCTTTATCCACCGGCAGGCCCGTTTCGGCCACGTCCGTAAACGGCACGCGGATAGCCACCGGGTACTGTTTTTGTGCCATGGCCCAATCCAGCATAGCCAAATACTCCGCGCGGCCCGTGGGGGCCAAATAAACCATATTGGGGATGTTGCTTATCAAGGGAATATCAAAAATTCCCAAGTGGGTGGCATCCCCGGCGCTAATTCCCCCCCAATGAATAAGCAGGGTGGCCGGGTTTTTGTTGAGCGCCAAATCTTGCGACAGTTGGTCGTAAGTGCGTTGGACAAAAGAGCTTAAAACTTGCAGCACCGGTTTGGCCCCGCCGGCCGCCAAGCCGGAAGCATACGCCACGGCGTGTTCCTCGGCAATGCCCACATCCGTATAGCCGGCCCCCAGTTGGGCGCGCACGTCCGGCGTAAGGCCGTACGCCCCCGGGGTGGCGGGGCTAATCACTATGACCGACGGGTCCTGTTTGCGTTTTTCAATCAAATGCCGCTGGGTCAGCGAAGCATACGTTTCCGCCGCCGGAGCGGGGTTTTTCTTTTCGTCCAATACGCCGGGCATAACCCAATGGAACGCCTCTTTATTGGCCTCGGCCTGCGGGCACCCTTTGCCTTTTAAGGTGTGGATATGCACCACCGTCGGGCGCGTGACATCTTTTACTTGTTGGAACGCGGCAATTAAACTGCGCACGTCGTTGCCGTTTTCCACATATTTATAATCTAACCCCAGGGCCTTAAAAAAATTACATTCCGCTTGCCCGCGGGTTTGGCGGAGCAACGCCAGGTTTTTGTATAAACCGCCGTGGTCCGGCGCGATACACATTTCGTTATCGTTCACTAAAATAATTAAATTACTGTTGAGTTCAGCCGCCGCGTCTAACCCTTCTAACGCTTCCCCGCCGCTTAAAGAGCCGTCCCCGATAATGGCAATTACGTTGCCGGTTTTGCCCTGCAAATCACGCGCTTTAGCCAGGCCCACCGCCAAACTGGGCGCGGTGGACGTGTGGCCGATAACAAACGTATCGTGCGCGCTTTCCTGTGGGTTGGTATAGCCGGAAATTTCGCGATATTTGGCAGGATTTGTAAAATACTGTTTGCGGCCCGTTAAAATTTTATGCGTATAACATTGGTGGGAAACATCAAACACAAACTTATCCTGCGGCGTATTAAACACATAGTGCAGGGCCACCGTCGGCTCAATAAAACCCAAATTCGGGCCGAAGTGTCCCCCCGTGGCGTTTATTTTTTTAATCAGCAAGGTGCGGATTTCCGCCGACAGCGTATCCAACTCCTCCATAGATAAACCTTTCAAATCTTGCGGCTCGTTTACTTTGTCTAAAATTTGCGTCATACTTTATTACTTCTCCTATATATATATTTACTGCGTTTAACAATTTTGGCCCATTTCGTACGCTTGCTTAAAAACAGGCAGATTTTTTACTTCCCCTTTCTGCCATGCCCCGGTACCGTACAAAATGCCTTTTTCGCGGGTGCCTTCCAAACAATCTTGCGTAAACCCGCGCAACGCTTCCACGGTGCGCTGCATATTTTGGCGGTTGGTATCCGCGGCGGAAAGAATAAAATAAAAATCTTTATTGGAAATTTCCGTATAGCGCGGCACAGTGCGGTCTATAAAGGTTTTCAGCTGTCCGTCCATACAGTAAAAATAAACCGGGGTTGCCAGCACAATCACGTCCGCCGCCACCAGTTTATCTAACAGCGGTTTCATATCGTCTTTTTGTACGCACAGGTGGGACGTATTACACGCACCGCACCCCAAACAATACGCAATATGATAATCTTTCAAAAATACTTTTTCTACGCTGTTTCCGGCGGCTTGCGCCCCGGCGGAAAATTGCTCACACAATAAATCCGAATTGCCGCCCCGGCGGGGGCTGGCGGAAATAATTAAAACATTTTTTGCCATATTATAAAAAACCTCTATTTCAATAGTTTTTTCTCACAAGCTACAATTTTTTCTTCGTACACTTCTATTTTATGGTTTAAGCGGTTGAGCGTTTGTTGCATTTGCTCCACGCGCTGTTGCAAGGCATCGCGCTCTTTAATAAGCAGTTGTTTGCGCTTTTGCAACGTGCGGTTGCCGCGGCGGAAAAGCGAAACATACTCTATTAATGTTTCAATAGAAAGCCCCGCCCCGCGCATACATTTGATAAATTCCACCCACCCGCAATCGGTTTCGGTGTAATCCCGCACGCCGCTTTCCTTGCGGTTTACCGGCGGGATAAGGCCCACTTTTTCATAATAGCGCAACGTATCGGCCGGCAGGCCGTACTTTTGGCTCACTTCGGAAATGGTCATTCAGCACCTCCTTACATAAAATATTATATTACTTGGAGTTGACTTTAAGTCAAGGGGCTCAAAAGAAAAAAGCATTTCACCGCCTGGAAATTTTCGGTTTTGCGCACCAAAAACCCCGGGTGGTTGGCCCGGGGTGTGTGCTGTTTTACAGTTTACTTTAAGATTTTTAATTTTTCGGACAGTTGCCCGAACGCTTTGGCACGGTGGCTGATTTCGTTTTTTTCTTTATCGGTCAGCTCTGCCAATGTTTGGGTGGTATCCTTGACGATAAACAGCGGGTCATACCCAAAGCCGTTTTCGCCCCGGTAGCCAAAGCCGATATAGCCGTCCAACCGGCCGTCAAAAGTAAGGTGCTGGCCGGAAGGCAGGGCCAGGCAAGCTACCGTATGGAACGTGGCTTTGCGCTGGTGCAACAACAGCCCGTCCAATTCGGCCAATAACTTGCGGTTGTTTTCGTCCGTATCGGCGTGTTCCCCGGCATAGCGCGCGGTATGGACACCGGGGCGGCCGTCCAAGGGGGCCACTTCTAACCCGGTATCGTCCGCCACGGCGGGCAGACCCGTTTGTTTGGCCGCGTACACCGCCTTAATAGCGGCGTTTTCTTCCAGGGTGGAGCCTGTTTCCGGCGGGAGGTTCAAGCCCTTAAAATCAGCCAAACTGACATATTCTATCTTTTCCCCGCTGTTTTGTTTTTTAGGCAAAATGGCGGAAAGTTCCTTAAATTTATGCGGATTACCGGTAGCAATTAAAATTTTCATATTGTTTTAATTACTTGCCCTGCATACTTTTTTGCACTTGCGGGTCTTGCTTCAACGCCTGCACCAGTTTGGCTTTTGCTTTGGCGGCGCGTTCCTGCACTTGTTGAGCGCGGGACGGAACAGACGGCACAGCCTGCACATCTTGCACTAAATTCAAAATGGCTTTATAGGCAATAAACAAATCCTTTTCGCTCAACCATTCTTTGTAATTGTGCGGATTGTTTTGGCCCGTGGGCAAGCAGGGCGCACCCAGGCAAATATCCCGTTTGGCAAACATAGCCGGGCCGGTTCCGGCGCGTTCCTTTAAGTAGCGCGGTTCCATACCCGCTTTTTTGAGCGCCTGGCCCGCCAAATTGGCGGCGGCGGGGTGCATACCGTCTGCCACATTGGTATATTGTTTGGAAACTTTTTTATCAATTTTTACATCAAATTTTTGGGCGGCATCGGCCACGGCTTTATCCAACCGGGCGAACCATTTTTTGCCCTGTTTGGGGTTGAAAAAGCGGTAGCGGAAGTCCACCGTCACGGTGTTATTTTTGGCATCATAGCTGATGTGGTGGGGTTCCACATAGCCGTCCATACCGGTACTGTAATTGGGCAACGTGCGTTTGGGGGCCGCTTTTTGCACAATGTACGCGGCGGCGGCGCTGGCGTTGCGGTAGCCGTTGGTGGCGGCATAAGATTGGTGGCCGTTCACGCCGTGAACCGTCACCAACGCGCCATAGGCGGAAAAGTTAGCTACAATAATTTCCCCATTCACGCCGGCATCAAAATCAAAGGGGATTTCCGGGTAATACAAATCCATATCCAACCCTTCGCCCGCCATACCGATATCTTCGTTAGGGGTAAGGACTACTTGGATAGGGCCGTGCTTGATAGACGGATTATCCGCCAGCGTTTGCAAGGCCGTCATCACCGCGGCCACGCCGGCTTTATCGTCGGCAGACAGCATGGTGGTTCCGTCGGAAACTACAATCGTTTCGCCTTTTAATTTGGCTAAATACGGGTCCGTCTGCGGGTTAATAACTAAATTTTTGGCTTTATTGATAATCACTTCGCCGCCGTCGTAATTTTTAATCACGCGGGCTTTAATGTTGGCACCGGGAACATCGGGCGTGGAATCATAATGTGCGCTGAGCCCCAGCACGGGCACGGCTTTATCTACGGTAGAAGGAATATGGATATAAATATATTGGTTTTCGCTCAAGTGGGTTTGCCAACCGGCCGGCTTGGCAAATAAATTAATTTCCTGGTACAGCAACGCCGCCATACGGCGCAAATCATCATTCATGGGAAATGCCTGGGTGGGGTCATCCTGGCTTTGGCTGTTAATGCGGGTATAGCCTAAAAAACGGTCCAATAACGCGGCACGGTAAGAATCCTGTACGGTGGCGTATTTTTCAGCCGCGCGGTGTTGCTTTAGGTTTTCCTGTTGGGCTTTCAGGTGGGCCACGTCGGCCGGGGTAATAAATTTATTGGTATTTTGCGCAAAAACGGCAGGCGCAGTAAACAGTACAGCCGTCAGCAAGCACAGCATTCTATGGGTAGTCATTGCATCTCCTATACATAAAAGGTTTCTATTATTCTAATTAAAAAATACAAACAAACGCAAGGGCCAAAAGGCCCATTATAAAATGGGCCTTTTATCAAAAAAAGAACCCCGCCTGAAAGCGGGGCTGAATTATAGTGCTTTTTGTGTTTCCCACAAGGTTAACAGCCTGATAAGCGTACGCAGGGAGGATTCCATCACGTCCGCATCCACATATTCTAACGCGGTATGCGTGTTATATATTCCGGCAAAAATATCCGGCGCGGGAATACCGGCCGCACTCAAAACGGCGCCGTCCGTACTGCCGCGCAAAGACACTTCTTTCGGGGTGATTTCTTCCGCCTGCATGGCCGTTTTGGTCAGTTGCAACATGGCGGGCGGCAGAGCGGCTTTCATATTTTTATATTCATCCCGGAAGGCCAGCGTGGCCCCTTTGGCGAGGGCGTGCATACTTTTAACCGTGTTAAACGCATTTTGCACGGTAGCAACCAGTTGGGCGGTTTCTTCGTCACTAAACGCGCGGATAATGCCCCGGACAGTGGTGGTATCGCCTTGGGTGGAAATATCGTTTACATAAATAAAACCGCGTTTATCCGTGGTGGTTTCCGGGCGTTGGTAGCGGGGGAGCAAGGTGTGGAAATCGGACGCCATTAACACGTTATCCGCAAAAGCGGAATTTTGCGCCAGGCCCGGGCGCACCGCCCGATAGCCGGTAAAAGTAATTACAAAGGATTTGGCGTTAAAATTTTCCGTCATCAGTTCGCCTGTATCGCCGCCGGATACGGTATAGGCATATTGCACGCCTAAATCCGCCGGGTTTAATTTGGCCATACCGGCCCCGGTGGATTCATCCGGCGTAAATACAATTTTTATGGGGCCGTGGGCAATTTCCGGGTGGTCGTACAAATATTGCACCAACGTCATAATAACGGCAATCCCCGCCTTATCGTCCGCCCCCAGCGAAGTCCCGCCGTTCGCCACAATTAAGTCGTGCCCGTGGGCCGCCGTTAATTTGGGGGCCGTATAGGAATTTAGCGTTAATTGGCGGGCGGCATCCAGTACAATATCTTTGCCGTCATAATGTTTAATTACGCGCGGTTTGACCGCATGGGCGGAAATTTCCGGGGCGGTATCCAAATGGGCCAAAAAAGCCACCGCCGGAGCCGGATTTTTGGACGTAGCCGCAATATCCGCCGTCACGAGGGAATTTTCGCTCACTTTTACATGTTGGGCCCCGTATTTTTTTAATTCTTTGGCCAGTTGTTTGGCAAATACTTTTTGCCCCTTGGAGCTGGGCACATACGCCACAGACGGATTACTTTGCGTATCAATTTGCGCATACTTTACAAAGCGGTCCGTCAGTTGGGTTTTAACCGCATTTTTATCATAGCGGGTAAGGGCCTTCCAATCCTGCGCCGCGCCCATTACGGGCGCGGTCAGCAGGCATAAAACCACAGCCAGCACATAAGCGGCGCGGAGCATTAGGCCAAATCCTCTAAAGAGGCCGTCACTTGGGCGAGCGCCTGTTGGGCGGCGGCTAATTCTTCGCGCGTTTTTTCCACTTGCTCTTTGGGCGCGTGCTTGATAAAGTTTTCCTGCGCTAAACGCGCTTGGCGGGAAGCGATATTGGCTTTAGCAAGGGCCAAATCTTTTTCCAGGCGTTTGCGTTCTTTATCAAAATCAATCAACCCCGTAAGCGGCACATAAATAGCAATCCCCTCAAACATAGCGGTAGCCGTTTGTTTGGGTTTAGGCATATTTACGCCGATTTGCAGGTTGTCAATTTTAGCCATTAAGGTAATGTAGCCCTCGTAGGCTTTTAATACCGCCAGTTCTTCCTGCGTGTTGCCGGAAAGCACCGTGGTAATTTTTAAGGCCGGCGGCACGTTGAATTGGGAGCGGATGGTGCGGATGGCCCGCGTGACACCCTGCAACACGTTCATTTTGCGCACGGCGTCTTCGTTTACCCACGCGGCGTTAAACTGCGGATACGCCTGGTTGAGCAAAAATTCTTCCGTTTCGTTTACATACGGGCGCAACGAAGCGGCAATTTCTTCCGTAATAAACGGGATTAACGGGTGCAGTGCTTTTAAGGTGCCATACAAAATGTTTACGCACAGCGCCATAACGTGTTCTTTTTCCTGCGTTTGGAAGCGCTGTTTGGCCAGTTCAATATACCAATCGCAAAAATCGCCCCACAAAAAGTGGTACAAGGTGTTGGCGGTTTGGGCTAAGTTATAATGTTCAATGCCCTCGCGCGCCGTTTTGATGGCATTAGCGTAGCGGTCCAAAATCCATTGGTCGGCCAGTTCCGTCACTTTTTCGGGCATAGCCAGCGGCCCCTTAATGCCTTCCATATTCATTAAGATAAAGCGGGAAGCATTGTAAATTTTATTGCAGAAGTTCCGCGCGCCCGTAATGCTGTCTTCGGAATACGGAATATCTTTACTGGGCACGGCCTGCATGAGTAGGGAGAACCGCACCGCATCCGTACCGTATTTGGCGGTCATATCCAAGGGGTCAATGACGTTGCCCAACGATTTGGACATTTTTTTGCCGCTTTTATCGCGGATAATGCCGTTAAGGTAAACATCTTTGAACGGCAATTTGCCGGTAAATTCCAGCCCGGTCATTACCATACGCGCCACCCACAGGTACAAAATTTCGTACCCGGTCACCATCACGCTGGTAGGATAGAAATGTTCCATTTCGGGCGTTTTTTCCGGCCAGCCGAAAACGGACATGGGCCACAAGGCGGAAGAAAACCAGGTATCCAACACATCCGGGTCTTGCACCAAATCATGCCCGCCGCAATGGGGGCATTTTTCCGGCTTGCCGAACGATACAATCGGTTGGGCTCCGTCTTCAAAGGACACTTTCGTCAGTTGTTCGTGGCCTTGTTTATCGGTAGCAAAAGTTAAGCCGTTTGCACTGCACTGGCGGCAATACCACACCGGGATACGGTGCCCCCACCAAATTTGGCGGGAAATGCACCAATCTTGAATGTTTTTCAGCCAGTTCAAAAACGGATTTTTCCAGTTGGCCGGGTGGAATTGCAAAGCGCCGGATTCCGCCGCTTCAATAGCGGGCTGGGCCAATTTATCCATTTTTACAAACCATTGTTCGCTCATAAACGGCTCAATAGGATTGTGGCAACGGTAGCAGGTGGAAACCGCATTGTTGTATTTTTCTTCTTTTACCAACAAGCCGGCGGCATCCAAATCTTTCACGGTTTCTTTGCGGCAGAGTTCGCGGTCCATGCCCAAGTATTTTTCCGGGCAGTTGACCATTTTGCCTTTATCGTTAATCACCGTCATAATAGGCAAGTTGTGGCGCTGGCCGACTTCGTAGTCGGTAGCGTCGTGCGCCGGGGTAATTTTAAGGGCGCCGGTACCAAATTCCATTTCCACGGCTTCGTCTGCAATTACGGGAATGGCGCGGTTAGCCAACGGAATAATTACTTTTTTGCCCACTAAATTTTTGTAGCGCTCGTCCTTCGGGTTTACGGCAATAGCGGCATCGGCATAAATGGTTTCCGGGCGGGTGGTGGCAATAACTACACCGTCGGAGCCGTCTTCCCCTTTATAGCGCAAATACCACAATTTACCGGCGTGTTGCTCGTGTTCCACTTCAATATCGGAAAGCGCCGTAGAACACCGCACGCACCAGTTGATTAAGCGTTTACCGCGGTAAATGTATTTCTTTTCCCACCATTGGCGGAAACATTCGTAAACGGCTTTGGCGCGCTTTTCGTCCATGGTAAAGCGGATATCGGAAAGGTCCAACGCCCAACCCATTTTGCGGAATTGGTTAAAAATAGCGTTGCCACATTCGTTATACCACTGCCAAACGGTTTGCACAAAGGCTTCGCGGCCGAGGTCGTGGCGGGATTTATGTTCTTCTTTGGAAAGTTTCTTTTCAATGACGTTTTGGGTGGCAATACCGCCGTGGTCCGTACCCGGCACCCAGTAGGCATCTTCCCCAAACATACGGTGGGCACGGATTAAAACATCCTGTAAGGTATTGGTAGAGGCGTGCCCCATGTGTAAAGCGCCCGTGATATTGGGCGGCGGAATTACAATAACAAACGGTTTTTTGGTTTTATCCGCCTTGGCGGCGAACAATTTGGCATTTTGCCATTTATCGGCAAGTTTTTTTTCTACTTCTTGCGGCTCATAAGCTTTAGGCAACATAGTTTTTCCTTCGGTTTTGAATTTGCGTGATGTGACTTCACGCGTGACCTATTTATATTTTACCAATTATACGCGCCGCCGGACATCAAAATAACCTTTTTCCCCCTTTTTTACAATAGACGGAAATTTGAAAATTTGCTCCCAAAAAAGATACTATATTTATATATGAGTAATACCAAAAAAACCTGGCAGGGACACTCCACAAAAAGGCGCAATTCGGCCTTTTTTTTATTTGTATTTTTGGGCATGCTAACCGCCTTCGGCCCGTTTGTGACGGATATGTATTTGCCCAGCCTACCGGCCATGACGGCATTTTTTAATGCCAGCACCCCGCAAGTGCAGTTGGGGCTGACTTTTTCCATGTTAGGCTTGGCCGCGGGGCAAATCCTGTTCGGCCCGCTTAGTGATAAGTACGGCCGCCGCTTGCCGCTCCTGATTTCTTTGTGGCTCTTTTTAGGGGCCACCTTGGGGTGCATTTGGGCGCCGGGCATTTGGTTTTTTGTCCTGTTGCGCTTTGTGCAAGGTTGCGCGGCGGCGGGCGGAATTGTTATTTCCCGCTCTATTGCCACGGATAAATTTAAGGGCGCTAGCCTGGCCAAAGCGTTGGCGATTGTCGGCGCCATTAACGGGATTGCCCCGGTATCGGCCCCCATCATCGGCGGCGCCGTATTAAAATGGACCGATTGGCGCGGTGTGTTTGCGGTACTGTTGGTACTGGGCATTATTCTGTTAGGCGCGTGTATTCATTTTAACGAATCTTTATCCCACGCCAAACGCTCCCGCACCCCGCTCCTTAAAACTTTCTCTTTATTTAAGGGCGTCTGCACCAACAAAACCTTTATGGGCTACACGCTGCAAATGTCCTGCGCGCTGGGCGTTTTGTTTGCGTATATTGCCGCCTCGCCGTTTATCATCCAACAGCATTACGGCTTTAGCCCACTGGCCTTTAGCTTATTTTTTGGGATAAATGCGGTGGCTATCGGC
>ULVN01120841.1_pt1 | contig 39094 bp, 26 predicted proteins | sample 1959491 | NCBI WGS metagenome assembly ULVN01 (sample SAMEA4835787, study PRJEB28245) | human gut metagenome | biome: gut microbiome; material: fecal sample | place: Denmark | collected 2008 | reverse complement strand
TAACTGACTCATGAGTGAAATCCACCCGTACAGGTCGAAAATCTTTACTTATTTTTGCCATTGGATTATAATAGCATGGGAGAAATTCCATCAACATTACGATCCTTGGGTCACGAATAAAGTTGTGTCCTCGTGCAGATACATACTGTTCTGAAAAGTGAATTCTGGAAAAATTTATCTTTAGGAATAGAGCAGGAAAAGTCTGAACGGGTTCACACCGTGTATACGGTGTGGATTCCTCTTTCAGGTTTCCTATTTCTAAAGGTTTTTCCAGAGCCTACTTTTCGGGAAGTGTGAACAGCAGGAGTTCACAGCGACTTTTTTATGGCTCGCATAAAAACTGGAAAAAATATGAAACCGATAGTATTCTTGAACCTTTTTGCCGGCACATTGCTACTCCTAACAGCCGCCTCGTTGCCGGAGACCACGTTTGCCAATGCATGTGGCATGCAGTACAAAGCATTGCCATCTAAAAAGAAACCAAATACCAAACGTATGCAAAAAAACATCTACAACTATGGAAAGACGCTTGTCCGTTTTAACGGCAGTAAACTGGAATGGTCGGACAACAATGGCACGACATGGTACGAGAAGTCGTGGCGTTGGTTCCCGGGTGTCGTGAACAGCCCATCAGAGGTCTATGATGTCTTGCAGTGGAAGGACGTACTCCTTGCTTTCACTACTCACGGCATCTATGCTTCCAAGAATGGTTGCCAGACTTGGGAACAAGTGGCAAGCATGTGGCCCCAAACTGTCAATCCTCGCCACCTCGAAGTCGTTGGCGACGAGATCCTCTCCATCTCCGAGAATGGCGTCTATGCGTCAAAGAATGGAGGAAAGACGTGGGAGAAGAAGGCGAACAAGTGGTAAGAGATGAAAAAGCATACCAGACTTTAAGAGGTCGTGTCATCAGTTATCTATAGCCTGCTTCCAATGCTATAAAATCAAAAAGACAAGTACTATGCGAAAAACAATAGACATAAGAATTATTAGATTAACACCGATCTTATTCATGCTCTTTGCTTGCTTAACTTTGGTGTGCTCGTGCAAGAAGGACTATAACAAATTGGCTACAGAGTTTGAAAGACAGCTACCCGAGTCTTGTGAGGTAGTATATGAACAAATCAATGACGTTGATCATTATGTCTATTACAAGGATAAGAGCGATACCCTTTTGACACGGCATAATCTTGATGATATGACGGAAGAAACAATAAAGCCTAAACTTGATAAAGATCAACATGTCTGTGGCATCTATCTTGGGAAAAACAACATTGCATTTCTGGTCAATGATGGGGAAGATTACGATGGCTACATAACTTGGTATAGTTTTTGGTTCTATAATTTAAAAACGTTGAGATTCACAAATGTTGATGGGAGCTTTGAGGATGCTTTTGCAAATGAAGCTGCTAAAACATTTACAGGCTATATGGAATTTGCAATGGGAAAGTCAAAAGTGAAGTATGTCTATGACTTTGACGGAAAACCTATATCTGAAGAAGAAGTCGGTCCTACAACTGTTGAAAAGAACTGGCAATGTCCGTATTGTGGTACTGTAGTCACTTCGACTACTATGCCAGAAGAAACCCTTTGCCCCAATCGATATACAGAAGATCAGTGGGGAGGCATTACGCAGCGACGTCACGTCTGGCAATGTTTAGGAGAGGTTGAATGACTGTAATCGTACACTGACAACCAGCAAAAATAGATTCAGTAAAAGTAAACTTGAAGGATATTAAAAATAATAAGATATGAAGTATTTAAGATCTTTTATCTTAACGTGTTTATTTGCATTCATTGCTATTCATGCTAATGCAACGAATGCTGATTTTACAGTTGATGGATTCGGATATGCGATTACCTCAGCCGCAGATCTAACCGTCAAGGTCGTTTCTAGTCCTGATAGGGAAGTTATTTCAATTCCGTCAACCGTGGTGTTTAATAAAAGGACATTCCGAATAACAGGCATTGGGGAAGAAGCTTTTCAAGATCATGATCATTTGATATCAGTAGATATGCCTTGGATTACCTATATAGAAAGTAATGAATTGGGTGCTTTCTGGTCATGTGATCATCTAAAACAGGTAAATATGCCCAAGGTAACTTCCATTGGAGAAAGAGCTTTCCAAAATTGCAGAACTTTGACAAGTGTCAACTTGCCAGTAGCAACATCTATTGGATATGGTGCGTTTCAAGATTGTGAAGCCTTGGCAAGTGTAAGTTTACCTATAGCAACATTTATTGGGGATGGTGCGTTTCTAAATTGTGAAGCCTTAACAAGTATAAACTTACCTGTAGCAGACTCTATTGGGAATAATACTTTCCAAAATTGCAAAGCCCTTACAAGTGTCAGCTTGCCTACGACGACAACCATTGGATATGCTGCGTTTCAAGATTGCATAGCCCTTACAAGTGTCAGTTTACCTGCTACGGAATCTATTGGAGACGGAGCGTTTGGCGGTTGTGATGCCTTGACAAATGTCAGTTTGCCTGCGTTAACATCCATTGGAGAACGTGCGTTTTATGGATGTAAATTATTGGCGGATATCTATGTTGGCAAAGAACCTGCTATGTATATTGATGATGAAATTGAAGCTTCTAATCCCCCATTTGAGAACGTTACATACGCTACGGCTACTCTTCATGTCCCATCGGGATGTGCTTCCGCATATAAAGCAGCTGATTTTTGGTCAGATTTTAAATTCATCTCTGAAGATTATAATTCAACACCCTCCACGAAAGATATTTAGAAAAGTGAAATAATGATTATTAAAGTTCGCAACAAGTGGTTGGCGATAAACCTTCCATAGGGAGCCTAATAGTGTAGCCTTGATTTCCTCTCAGTATTCGAATCTGTGCCTTCCACGGCTATGCGTGAAAAAGTGCGTCCACTCATAAGCTTCCATACTTTCTCTTTGCGCCCTTAGCGCCTTGGCGAAAGATATAAGAGACCCAGAGTCACACAAGTTTGTGTCACACAAACTTGTGTGACTCGTTTTTTCTTCCCATCTTTGCACCAACAACCTCTAAGGATAAGAAATGATGGAAAGGAAAAGCTTTGTTTATGGTGTACCCGTCAGCGGATATAACTTCACGGGTCGCGAGGAAGAGACACGCAGACTGTTGGCTGACTTTGAAGGCGGCATCAACGTCAAGGACCTCGGCATACACGACCTGCGGTCGCTCATCGGCAACGTCAACCAGGAGGCCATCCTTTTCAACGACTCCTTCCGCAACAACATCCGCTTCGGCAAGGACGATGCCACCGACGAGCAGATTGCCAACGCCGCGAAGATTGCCAAAGCCTACGACTTCATCATGGAGACAGAGGACGGCTTCGACACCAACATCGGCGACCGCGGCGGACTTGCTCATGTATTGGCGGCTGGCACTACAATACGGAAATATATGAAAAGAACCAATACAAGTCGGCTGCCCAGGTCGTGAAGCTGCTTGTCGACGTGGTCAGCAAAAACGGCAATCTGCTGCTCTCCGTGCCACTTCGCAGCGACGGCACCTTCGACGAGAAAGAGAAAGCTATCCTCGACGAGTTTGGAGCATGGATGCGGGTGAACAAAGAGAGTATCATCGGCACGCATCCTTGGAAGATCTTTGGTGAGGGCCCCATTGCTGATTCTGATATTAAGCTCAATGCACAAGGATTTAACGAAGGAGCTTATACGCGCGCAGGAGCCACGGAGATCCGCTTCACCCAGAAAGGCAACACGCTCTTTGCTACTGCTCTGGCCTGGCCTGCTGACCACAAAGTGACCATCAAGAGCCTGGCTTTACATTCTCCACATTATGACGGCAAGGTGAAGTCTGTCCATCTTTTAGGCTATGGCAAGGTAGCCTTCCGGCAGACGGAAGATGGACTGGTGGTAGAGCTGCCAGAGAAACCCTGCAATACCATTGCGCCTGTGCTGAGGGTGAAATAGTTGCCTATTCTTCGATTTTTCGGCGGATAGCATCCACTTCGCTTTGGTGGTATTACCCTGTTAACGTCCCTACGGTGGTTGATGTCAATACCGCAGGCGTAGTTGATAACTATTTATGATTTAAAAGTTAGGAGTGATCATTTACTGCGTCGACCTGCATTTGCTGAACAGTTACAAATGAGTGGCGCTGTGATAAATTATTACAAAAAGACATTTCTGTGCACTTGCCTTCTAGAAAAACGAAGGCAGGAAAAAAAAGAAGAAATGGCAATTTGAACCACAAAATCGTAGCCAGCCGTTGAAAAAACACTGAGATGAGTCGAAGAAACAACTTGTTTCATCAGCTCATCTCAGTGTTTTCATCTATAGAAACAACTGAGATGAGCGGTACAAAACAGTGTTTTGATAAGCTTTCCTTTGAAATTGCCGGGCGGAAGCGATGTCTTTAGAGCTTAAAAAACGCGCCTATACTTATAACTTGTTGATTTATAAGCGTTTGTAAAAGCATCTCTAAAATTCGCGAAATTCGGTGCAAAGGAGGCATTGGCGCAGAATTTTGGCAGCATGTGGGCGGAAAAATGTCAGTTTTCCCGACAAATCTATTTCAGAATAAACTTCTCGACCACGTGTGCTACGCCGTCCTCCTCGTTGCTGTAGGTGATGTAGTCGGCCGAGTCCTGTATGTCTTTCGGTGCGTTGGCCATGGCCACGCCGAGCCCTGCGAAGCGTATCATGCTCTGGTCGTTGTAGCCGTCGCCGCATGCGATGACCTCCTCCCGAGGAATGGCTGTGAGCTCGAAGAGCCGCTCCAGCGAGTGCGCCTTGTCGATGCCGGGCGGCACGCACTCCAGGAAGAAACCGGCTGAGCGGTAGACATCCATCACACCTTTGAACGTTTCGGCCAGTTGCAGCTCAAGCTCGTGCAGCGGTGCCGGGTCGCCGACGACCAGACATTTGTTGATGGGGTAGCGGATCTGATGGATGAAATCGGTGTATTCCACGATCGGCATCTTGTTGATGAACGCCTCGTGGAGGACATATTTGTTGGCCTTCTTCGTTGCCGCGATCTTCTCGTCCTGGTAGGTGAGCATCTCCATGCCATGCTTCTTGACCGCCTCGTAGAGTGGTGGCACTACCTCAGGGTTCAAGGGTTGGTCAAAGACCACCTTGCCCGTAGCGCAGTCGGTAATGCGTCCGCCGTTGAAAGCGAGTATAAATCCCCGGTAGGTCTTCAGGTCCAGTTCCTCGGCGAGTGCCGTGATGCCATAGGTGGGGCGTCCCGAGGCGAGCACGATACGCACGCCCTGCTGTTCAGCTTTCAGCAGTGCGTCGCGTGTGCGGGGCGTCATCTCCTTCTTACTATTTGTCAGTGTGCCGTCGAGATCGAGCACGATCATCTTGTAATCCATGTGTGTATAAATATGTGTTGTGGCGAAATCTGTTGTTCCGTCCGTTCTATTCTCTCACTTCGCAAAGTTACGCTTTTCTGCTGATACCGTGAAATGCAAGTGCGAAAATATTGGTGTCGCCCCCATATTTATGCTATTCTTGCATCATATCTGTACTTCCGTGGACCTATAAATGCCAGATATGTAACATATGTGTACCTATTCTGTAACATGGTTGCAGGCTATTTCACTGGGAAAAACTTAATTTTGCAGTGTCATTCCTAATAACGTTCGACACCAGGTAGTCAATCAATTATTATACATTTAAAAACTAAACGAACCATGCGTAAATCTATCTTATGCAAAATTGCGCTAATAGCATGTTTGCTGTTTCCGGCGATCGGCGTATTGCAAGGCTCAGCCCTCTACGCCAAGATTGTGAAAGGCACGGTCAAGTCAGCCACTGATGGCGAGCCGCTCACGGGAGCGACGGTCAAGGTCGTCGGCGCGCAGACAGGTACTGTGACGGATCTCGACGGACATTTCTCCTTGGAGGCCAATGACGGTCAGACACTTCTCGTCTCCTACATTGGTTTTGTGCAGCAAAAAGTGAAGGTGGCAGGCAACAACCTTACCATTCAGCTTGCCGAAGAGGCCAACTCGCTCAACGATGTCGTGGTCATCGGCTACGGCGTGCAGAAGAAAAAGCTCGTCACCGGCGCCACCCTTCAGGTCAAGGGCGACGACGTGGCCAAGCTCAACACCACCAATCCTCTGCAGGCACTGCAAGGTCAGACCCCCGGCATGACCATCATCTCGCAGTCGGGACAGCCCGGTGAGGGACTCAAGGTCAACATCCGTGGTATCGGCACCACCGGTTCCTCTTCTCCTCTTTATATTATAGACGGCATCCGTGGCGACATCGCTACGCTCAATCCTGCCGACATCGAGAGCATCGACGTGTTGAAGGACGCTGCCTCTGCCGCCATCTATGGTTCGCAGTCGGCCAACGGCGTGGTGCTCGTCACCACGAAGAGCGGTAAGAACGGCCGTGCTGTGGTCAGCTTCGATGCTTACAAGGGTTGGCAGAAACCCATCCACAAGGTGAAGATGCTCAATGCCCAGCAGTATATGACCATCATGGACGAGCAGAATATCAACTCTGGCGGCCAGGCCTACGACTGGAAGAGCTACTATACGCAGAAAGACGCCGACGGCAACGTCACCACGTGGGGCATCACAGACCCGACGACCGGACAGATCTACGACACCGACTGGGTGGACCAGATGTTCAAGGACAACGCACAAACCGAGAGCTATACCCTCGGCATCACCGGCGGCAGTGGTCGTGGCAACTACGCCATGAGCCTGGGATATATGAACCAGGAAGGTATCGTCGGCGGCAAGGATGTCTCTTACTACGGCCGCTACAACTTCCGTGTCAACTCCGAGTACAACGTCATCGACAATTTCCTCAAGGTCGGTGAACAGGTCTCCTTTATCTATTATAAGAAGCGCGGACTCAACGTCGGCAACCAATACAACAACTCATTGCGCGCCGCCTTCGGCACCTCGCCATTGGCACCGGTCTACAGCGACAACGGCGTGTATGGCAGTCCCTACAACGACACCACCAACAGCCCGTGGTACAATGCCGACGGCAACCCTTACGGCGTGATGATGGTCAGCAACATCAACAAGTCGCAAAACGCCACCTTTACGGGCAATGTCTTCGCTGAGTTCCAGTTCATCAAGAATCTGAAGTTCCGCTCTACGCTCGGCGTGAAGTACGACTCCAACGACTACCGCGGTTTCAACCCGCTCTATCATTTCTCGGTCTACAGCTACAATGACACGCGCACGTCGGCCAACCAGAGCAAGAGCGACGGTTTTGGCATCACTTGGACCAACACCCTGACCTACAACTGGACGCTTGGCAAGCATTTCTTCGACGCTATGCTCGGCACTGAGGCCTACCGCACCAATGGCAGCAGCCTCTATGCCGCCAACGGTTCCCTGCGTGAGGGCTTCGACACCTGGCCGTATGCCTGGGTGAGCAACGGCACCGCCAAGTCGCAGGAGGAAGGACTCAGCGCCAGCGGGTCGCCTTGGGACGAAGAGCGCATGGTGAGCTACTTCGGCCGTCTGTCGTGGAACTACAAAGAGACCTACATGGCTACGGCCACACTGCGCTGCGACGGTTCCAGCCGCTTTGCCCGCGGTCACCGCTTCGGCTGGTTCCCCTCGGTGAGCGCCGGATGGGTGATGAGCAACGAAAAGTTCTGGAAGCCGCTGGCAAAGGTCGTCGACTACTTCAAACTGCGCGGCAGCTGGGGACAGGTCGGTAACCAAAACATTGGTAACTACATGTATACCGCACCTGTATCCTTCAACAATGTCTACTACAACTTTGGTACGACGAAGGGTTCAGCAGCCGACCAGTGGGGCGCACGCGTGACGCGTCTCGCCAACGAAAACATCACTTGGGAGACCTCTGAACAGACCGACTTCGGCTTCGACGCCCGTGTGCTCGGTAAGCTCAACGTCAATTTTGACTGGTACTACAAGACCACGAAGGACTGGCTCGTGCAGCCACCTATCCTCGCCACGGCAGGAACAGGTGCACCATATATTAATGGTGGTGACGTGAAAAACATCGGCGTCGAGGTAGGTCTCGGATGGAACGACCGCATCGGCCGCGACTTCAACTACTTCGTCAACGTCAATGGTGCCTACAACCACAACAAGGTGGGCAATATCCCCAACGAGGACGGCATCATCCACGGACAGGCCAATCAGCTCTACGACAACTCCTCGGAGTTCTACCGCGCCAGCAACGGTGAGCCCATCGGATATTTCTGGGGCTACAAGACTGCCGGCATCTTCCAGAACGAGCAGGAGATCAAAGACTGGATCGCCAACGGCAATGGTGTGCTGCAGGCTGATCCCAAGCCCGGCGACGTGAAATACTACGACATCAACCACGACGGCAAGATCAACGATGCCGATAAGGTCAACCTCGGCAACGGTATGCCGGACTTCACCTTCGGCTTCTCGCTGGGCTTCGACTACAAAGGCTTCGACTTCTCCGTGACCGCCAACGGCGAGACTGGCAACAAGATCGTGCAGAGCTATCGCCAAGTGGGGTCCACTACCGCCAACTACACCACAGAGATCCTCGACCGCTGGACCGGTGAGGGAACGAGCAACAAGATCCCGCGCGTGACCAACACCAACATCAACTACCAGTTCTCTGATCTCTTCATCCACGACGGCAAGTTCCTCCGTATCAGCAACATCACGCTGGGCTACGACTTTGCCAAGCTCATCCATACGCCTTACATCTCGCAGGCGCGCCTCTATTTCCAGGTGCAGAACGCCTTCACCTTCACGCACTACAACGGCATGGATCCCGAGGTGGGCTATGGTATGGACGGATGGGTCAGCGGTGTGGATCTGGGCTACTACCCACGGCCACGCACCTGTCTGGTCGGCATCAATCTCAAGTTCTAATACCTTTAATCTCAGAAGACAATGAAAACCAAGATATTCACCATCGCCGCCACAGCACTGCTCTCCTTGGGCTTGACTGCCTGCGGCAATGATTTCCTTGATGTCTCGTCAAAGACCGAGACATCTACGGGCAACTATTATAAGAACCAGAACGACGCCGACCGTGCCCTCATCGGTTGCTACGACGGCTGGCAGGGCACCGTGTCACTCGGTCCGACCTTTACTTTCCAGATGGCAGCAGAGTATATGAGCGACGAGTGCTTCGGCGGTACGGGTGCCAACGACGGTCGCAACTCCCAGGTCGTCGACCGTTTCGACATCAGCCAGGAATCTTCACAGACCAACATCTACAACGATCTGTGGGAATACTACTACAAGGCGATCTACAACTGCAACGAGCTTTTGCTCAAGACCGAGGGCACGCCGTGGAGCTCCGACGCCGTCAAGGGCCGCATCCTCGGCGAGACACGTGCCATCCGCGCACTGTGCTATTTCGATATGGTACGCATGTTCGAGCATATCCCCTTGCTCACCACGCCTACCGACGAGAATGTTCCTCAGGCCGATCCCGACAGCGTCTATGCGCTCATCGTCAACGATCTGACCTACGCTGCCGACAACATTCCGGCCAACGCTTACCCCAAGAGTCAGGCTGCTGCCAACGACGGACGCATCACCAAGTATGCCGCTGAGGCCATGCTCGCCCGTGTCTATCTCTTCTACGACGGCGTTTACAACAACAACGAGCGCAAGGAGATGCCTGGCGGACTGACTGCCTCCAAGGCTTTGGCCGGTTTGGAGGATGTCATCGGGAGCGGCGAGTACAGCCTCGTGCCGCAGTTCAAGAACCTCTGGCCCGCTGCCAGCGACAACTGGGTGCAGGACGCTGCCGGCAACTGGACCAACGACTCGACCTATGCCGGCGACGGCAACAGCGAGACCGTGCTGAGCATGAAGTTCAACTATACCGGTGACTACAACGGCAACAGTGCCGGCAACCGCAACATCGTGATGTTCGGAATGCGTACCGGCGGTACGATCTGTGTGCCCTACGGCCAAGGCTGGGGCGGCGCCACGGTGACCACCGCCTCTTGGAACGACTTCGCCACCGGCGACAGCCGGCAGAGTGCTTCCATCATCAACATGGCCCAGGAAGGTATCACGCAGCTCGATGCCTGGAAGAAGGTGGCCTCTGACCAGCGCGAATACACTGGCTTTACCATTAAGAAATACACGCCACGATCTAAGTGGACCAAGGGCACTGACGGCTCCTGGTCGATGACACACTACTATCAGGGCCTCATGGCGGGTGACTTCCAGAACTCCCAGCCCCAGGACTACGTGCTCATGCGCTACTCCGACGTGTTGCTGATGGCAGCAGAACTCGGCTCGCCGAAGGCTCAGACCTATTTCAATGAGGTGCGCAAACGTGCCTTCACGCAGAGCGACGGCACGCTCAGCAACGGCTACCGCGAGTTGCCTGCCACGGAGAGCAACATCCTCAGAGAGCGCAAGCTCGAGTTCGTCGGTGAGGGCATCCGCTACTGGGATCTGCTCCGCCAGGGCATCGACGTGGCAGCCAACACCATTGCCGCCAGTGGAGAGAGAGTCATCTCCGGCGGCAGGGAAGAAACGGTGACCATCAAGGCCGAGAACATCAAGAGCAAACGAGGCTTCTGCCAGATTCCGCTCACGCAGATCCAACGCTCCAACAACCTGCTCAAGCAGAATGCCGGATGGTAATCCTGGGCAGCAACCATTTTCCTTTCACCATCAACAAAGAATGGACTAAACAGAAAACGCATTATGAAAATCAATCATTATATCTATGCCTTAGCAGGGGCGGCTCTCATGCTCTTCGGCATGGCAGCGTGCTCGCCCGATGACTACGACCTCGGCGACAAGGATGTCACGCCGGCTGATCTCGTCGAAGGACAGGCCTATACCATCACCCACGACGGCCAGAACCCCAACATCGTGTATTTGAAGAGTCTGATGGCCGACCGCTATCAGGTCAACTGGATTGAGCCGCAAGGCCGGTCTCAGGAGAAAGAGGTCACGCTGAAGATTCCGTTTCCCGGCACCTACGACGTGCTCTTCGGTGTGAACACGCGTGGCGGCTATGTCTACGGCGACACTGCTCACTTCACCGTCGATGAGTTCTGTGCCGACTTTGTCAACAACGAGCTCTACACCATGCTCACCGGTGGTGTCGGACAGAGCAAGACGTGGATTCCCGACAACGGAAACTATGGGCTTTGCTCGGGCGAGATCTCCTATGGCGACCCCTCGGCCACCAATGCTGAGTGGAACAACTTTACGAGCAACTGGGATCCCGCTGCCAACCACGAGGATGAGACGGGCAACTTCATGAAGAGTTCCATCACCTTCGACTTGAAGGATGGTGCCAACGTGCAGAGCGTGACTTACGATCCCAGTGGCGTTGCCAAGGCTCAGAAAGGCACTTATCTGCTCGATCTCGACAATCACAAGCTCAACCTGACCGACTGTCCGCTGCTCCACTCGCCCAAATGGGATGACCGTCAGGACGCCGTCGGATGGCAAAAAGACATCCATATCGTCACGCTGACCAACAACCAGCTGCGTCTCGCCATCCTTCGCAACCCTGATACCTCCGGCGAGGGCAAGTGGTGGCTCTGCTTCAACTTCGTATCGAAAGACTATGCCGACCACTACGAGGCTCCTGAGGTGGAGGTCTTCCCAACCTTGGAAGACGGTTGGATGGACTTCGTGGAACCGAAGAACGACCGCATCATCACCTACAAGCTCACCGGCTTTGACTGGTACACCAAGGACGGAAAGGCCAAGGGCGTGACGGCCTTCGACGCTATCGACAACCTTGAGGATGTCACCATCGTGATGAACAGCAGCAACCACAGCTATACCTTCACCGCTCCCGACGGCAACGAGACCAAGGGCACCTACACGCTGAGCAAGGAAGGCATCTACTCCTTCACGCCCGCGCTGCCCACCTTTGCCATCAGCAAGGACGGACGCGCCGTGATGACCACCAACGAAAGCAGTCTGCGTATCCTCGGATTCAGCCAGGAGACCAACTGCAATCCGCAGACCGGCGGACTGGACAATATCGTGTGGGGAGCACGGGAGTACGACGATCAGGGTAAGTTCTATCAGTACATGGGCTATCAGTGGACTGTCGTGCGCGCCGGTGTGGCCAAGACCTACAAAGGTGGTCTGCACCTCTTTGACGCGGGTTGGACCTTCCAGCAGAGCGACGACGTCTTTGTCAAAGACGGCTCTGACGGTACCTATACCTTCACCATCAACGGCAGTTGCAACAATGTCTATGGTGTCTATCTCGATATAGAGAAACTGCTCGGTGACCATCCTAACTGCGATGTCGTGGTGAAGAGCATTCAGGCCGACGGCAAGGACGTTGCCTTCGACGACGCTACCATTGACCGGGGAGTCGGTGACAAGGAATCTACTGCACGTCGCTATATCGTCAATCCTTGGGGAGCCTCGGCAGGACTTGCCGCTCAATGCAGCTTCTCCAAGACGTTCTCGGTGACAGTAGAAGTGAAGATGGACACTGGCGCGCCGTTTGTCAAACCAGACAATGCCAAAGCGCATCATCGTGCCACACGTGGTTCACATAAATAAGGACCGCTCTGTTTTTTTATAGATATTGGATTTAGGCTTCATACATCAAGTTCGGGAGGACAAAGACGACGTGAGTCGTCGGTCCTCCACAGCTTGAGGAACAGCTGACGGTCCAGCATCAATTGTTAGTGTTACTATAAAGCAAGTTATCATGAAACTGAAATATTTTCCCGGACTGATGATGATGGCCACCTCACTGCTGGCCTCTTCGCTCATCATCACTTCCTGTTCCGACGATGACAACTACTCGGTGTCGACCACGCCGATCGTCACCTCCATCACCACGGGCGACGCCGCTGTGACGGCCGTCAGCGCTGCCATCGACGGCACCGTCGATGATCTCTCCTCTGCCGATCCGTCGAGTTATGAGGTCGGCGTGATGTATTCCACAGCCGACGATCCCACCGCCGGCGGCACCAAGGTGCGCGGCTCACTGTCGGCCGACACCATCCGAGCCAGTCTCAGTGGTCTCCACACCGGCACTACCTACCACTATGCCACCTATGTCTGCCTGCAGAACAAGGTTTATAAATATGGTGAGGTGAAGACCTTTGTCGCCACGGATGCCCAAGCCGAGACGCTCGACGCCACGGACATCAGCTACACCAAGGCTACCTTCTCTGCCTCTTTTTCCGGACTCGAAGGCCTTGGCACGGTGGAGAAAGGCATGAAGATAGGGATGAGCAAAGATCTGCTCTCCGATGCGCGCGACTTTGATCTTACCACAGTGGGCGGGCTGCTGCCCGGCACCACCTATTATTATAAGGCTTTCGTCAAAGTCGGCGACGGATATGTATATGGTCCCGTGAAGCAACTCACCACCAAGACGCAGACGATGGAATATGTCGATCTCGGACTCAGCGTCACGTGGGCGAAGTGCAACATCGGTGCGGAGAGCGAGGAAGGCGTGGGCGCTTACTTTGGATACGGCGACAAGACTGCCGAACAGTACTCCAAGGACAACGCTGACTATTCTACCGGTGACATCGCCAACACGGAACTCGACCTCACCAACAATCTCGACATCGACGGCTCGTTCCCGTTCTATTCCCAGATGCCGACACTCGATCAGGTCAAGGAGCTCATCGAGAAGACCAAGAAAACCTTCGATACCGTCAATGGCGTGAAAGGCATCCGCTTCACTGCCGGCAACGGAAACTCCATCTTCCTGCCTTATACCGGTTACCGCGACGGCAAGGAGATCATCAACGACGGCAAGGCTTTTTACTGGACCGGAACCGCAAGCAAGGTCGACGGCAACTATGCCAACACGCTGACCTTCGACGGCAATGGCATCGTGAAAAACGGCAACTCGCTGCGACACTATGGCGTCTGCCTGCGCACCGTACGCCCATATTCCGAGATCAAACCGAACGGATCGGGTAAGCTCGATATCGGCGACTTGGAGAAAAACGGGCGTATACGCATTGAGATCTACAGCGAGTACGGTAAGACGAAAGGCAATGCCGTCATCGATCCCTCCTCTATCCGTTTCAGCAACACCATGGCTGTGACCTTCAAGATCAGTGGACTCGACGGCAACTACAAGAGTGGAGCCGCTAAGGAAAACATTGCAGGACTGGAATATGCCGACGCTTCCTGGGATCCGTCTCACTGGTCCGGGCTCACTGGTGACAAGTATGATGCCCGCATCACGGGTGACGGCACCTACACCGTTTGGATGGAGACAGGTGGTGCGACCGCTGATGGTGCTGTCGTCTTCTGTATCGACATCAACAATCTCGCCAACGACCTTGTCGATGCGTCGAAGGTGAAGGCTGAGATCGTGAACATTGCGCTCGACACCGACCCCACCGTGGGCATGGACTTCTCCAAGACTGAGTTTGTCAACAAAGACGACAAAGACACCGACGGACGCATCGAGATCTACAGCGAGTATGGCATTACCAAGCAGAAAGGCGTGGACGCCTCTGGCCTCCACTTCGCCGGCAATATGATTGTCAACTTCACGATCAAGGGCATTGACGGAAATCTCAAGGCCGGTGCCGCCAAGAGCTACAAGACAGAGCTGAGCTATGCCGACCCCGACTGGAGTCCCTCTTACTGGGGCGGCAGCAGTTTTGGACGCACAACGGTCACGGGCGACGGCTCCTACTCGGTATTTGCTACGCTGCCCGGTGAGTGTCAGGGTGCTGTGGTGTGGGCCGTTGAGCTCTACAACCTGTGGAAGGATCTCGTCGATCCCACAAAGGTCAAGGTCACCATCAACAGCGTGGAGACTCCCGGGAAGCTCCATTAATCTCAGAAAATGAATAATATGGAATGGACTGGCGCGTTATCAATAGTTGCCAGTCCATTCATATACTTGTAATAGGATAATTTGATTTGATCTGTATGAAGAAACTCTACCTCGCCCTGCTCCTTGCAGGCTCTCTCACCACTGCCTTTGCCCAGGATCATCCCGGCATGAAGACGATGGATCTCACTGCCGCACAGATGGCACACTATATGGCTCCCGGATGGAACCTCGGCAACACGCTGGAGGCCGGAAGCTATAACAACAATTTCACAGACGTCGCCGGTACAGCCTCCGAAACGGCGTGGCAACCGACCAAGACCACGCAGCAGGTCCTTGATGCCGTCAAGGCGAATGGCTTCAACAGCGTGCGCATCCCCTGTGCGTGGGTGATGGGACATATTGCTGACAAGGCGGCGATGACCATCGATCCGGCGTGGATGAGCCGTGTCAAGGAGATCATCGACTACTGTATCAACGCCGGACTCTATGTCATCATCAACGACCACTGGGACGGCGGCTGGCTGGAGTACGACGGTTTCACCACGGAAGCCGATGTCAGCGCAAAGAAGGAACAGCTCCGAAAACTGTGGACCAACATCGCCAATGCGCTCAAGGACTATGACGAGCGGGTGATCTTTGCCGGACTCAACGAGCCAGGCGTGGGCGGTGCAAGCTCGGATGCCAAAGGCTCGCTGATGTTGGGAAACCAGTGGAGTCCGTCCGACGCTGATCTCAAGAAGTTCACAGATCGGCTGGTCGAATACGAGAATGTTTTTGTAGACGCCGTCCGTGCTACGGGCGGCAACAATGCCAAACGCGTCCTCGTGGTGCAGGGACCGATGACAAATATCGGACACACGGTGAAGCACTTCGATGCCAGGCGCATCAACGACACGGCCAAGGACCGGCTGATGGTAGAGATCCACAGCTACGACCCGTTTAACTTCTGTCAGAACACGGATGCGAAGACGGCCTATTACTATTGGGTGGGACATGCTCCGAAGCGAGCTACTAAGATTTCTTCCAGGCAGGACGAGCAGTCGATCAAGGACAGTTTCGCCAGTCTCAACACTGCCTTTGTCGACAAGGGCTATCCCGTCATCCTTGGGGAGTACGGTGCCATCCGTCGCACCTTAACGACTTCGGAAGGTGATCAGCCCAAGCATGATGAGAGCCGACAATATTGGTATCAGCTGATCACTGCTGAAGCCATGCAGGACGGTGTCATCCCCTTTGTGTGGGATACCAACGCTACGGGCTCCAACACGCTGACCGTTATCAATCGCCGCGACGGTTCGGTCTTCGATCAGTATGATTTAAGCGGCATCACAGCAGGCGTAGGTGAGGCAAAGGAAGACTATGAGAGCATTTTTCCGGCACCACCGACGACGGATATCAGCCCCGTTTCCGCTGAGAAAAGTAGTGGGGGCAACGTCTATGACCTCTGTGGGCGTGTCGTCAAAAGGCATGTGAGCAATTTTCGGGAGACCAGTCTGCCGAAGGGCATCTACTTGTTTCAAGGCAAGAAATATGTCAAGAACTGAGATGCTCGTCCTTGAGTAATAGCAATACAATCATCATCTAAATACCATTATGCACATTCATCACAAATATCTGATAGCCGCCCTGATGCTGCTCTCCAGCATGGGCTTGTCCGCAGCGTCGTTTACGCGCAGCGGCAACTTTGTCACTGTGGAGGTAGCCCATCCCGGTCCTAATGATCCGCACTGGGTGCGCCTGCAGGTCATCGGCAAGAAGATCATCCGTGTGGAGGCTACCCGCGAGAAGGCTTTCCCCGAGAAGCAGAGTCTTATCATTGTCAAACAGCCACAGCCTGCCTTCAGTTACTCGGTAACGGAGGACAGCCGCGACGTGAAGATCAACACGTCGGCGGTAGTGGCGAAAGTCGACAAGCAGACGGGACTCGTCCGCTTCTACGACGAGAACGGCAAGCAGATCCTCGCTGAGGACACCGGCGGCAAACAGCTTTTCCCCTATACGGTGCCTGAGCGCGAGATTGGCGTGGACAGCCATCTCACTGACGCGCAGAAGCATGGATGGACGTGGCTGTTGCGCTTCGCCGACAACAAAGGCGAGGCACTCTATGGACTCGGACAGCACCAGGCCAACGAGCTGAACATGAAGGGGCTGAACGAGGAACTCTATCAGTACAACACCAAGGTCAGCGTGCCCTTTGTGGTGAGCAACAAAGGCTATGGCATCCTGTGGGACAGCTACAGTTATTGCCGCTTCGGCAACCCCGGTGAGAACCTGCCGCTGAACCGCGCCTTCCGTCTCTACGACAAGAATGGTGTGGCAGGAAACCTTACCGGTACCTATACCGACCGCGACGGCAAGACCATCACACGCGCTGAGGACAGCATCTGCTACGAGGTGAGCCTGCCTGCCTTGGCATTGAAGCGCAACAGCGATGGCGACGTGAGCCATCTGCCTGCTGGTTTCAAGCTCAACGGTGCCCATGTGACCTATGAGGGATACCTCGAGGCACCCGTTGACAACAACTATCATTTCAATCTCTACTACGCCGGATATACCAAAGTGTACGTCGACGGCAAGGAGGTAGTGCCCGAACATTGGCGTCAGGCATGGAACCCCAATGCGTGCCGGTTCAACGTTCCGATGAGAGCAGGACAAAAGGTGAAGCTGCTCATCGACTGGTTGCCCGACGGCGATGTGTCGTATTGCGCGCTGAGAGTAGCACCTCCACGTAGTGAGCAACGTCAGCAGCAGTTGACCGTATGGAGCGAGATGGCCAAGGATCTCGACTATTACTTCATTGCCGGAAACACCGTCGACGAGGTCATCCACGGCTATCGCACGCTGACGGGCAAGGCGCAGGTGCTGCCCAAGTGGGCTTTGGGATTCTGGCAGAGCCGCGAGCGCTACAAGACCAGCGGCGACATTGAGCAGACGCTCGCGGAGTTCCGTCGCCGCCATATCCCTGTTGACAACATCGTGCAGGACTGGAACTACTGGGCCGACGACCAGTGGGGCAGTCATCAGTTCGAGGCTTCGCGCTATCCCAATCCGCAGGCGATGCTCGACAGCGTACATCAAATGCACGGACGCTTCATGATCTCGGTATGGCCAAAGTTCTACCCCAACACGAAGAACTACCAGGAACTCGATGCCAAAGGATGGATGTATCACCAGTGTATCGCTGATTCCATTCGCGACTGGGTGGGTCCTGGCTATATGAACTCGTTCTACGATGCCTATGCCGAAGGTGCCCGCAAGATGTTCTGGCGGCAGATGGACGAGAATCTCTATACCAAATATCACCACGGCATCGATGCTTGGTGGATGGACGCCTCGGAGCCTAACGTGCGCGACTGCACGCCGATGTGGTACCGCAAAGCACTGAGCGGACCGACAGCTTTGGGCTCTACGACGGAATATTTCAACGCTTACTCGCTCGTCAACGCCGATGCCATCTACAACGGACAGCGCGAGGTAAACCCCAACCAGCGTGTCTTCCTGCTCACACGTAGTGGCTTCGCCGGTGAACAGCGATTCTCCACAGCTACGTGGAGCGGCGACATCGGCACACGATGGGAAGACATGCGCGCGCAGATGACAGCCGGACTGAACTACAACCTGGCCGGACTGCCCTTCTGGGGCATGGATCAGGGTGGCTTCTCGGTGGAGAACCGATATGTCAAAGCCCAACAGCTCTATGACAAGACCGGTGAGGAGAACGCTGACTTGAAGGAGTGGCGTGAGTTGCAGACCCGCTGGAATGAGTTCGGATGCTTCATTCCGCTCTACCGCACGCATGGCCAGTGGCCTTTGCGTGAGGTGTGGAACATCGCGCCTGAGTCACATCCTGACTACAAGGCCATTGTATGGTACGACCGCCTGCGCTATCGTCTGATGCCCTATATCTATTCTTTGGCCGGTGCCGTGCACTTCAGTGACTACACGATGATGCGTGCGCTGGTGATGGACTTCAATGGCGATGACAAGGTCTACAATGTCAAGGACCAGTGGATGTTCGGTCCTTCGCTCATGGCTTGCCCCGTGGCGAAGTACCAGCAACGTAGCCGTGAGGTCTATCTGCCCGCTCAGCGTGGTTGGTATGACCTGCTCTCAGGCAAGCACTACGATGGCGGACAGACCATTACGGCCGACGCGCCGCTGGAGCGTATACCGGTCTTTGTGCCCGAGGGAAGCCTGCTGCCGGTAGGACCGGAGATGGAATGGAGTGACGAGAAGCCTGCGGAGACCATCGATCTCTATGTCTTCGCCGGTCGTGACGGCAGCTTCACGCTCTATGAGGACGAGAATACTAACTACAACTACGAGAAAGGACGCTACGCCACCATCCCGATGACATGGAACGAGCGCCAGCATACGCTGACCATCGGTGCCCGCAAAGGTACGTTCAATGGTATGCTGAAGAACCGTAAGTTCAACGTCATCCTTGTCAGTCCGACACATGCGCAAGGCCTTGACATCGACCATGCGGTCAAAGGTAAACTGGTCAAGTACAATGGCAACCGCGTTGTGGTGAAGCTATAAAGGGCAGAGGTTAGAATGAAGGGACCTCGATGTTGGATCTGTGTCTGCTTCGGCTGTGTCCCTGAAAGCTTACCTGCTGTATATAAATAAATGAGGGAGGCGACATTCGTTTGTCGTCTCCCTCATTATTTATATAGTGGTGATGTACTCTGTTGAGTAGCTCTCCCTTCTTTTCGTTACGCTTTCGGGGTATCTTTCAGCGTCATGGTGCTGTCGCTTTTGATGTGCACGTCGCGCTGGGGATACGGTATCTCGATATGATGCTCGTTGAGTGTGTTGTACAGTGCCTCGTAGATCTCACCTGTAGCGTAGATCTGCTTGCGGGAATCAACCCATGCGAGCACCTTGAAGTCGATGGAGTTGTCACCGAAGTTGACAAAGACCGTATTGATATATTTGATATAGTTCTTTCGTTCGATGCGCTTTACGGCGGCAGCGGCCAGCTCCTTCACCTCAGCGACGTTGCTGCCGTATGCCACGCCGACGGGAATGATGGCAAGCTCATAGCCGTGGTTCTTTGTCAGGTTCTTGTAGTTCTTGGTGAAAAGCTGTGAGTTTTGGAACGAGATGATGCTGCCGTCGAGGGCTTCGATCATCGTTGAAGTGTAGGAGATATTGCGTACGGTGCCGCGTGTGCCGTCGATGCTGACATAGTCACCGACGCGGATACGTCCTGCCATCAGCGAGATGCCGTAGTAGATATTCTCCAGAATGTCCTTCATAGCGAAACCGATACCTGTGGACAGACCGGCAGAGATCGCCACGATCCACGAGTTGTCGATATTGAAGATCTTCATCGAGATCATCAGCCAGATACCCCAGACAAGCACCTGGATGACGTTGCGCCACATGGCCGTACGGCTCACCACAGCCTGAGGGTCCTCACGGCGGTTCTCCTCTATGGCGTGGTCGTGCTCACTCTGTGCAAAGTGGTGATGAAGCAGATTGAGCGACGTGTGGCAGAAATAGGAAAAGAGATAGAAGAGAATCACCACCTGTACAGCCTTGAAGATGGAGAAGGTGAAGTTCTTCGTGTCGATCAGACGCATGCTGAAGATTTGGAGCGTGGTGTCGCTGAGGTTGAACACGTCGGCGGCCCAGTAGATCGACAGAATGATGGACAGTGCGCCGGAAATAGGCAACAGGGCGTAGTAGAAGAAACGGAAGAGCCATGTGCGCGTGATCGACGTGTTTTTGTCGAAGAAAAGACGGCGAGGATCGTTGCCATAGCCCTTGAGCATCGATGATAAGCAGGTGATGGTCAGGATACAGGTCAGCTGCATGGTCCACCAAATCAGTGCCTCGACGGAGAGCAGCGTATAGCCGATGAGCGAAGCGATCACACTGAAGACAAATACGATGAGTGACATCGTGGTGTAGAACACGTCGCTCTTGGGCAACCGCTTCTGATAGTGCTTCACCACACGCCACTGCCAGACAGCACAGACCAGCAGCATCGGGGGGAAGATGAGGTTGACGAGTGTGTTGGGGATGAGGATGATGCGGAAGGCGATGACCAGAAAGCACACGGTCATCACGGGGGCGTAGATGCGCAGTCCGTTCTTGATCTGTACGCCATCCAGACGGATGAGCAGGGAAAGCAAGATGGCTGCCATCAGCCATGCAAACTCCATGAGCAGACCGGTGGCCATGACAAAGAAGTTCTGAGCCACGGTCTGACGCAGCAAGCCCAGCAACAGTGCAAAGGTGATCACCGTTGACGTGGCGATGATCGTGCGGCGCTTGGCAGTAAAGGAAGCCTTGCTCTGAACCATCCTCAAGTCTATTTCCTGTTCTTTGGATGGTTTCTCGTCTTTTCTCGAAGACGCTGAGGTTTGGATGCTTGCCTTGCGTTTATCGAACCATTGAAATAAAAAGTCGATCTTGCCGTGCTTGACAAGGTAGGTGAAGATGAAACCGATGATGAGATAGTTCAGACCTGTGGCAATCAGCACGCCAATGAACAGGGCAACGAAGAAACCTAAAATGATCCTTCCGTCCCATTCCGAGAGCGCATGATGCACCGGCCGGTATTTCATCAGCACGGAAGAAAGCGTGAGGTGGTATTCTTTGTTAAGGTCATGAAGGATAGCGATATAGTTCTCGCCACCATTGTTGAAGATGCTCCGTTGTATCTCGCCGTAGCGCATGTTGGCATAGTCGTTGAGGTTTTTCAGTCCCTCTTCTGTACGGTTGTACAATGTGATATATTGCTTCATCTGGTCGTTGTTGTCGGCCAGTGTGCGCCGAATGTTGATGGCCAGTGTCAGACAGACGTTGCGGTCGAGCTTTGCTTTGGGCGAGAGTGCACCGGTGTACATATTGCTCAAGTCGCTGATCAAACTGTCGTAGCGGCTGACTTCGGTGTTGGTGTTGGTGATATAGTCGCGGAAGGGTGCCGCATTGTTGCGAAACTGCCGATACTGTTCCGTAGCGGCATGGCAGGCATAGGTAAGGTCGAAAATGTTGCCCTCCTTTTGGGAATAGAGCATCAGAGCGTTTTGCTGGCTTTGGTTGTCCACGGTGAGCAGCTCTTTGACGACCATCTGCTGCTGGATTCGCAGGTCGTTTTGCTGTTTGTCGAGGTCATGGCGATAGGTGTTGAGCTCTTGACGCAAGATGGATAGCGAACTGCTGATGTCGCGCTCCTTGAGTACTGCATAACTTGGCAATGCCGTGAGCAACAGCAATGTGAGGATGAGGCAATGGATATATCTCTTCATTTTCGATCGTGTATATTGTGTGGCAAAGTTATAAAAAGTATATGTATGGGGGAAGTGCGATGTGGTTAAAGAAGGTTAACAAAGTGACAATATTGGAGATTTTTTCCTATTTTTGTAAGCGAAGAATTAAAGTTAAAATTGAGTTTACTGGATTACGTATGTTTCTTTGATATACAACCTATTAGGAATTCCTATATGCCGGCATAATTCTTCAATAGGAAACCAGATAACTCAATAGCCGGCAGGGGGTGGCTTTTGCAGTCCACCCCCCTTTTTGTTTCCCTCCATATTAAGGAAAAGAGAAGAGAGCATAAGAAAGAGTCCGCAAAGGGACGGTCTGGATGCGAGAATGCTGTGGAGCAACGGGGCTTGCTGCGACGACGTTACAGTTTACAGAATTCAACTTTCGAAAGCAGGGAACTGGAGAAGTGAACATCATTAGAAGGACGTTCGCTTCGCGCGCGCGTTATATATATAAGGTGTAGATAAAGACGAGTGTCAGATGTGGTACGATGCTGGAGCAATGAAAGGAGAAAGGTACAAGGGAGGAAAAGCCGTAGTGGGGTGACACAGAGTGATGAGACTAACGAATGATGCGGCTTTGAGGGTATCATCAAAAGAGAATAATGCTGAGGTTAACGTTTGTTTACAGTTTGTAAAATCCTGATTATCAGACTTTTTTAAAAAAGTTACACGAGAAGCATAAAAAAGTTGCTAAAAAAAGAACAACGTATTGAAAAAATGCGTACCTTTGCATCGTTGTTAATAAACAAATGATTGTTTTACAGATTTAAAAAGCAAAGAAAATGAAGAAATTAGTTTTTATGTTCGTAGCTATCGCAGCTATGTCTTTCGCATCTTGTGGTAATAAGAATCAGAGCGCTGCTCCTGCAACTGACTCTGACACAACAGCTGTTGCTGACACTGCTGACAGCGCTGCTACTGATTCTGCTGCAGCTCCTGCAGACACAACTGCTGCTCAGGCTAAGTAATCGTTAGCTCGAACTGAAAAAATGAGAGAATGCGCCCGAGGCTATTTGCCCCGGGCGTTTTTGTTTTTGTCTTTTGTCTACCTGGCTTAACGGTTGCGTGACGAGTGGGCACGTTATGTATGATCATGGTAAGATGGGTATATATAGAGGAGTGTAAAACGTGTCAGAAGGGGGGCGTTTTTGGTATATGCGTCGGTTATAGTTGTTGATCTGTGTGCAACGCCTTGACGCGTATCAACTTTTAAGGATAAAAATAGAAAACGGAGCGAAGAATGTGTATTCTTTCCTTCTTTGGCAATATCTTTGCAGCGTAAATAATAAACAAAAGATATTGGAAAGGAAAACTAAGACATGGTAACGATTATGATTGTCGTGACGGCTTCTGTCGCTATGATTGCGCAGACAGTCACCTTCATCAATGACTTGAGAAAAGACTAAGGCATTGTCTGAAGAATCATCCGTTTTTTGTTCTCCAATCCACTGAAAGGTGGAGAGAATAAAGTTCAAAGATTGTTTTGGGATGGTGTATGAAAAGAGAAAAAGAGCCTCTCACAAACCGATTCTATTAGGAACAGGTTTTGTGAGAGCTTTTTTTATATACCTAAGCGTTATCGCGATATATCCACATGTTGGCATCTCAAAGAGATGATATGCTAACGGAACTTAGTTCGTTTACAGTATCTTGTGCGTTAAATATACTAAAAAGCAGTTTGTAATTGACCCAACCTATTTGTAAATCTCTTATTTTTGTAGAAAGAACGGTGAAAACCGTCGATGAGTTATCAACATTTAATATCCTTAAAGTCTAATGTCCTATGATGAGAATTGGTATTCCAAAGGAGATTAAGCAGGGCGAGAGTCGTGTAGGCATGACTCCCGCGGGTGTCGCTGAGTTGATCAAGCACGGTCATCATGTCTTCGTACAGCATACGGCTGGAGAGGGCAGTGGCTTTTCCGATGAGGCTTACGAGCGTGTGGGTGCAGAGATACTGCCGACCATAGAGGAGGTCTATGCCCAGTCGGAGATGATCATCAAGGTCAAGGAACCCATCGAGCCGGAATATGCGCTGATCCGAAAGGATCAGTTGGTCTACACTTACTTCCATTTTGCCAGCGACCGGCCGTTGACCGAGGCGATGATCAAGAGTGGCGCGGTGTGTCTGGCCTATGAGACCGTGGAGGAAGCCGACCACAGTCTGCCGTTGCTGCGGCCGATGAGTGAGGTAGCCGGGCGCATGGCTATTCTCAACGGAGCCTATTATCTTCAGAAGACGAAAGGCGGAAAGGGCAAGCTCATCAGTGGCGTGCCCGGCGTGAAACCGACAAAGGTGCTCGTCCTCGGCGGTGGTACTGTCGGTGAGGCAGCCGCTCGCATGGCAGCAGGTATGGGTGCTGACGTGGTGATCACGGATATCTCTCTGCCCCGACTGCGTCAGCTGAGCATTGAGTTGCCGGCCAATGTGACGACGCTCTACTCCTCAGAGCACAATATCCGGCAGGAGTTGGCAGACGTGGATATCGTTGTCGGCTCGGTGCTCATCCCAGGTGATAAGACACCGCATCTGATTACGCGCGACATGCTCAGCCTGATGGAGCCCGGAACAGTGCTGGTCGATGTGGCCATCGACCAGGGCGGCTGCTTCGAGACTTCCCATCCGACGACACACGCCGAACCGGTTTATACCGTCGACGGCATCGTGCACTACTGTGTGGCAAACATTCCGGGTGCTGTGCCAAACACCTCGACAATGGCACTGACCAATGCTACATTGAAATACGCTTTGCAGCTGGCCGACAAGGGATGGCGCAAAGCATGCGAAGACAATCCGGCCCTGCGCAAAGGCCTGAACATCGTTGAAGGCAAGGTGGTGTTTAAACCTGTCGCTGATGTGTGGGGACTCAAATACGAAGAACTCGCCTAATTGGAACTAATTATAATCCTATTTTTCGAAAGGAATCTATGCTGTTGCTCCTTCGGGAGCTTCAGTAGTGCTTAGACATAAAGAGTTATGTCGGCAAGGAATTCCTAATAAGCAATTTTAAGTAAGTAATTGAGAAGGAGTGACGACGTGATGTCGTTGCTCCTTTTTTGGTGTTTCCTTTTTACGGACGCGGTTGACGCTAGTTGCTGTTATAAATAAAAAGGCAGTGACCATCGATGGATGATCACTGCTTTATAGCGAATACCTATCAAGACTCTTGGGTCTTGCTAAGGTTGTTATTGCTTAGAAGTTCTCAGCTTTGAGCTCGAAGAAGCTCTGCGGATGCTTGCAGACAGGGCATACTTCGGGAGCCTTAGGACCAACAACGACGTGTCCGCAGTTGCGGCAAACCCAGATGGCATCACCGTCGCGGCTGAAGACGAGAGCATCCTCGATGTTCTTCAACAGCTTGCGATAGCGCTCCTCGTGAGTCTTCTCGATGGCAGCGACAGCGCGGAACTTGTATGCGAGCTCTGTGAAGCCTTCCTCCTCGGCATCCTTAGCCATGCGGTCGTACATGTCAGTCCACTCGTAGTTCTCGCCGTCGGCAGCAGCCTTGAGGTTCTCGCGTGTGCTCTTGATGTCGCCGCCTTCGAGATACTTGAACCACAGCTTGGCGTGCTCCTTCTCGTTCTGAGCGGTCTCCTCGAAGATAGCAGCGATCTGCTCGTAGCCATCCTTACGTGCCTTGGAAGCGAAGTAAGTGTATTTGTTACGTGCCTGGCTCTCACCAGCGAAAGCCTCTTGGAGGTTTTTCTCTGTCTTTGTTCCTTTCAGTTCTTTCATAATGTTTTTGATGTTAATGGTTGTGTGGCATTGCCACATGTTGTGTTTATATTGTTACAATGCAAAGTTAAGCGTCTTTTTCGGAATATCCAAAAAATATGCGACTAACCTTTCATAACTATTGTTAATGACTATTATGGGTTACTGCTCACGAAACATCCGCAGTACATCGCAGTGCGAGACGTAAGGGTTTGACTGATAGGCGGGATTGAGCGTGAGGAAGTTGTCGAGTTGTGTTAAAGCCTTATACTGTCTTGTCTGCTTTTGGAAGTTGATTTTCTCGTCCGGATAGATGAAGGGATAGCCTTCTGCGGCGTTGTCACGACGGATGAAAGCCAAGGCGTAGAGGCTGTGGAACTGCAGGTCTTTGTCGCCTTTGAGTGAACTCTCACCTAAATAGTTGATGGCATCGAGGATCAGGTCACGGTCGCCGGTGCGCACAGTGTCCATGCAACTCCAGTCGTAATGAGTGAGATACCAGCAGTCGCCTTCGTAGCTGGCCTGATAGAGCAGTGTGGCGAGATCGTAAGCAAGGTGGGCGCGCAGTGTGTCGCTGCCTGCGTTTTGGTATCGGTGTTGCAGGCTGGTGATGTCCTGACAGAAGGTGAGCTTCTGGTTGCCGGTGATGGCAACGGAGCGTGGACCGGTTTGCAACTTGTCGGCGATGACCTGATGCACGAACCAGCGCGGGCGCTGATAGTTACGTCGACCGATGTATCCACAGATATTCGAGTTGTAGATGAAGTCGGTGCTCACCTTTTTCAGATAAGGTATCGCCTCTTCAAAGCGGCCAGCAGCCATGAGACGTGTACCAATGAGATCGTTGTAGTAATCGTCGTTCTGGTAACTGCTCTTGCAGGCTGCCTCTGCGAGCGGACTGTCGGTATGCGTGGTGTGGAGGTAAGCGACGTACTGTTTGAGCGAGTCGACGGAGATTTGCTGCAGGGCATCGTAGTAGTCACCCGACCAGTCCGGCAGGTCGTTGTAGCTGTTAGCCGGTTGATAGTAAGTGGGCACATGCTTTCTTATGCTCGGCAGCGTGCCGTCATTGTCGTGGTTGTCCATATTGGCGAGCATGGCGAGGGCGAGGAAACCATTGCCCTGCTTTTGCAGTTCGGGCACGAGATGGTTGTAGACCATGCGTTGCAGCATGTTGGCGAAATAGGGATCCGCCACATAGGTGATGCCCTGTTCGTCCTTTGTTTCTGCCAGTTTGGTCATACTGCGCATCCACTCGATTTCTTTGATAAGATGGTTTTGCTGCTGTTCGTCCATCTTCTCGGTGTAGACGCTGTTGATGTCCGCGATGGCGCGGGCGTTGTCGTGCATGCGTTGTGTGCCTTCGGCGGTGATGGCCTGTGCAAGCGCAGTCTTTGCGGCACTGTAGTTGCCGAGGAGCAGTTGCAGAGCACCGGTGGCCTCGTGCCAGAGAGCCGGCGTAGTGGTCTTGCCCTCTTTCAGTACTTGTGTGGCGAAGGCGATGAAGGCTTGTGCCTCATCTTGATAGATTACGCGGGCACCGACTTCTTCGATGGCCTCGGTATATTCCTTTTTTGTCCACTGCGCCTTGTCGGCATCCGGGATGAAAGCCGACGGACGGGTATATACGTCCTGTGTCTCCTGCACGTTGTTGACAAAATCCTGTACGAGATAGGGCAGAACACGGCTGTTGGCATCGCGGGCATAGATGGCCTTGATACCACTGAGATTGCGGTAGTGGCGCACGCACCAGCGCATGCTCTGCTGGTCGTTTTGACGGGCATAGATCTCCAGCGCGTCACGCTGTTTGCCGGTCTTGAGCAGTGCGCGTGCATAGATGTTCTCCATCATGTCGCGGTAGACGCTCTGCGGTGTACGGGAGGCCGTGGTCTTCCAGTAGCTGATGTTCTGGGTGTTGTGGCCCAAGAGCATGTTGGCGCGCATGGCGAGCAGGCGGTATTGAGCCAGCAGACGGCGTCCACGATAAGCCTTTGCGGCAGCGAGCATCTGCGCGAGTCCCTGCCTGCGTTGCAGCAGTTGCTTGCGGGTAGGATAGTCCCAAGTGTCGCCGAGATCACGGCTGATCTTGAGATATTTATTGAGCCAGCCGAGATAGCGCACCATCTCGTAGTCCTTCTTCTGTCGTGCCAGCTTCATGATGAAGGTGGGCGCGTCGGTCTCAGAGACACGGTCCCAACCGTTGATGTAGCTGTCTACACGGCCGTTGGTGTACTGTTTCCAAAAGTCGTTGATGGCTTTGAGCTGTTTGCTGTCAGTCTGTTGCTGTGTCGGCTCCACGCACATGAGGTAATAGTTGTAGGTAGGTTTCTCCGGCACGCAAGCCATCGATCTGCCGACAGTCATCAGCAGGAGGCTAACGATGATAAATCTTTTCATAATCAGAAGCTTGGAATCTTTTTATGTTGTTGGTTTGTAAATCATAGAGTATGATCTCGTCGTGGGCATCAGGACGCAGTTCGCTGATGGTCTGATGGGCTTCGAGGATGTGTCTGGCATCGGCTGCGCGGCGGACGATCTTGTCGCCCGGCAATATCGGATAGTCGTCGTCGCTGTGGAGGATGCCGACAAAGTGTCCGCCACGGAAGAGCACACGCCAGGAGAAGATGGGGTAGGCGGTGGATAAGGGCAACTGATAAGTGGATAGATAACGCAGATAGGGCTTTACGTCGGCAATGTCGAGGATGGGGTAGCGGTTGTTGATGTCACGCACATTGCCGGTGTTGTAAGCCATCAGTACGCCGCGGTCGGCAGGCGGCACGGGCTGGGTGAGCTGATGAAAGCGGATGGTGGTCGACAGCTGCAAGTGTTGCTCGTGTGCCAAGTCACGCAGGATAGAGAGAAAATCGAAGTAGGTGCGTCGTGTGCTGATGGTCCAGTCGCAGTCGATCTGCAGTTCGCTGACCGGTCCGAGTTGCAGAGTGCTTGTCATCTGTCCGACGCGCCTGAGGATCTTGTTGGCCAAGTCCGTAGCCTCAGTATGGTTTTGTCCGATTGCCTTCATGCAGTCGTTGGTGATGTAGACCACCGGTGTCACCGTCACTCCTTTGGGCACGCGCCCCACCACATTGACACTGGCGTTGGGCATTGGCGTGCCGTTGGTCATTACCACGTCGAAATATCGCAGATAGATATGTGTGATGCGTTGGTGACGGATGAAGGCCGCCACGGCCGAGTCGTTGGGAGCGAATGTCGTCTGCCAGCAATAGACGGAGCGCTGGGGCTGAGCCGTGCGCTCCTCTCGTCGGCATCCAGCCAGCATCACGATCAAAAGCGACGCAAGCAGAAGCGTACAGAGACCGGACTGTCTTTTCTCATTCATATATCATTACTTTACTGGCGCAAAGATATAACAAAGAGATGAGTTAGCAAAGAATGGCGAAGATTATTTTGCCGTATTGCTAACGTTGCGGTAGATCTTAAAGCCGAGGGCAGCGACCGTCATGCTCATCAGTGGACAGAGATAGCAGAAGACGGTGTAAGGCAAATAGGTCAGCGTCGGCACATTGAGCACCGATGACTGTGTCATGCCGCACGTACTCCACGGTACGAGCACTGAGGTCACCGTACTGGAGTCCTCGATACTACGGCTGAGCAGCCGCGGCTCGAAGCCTTCTCTGTCATAGATGCTTTTGTACATACTGGCGCTGAGCATGATAGAGAGATACTGGTCGGCGACGGTGGTGTTGAAGAAGATACCCGAGACGACAGTGGAGGCGACCAGCCCGAAGCGTGTACGCGTCAGGGGCAGGAGCAAGTGCATGATGTTGGCAAGCATGCCGCTGGCCTTCAAGACGCCGCCAAAGCAGATGGCACAGAGGATCAGCCATACTGTGCCCATCATGCCCTGCATGCCACGGGTGGCAAGCAGAGCGTCGCAAGCTGAGTTGCCGGTGTGTACGGCAGTAGCACCGAAACCACTGAGCATAACGCCTTTGAAGAGTGTCAGCGCGGTGGTGTCGTGGGCACCGATGACCTCAGCGAGAATATGAGGTTGGAAGAAGATGGCAAAGAGTCCGGCCAGAACAGAGGAGGCAAAGAGTACGATGATCGCGGGAAGCTTGCGGGCGATCATCAGTGCGGTGGCTACGGGTACGATGAGCAGCCATGGCGAGAGATTGTATTTGCCTTGTAGGGCCAGGGTGAAAGCAGAGGTGTCGATGGCAGAATGACCGGCTACGAAGAGTCCGGCGACGGCATATACGATCAGCGCGATGACGACGGCAGGCACAGTGGTAATGGTCATGTAGCGTATATGTGTGAACAGTGGTGTGCCCACCACACTGGATGCCAGCACAGTAGTGTCGGAGAGTGGCGACATCTTATCACCGAAATAGGCGCCGGAGAGTATGGCTCCGGCAGTCCAGCCATCGCTGAATCCAAGTGCCTTGCCAATGCCCATGAGAGCAATGCCAATGGTTGCCACGGTGGTCCAGGAGCTGCCCGTCATCACAGAGACAAAGCCGCTGATGACACAACAGCACAGCAGGAAGACATAGGGATTGATGATCTTCATGCCCCAGTAGATCAGCGTGGGGACCACACCGCTGACGGTCCATGTGCCGGAGAGCAGGCCGATGAGCAGCAGGATGACGATAGCTGTTCCCACGCTGCCGATGGACTTGTTGATCTCTGTCTCCAATGTCTTCCATGGAATATGGAAGCCTAATACTGCGATCAGGCCGCAGACTCCCGTAGAGAGTATCAGTGCCAGCTGGCTGCCGCCGGAGAGCGCGTCTGTTCCGTAGACGTGAATGACAATGCCAAGAAACGCCATCAGGAAGACGACGGGGGCAAGAGAGAGTACATACCTCATAAGGTGTAGCGTGTTTTGTAGTGAACGATGAATAGCATCAGTGCTGTGTGCAGGATCAAGAGTAGGCTTGCCATCAACATTTCTCCATGTGGTAGCCCAAAGACTTCAGTTCCATGGCTGCCCCCATCAAGTACATCTCATGGAGTGCGGCGATGAAGACACGGAAAGCGTCCGGCGTACCCGGTTCCACATGCAGGTGGCTGATCGTGTTGTAAGTCCGTGCGGCACACTCGCCGACGGTTTGCTGTAGCTTCTCGCCTTGTTCGGGCGTGAGATGAAGAACCTGCTGGCGGATGTAGTCGTCGAGATGATCAAAGTCAGTGTTGAGGATCATCATCTTGTAGAGGTCGGGAACATGGCTGTAGCGTTCCCAATCCTCGTCCCAATAGTAGGCGATCGCCATGCCGATATACATCATCCATCCGAGTGCCACGGTGGGGTAGTGGTTCCATTCGCGCAGTGCGTCGGGCAGATAACTCTCGCCGATGGTAGCCCACAGTGCCTCGATGTCCGGAGCTTCGGGAAAGTGCTTGTCGATGAGATCGTGGGCCTCCAGATACGAGGCGAGGTCTTTATGAAAGGTCTCCTCAAATTCTTTTGTTCTGTTCTCTTCCATTGTCTTGCAACCTTTCTTTGTTGTATAGAAACAAATATCGGGAGGGTAAGTTCCCTCCCGTTGCTTTGTTTAGGCTTCAGAGCCTAAGATCTGTTGTGCATGTTCCTTCACCTTGATTTGCTTCGGTCGGAAAATCTCGGTGATCACACCGTTCTCGTCGGTCACGAAAGTTGTGCGGAACGTACCCATGGTGGTTTTTCCGTACATCTTCTTCTCACCGTAGGCACCGAGCGTCTCCACGAGTTTCTTGTCCGTGTCAGCGATGAGGGGGAAGGGCAGGCTATATTTAGCGATGAACTTCTTGTGGCTCTCCGCACTCTGAATGCTCACGCCGACGACGGCATAGCCTTTTGCGAGCATCGACTGATAGTTGTCCCGCAGGTTGCAGGCCTCGTTGGTGCATCCCGGCGTGGAGTCGCGCGGATAGATATAGAGTACGAGCTTTTTGCCTTGGAAGTCGCTCAGCTTCACTTCGTTGCCGTCCTGGTCAAGTCCCAGGAACTCCGGCAGTTTGTCTCCTATTTCCATAATAATAATGTGTTATTGTGTTATTGTCTATCTTCAAACAGAAGTCCGTTATTTCATAAACACGAAGTACACCGCCGCTATCAGGCAGGCGAAGGCCGCAAGATGGTTCCAGTGAAGGCCCTGTCCCTGAAAGAGCATGTTTGCAATGACGGCAAAGACGATCAGCGAGACACACTCCTGGATCACTTTCAACTGTATGAGCGAGAAGGGGCCGCCGTCGCCTTGGAAGCCGATACGGTTGGCGGGTACCTGACAACAATACTCGAAGAAGGCGATGCACCAAGAAAAGACGATGACGCCGATCAGCGGCCAGTGGTTACTGATGTGTGCCTGTTGCAGTTTCAGATGTCCATACCACGCTAAGGTCATAAAGACATTGCTGCACAAAAGCAATGCGATAGTAGATAATCCCCGATACACTTTCTTTGTCGTTTACTTGTTGCTTGTGGCACTCTTGGCATCGCTGATGACAGAGAGTACCACGTACCATGCGATGATAATGGCGAAAGCGTATTCCTGGAAGATGATCAGCAGCGGCACACAAGTGATGAGAAAAGAGTAGCGAAGCTCGTTGCCCTTCCATCCCCAGTGCTTAAATTTCAGTGCGAACATCGGTATCTCGGCGATGAGCAGCCATGAGCTGACGAGCATGAGGGCGATGAGAGCCACGGACATATAAGGTGACAGCGTCTCCCAATACTTGGCACTGAGGATCAGCGAACCCCAAAAGAGAGCGTTGGCAGGCGTCGGCAGTCCGATGAAGCCCATGGTCTGACGCTCGTCAAGATTGAACTTGGCGAGACGAAGTGCCGAAAAGGCTGCCATGACATAAGCCACGAAAGCCACATAGTCGCTAACTGGCTGAAGCCAAGAGGGATAGTCCATCACGAGCAACTGGGAGAACAGCATCGTAGAGGGAGCCACGCCGAAGGTGACATCGTCGGCCAATGAGTCCAACTCCTTACCGATTGGTGAGGGCACATGCAGCAGACGCGCGCTCATACCATCGAAGAAATCAAAAACGGCCCCGATGATAATCCACAGCAATGCCAGTTCCGGGTCGTGGAAAAAAGCAAAGCACGTAGCGATGCAACCCGAGATGAGGTTGCAACAAGTCAGCGTGTTGGGGATATGTTTCTTGATATTCATAGTGAATACAAAATCTGTTTGTCAGTGTGATATACTCCTTATTATATATACTGTACATTCAGTGCACAATATAATTATTATTTATGCACTGTACATTATACATTATAATTTATACACTATACATTATACATTATTTAGGGCAGCTTTGCGAGGATCGTCTGGTCGCCCGTTGTCTTCTGTCCCATCTTCACCATCACTTTGCTGTCCAATGGCAGGAAGACATCCACACGTGAGCCGAGCTTGATGAATCCCAAGTGCTCGTCGATATAGCAGTCTTCCCCCTCCTTGGCGTAGGTGACGATGCGGCGGGCCACAGCACCGGCAATCTGGCGGCACAGCACGTCGACACCGTGCTCTGTCGTGATCATTGTGTCAGCGCGCTCGTTCTCTTCGCTGGCCTTTGGCAGCCAAGCCTTGTGGTAGTTGCCGTTCTGATGCTTGACAAACTTCACCTTCCCGTCGACTGGGAACCAGTTGGCGTGTACGTTGAAGAGACTCATGAAGATACTGATCATCAACCGCTTGTCATGGAAATACTCATTCTCCTCTACCTCTTCGATCACCACGATCTTACCGTCAGCAGGCGCCACGACGATCTTGTCGGTGTCTTCCACGTTGAGGTATCTCACCGGACACTGGTAGAAATTAAAGACGATGCCATAGACAACACCAAAGACGAGGATGAACAGCCAAAACGGCCATTTCGTGTCGAAGCCGTACCACAGGGCGGCACCGGCGGCAATGATGAAGATGAGTCCGTAGAGCAATGTGTCATTGCCCTCACGGTGTATGCGTATTTTCTTTAGTTTCTGTATCTTTTTTCCCATGGTTGCTCTAAGAGAGTTTCGGTTTTATCTTGTCAGTTGCTTGCAAAGTTAATTCTTTTTTATCACTCCTACAAATTTTTTATACGCTACTTTTGGCTGTCTCGCTTTTTAGGCGTAACTTTACACTCGGATTAAGCACATGATAAGCTTTTTTACTTTCAAAGAGAAGAATTGATGGAAGATTTCGTTCATTTGCACGTACATACTCATTATTCTATACTTGACGGTCAGTCCAAGGTGCCTCACCTGGTCGATAAAGCCATCAAGGATGGCATGAAGGGTATGGCTATTACCGACCACGGCGTGATGTATGGCATCAAGGAGTTCTCGGACTATTGTGCCGGTGTCAACAAGCAGCGCAAGGCCGACGGACTGGAGCCGTTCAAGCCTATCTTTGGCTGTGAGATGTATGTGGCGCACCATCACAAGGAGGACAAAAACAAGGATGCCGGTGACAAGTCGGGCTATCACCTCATCGTCTTGGCAAAGAACTACCACGGATATAAGAATCTCATCAAGCTCGTCAGCCGTGCTTGGACCGACGGATACTATTACCGGCCGCGTACCGACCGCTACGACTTGGAGAAATACCACGAGGATCTGATCGTCTGCTCGGCGTGTATTGCCGGCGAGGTGCCTGCCAAGATACTCAAAGGCGACATCGAGGGCGCCAAGGAAGCTGCCCGCTGGTACCACCGTGTCTTTGGTGATGACTACTATCTCGAGTTGCAGCGCCATGAGGTCAAAGACCCTAACATCCGTGCCAACCGCGATACCTTCCCCTTGCAGCAGCGTGCCAATGCCGTGCTGATGAAGATCGCAAAGGAAGAAGGCATCAAGCTCGTATGCACCAACGACTGTCACTTCGAGGACAAAGACACCGCCGAGGCGCACGACCACCTGCTCTGTCTGGCCACTGGAAAGGATCTTGATGATCCCACCCGTATGCTCTATACCAAGCAGGAGTGGTTCAAGACACAGCAGGAGATGAACGACATCTTCAGCGATGTGCCCGAGGCGTTGCGCAACACGCAGGAGATTCTCAATAAGGTAGAGATCTACAGTATCGACCACGGACCCATCATGCCGTTCTTCCCCATCCCTGAGAGCTTCGGTACGGAAGAGGAATGGCACAAGAAATTCACCGAGGAGCAACTCTTCAAAGAGTTCACTACCGATGAGCACGGCGAGAATCCGTTGCCTCCCGACAAGGCGCAGGCCGTCATCGACCGACTCGGCGGCTACGACAAGATCTACCGCATCAAGTTCGAGGCCGACTATCTGGCCAAGCTCGCCTATGACGGTGCGAAGAAACGCTACGGCGATCCGCTGCCCGACAACGTCAAGGAGCATATCAACTTCGAGTTGCATGTGATGAAGACGATGGGTTTCCCGGGCTACTTCCTCATCGTGCAGGACTTCATCAATGCCGCCCGCAACGACCTCGGCGTGTGGGTGGGACCGGGACGTGGCTCTGCCGCCGGTTCTGTTGTCGCCTATTGTCTGGGTATCACCAAGATAGACCCGCTGAAATACGACTTGCTGTTTGAGCGTTTCCTCAACCCCGATCGTGTCAACCTACCGGATATTGATACCGACTTCGACGACGACGGGCGTGGCAAGGTGCTCCGTTGGGTCATGGACAAATACGGGCACGAGAACTGTGCCCACATCATCACCTATGGCAGTATGGCCACGAAGAACTCCCTCGCCGACGTGGCGCGCGTGGAGAAACTCCCTTTGGAGAAGGCCAACGCATTGAAGAAAGCTATCCCCGACCGACTGCCCGACGGCATGAAGATGAACCTCGAGAATGCCATCAAGTGCACGCCGGAGCTGCGCGAGGCAATGGCTTCGCCCGATCCCCGTGAGCGCAACACCATCAAATATGCCCGTCAGCTCGAGGGTACCATCCGTGGCACCGGTCTTCACGCCTGTGGTTTCATCATCTGCCGGGACCCGATCAGCGACTGGGTCCCCGTGTCCACGGCCGACGACCCTGACTTCCCGGGACTGAAATGTGCCGTCACGCAATACGACGGACACGTCATCGAGTCCACGGGACTCATCAAGATGGACTTCCTCGGACTCAAGACGCTCTCTGAGCTGAAGGAGGCTTGTAAGGTCATCAAGCAGACGACGGGCGACATCATCGACCTCGACAACATCCCGATCGACGATGATCTCACCTATAAACTCTATCAGCAGGGACGCACTATCGGTACTTTCCAGTTTGAGTCGCCAGGTATGCAGAAATACCTGCGTGAGCTTAAGCCGACGGTCTTTGAGGACTTGATCGCTATGAACGCCCTTTACCGTCCCGGACCAATGGACTATATCCCCTCGTTCATTGCCCGCAAGAACGGTCAGGAACCGATCACCTACGACATTCCGTGCATGGAGAAATACCTCAAGGACACCTATGGTATCACCGTCTATCAGGAGCAGGTGATGCTTCTCTCGCGTCAGCTGGCCAACTTCACGCGTGGACAGAGCGATGCCCTGCGTAAGGCCATGGGTAAGAAAAAGAAAAAGATCGTCGACCAGATGAAGCCGCTCTTTCTCGAAGGCGGTCAGAAGAATGGTCACGACCCGAAGGTGCTGGAGAAGATCTGGTCAGACTGGGAGAAGTTCGCTTCCTATGCTTTCAACAAGTCTCACGCTACCTGCTACTCCTGGGTGGCCTACCAGACCGCCTATCTCAAGGCTCACTACCCGGCAGAGTACATGGCTGCCCTGATGACACGCCGCCACAGCGACATCGGCGAGATCACCAAGCTCATGGAGGAATGCAAGTCGATGAACATCCCGACACTGGGGCCTGATGTCAACGAGAGCTATGTGCAGTTTGGTGTGAACAAAAATGGTGAGATCCGTTTTGGCCTCTCTGCCATCAAGGGCATGGGTGCCGGCGCTGCCGCCGCCATCGTCAAGGAGCGGGAAGCCAACGGACCTTATAAGGATATCTACGACTTTGCCGAGCGTGTCAGCCTGAAGGATGTCAACCGCAAGGCTTTTGAGAGTCTGGCACTCAGCGGTGGCTTCGACTGTTTCGGCAATCAGCGCGAGCAGTATCTGGCACCCAACGCCAAAGGAGAGATTTTCCTCGACCTCATCGTGCGCTTCGGCCAGCAATACCAGGAGGATAAGAGCCAGGCTGCCAACTCGCTCTTCGGGGCCATGGCCGGCGATATTGCCGTGGCCACGCCGCCGTTGCCCAAGGCAGAGCCGTGGAGCTCTATCGAGCGCTTGGGCAAGGAGAAGGAGCTCGTCGGCATCTATCTCAGTGCACATCCGCTGGATGAGTACGCCATCGTACTGCGCCATCTGTGCAATACCAGTTGCGCGGAAGTCGGCAACCGCGACAACCGTGAGGAACTCTCACAGCGAGGTGAACTGACTTTCGGTGGAATGGTCACTAAAGTCAACACGCGCTACAACAAGCGGGGCGAGCCTTTCGGCATAGTAACTATAGAGGATTTCGAGGGGCCGGGCGAGCTTGCTCTCTTTGGCGACGATTGGGCGCGTTGGCAAGGATGGTTCAAGGAGGGCTCGCCGGTGTATGTCATTGCCAAGTGCTTCAAGCGTTTCCCGACAAGTCAATACTACAGTTTCAACGTGGTGAGCGTGGAGTTCCTCGCCAAAGTCAAGGACACACGCATCAACCGGCTGACGATTTCTGTCAAGAGCAAAGCTCTCGACGAGGCAACGGTCAGCGACCTGCTTTCGCTCGTCGAGGAGAAACCGGGCAGGACAGAGCTTTACTTCAATGTCGACGACGAGGAGACGGGCACCAAGTTGCTCCTTCGCGCTACCACCAAGCGTGTGGAAGTGGGCAAGCAACTTGTCGAGTATGTCGACGGGCGGCAGGACATGACGCTGGTGCTCAACTAAATAATGTATAATGTATAGTGTATAAATAATAATGTATAAATGTTACCGCATACCTTTATATATACATACCGTGTAACTTATCAATACATGCCGCATACCTTATATATATGATATAACAAAGAAAAGAACATAGATTTATCATTATGGAGATAAAGATTCAATCACTGGACACGATCCGCGAGGCGGCTCGTGAGTTTATCAAAGCCATGGGCGAGCACACCGTGTTTGCCTTCTACGGCAAGATGGGAGCGGGAAAGACCACTTTCATCAAAGCCATCTGTGAAGAGTTGGGTGTAGAGGACGTCATCACTTCCCCGACATTCGCTATTGTCAACGAGTATCGTTCTTCCACGACCGACGAGCTCATCTACCATTTCGACTTCTACCGCATCAAGAAGTTGGAGGAGGTCTACGACATGGGCTACGAAGATTACTTCTATAGTGGTGCGCTCTGCTTCCTGGAGTGGCCGGAGCTCATCGAGGACATCCTGCCCGGCGATGCCGTGAAGGTCACGATCGCTGAGCAACCCGACGGCTCACGTCTCGTCACCTTCTAAGTGTGCGCTTGCGCGGCCATTGCTGTCATCTCTGTGTGGGACTCAGACTTAGAGATGGCAGATGCCAGTGCCGCGGTGCTCTTCTTCAGTGCCTCGGCACTCTCCTTCCGTGCAGTGTCTGTCGGATTCTTTGCCCGCATGTGCCTTTTAAGGTTTTTAGAGCCGTTTTATCTTTTGTTTGAAAAGTTTGGGATTCTCAACTTTATTGTTTAATTTTGCAAACAGAATTAATCACGTTACAAAATAGAAAGGTAAAGCAATGGAAGTAGAAATTACAACCAAGAATTTCGAGACTTATAAAAATGGCGAGCTGCCATTGGTAGTAGATCTCTGGGCAACATGGTGCGGTCCCTGCCGCATGGTGGCTCCGATCATCTCAGAGTTGGCACAGGAGTACGATGGTAAGCTTGTTGTCGGCAAGTGCGACGTAGAGGAGAACGACGACATCGCCATGGAGTTTGGCGTGCGCAACATTCCTACCGTGCTGTTCTTCAAGGGCGGTCAGCTCGTCGACAAGTTTGTCGGTGCAGCCTCCAAGGACAAGTTCGAGGAGAAGTTCAAGGCACTGTTGGAGAAGTAAACGATTGGCGGTAAGCCAAAGAAAAGAGATAGAGGAGAGCAGCCCACGGGTTACTCTCCTTTTTTATTCATCCCCTGTATATAGTCCACGAACATCACTTGGGCTTATAACGCTCTTTCTTCGATGGACTAAAGAATATAATCGAATATAAAGAATAGTGTTGATATATTTAGAATCGCACAGAGAGTTACCTATAATATATTCTTTATACCTCAAATCCGCAACCGCCCTCATAAGATGACACAGAGGTCAAAAAGGTAGCGACACTGTGGCAAAAGAGGGTGCAACGCAGCAAAAATCGCCACAAAGACGCATAAAATCCCCTTACCCCACCATGCGACTTGAGGCAATACGCAAAATC
>ULVN01053695.1_pt1 | contig 40492 bp, 29 predicted proteins | sample 1959491 | NCBI WGS metagenome assembly ULVN01 (sample SAMEA4835787, study PRJEB28245) | human gut metagenome | biome: gut microbiome; material: fecal sample | place: Denmark | collected 2008 | reverse complement strand
CGTAGTAGGTTATCGCTACAAACTAATTGAAAATTCAGAATTTAAAAATAGCCCAAATATTTTCGAAGAAAAAATAGGGAATATGCAATAAATTGTTTAACTTTGTATGGTATCATACAGAGGACTAGTAACATGAACACAATAGGTATTAATAAATGGCAAGGGGATAAGCATATAGTTTACTTTCTTCTCTGCCTGCTGACATTTTTCGGGCTACCCTATTTTGCTTATGGTCAAGCCGAGACGAAGACGATAGATCTTTCCAAGCTGTTCTCTCCTTCCGACTTCAAAGGTGCACCAACGGTAAGCAAGACCACGGACGGTTTTACCATCATCCTTGAGAAGGCTACGTGGGACGTTACACGCAACGCCGTGAAGATCTCCTCCGGCGGCGCCATCACCATCAACAGTCAGCAGAAGACGCGCACACAGAAAGGGTATCTCTTCAACAAGATCGTCTTTGACAAGCTCGGCACTTTCAACCAGACGCTCCTCGACTCCATCATCCCTAACCGCGGCACACTCACCGCCAATGCCGACAATCCCAAAGAGGTGACCTGGACGATGGATGATGACGATATCGCTGTGCACGGCTACAACCACACCCTGCGTTTCACGACGAAGGGTGAGCCGTTGTATCTCGATGCCAACGCGGGAAGTATGACGGTGTCGTATATAGAAACCGAGCAGGTCATCCCTTACATCCGACTGTCGGGCAGCTACTTCGAGCAGTCGATCCTCCAGAAAACCTTCAAGCAGAATCCTACCTATGCCATCTTCGCCGACCCGGAGATGAAGACAAATATCACCTCACAGTTCTCGGTGAACTTCTATTTCGGCAAAGCCGAGGACCTTACAGACAATACCGTAACGACCACCGATGCCGGCACCGGCAGCACGGTGTCGAAGCTCTATGGTCGTGTGACCATCGGCGACAAGCCCGGCGACGCCTATGTGATGATACGTGCCACGCCCTACGATGCTGGCACCTACGCCACCGTCTACGGTGCCTATCTCATCCACATTCCACTGATAAAACCCCAGGTGGCCCTTAGTCAGGACACCATTAAGGCGTATCTCGGAACAGAGATCGCCGTCCCAACGGCGACCATTACCGATGTACGGGGCAGCGATATCACCGACAAGTATGACATAGACATCACAGCGAAGGCCACCGCGGGCAGCGACGAACCCGAAGGCACATTTTTCAGTTATACAAACGACAAGCACAAGGTTATCTCGCTGAAAAAGGAGGGCTCGTTTGCCTTCCACTATACCTTCACGCCTAAGAATGCCACGCAGTATGCCGGCTATGAGCGGGATGTGCCCGTGACCATCATCAAAGCCACCGGCATCATACCCACTACCGTGAGCTTCCCGCATGAGACGCACTCCATCAAACTCACCGACACGCAGGTGAACCTCGACACGGCGATCGTGCGCGACGACCGCGGCAATGACGTAACAAGCTGTTTTAAGATAGACATGTCCATCAACAGCGATCCGCAAGGTGTCTGCCAGAACATCTGGACAAGCAACCATAACGCCGACAACTGGTATATGCAGACCAACGGCTCCGTACAGGGTACCGTCGTCTTCAATGTAGATGCCAAGCCGGATTGGTCCTATGCATCCGTTTTTGACCCTAGCCAGACGACCCTCAGCTACTCCACTGCGCAACGTTATGCACGTCTCATCGTCTCGCCAACCTATTTCACCACTTATGTCAACGGATATATCGATGAGGACAACCAGCCGACACTCCACAACGACTACAACGGTCAGGAAGTGGATGGACACTATCTGGTGAAGGTGGCGGCGGCCGTTGAGCCCAGCGCGCAGGAATATGGCAAAACCTTCGACCCGGACTCCACCGTCACCGACGCTGACGGTGTCCAATGGAAATACTACGACTATGACAAGCTGAAATACAACAAATCGGCGAGCAACTGGCGGCTGTCTTTTGGCAAGGCGGTCACCAATACCGATATTGTCTTCATCTTCCGTCCTTGGGACACCACGCACTATGGCGAGGTGAGCGCGCCGATGCACCTCACCGTCCTCGACAAGATCACCCCGACGCTGACCTTCTCGCAGGACAGTTGCGTCGCCAACGTCGGCAAGCGTTTCGAAGAGCCTACGCTGACGATCACAGATCCTAACGGCACGGATATCTCTTCGCACTTCACGCTCTCCTATTCTATAGAGCATCATGACGGCAGCAATGCCACCATCGACGCCAACACGGGAAAGGTCAACATCGGCAACGATCAGAGCTATGCCTTCATCACCGTCGAGGCTACACCGGCCACCGAGGACGACAAGAAAAAGTACAATAGTGGTACGGCCAGATACCGCCTCAGGATATGGAAACAAGACGATGCTACCTGGGCGTACTCCATTAAGGAAGGTGAGGACGATTATGCCTACAACTACGACAATAGGACGGGCAGCGTCAGCGTGAAGGCCACGGATGCCGGGCTGCTCACCTTCACCAAAGCCGGAACGATGCAGGCTGGAACGAGCATCGCCGGTGTGCCGGGACTGACCATTACCTTCGGAAAGGAGGACAGCAAAAAGTTCACGGTCAGCGCGGACGACAAGGGCAAGTTCTATTGCGTCTCCAAGGAGGTGAATTTCTCCGGAAATAGCAATATTCCCAGCGATGGCACCTTCTATATGCTCCAGCCCAAGGTCAACGGCTTCGTCACGGTGAAAGCCCGCTACCTCAGTGGCAACAAGGTGGTCGTGCGGTGGGACAAAGGCAACGGCAGCTACGAGGACGACAGCTACACCGCCACCAGTGACGGTATCGCCAGCCACACCTTCAGTTTCCCGCTCTTCGCTGGCTACACCTATTACCTGTTTAACATTGGTAACGGAGCCTCCAACGACGGTCTTCAGCTCTATGGCATCAACTACAAGCCGGCATGGCTCATGACACGGTATGACACCGAAGGATATAAACGTACGAAGATATACATCGGTGCCTACACGGGACATCTGCCCAAAGTGGTATCGAGAAAGACGAAAGGGGTAACGTTTACTACAGAATCTGCGTCGGAAGATAAACCAAATTATGTCGTGGTGGACGAGGCCGGCAAGATCGGTGTCAGTAGCAAAGTCGACAAAGACGCGATCAACAAACACCCGCTGGTCAACAAGCCGGGTATTGGCGTGCTGGCAAGCGTGACATCGTCGGAAGCCAATGCCGTCAAGCATGCCCTCATGGCGGTGGAGCTCTCCGGACTGCCCGTTTACATTGTCAGAAACGGAGAGACACCTATCGTCGGGGAGAAGGTCACCACCACACCCGTCACCGATATCACCATGACCTACGGTGGCTGGAGCAACTATTATCTCGCCAACCCCACGAAAGGCACCTACGCCCTCGACTCGTGGAAAGTGGCGAAGATGGATTCCACCGGTACGAACAACCGTATCTATGCCGGCTTCCCCGACTATACAGGTGGCGGACAGAACGCCAAGCACGAGAACGTGTACTGCAACACGGGCAACTACCTGCCGTCGGCGCCAAGCACCTGGGACGTGCCCTGCCGTGGAGCATACCTGAAGTTCGAACCGATGTCCAACGGACGCCTCAATGTCTACGTCCTGCAGAACGGATGCTGCCAGTATTCCGGAAACCCCGACGACATAGAGCCCAACACCGACGGGACCTACACGGCGAAGGTGAAGTGGACACCCTATTATCTGATTGACGAGACGGGGAAGCCCGTAGCCTTTACGGCTGAGAATGACGTGGCATCGAATGCCATCGCCATGGAGGAAGAGGAGAATCATGCGCCCGGAGCCAACACCAAAGGCATCTACCGCGTGGACTACGAGGAGAAGATCGGTTCGCAGACCGTACAGTGGGATTTCAGCGACATGGGATCAGACGCCAAGGGCAACGAAACCCTGACCAACCAGCGCAAGCAATATATCATCGACCACTGGAAAGGTCATCAGAAAGGTGACGCCGAGGAGGTGTTCTCCACCGACGGAGCCCATCAGATCATCTCCAAGGCTTATGTCAGATATACCTTCGACGTGCAGGCTGGAAAGACCTACTTCCTCTTCTCCAACGTGTCGAAGATCGGGCTCTGTGGCTTCTCTTATGTGCAGGATGAGCATCAGAGCACACAGATGGTAAATCTGCCGGAGGCTGGAGAGGCCACACCGACAGCTTACAAGGGAACCTTCGTGAATGTCCAAGTCCCTAACAACTACACCAAGGGCAAATGGTCGAGTATTTGTCTGCCGTTCAGCATGAACGAGGGCCAGTTCAAACGCACCTTCGGAAGTCGTGCCCATGTCATCGCCTTCGACGACCTGCGCAACGACAGCGTGCTCTTCACCCGCCATTACTACCAGTTCCTTGTTGCCGGCAGGCCTTACTTCATCTATCCCGATACGACCCTCTCCAATGGCTTCACCGTCGACACGGTGTATATGGGCAGGCAAGCGAAACCCTCCGACTACTATCTCACGGCGCCGAGCGACAGCGACTACATGGCGAAAGGCCTCTTTGCCACGACCTCTCTTAACCAGGGTTCTCTCGTCGTGGTGGGCAGCAATGGCACACAGGACGGGGGCGGCAAGCTCTACACCATAGGCAGCGTGGCAGCAAGTCTGTCGGCGTATCATGCCTATATCGACTTCTCCGGCAAGCAGTCAGACTCACCCGCCAAGGCGTTCTACACGTCGTTCGACGGCAAGGAGCATGGCAACATTGGGCAAGCGGGGGCAACGATGACCTCCATAGAAGGTATCATGGAATTGGACCGCAATAAAAAAGCGGCTGCCTCATGGCGAGACAACCGCGTATATAATCTCAGTGGACAGTGTGTCGGCGCGGATCTCGGAGCACTCTCCCGCCTGCCACAGGGCGTCTATATCGTCAACGGCATGAAAGTGGTAAAGAGGTAGCCTTCACACGGAACGGAAGTAGGGGCGGGGGTTATCCCCGCCCTCACCCCGCATGGTGATGATGATATATCATTACTGGCAAGGGGGGATGGCCGGGATATTTAATTACCGGCAAGAATGTGAGGGCGGGGATAAACCCCGCCCCTACGGTGTCACCGTGCGTCCGGGGTGGTGGTGGTATGTTCGTAGGGGCGGGGGTTATCCCCGCCCTCACCCCCGCATGGTGATGATGACATATCATTACTGGCAAGGAGGGATGGCCAGGATATTTAATTACCGGCAAGAGTGTGAGGGCGGGGATAAACCCCGCCCCTACGGCAATCCGTGTGAAAAACCAGTGCAGGAAAAGTCTGCCTTCTTCGCCGCGTCGATGGGGCCGACATTCCAAGTGCCACCCCATTGGATGGCCGTACCACCGGTGTAGTCGTCGTCCTGGTCAGGATCATCAGGCGCGCCGGAGGTGATATAGATATACAGCTTATTTTCTTTTGTCAGCTCCTTCAGCCTTAGCGTATAATAATAGGTAAGGCCCTGTTTCCAAATGCCAGCCGCCGTAGTGCCGCTCATCAGTATCGTGGCATAGCCGACGATGGGGCGCTGACTCCCCACCGGTATGGCCTCAACCTCCACACGCAGACTGATGTCATGGTTCTTTTGTGGCAACAGCAGCAGGCGACAAGGTATCTCTTCTGTAGCCTGATCCTGTATGCCGTCGACCGTCAGCGAGTCGTCGTCGGTGGCGGCATCCACGTTCCACTCAAAGGTAGTAACCTTGTCGGCAGTATACGTCGGTTTCAGCGTGCCTCTCTTGGCGACATTGTGCATGACGATGGATTTCACTTGGAATGATGTATAGCCCGAGGGCACCGATGCCGTATCGACATGAAAGACGACCTGCGAGAGCATGTGATGCATGCGGAACGAGACCGTATCACCCGATGCTGTCGTCGTCGACGACACATAGGTGAGATTGGGTTTGAGGTCCGACATCATGAAGTCGACCTGCTCACTGCTCTTGTCCTTCGTGGTGAAGGCAAAGGTTCCCATGCCTGTCCCGGGTGCCACGGTGGGCACGATGCCCGTGTCGGACGATGCCGAAGCGAAAGGATAATAGGCGAAGAAAGCCAGCCGGTAGGTGTCAGCCTGAGGCCAGAAGGACAATGGGGAGTAATAGAACTCGGTATGGCCGTAGTCGTTCTTGCCCTTGCTCTCCATCCGGCGGTTGTACATGAAGTTGGCCGTATCACTCACAGCCCAGTCCTCCTTGGCAGGATACTGATAGCCAAAGACACCCATCGACTGTGCCAATGGCATGCCTGTTTCCGCCGTGGAGTAGTAAGCCGACGACGCTCGTGACCCAAGTGACACCTCCGTAGCACCAAATGCTATCGGCGCCGGGACATCAGCCCCTGCTCCACCGTCTTCACTGCTGCATCCGGCAAGGGCCGACAATGCAAATAGTCCTAATAATATCTTTGTTAATGCGACTTTCATCATTGACAATTCATCATTCAACACTCATCACTCATCATTCAACACTCATCACTCCCTTTCCGGCCTTATGTATCCGGCATAGAAGCCGTTGGCCTTATATTGCGGGACAACCGTGCTGAAATCGCTACCTACAAACAGGAACGTTGGCAAATTGAGTTTATGACCTTCCGCACCCTGAGTGTCCATGTTCAGATAAGACGTCCAATAGATAGAGCCCGTCTTGACGGCATTCCCGTTATTATCCAGCCAGTCGATGACAGGGAAGTAGATCGTCGCTCCCTTGCTGTCGGTCTGACGGTCGCTATAGAAAGCCACGCCATGGCTGTCGTAGGACCAGATATTTGCCGGATTGGATGCTGCTGACGACTGATTACCGTCGGCAGTGAAGCCGGTGAAGGCAAAGCTCCGCGGCACATGGTAGCCGACAGGACACGGGTCGTAGACGGTCTTCGTGTAATTGGGCTCCGAGCCATTGTTCCACGACGTGAAAATGTTGTTGGTCCAGTTGGTGAAGAAAGCGCAAGGATGAGAGATAGAATACTCCATAAAAGGCCACGACGTGTTGATGCCCGGTGTCTCCTTCGACGCACCCAGCAGCGGGTCTTTCCTTCCCCATTGATAATAAGGACAATAACCCTTGGTGCTGGACTCGTCGTACTGAGCGTGCTGGTCGATGGTGAACATCGCCGTCTGCCCGCCCTGTTTTTGAAGTTTTTGGGTAGGGTCGCCGTCTGTGGCCTGCGTCAGTCTCACGCGGACACGGTGACGGGGATAATAAGTATAGGTGTTGTTGGTCGGTGTCCATCCAAGGTTGACAGGCATGAGCGAGATCTGTGAGCCGGCAGCATTGGTCACCGTAATGTCCTGCATGGTATTCTGCCCGAAAAGATCCTTGGTGTCAAGGAGCCAGATATGCCAGCTCCAGACAATCACATCGTTGGAGTCGTAGGCCGCGATGACAGCGTTGCCGCCGGACACGCCGGAGCCTTTCGGAATCTCGAACACCACGCGCCTGGGCTTGCTGGACGGCGTGAAGCCATTGTCCGACATCTTTATCCATTCTGTATCGGGATTTTTCCACAGCACTCTGGCATACGCCACCTGTGAGTCAGGGATGCGCTCGCTGGTGATCTCGTTGCCCTGATAATCTTTCATGCCGTTGAATGCGGCGCGGTTGGCCCCGTGGTTGATGATGGCATTGCCATAGACCAGCGGGAAGAGATAACGACCCGGATGACTGACGATATAGCAGTTGGCCGTGGTCACGCTCTTGTCCCAATCACCGGACGACGTCGTGAGCCGTGTGCCCTGTGAGAGATCCCACCAGCTCGTCGTGTTGCCGGCGGAATAGTCGTAAGGCAACACACTGGCATCGATATTCGTCGAATGCATGCCCTCCACAGGCGTAGGTGACTGAACAGTGAAATTGAGGTTGGTGCCATTCTTGCTGTCTCCTTTAAACACTTGATAGCCATTGGATGTAACGAACTTATCGCACTTGAGCCATGAGGGCATCGTCGCGCTCCATGAGCCCCAAGTCCGCTTGTCCTCGTTCCATTCCTGAAACTCGGCATAGAGATCCACGCTGTTGCGTTCGTCCTTGTCGCTGCCTTTGTAATAGCTGTAGCTGTACATGCCGACGGCGGTCGTGCCGCCGGTGCCTCCCAGCTCGCTGTTCGATGGCGACACGGTAAGGATATATCCCTTTCCTACAGCAGAGGTGCTGATGGTGTAGGTGTAGGTATGTCCCATCTGCCATTTGTCCCCGGCGATGCTGGTGGAGAGGGTGTAGTTGGACGACGTACTGCCCTCCTGCACACTGATGCCCACGCTGAGCTTGGCACCGGCAGGCACCGTCTGTGGTATCATCATCATATACGTACCTTTGCCGGAGAGCAGTGACACGTTTTGATTGCCTGCCGCGTTGACGCCAAGTTTAATTGCGGAGAAAGTATCGGTGGTGGTCGTAGACGGTGTCCAGGCACTGTTGGCGAAGGTGCCCTTGTTGGCCACGCCACTGATGGAGACCGAGTTGACGGTCACGCCGTCGGGCATCTGCCCGAGAACAACATCCACGGCGGTAAGCAGATGATAGAACTTCATATCTACTGCCGAGCCTTCCACGCGGTTGGCACCGACGGTCTGCACCGCGGCCAAGAGGTCGTGCTGCTCAGAGATGGTTTTAGGCACCGTATAGGTGAACGACGGCATGGAGCCGTCGGTCTGCGTCTTCAGATCCGTCACCTGACTGTCGTAGGGCGCGAGGGCATAGAACTGTGCGTGATCGTAGCTGCCAGCGTCGGGCCATAGCTCCGTGGCTGTCCAGTTGTTGTCTTTCTTGATATCATCATTGAGGAAGAGCTTCGGCTGCGTGTCATCGTCGCTGGCGAAGGAGTAGCCGAGGACATGGAACGAGTCGTAGAAGTTGTCATCCGTGACCATCTCGCCACGTGTGGTCAGCGAGGCATCTGTGGTGCGGTGCAGGTTGATATCGCTGGCAGACACTTTCGACAGATAGACAGCATGGCCTGCCACAGTGCGGTTGGCGCGTGATGTCACTCCGCTCTGTGCCGTAGCCTTCATCTGAGCCGTAGTCACCCTGAAGGTGATGTCCCCTACTCCACCGTCCTTCTCCAGAAAGAGGTTGTCATGGCACCCGGTGAAAACGAGCGGCATCAGGAACAGCTGTAATATTCTTCTCACACGTATCCGCATGTTCTTGTCAATCGTTCTTTAATTGTTATTGTCAATGGTCAGATCCTCGTCGCTGCCGTCGCCCGTCGTCCAGGGATAAACGGCGGGAGAGAAGCCTACGGGCTCCTGCCAGTTGTCGGCATCGACCTGGAAGCGAAGGGCGTGGAGTCCTATCTTCAGTCGGACGCTGTATACGCGTCCGGCAACAAGCCCGTCGGAGAACGTGCAGCTGCCGCTGACGCGCTGATGACGGGTGAAGACCAGATACTGAGGGTTGTTGTATATGAGGTTCTCGTCGTAGGAGACGAGGGTATAGACCACCGTCACGCGCACCGTGGCAGTGGTCGATGATGTGGCAGAGGAAGGGATGAGCATCAACGCCGCTGTGGTAGCATTGCCTGCCGGCGTGGACATGGACGACAGAATATCGGTGGCCTTGTCCGCCCCGCCATTCAGGATCATGGGCAGTCCTCCACCCTCACTCCGTAGCTTCTTGAAGGCGTCAGCGTCGGAGACACTCGCCGAGGCGTAGAGGCTGTTGAGCGCCGACGCACCGATGGCGACCTTCACCTTTCCAGAGGGTTGCGACCACAGGGGCGATGAAGCCGTGGTATTGTCCAACGAGAGTGTTGCCGTCGAGGGCAGGCGCTCGTCGCCCTCCACATAGATGGAGTCGATGAGGACGAGGGTGTTGGCGGCCGCCTTGCTATCCTCCTCCGTTCCCTTCTCCAACACATACTCCGCCTGGAGGTTGACCTTGGCGAGGGCATGTCGGAAGTAGAAAGTCAGGCGCGAGCTCACCGTGGGCTTCACCTGGTTGAGCCACGGGAGGCCCTCGGTGTTGGTAGCCCACAGCAAGTCGACGCTCTTCGTGGGATCCCCGGCAACGGAATAGGTCACCGTAGGATCGCCTTGGTAACTGTTGCCTCCTGGAAAACTGTTGCTGCCGTTCATGGCGGTGAGGCGCTCAGAGGCATCCTGCTGGTAGGGGGCATAAGCGAAGAAACTCGTCTTGCCCTCCGGCCAGTACACCGTCGGAGAGTAATCCCATGTCTTGGAAGCAGTGTTGTAGCTCACCAGCTGGTTATACATGAAATTAGGGATATAGTCGGTCTGCCCAACCGTGTAATCCTTCTCGCCGGTGGTGTAAGCGGTAACACCGAAGCCCGTCTGACGGAGGTCGTTGGCGGTCTCTATATTATAATAAGGAGTGGTCGCCCGTGTGGATGCTCTGGAAACAGCAGAAGCTACAGCCGATCGTGTAGAACCGGTTGTAGCTTCCGCTGAGGTGGAACGAGAGAGATAGGTCGTGAAGTAGACAGACTGCCGCCCTCCCACATCATCGGTAGCCGGTTCTTGCGAACAAGCCGCCAACGACAAGGGCAGCAATATGCTTCCTATGAGTTCATAGTGGATGTTCCTTCTCCCCATTCTTATAGGATCAATGTTATTTTGCCGAAGCGACGTTCGCAGGCATATAAATCTCCGTCGGATTCGGGTCTGTTGAACTGCTGCTGATAGGGTCGCCCATGGTTGTGTTATTCCAGTTAGACACGGTAGCATCGAACTTCACGCTGGTCAGACCCAGATGGATGAGTAGGTTGTACTTGGCATTGAGCGAAACTGTCTTCAGGGTCAGATCCTTGTGGAAGCTCTGCTCCACCTCGGTGTAACCCTGATGCAACGCCGTGTCCTGGGTGCGGACGATATAGTCGATGGTGATACGGAAGACATGATCCTTACCGTCAGGGATGATCAACAGCGGACGGTTCTCGGTGTATACGTTCTGAGCAGTGGTGGTGACGCCAGTAATGTTCTTAAGATCGTCCCAAGATTTGACACTTGCCGGCTCAGCGATAGCTTCGCTCAGGGTCTCTGCTGTAGCGCCCTCAGAGGCAGTTGCTTTCGGAGAGTTGATCTCATAGTCGATCTTACCCTTGTTTGTATCGGAAGTTGTCCACACGCCTGTAGCCAGGTTGAATGTACCGCTGGTAGGAATGTTGGATTCCTTTGTGTCCTTTACGTCACTCGGCACGCTCTCAATCTTGATGCTCTTGACGGTAATCTTCGTAGTATTAGCATCGAGGGATCCGCCCGTCGTTTCAGTGCCATTGTCGATATCAGCTACCACCATCAGACCAGAGGTCTTGTTGTCGGTGCCAGCACCCGTACCACCGAACTTAGCCAGCGCATGCTTGAAGTTGAACTGCACCTTGCCGCCGACCTTCATCTTGGTGAGGTTGGCGTTGACTTTAGCTTTAGCTTTAACCTGAGCCTTGTCACTGAAATCAGAGCCTGTCTGATCAACTCCGCTTGTTGTAGTACCATTCGAACCTGCTGTACCCCAAAGGAGGTCAGCTTCAGCACCGGTAGCACCAAGCACATAAGTTACGGTTGGATCGCTCTTCGAATCATTGGCGGACAACGCCGTGATACCCGGTGTACTACCTGTCGAACCAGTCGTTTTGTCAACATTCTTATACGGCGCGTAAGCGAAGAAACTCAAATATTGAGTCTTATTCTCAGGCGTTGCATCACCCTTCGTCGCATCCCCCTGACCGCCATTCGGCCAGTATTTAATAGGCTCATAGGTCCAGTCGACGACGCCATTATCGCCGTCTTTGCCTGTCACATCCGTATTATACATGAAGTTCGGCTCTGTCGTGTTCTGACCGGCAGTATACTCGGTTGACTCCGTATAGAAGACTATGACACCGAAGCCTTTGGTCTTCAACTCATCCGTTGTCATTTCTGATGCATCTGACGCAGACGCAGTCGCATTCTCCCCTGCACGCGTATTCTTACTTTGCGCAAGATACGTTCCAAACTCAACTGGTGACTGTACCGACTCTTTTGTGTTAGGATCTGTCGTGTTTGTGTTGTCAAAATCTGAGTTAGCAGAACAACTTGCTAGCGACACTACCGCCATCATAGCGATAGAGCCCATCAACATGTCTTTCATTTTAAATAATTAATCTAACAACTTAATATCCTATTGAATTACTCTGAGAAACATACCTACATGTTTGTGTTTGCGAGATCATGTCCTCATAAAATTCTTCTACGTTACTATTATCCGATGCAATAATTACGTAATATCTTTGTAATAGCATCATTATTCACGAAATATTAACATATAATAAATATTTCCTCAACAAATGTTCAATAAACTGACAAAAAGCGGGGCACGAGAAGCGGCTCGTTGAAAATAAGAGAAGAGTTGGCACCAATTTCGCGATTTTTAGCCAGTTTTACAACACACTAATAATCAGCGACTTACAAATACAACCGTTTTTAAGTTCATATCAAAGTACTGTTCTGATCGAAAATTCTCTAGAGAATTTTCGGTCAGAACAGTTATATGACCGCATCATCTAACTGTTCTGACCGCTAAAAACAACTGAGATGACCAAGTCAACTAACTGAAATGATACCTTCATTAGGCAAAAAGAAGTACAAAAGTCCACTTTTGGCAGTCTCAAGCCGAAAAAGATCTGTCCGCCGTTCTCTAGATTGAGACGAGGAGCGAACAGACTTTTGTCAACAAAAAACATAGTTTATCCGTTTAACCGACACATATGGTGACAGTCGTGAGCACTGTCAAGTGCCGTCAGAACACGATGTCATAGTCTCCGCCATTGTCCCAGTCGTCGACCTCAGCGTTGAAGCCACTCCCCTCGCCCGAAGGCTTAACGTTGGGCAAGTTGACATCAGCGACACTGCTGTAGAGTGTCATCTGATATTTTAGTTTAGACCCAACCTCGAGATCCGGCAATTCCACAATTTTGTTTCCCACATCGACGGTATAGACACGAACAGTGTTGTCTACGAGCGTGAATGCAAGCTTCAGCACATTATCAGAAGATTGACGGTCTGCTTTTGGGGGGAGTCCAAAGGTAGAGATAGAAGTCGTGATATACCCATCGTTAGCGCCCACCGAGTCAACGGTAATCTTCCAAGCGTCGAGCAATTGTGTCCCGGTGGAGTCCGTGCCACAGTTTCGGCCGAGATAATAGCCTGCCGAAAGACCACTAATGCTTCCTTCTACGGACCTGAGACTACGGATGCCGATAACCCTGACACGAATGACGAGCTGCGTGACATAAGGTTGAGGCTGCTCAAACGCCGAATAGCGCCAAGTGTCAGTCATATCAGAGCTTCGCTTAGTCACTTGCGATGATTGATAGGAAAAGTCAAGCGTGTCGCGAGCCACGTAGAGTTGTTCTGGATCACGCTGATAGACAACCCCCTTATCCCAAGAGTGATTCTGACGCTGCGTAATAGGCGTAAGCATAACTCGCGCCGAATCGAAATTGTCCATATCAAGGAAATCCATTGATCCATACTCATCGGGGGACAGATTGAAGAGAAGCAGACGATACTTGTCCATGGGACGGCTGAGCAACATAGAGTCGACATTATTGCTCACCGCATAGGCCTTCCCAGCTTCTTCACCATAGGTGAAAGCCGTCATGCCGGTAGGGTTGCCATCTGCATACTTGTTCCAATCGACATACAACATCATCTCAGTCACCTCACCGCGATTGTCAACCAATTCACGACGATTGAGAAAACTATCCTCTCCACATGAGCAGAAGCCCTGCAACAGTATCCCTGTCAAAAGAAATATCATGTAGTGCTTCATCTCCTCTCCCTTTCTTTTCTATTACCAATCATCCACACTAAAGCAATCTTTGCCTTGGTGGGTCCGATATAACATAGATGACCATTGTGCGCAGGTTTGATGAGCCGATAAGCCGCATCGGCTTGATAACTGCGGTAGGGACCTCCCACATAGCCGAGGCTCAGAGTGTACTCCAAATTCCAGTGACGCGCAATCCGCTGTGAACAGCCTACAGACAATCCTGCAGACCAGAAGCTACCACGATGTCCAGTGCCCGACCATTCCAGATCGTAATAGCCGCCGGCTCCGTAGCATCCCACAAAAGTTCCCGTGAGCCGACGCGATGGCGCCTTGCGGGAGTGTCCTACCCACCACCGCAGCTCACCACCGGCCTCAAAGACTTCGTAGCTCCGAAGATTGTTGTGCCAGGTGTACCATGGAAAAGCCGTTTCTGCCATGAGGCTCAGACGGGATCCGAGGTCTTTCTCTATCTCAAAGTTTGGAGTGAGCAAAGCGTCATAAAGCAAATTGGTCTTTATGGCAAACAAAGGTCGCAAGCTGTCGCCCCGCATAGACTGATTCTGTCCATGACACAAGAGCGAGAAGGCGAAAGCCACACAAAGCCCCCCCAACTTAACACACTGGCAAATCTTCATCAACTTCTCTTCTAACAAGATTTTATATAGTTCGCTGCAAAGTTACAAATTTCTATGTAATCCAGCAAATGTTACAACTGCATGTCTTTATCAAACTAAAGGAAAAATATTTCGCCCTCTCCTACTGACTATCTTCTTTTTTCAGTTCTTCATCTTTAAGTATAGGCAGAGAGAGGTGGTATTTCACCGCTAATATTCTGACTGCCACGATGATGACAAACACCACCACCACGGTGACCGCCACATTGACATGCAAGGAGGTCATCAGCCAATAGACCAGTCCACCCAAGATGCTCGCCATGGCATAGATCTCTTTTCGGAAGATCACCGGCGGACGATTGAGCAGCAGGTCACGGATGACACCGCCCGCCGAACCAGTGATACAGCCCATGGCAATAGCCACCCAAAACGGATGTCCACAGACCAGTGTCTTCTGTATGCCGGCTATCGTGAACAGAGCCAGGCCAAGCGTATCGAAGAAAAACCAGGCATTGTCCAGATGACGGAGCAACCGCGCAAAGAGTATCACCATCGCCTGGGCAAGAAAGGTGCAGACAATATACATCGGCGATGTCATCCAGAAGGGAGTCACTCCCAACATGACATCGCGCAAAGTACCACCGCCGATAGCTACGACGAAACCGCACACAAAACCTCCAAACCAGTCATAACGTCTGGCGGCAGCATGGCGTATGCCGGAGATGGCAAAAGCCAGGGTTCCTAAGATCTCTATCGTCTGCTGAACAGAATGGATGAAAACAGGATCGTGATAAAACATTCTATATTGATGATTCCTATTTATGGACAGACTCTCAACAAGCATTCAATCCGTGCTTAAGCAGATTGCACAAACCGAAGGATTTAAACACGATTCAAGTCCCTGCCTTCAACAAACGCTTTAATGTTCTCTACGCAGATTTTCATCAGCCGTCCCCTTGCTTCCTTCGTAGCCCACGCGATATGCGGAGTAATATAGGCATGGGGCTGGGCAAAGAGAGGATTGTCGGCCCGTGGTGGTTCCTCGGTCATCACGTCTGCGCCATAGGCAGCAAGCTCTCCCTTTGCCAAAGCACTGGCCACTGCCGTCTCGTCGACAAGAGGTCCGCGCCCGGTATTGATAAGGATTGCTGACTGACGCATCAACTTCAAACGCTTCGTATCGATGAGATGATAGGTGTCTTTGGTCAAAGGACAATGGAGAGAAAGTATGTCTGAAACAGCCAATACCCCCTCCAGCGTCGTCTTCTGTATGCCTTTGGGAAGATCAGAAGCATTTTTGGAGGTCAATGCAAACACATCCATTCCCAAGTCACAGGCGATGCGCGCCACTCTCATGCCGATGTGGCCGAGTCCTACGATACCCATCGTCTTCCCGGCCAACTCTGGCAACGGTGTGTCCCAATAGCAGAAATCAGCATTGCGACTCCATTTGCCCTGACGATTCTCTTCAGCATAGTGGGCCACCTGGTTAGTGATGTTCAGAATGTGAGCAAAGGTCATCTGTACTACGCTATCGGTGCTATACGAAGGGATGTTCGTCACCACAATGCCGCGACGATGGGCAGCAGCCACATCCACCACATTATAGCCGGTGGCCAGCACACCGATATATTTCAACCGGGGCAGCTGCTCCATGATCTCGTCTGTCATATTGACTTTATTGATCAGCACGATATCAGCGTCCTTTGCACGCGCTACCACGTCTTCGGGAGCTGTTCGTGGATAAACGGTGAGATCGCCAAAAGCCTTCAAAGGCTCCCAAGACAGATCTCCAGGGTTGGCGGCATAACCGTCGAGTTCTACAATATTCATGATTTAATGTCTTTTACTTTTGATGTTTATTCCTTGTCAATGATGATATGACACCTTATATATATAGTTAGCATCAAGTGAAGATAGAGGTCTGGCCCCGTGTCGTTTATTCCTTATACCGGTCGCCCCAACAGTTGAGCATGCGCTGGTAAAGCTTCTCTTCCGAGGTGGAATGCTGGGCATGCCAGAAGCGCTGGTTCTTCAGATCATCGGGAAGATATTGCTGAGGCGTGAAGTTGCCGGGATAGTCATGAGGATATTTATATCCGTCGTGGTATCCGAGCTCTGCCATCAGCTTGATGGGCGCATTGCGCAAGGGTAAGGGGACGGGTTGGTTGCCAGACTTTCTGACTTCTGAGAGTGCTGTGTCAATGCCCAGATAAGCAGAGTTACTCTTCGGGCTCGTCGCCAAATAGACAGTGGCCTCGGCAAGAGGAATACGCCCCTCGGGCCAGCCGATCTTCATGACGGCATCAAAGGCGGCATTGGCCAAGAGCAGTGCGTTGGGGTTGGCAAGCCCTATGTCTTCCGCGGCAGAGATAACCAGGCGACGCGCTATGAACTGCGGGTCTTCGCCTCCCTCTATCATCCTTGCCATCCAATAGAGGGCGGCATCAGGGTCTGAGCCTCGGATGCTCTTGATGTAAGCCGAGATGATGTCGTAGTGCATCTCACCATCCTTGTCGTAGGCCAGCGGATTGGTCTGAAGGCGGTCTTCGACCAGAGCGTCTGTGATGACAATATCGGAAGTGTCGTTTGCACCTACCACCAGCTCCAATATATTAAGCAGCTTGCGCGCATCACCCCCACTGTATCTGAGCATGGCACCCGTCTCCTTCAACTCTATATGCCGTTTGCTCAGCACTGTGTCCGTCGTAATGGCGCGATGAAGGATCTTCAGCAGATCGTCCTTGCCAAGCGACTTGAGTACATACAGCTGGCAACGAGAGAGCAAGGGACGGATCACCTCGAAGGAAGGATTCTCTGTCGTGGCACCGATAAGGGTCACCACTCCCTGCTCTACCGCCCCCAACAGCGAGTCCTGTTGTGATTTGGAAAAGCGGTGGATCTCATCGATAAACAGGATGGGCGACTGCTCCTGGAAGAACCTACCCTGCTTGGCACGGGCAATGACATCCCGAACTTCCTTCACACCGCTGGTAACGGCACTGAGTGTATAGAACGGCACCTTGAGTGTGTGGGCGATGATCTGCGCCAACGTTGTCTTGCCGACTCCGGGAGGTCCCCACAAGATGAAGGAGCTTACATGCCCCGACGCTATCATCCGCCGCAACACTCCATTCTGCCCCACAAGATGGTCCTGCCCGACATAGTCGTCGAGCGTCTGCGGCCGCATGCGTTCTGCTAATGGCTCTGACATATCTTATTTTATATTCATATACATTTTTACGATTTACAAATTTACATATTTTCTATGATACAGCATCGTCTTTTCATTAAAATAAAATTAATCGCTGAAAAAGCAAGGCTTATGGATACGCTGTGAGTTCTGATACGTATATACAAAAAAGCCGCTGAAATTCAGCGGCTTCTGTTAGTTTACGTATGTATCCCTATGGTTTGCATAGGTTTACCCGAAATTGTCGTACATGATATTCTCAGGCTCCACACCCAGAGAATCGAGATAGTCGGTCACGGTCTTGATCAGCATTGGAGGACCGCAAAGGTAGTACTCGCAGTCTTCCGGTGCATCGTGATCCTTGAGATAGGTGTCGCGGATGCAGTTCACCGCAAAGCCGGCATAGTACTTCACACCGGCTGCGTCGGCCTTGGGATCAGGACGGTCGAGAGAGAGATGGAAGTGGAAATTGGGGAATTCCTTTTCCAGTTCCCAGAAGTCCTCCAAGAAAAAGGCCTCTGTCAGCGAGCGGGCACCATAGAAGAAATGCATCTCACGGTCGGTGCAGTGCAGTGTCTTGGTCATGTGCATGATCTGAGAGCGCAGAGGAGCCATACCGGCACCACCACCAATCCAAATCATCTCTTTGCCAGTATCGAAGCGCGGATGGAAATCACCATAAGGACCACTCATCATCACCTTGTCACCGGGCTTGAGGCTGAAGATGTAAGACGACCCGATACCTGTCGGCACATTCTGGAAGCCCACCTGTGGTCTTGGCAGGAACGGCGTGGAAGCGATACGCACAGTCAGCGTAATGATGTCGCCCTCAGCGGGATAGTTGGCCATAGAATAAGCACGCACGGTAGGCTCCGGGTTATGAGCTTTCAGCGAGAAGATATTGAATTTTTTCCAAGCTCCGATATATTCGTCTCCAATCATGCTCTTGTCGAAGTCCTTGTCATAGTCGATGCAATCGTAAGCCGGAATCTTGATCTGAGCATAGGAGCCAGGGATGAAGTCCATGTGCTCACCCGGTGGCAATGCCACCTTGAACTCCTTGATAAAGCTGGAGACATTTTTGTTGGAGATGACGGTGCACTCCCACTCCTTCACGCCAAGGATGGACTCCGGAATCTTAATGTCGAAGTCGCCTTTGACCTTTGTCTGGCATCCCAGACGCCAATGCTCTTTGATCTGCTTACGTGTGAAGTGAGGACGCTCTGAATCGAGGATCTCACCGCCGCCGCTTAGCACCTGCACCTTGCACTGGCCGCAACTGGCCTTGCCACCGCAGGCAGAGGGCAGGAAGATGCCATTGGCATTGAGCGTAGACATCAGGCTGTCGCCCTGGGGCACCGTGAGTTTTTTGTCACCATTGATTGTGATGGTCACATTACCGCTGGGCGAGAGATATTTCTTCGCAATGAGCAGGATGATGACCAAAAGGAGAATCGCAGCAAGGAAGACTGCGATACTTACTGATATAAACTGTCCCATAATCTATGTTTTCTTCTCCTTAAAATTTAATACCTGAGAAGCACATCATGGCCATAGCCATGAGGCCCACAGTGATGAAGGTGATGCCCATACCCTGGAGAGGCTTGGGCACATCGCTGTACTCCATCTTTTCACGGATGGCGCCCATGGAGACGATGGACAACGTCCAACCCAGTCCGCTACCGAGGGCATAGCCGATGCTGTCCCACACGGAACCTATGTACTGCGCACTCGACGGATCCATGTTGATACGCTGCTGCATAAACAGTGAAGCACCCATGATACAGCAGTTCACAGCAATCAGAGGCAAGAAGATGCCCAGTGCTGAATACAAGGAGGGACTGTACTTCTCCACGGCCATCTCTACCAGCTGGGTGATACCGGCGATAATGGCAATGAACAGGATGAAGCTCAGATAGCTTAAGTCCACACCCTTGACCAGACAATCCGGTCCAAGGACATACACCTGAAGCAGATAGTCTACGGGCACGGTGACCAGCAACACGAAGGTCACGGCCATACCCAATCCGAATGATGTCTTCACATTCTTCGACACGGCAAGGAAAGAGCACATGCCGAGGAAGAAAGCGAATATCATGTTGTCGACAAAGATCGACCTAAAAAATAATCCAAAGAAATGTTCCATAATAGAAATATCGCTTTAATAATGATCAATACCGACAAACCTTACTTCTTGTCCTCTTTATAGAAATAGGCGCGGTGAACCCAGATGACACATCCCAAGAGGATAAGAGCCATGGCAGGCATGGTCATCATACCATTGTTGACATAGCCAGCGTCGTAGAAACTCTGCGGGATGATCATGAAGCCAAGAAGTGAACCGCGGCCGAAGAACTCACGGAAAGCACCGACGATGACCAGGATCATGGCATAGCCGAGACCGTTGCCGATACCATCGAGGAAACTTGGCCAAGGCTTGTTCATCATGGCGAAAGCCTCCAGACGACCCATGAGGATACAGTTGGTGATGATCAGTCCTACATACACCGAGAGCTGAACACTCACGTCGTAGGCCACAGCCTTGAGAATCTGACTGACGATGGTCACCAAGGCAGCAACAACGACCAACTGCACGATGATGCGGATACGCATTGGGATGGTCTTGCGGATGAGTGAAATGATCACATTGGAGAAAGCCGTAATTACCGTCACGGCCAATCCCATGACGATGGCGGGCTTGAGCTGAGATGTCACGGCCAGCGCGGAGCAGATACCGAGAATCTGAACAAGGATAGGGTTGTTGATATTCAACGGGCCACCCAGCACCTCTTTATTTTGCTTACTGAATAAACTCATAATTCGTCTTTATTATTTAGCATTCAGAAATTTAATATATTGTCCCAGACAATCGTGAAGCATATCCGTGACACCATTGGATGTCAGTGTTGCGCCTGTAACGGCATCTACAGAGTTGGGATCATTGCTGTCGCGCTTCTTCAACACCGAGATGGCGATAGCATTGCGATCGTCACCCTTGAAAAGCTTCTTGCCCTGGAACTTCTCTTGCCACTTCTGGTTGTCCTTAATCTCAGCACCCAGTCCGGCCGTCTCACTCTCATGGTTGAAATAAGCACCATAGATCGTGGACTTGTCGTCGTTCAGTGCGATATAGCCACTGATCGGTCCCCACAATCCCATGCCATAGACAGGAATCACATATTTGGTCTGCCCATTGACGGAACAAACATACACAGCCAACTTGCCGGCCTTGAAATCCCCCGAGTTGAGTTTAAATCCGGCAGCAGTGCCGCCCTTTGAGCCTTTGTCAACGACATTGCCGTTGGCATCGATAATCTCGTCGGCAGTGACCACCTCTTTATATTTGGCGGCAGCGGCCTGATCCTGCAAGCCACGAATGTTGAGCGAATAGAGTATCTGCTTCTGCTTGTCAAGTGCCACATTAGCTTCCTGCGCCGGACGCAATGCCTGAAAGACAAAGGCCAGCAAGAAGGCAACGATCACCACAAGAACGGCAGCATAGACAATCGTATAAGAATTGGAATTTGTTTTCATACCTTATATTATATAATGTCGTCTGCTTGATTAGTTAGAAGAACGTTTGGCACGCTTCGAGATGTTGGATTGAACGACACAGTAGTCGATCAGCGGTGCAAACATATTGCCGAAGAAGATAGCGATCATCATTCCCTCGGGATAGCCGGGGTTCAGCACGCGCACCACTACAGCCATGATACCGATGAGAAGGCCATAGATATACTTACCGGTCTCGGTACGTGCAGAGGTGACAGGGTCGGTAGCCATGAACACGGCACCAAAGCAGAAACCACCCAGCACGATGTGCTCATACCAAGGAATCGGTGTCTTACCCGTCACGGCAAAGATCAAAGCCATGGCAATGCCGCCGACGAAGACACTCAGCATGGTCTTCCAACTGGCAATGCCTGTCCATAACAGAATGACAGCGCCAATAGCAATGGCGATCACAGAAGTCTCACCTACTGATCCGGGGATGAAACCCAGGACCATGTCAGCCAGACTTGACTGTGGCGTGATGCCCTGGGCAATCTGACCCAACGGTGTAGCGGCCGTGAAACCATCGGGCAACTGATAGCCGAGGCCACAGATGGAATCAGTGCTTACCCACACCGAGTCACCCGTCATCTTGCTGGGATAAGAGAAGAACAGGAACATACGGGCTGCGATAGCCACGTTGAAGATGTTCATGCCCGTGCCGCCAAAGATCTCCTTGGCAAAGATGACTGCAAAAGCAACGGCAATGGCCAACATCCATAAAGGAGTGGTCACAGGGATGATCAGCGGGATGATGATACCGGAAACCAAATAACCTTCTTGGATTTCCTCGCCTTTCCACTGAGCCCAAGCGAACTCTATGCCCAGACCGACAATGTAGCTCACCAGCAGGTTGGGCAACACTGCCAGGAAACCATAGAAGAAGAGTGACCAAAAACCAGTCTCTGCCAGTTTACCAGCAGCCGCGGCATTCTGATAGCCTACATTGTACATGCCGAAGAACAGCGCAGGGAGCAGGGCGATGACGACGATGCTCATGATACGCTTCGAGTCTAAGGCGTCGTGAATACTGGCACCGGAATTCGACGTAGTATTGGGAACGAACAGGAAGCTCTCAAAGCCTTCATAAATGCTGTTGAAGGCATGAAGTTTCCCGCCTTCTTGGAAATTGGGTCGAATGCGGTCAAAGTATTTTTTTAAACCATTCATAGTTTTATATTATTGTTTCTGTGCTAATATACATCAAGCATTTTCCTTGCGCAGGATATCAAGTCCCTGACGCACAATCTTTTGTAATGGCAGCTTTGAGGAGTCCACAAACTCTGCCAAAGCAAAGTCTTCGGGCGATACCTCATAAATGCCCAATTGCTCCTGACGGTCGATGTCGCCGGATATAAGGGCTTTGATGAGATACTCTCCATAGATGTCCATGGGCAACACCTTGTCGTACTCGCCACTCATGATCATATGTCGTTCGCCACCCTTGACGCGCGCATCAAGATCATATTCATGGTGCTTGCCCTGAAGCCAAGAGAAATAGCTGTGAGACACAGAGAAATCATTGGTACGAGGAGCGATCCAGCCCAACATCTCGTCACGGTCATCACCCTCCGGAATGACAGTCACCTCGGATGTATGAGCACCCAGATAATCATCCAAGCCACTCTTCACACCCGTCAGGGGATTGCCATTGAGGATACGAACGTGCTGATCTGATGACAAGCGATCCTTCAGAATGTCAGACAGCTTCGTTCCCACTAGCACATTGGCGTATGCCGGCTCCTTTACCTGGCTGCCGGCGATAGCGATGACACGGTGAAGATCCACCTTACCGGTCAGCATCAAACGCCCGATAAAGATGACTGCTGACGGATCGACCGTCCATACCACCTCACCACGGTTGACAGGATTAAGATGATTGACTTGTACACCCACATTACCAGCCGGACAAGGACCGTCAAATATAGTGATTTCTGCATCCTTTGCCTGAGTAAGCGCAGCAGATTGCTGTGTAGCACCGATACCCAAAGAGACTGGTGCCAACTTTGACAACGCAGTAATACCTGCCTGAAAAGCAGCTTCATTACCACTCAACTCTACTTCAAAGTCCGCTGCCAACGGCATGTCGCGCAAGGCAGAAACAAAGATAGCCTTAGGCGACGAAGAAGGAGATGCCACGACAGCATAAGGCAGCTGATTGATATAAGCAAACAGTCCGGACTCCAGCAGCAATGATTTCACTGCTTCCCCGTCCAACGATGTTGCATCGTGTTTGCCATAGTCATGAAAGCTCTGCTCCTGATCAGCCTTTACTTTCACATAGAGCACTTTACGCCGTTCTCCACGAAGTACTTGCTCTACAGTGCCACTCACAGGAGAAGCACAACGCACCTCTTGCGATAATTTGTCCACAAACAGGGGATCACCGGCAAGAACATGATCACCCTCCTTGACAACTACTTTTGGCTTTAAACCTACGAAACTACTTGGCACAAGGGCGTACTCTCCCGACGAAATCACTTCCACACGTTTTTCCGTCGAAGCTTTTCCCTTTAAATGGATGTCTAAGCCTTTCCGTATCTTAACTACATTTGTCATAGAAAAAATAATAAGTAATACTTCTTATGATATGATGCTGAATTGTCTTATCTGGTCCCAAAATGCAAGATCTAAACATCTCTTTCTTACAGAGAAGCTATCTTTGGCGATGCAAATATACTGAAAATTTAGATTAAAAATGATAAAGACAGCCATTTTATTTCATTTTCGAGTTTAATTTTATATTTTTGCACATAAAATGAAATGGCTTAGGCACACAATCAATACTGTGGTATGGGTTTTATTGACATTTTACGTCACCCTTACCATTGCTGTGAACATACCTGCTGTACAAAAATATTTCGGACGCCAAGCAGCTGCTGCCTTGTCCGAAAAATTTGGCACGAAGGTATGTGTAGGCCGTGTCGACGTTGGTCTGTTCAACAGAATCATCATTGACGATGTGACGATGCTTGACCAGCAACGTCATCCCATGCTTCGTGCCGGACGTATCTCTGCGAAACTCGACTTGCTCCGACTGCCACACAACGAGATATGCATCACCTCGGCTCAGCTCTTTGGTGCTGACATCCATATCAACCGGGCTACAGCAAGCGCCAAGCCGAATTATCAGTTTCTCGTGGACTCGCTGGCTTCCAAGGACACAACAAGCCATTCTAAACTCAATTTTCAGATTCATAGCCTGATCATCCGGCACGGTGCTTTCTGCTATGACCAGCTTGACATGCCAAGCATTCACACTCTTGATCTCCACCATCTACATATCCAGAACATCAGCACACATATACTGTTGTCTGATCTGACAAAGGAGGCTGGCAGCATCAACATCAAAAAACTCAGCCTCACAGAACAGTGTGGTTTGGACATAAAAGAGCTCACCGCCAAAGCGTCTTTGTCAAATCACAAGATCACTTTGGATCATCTATTCCTTCGCACACCGACATCAAAGGTTTCACTGAAAGAGATCGTTGCTGACTTCCGACGCAACAATGACATGATTGATTGGAACACAATATCTTACACAGGTATCGTTAAACCTTCAATGATCAGCACCTACGACATCAGTTGCCTTACTGACAAGATCAAAAGATCCCCAAACAATATCCAGCTCAGTACACGAGTCAGCGGCACAAGACACCACATCTCGATTGAGAACATCCTTTTTGACGTCTTTCCCAATGCAGCCCGTAAATCGTCTATTCTCCATTTTGGTGGTGACATACATACGACACTCGACGACCGCCAGCCTGTCTGGAGCATCATCTGCCATAGCCTCTATATCAACAAAGAAGGTAAAAACATATTTAACATCAATCTCCCGGCAGTGGCTGACCGTCTTGATCATCTTGCTTTCACAGGCAGTGGACGTGGAAAAGGTTCAAAACAAATCCAAGTCAGTGGTGCCCTGCTTTCTGACGCCGGAAATGCTAAGGTGAATTTCAAAATGGATCACCAAACTCTTGCCGGCTATATAGAGACACAACGTTTCAATCTCCAACAGATCACGGACAACAACGATCTTGGTGACTTAGCAGCAAGCATAAAAGTGGTAGGAAACCTTCGTCAAAAAATGTTCCAGGTAGACGGACGCATTGGCAGAATCGACTTTAAAGGCTATTCCTATCAGCATATAGACATCAATGGCGCGCTCAAGAATGAGACTCTCTCGGGCCATTGCTCTATCAACGACCCCAATATCGTTGCAACCATAGAAAGTAAGGGCGGAATATCTCTATCCCGACATCATTATGTCCTCAACGCCGAGATTTCCCGTTTCCGACCTTCTGCTATCAACCTTCTCAAAGGCAAATTAGGGGATACTAACTATGCAGCCAATATTTCGGCCAATATCTCAGGTTCAAATCTCAACAATCTTGACGGTCTTCTTAAGATTTCAAGTTTCAAGGCACAAAGAAGTGATGAGACCTATGAATTGCAGTCCCTACAAGTAAAGGCAGGAAAAAGCAACAATGACCACTTCGTCACGATGCTCAGCGATTTCGGACATATCGAGGTGACAGGGCAATTTGATTATGCCACGTTATTGCAGAGTATCCAAAACGTTTTTGTCCATCAGTTGCCCAGTATTCAGACGCTGACCTCTTTCAGATATCGTCCTACCCACTCCAACAACTTCGCACTCACTGCTACCATACTGCGTGACGACTGGCTACGTTTCTTCACCGGCGTGGACCTGAATCTTCTGCAGCCTCTCTCCCTCACATGCAGTTTGGACAGTAAGACCGAAACCATCGACTGTCACGTTGTCGCACCAGATCTCGCCTACAACGGAGGCCACTATCAGAACGTCAATGTCATTGCCACCTCACCCAACAATCAGCTCAACTGCCGAGGCTCACTCACCAAGACGGACGATCGCGGACTGGGCACTGACTATCAACTCCAAGCCACAGCGGTCGGCAATACCTTACACACAAGCTTGAGTATGGACAACCACGCCAAGAAGCAAAGGTTGAGAGGACTACTCAATGCCAACATGGCATTCCTCACCAATGAAAAAAAGCAAGTGGTCGCTACATTTGATGTCAAGAAATCTCATCTGCTCGTCGGCGACTCTGTGTACACCATACATGCCGACCAACTCACATACAGTAAAAAGCATCTTATCATCGACAATCTCAATATTGCCAGCAACTCTCAGTCCATCCGCATTAATGGCCAAGCATCACCCAATCGGGAAGATTCCATTATTGTAGACCTCAACAATGTCAATGTCGAGTATATCCTCGACCTTGTCAACTTCCATTCCGTGGACTTCTCCGGCAATGTCAACGGCAAGGCCTATCTGTCCTCGCTCTTCGACACACCGAAAGCCAAAGGAAATATTATGGTCTCGAACTTCCAGTTTGAAGAAGGGAAAATGGGAACCCTGAATGCCAATGTCAAATGGAACAATGAGAAGAAACAGATTGATATCGATGCCCTTGCCCTGGACACCATGCATACCGCCAAAGGCATTCAAGACCGACGCACAGTCATCAATGGCTTCGTCTCGCCCAAGCGCAACGACATCAACCTCACCTTCAACGCCATCAACACCAGAGGAGAGTTTCTCAAAGGCTTCTGCTCCAACTTCATGAGCGACATCGACCTTTCTGTCAACGGCAAGCTCAGTCTATGGGGCGACTTGAAGAAGATAAACCTCACGGGTGCAGCAAAGGTTTCGGGAGCCACAACAATCACGCCTATCAATACAAGGTATTATTTGGCCGACGACTCTATCCGCTTTTTAGTGAATGAGATCCAGTTCGCCGGCGACACCATCCACGACCGACTCGGCAACCGAGGACTTCTCACAGGATCGCTCTACCATAACCATCTCTCCCACCTTAGCTACGACCTTCATGTCAAGGCCAACAATCTTTTGGGCTATGAGCTCGGTCCCGACAACGGCAATACTGTCTACGGTACAATAGCCGGCACAGGAACTGTCGACATCAACGGCAAACCAGGAGAAGTCAACATCAAGGTAGATGCCACACCTTCTCGTGGTTCTGTGATGTGCTACGACATTACCAGCCCAGAAGCTATTGGCACGCAAGAGTTTATCCAATGGGTATCCAGAGACTCCCTCCAAGCAATACTGCCCCATGCTCTTCCTCCAGACAACGACACCGAACCAGTTGACGTTCCTACCGATATACACATCAACTTTCTCATTCATGCCACACCCGACGCTACGCTGAAGATCATCATGGACAAGACAAGCGGCGACTATATCGACTTCAACGGCACTGGAACCATTCGCGCCTCCTATTATAATAAAGGTGGCGTGAACCTATATGGCAACTATGTTGTAGATCGCGGCATCTATAAACTGACCATCCAAAACATTATCAAGCGTGACTTCACCTTCAAGCAAGGAGGCACCATCACCTTTGGCGGTGATCCCGGCAGAGCCAACCTCAACCTCGAAGCACAATATATGCTCAACTCCGTGAATCTTGCCGACCTGCAACTGGGTCGCAGATTCTCTGGCAACAACATTCGCGTCAACTGTTTGATGAAAGTCACCGGCACTCCGACAGATCCAAAGGTAGACTTCGACATGGACATGCCAACAGTCAGTGCCGACGTGAAGCAGATGATCTACAGCATCATCAATAGCGAGGACGAGATGAAGCAACAAGTGCTGTATCTGCTTGCTGTAGGCCGTTTCTACAACAAGACAGAAAACAACGCCCAAGATATGGAGGCAAAAGAAAGTCAGACAACACTTGCCATGCAAAGTATCCTCAGCGGACAGCTGAGTCAACAGATCAACAATGTGCTCGGCTCTATCGTGAAAAATAAGAATTGGAACTTCGGTGCCAATATCTCCACAGGAACGGAGGGTTGGAACAATGCCGAATATGAAGGTATCCTCAGTGGAAGTCTCCTCAACAACCGGCTTCTCTTCAACGGTCAATTCGGCTATCGCGACAATGCGGCCACCGCCAACCAGTCGTTTATCGGAGACTTCGACATCCGTTATCTCATCGTGCCCAACGGCAATCTGAGCGTGCGTATCTACAATCAGACCAACGACCGCTACTTCACCCGCAACTCCTTAAACACGCAGGGAGTAGGCTTTGTGATCAAACACGACTTCGACAACTGGAAAGAACTGTGGCATAAGAAAACATGGCATAAGAAGAAATAAGGTGAAAATAAATAGTAGAAAAGCATCCTCCTTTCACGCTTTTTTCATAACTTTGTAAGCCAAAAAGAAGAGTGGAAGATCATCCATGAGATGATTTGCCGGTTTAATCAAATAGCCATCTAAGTATGCAATATAATAATAGTATCGTTATAGAAAAAGATCATGCCGTCAGCCGGACCCTGCTGATGACTCTTGTGCTGATGCTTACAACGTTCAGTATTCACCTCCCGGCAAAGACAGTCGCTGAGATTTGGAAAACGATGCCGGATACTATTGTTCCTTATCTCGACCCGCAACAAAGACAGGAGATGCCCTCCTATGCTTCCATGCATGTAGACGGAAGTGTCGACAATCTGCTTGAAGGCAAATGCAGAATGGACACATTGACAAACAGTTACGCCCATATCCAACTCAATGCTACCAAATCTTTACAACTAAAACTACTTCCTATCTCAAATCAGGATTCCATCATATGCCTTGTTGAAACCTGGCTGGCCGATTCCGACCATAAAGCTCCCATCCCAACAGGCGAAAGCACCATACGCTTCTTCTCACAAGACTGGAAAGAGCTGCCCACGCCCCAATTCTTAGGCGTACCGTCCGTCAACGACCTCGCTGATATGCTGACGACAAAACCCGACACAATGTCGGAGCAGACCTACAAAGCACTAAAGGAAAAAATCGATCCCAAAATGGTGTTGGCGGAAATAAGTGCCGAAGACAACACCCTCCGTCTAAGATTATCCCGCCCTCTGCTGTCCGATGAAGAATACAAGGAACTCCATCAGATCCTGGTCATAAGACAACTCTCATGGAGTAACGGAAGCTATCATTCCGTCAATCAACAATAAGTTACTAACGCAACAAGACTGATCACAACAATAAAGTAAATAATAGCTATGAACTTAAAAGTGCGTTTAGCATTCATGAATTTCCTGCAGTTCGCTGTATGGGGCGCATACCTTACATGCATGGGTATCTACCTCACCAATGCAGGAATGTCCACTCATATCGGTTCCTTCTTTGCCATGCAAGGCATCGTGTCTATCTTCATGCCTGCTCTCATGGGCATTGTTGCAGACCGATGGATACCGGCCCAGCGCCTTCTTGGCATCTGCCATCTGTTGGCCGGTGCTTTTATGATGGGAGCCGCAGCCTATGGCTATTATGCAGGCACGAACGTGACCTTTGCCACTTTGTTCACCCTTTACTCCGTCAGCGTAGCATTCTATATGCCTACCTTGGCACTAAGCAACTCTGTAGCCTACAGTGCACTCACACAAGCCGGTATGGACACCGTGAAGGATTTTCCGCCAATCCGTGTCTTTGGTACGGTAGGCTTCATCTGTAGCATGTGGTTTGTCGACATCATGGGATTCAAGGCCAACGAGTTGCAGTTTGTCGTCAGCGGCGCACTGAGCATCCTTCTCTTCCTCTATACGTTCACCCTGCCAGCCTGTCCTGTCAGCCATGACGACAAGCATAAGAGTCTGGTCGATGCTTTCGGTCTGCGTGCCTTCACGCTGTTTCGTCAAAAGAAGATGGCTATCTTCTTCATCTTTTCCATGCTGCTGGGTGTCAGTCTGCAGATCACCAATGGCTTTGCCACTCCATTTATTGAGAGTTTCGCCAAGATACCGGAGTTCGCTGATACCTTTGGTGTGAAGCACTCAGTCATTCTCTATTCAATTTCCCAGATCAGCGAGACGCTATGTATACTAATGATTCCTTTCTTCATGAAGCATTTCGGCATCAAAAACGTCATGCTCATCGCTATGTTTGCATGGGTCCTCCGCTTTGGTCTCCTCGGTGCCGGTGATCCGGGCAACAAGGTTTGGATGTTCGTGGCCTCGATGATCATCTATGGAGTCGCCTTCGACTTCTTCAACATCTCTGGTTCCTTGTTTGTCGATAAGGCCACAGACCCTTGCCTTCGCTCTTCGGCGCAAGGACTCTTCATGCTCATGACCAATGGCTTAGGCGCCACGATCGGCTCACTGGCCGCTCAAGAGGTTGTAGACCTGCATACCGTCGGTGGCGTCACTCAATGGCAGGCATGCTGGTATGTCTTTGCAGGCTATGCCCTCATTGTAGGCGTCGCTTTCGCATTGATCTTCCGTCCCAAGAAGGATAAAGCCACAAAATAATCGCTTTCAGACCATGGCAAGTATACAGCTTAAATTCCAAGCTGCCGCTGAGGTTAACGGCAAAGAACAAGACGGCCTGCTGCTCCTCTCTGATCAGGAGCAGCAACGTCAACTCGTGATCACATGCAGCAGAAAGATTCTCAAAGAGATAACTGAGAGAAAAAGCAATGACATCAACAACGATGACATTGCCAAGATTCTCTGGGAGATGATCCATTGGCAGACCTCGTTGGAACTGTCTGTCCGTATCAACACATTGGAAGATGGCATATACAAGGCATTACTTATCAACGAAGAGAATCAGTTCAGCCTTCCCATTAATGCCGACACGGCTATTCTGCTCTCGATTGTGAGCCACAACGAGATCCCTATCTTCATGGACGCAGCTTTGTTTCGCAGACAAAGTTCTGTCTATCAGCCCAACGCCAAAGGATTGCAACTGCCCCTCAACATCCTCAGCGAACCCATGCTCCACAACCTCCTCGATAATGCAGTGAAGACCGAGCACTACGAGATCGCCTCTGAGCTTAGGGACGAGTTGAAGAAACGAGAGGAAGAGGACAAGAAACGCAGCCAAGAAGACAAAGACCAAGCAGAGAATGTCCAATAACATCCAACAGCTATGAAGGAAGAAAGATATTTCTATGTGCCAGATGCCAGCCATCAAAACGAGCTGCCGAAAGAAGAAGCGCAACATGCTTTGAGAGTGCTGCGCATGCAAGCCGGTGATGAGATGTTTCTCATGGACGGATGCGGCACCTTCTATCAGGCTGAAATCTCTGCCGCCAGCACCAAGCACTGCCTCTACAATATCCGGCAGACTCTATCCCAGAAAAAGACGTGGAACGGCCGGATCCATCTCGCCATCGCTCCTACAAAGATGATGGACCGCATGGAATGGATGACAGAGAAATGCACCGAGATCGGTTTCGACGAGCTCACATTTCTCAGATGTCAGTTCTCTGAGCGCACAACGATCCGCACCGACCGTATCGAGAAAATTGTTGTCGGTGCCGTCAAGCAAAGTCGCAAGGCATGGAAACCAATTGTCAACGAACTGACAAAGTTCAGCGACTTCATCCATACGCCCCAGGAAGGCCGGAAATTCATAGCCCACTGCTATGACGAAATCGACCGTGCCGACCTCTTCCAAACCTTACAACAAACGCCACAAGAGGAGGATGTGACCATACTCATCGGTCCGGAAGGCGACTTCTCTATTGAGGAGGTGAGGGAAGCCATCAGCCAAGGTTATGAGTCCATCACCTTGGGAAGCAGCCGACTGCGCACAGAAACTGCCGGACTGATGGCTGTCGCCATGGCTCAGCTGTCCAAACGAAACGTCTAAGGCGACAATTGCCAGACACATTATTATATATAGGTATAAAGCAGAAATCTCGATAGATGATCTATAACGGGTAACGACAATGAAAAGAATATCAATTTTACTTTCACTATTCATGGCACTGGCATTGACGCTCTGCTCATGTTCCAATGACGATTATATCAATGCCATCCCCGGCAACAGCACACTGCTGATCTCCATGAAGCCTGCCAAGCTCAGTGGCGTCGGCAGCCCTACCATGCTCAAAGCGATGCTTCACGTAAGCAACATCGAGGATGCCGGTCTCGACCTCTCTGAGGATATATTCTTCTTTGAGGACGCTCAAGGCAATTTAGGACTCTGTGCCAAAGTTAAAGACGATGACGACTTAGAAAAGACCGTCAAGCGTCTGAAGATTGACATACACCATAAGCGCGACTACAACTTCGCGGCTTTGCCCAACAACTGGATTCTCGGTTGGTCAAAGCAGGCTGCATTGCTGATGGGTCCTGTTGTACCAGCTGCCCAAGCCGAGATGATGTCGCTCATGGCTAAATATCTGGGTGAAGACGAAGACAACGGCATCAAAGCTACACCCGTCTACGACAAGCTCGACTCCATCAACGCACCGATGTCACTCGTCTGTCAGACCAGTGCCCTACCCGACCAGTTTGTCGCTCCCTTCACCTTAGGTGCTCCGCGCGACGCCAATCCTGCTGACGTGTATATTGCCGCTGAGATGAAAGTAGCCAATGGACGCCTCCATATCAATGGGCAAACCTTCTCCTTCAAGCGCAATATCGAGCAGGCTTTGCAGCAGGCTCATGCCATCTACCGCCCCATCAAAGGCAAATATGTGAAGTCAATGGCCAAGAACGACATGATCGGCATGTTCCTCAATGTCGACGGCACGAAGTTCATCAAACTTATGCAAGAAAACAGAGGGCTCCAGGCTCTCTTGGCCGGCATCAACTCTGCCATCGATATGGACAACATCATCAAAGGCGTCAATGGCGACATGACCATCATCGCGCCTTCCCTTGGCTCTGACAATTTCCAGATGACCATGGCCGCGCAACTCAAAAACGCTGACTGGCTCGGTGATGTGGACTATTGGAAGCAGAGTGTACCGCAGGGCGGACACATCGGTGACTGGGGAAGAGACTGCTACTACTATACAGATTCGAAGACCACCTACTTCTTTGGTGTCACACAGGACTGGCAATACATGAGCGGCAGCTCTAAGGAGAAGGCTTTACAGAGCATCAAGGCAGCCACTCATCCTATCGACGCACAGTTGCAACAAGCCATCATCGGACAGAAACTGGTAATGGTCATCAACCTCGCCGCCGTCAATGGCAGCAAAGCTCAGGCCGTCACTGGAATGCTTTCACCGCTCTTCGGCAAGCTTAATGCCATCGTATATACACTAAAATAAAATTCTGCCCGTCCCCTTCATTTCAGAGAAGGATGGGACTATATTCATTCAGAGATATGCAAACCATTAATTTGACTTCCGTTCTGCCGCAGGTGTTCCAACAGAGCAAAGACCTGAAATCTGAGATATGGAAGCAAAACGTGAAATTCGAGCGAGGACACCTCTATCTTGTAGAGGCTGAATCGGGTAAGGGAAAGAGTACTTTTTGCAGTTATATCGTCGGCTACCGTCACGATTACAGCGGTACCGTGATGTTTGATGACCGCGATACTAAAACCTTCAAAGTCAAGGACTGGGTGGAAATGCGTCAACAGCATATCAGCCATCTGTTTCAGGAGTTAAGATTGTTTCCGGAACTCACAGCCTGGGAAAATGTACAAATCAAGAATAAGCTGACCAACTTCAAAGACGATGCCACCATCCGCCAATGGTTTGACATGCTGGGCATCGGCGACAAACTCGATGCCAAGATCGGACGCATGTCCTTTGGTCAGCAGCAGCGCGTGGCAATGATCCGCGCACTCGTACAGCCGTTTGACTTCCTGCTCGCCGACGAACCGATCTCTCACCTCGACGACAACAACTCACGCATCATGGCAGACATCATGATGACCGAAGCCAAGGCACAGGGAGCCGGTGTCGTCGTCACCAGCATCGGTAAACACATGGACTTAAACTACGAAAAGACATTATTGCTATGAACTTAGTTTGGAAGCTGCTTCGTCAGCATATCAGCATACCCCAGTTTGTGGGATTTTTCTTTGCCAACCTCTTTGGCATGCTCATCGTGTTGCTGGGCTATCAGTTCTATCGCGACGTGATGCCCGTCTTCACATCGGAAGACTCCTTCATGAAGTCCGACTATATCATTGTCAGCAAGAAGATTGGCATGGGCAACACCATCTCCGGACGCACCAACACTTTCACGCCCGCTGAGGTCAACGACGTGGAGAATCAACCGTTTGCCTCCAGCGTGGGCACCTTCACCTCCACAGAATATAAGGTGGAAGCCAATATGGGTGTCAACGGGGTCAACGTGCTCAACTCTGAGCTCTTCTTCGAGAGCATCCCCGATCATTTCGTCGACGCGCCCAAGGGCAGTTGGAAATACACGCCGGGCGACCATGTCGTGCCCATCATCCTGCCGCGCGCCTATATCACCATGTATAACTTTGGCTTTGCCCAAAGCCGTTCTCTGCCTAAGATCAGCGATGGCCTCGTGGGGATGATCAACTTCGACATCTTCATCCACGGCAACGGACACGCCGACCGCTTCAAAGGCAAGGTCATCGGCTTCTCGTCGCGACTCAATACGATTCTCGTGCCGCAGGCCTTCATGGACTGGAGCAACAACTACTTCGCACCGGGCAGCCACTCCGATCCTACCCGACTGATCATGCAGGTTGACAATCCTGCCAACGAAAAGGTGACAAAATATATCGACCAGAAAGGCTACGAGGTGGAGGACGACAAGTTGCAGGCAGAAAAGACCACATATTTCTTGAGAATGATCGTCACCATGGTCATGGTTGTCGGTCTGGTCATCTCCATCCTGAGTTTCTACATTCTCATGCTGAGCATCTACCTGCTCGTACAGAAGAACTCGTCGAAGCTTGAGAACCTGCTGCTCATCGGCTACAGCCCCAATAATGTCGCACGGCCCTACCAGTTGCTCACCATCGGACTCAACACCGGTGTGCTGCTCATTGCCTGGGGCACGCTCTACTTCGTTCGTGACTACTACATGGGTGTCATCGAGACGCTCTTCCCCGATATCGACAGTGGTACGATGTTGCCGGCTATCCTCCTCGGACTCTGTCTCTTTGCCTTGGTGAGCATCTGCAACATCATCGCCATCAGACACAAGATCGTCTCCATTTGGAAGAGAAAAGAATAAAAAACGACACACTATTCTGGCATGAAACAGTTCGATCACTACACGGTTGAGGCCGATGCCCAACTGCTGGACTGGCTACTCACCCATCTCGACGGCAGCCATTCCAAAATCAAAGCCACACTGCAAGGGCGCGGCATTCAGGTCAACGGCAAGACGATCACGCGATACGACTATCCGCTCAAGGCAGGAATGAAGATTGCCGTCAGCAAGACCAAGCGCAACCTCACGCTTAAAAACCATTACGTGAAGATCGTCTACGAAGATCCCTACCTCGTCGTGGTAGAAAAAAACGTAGGCATCCTCTCCATGGCTGCCGGACACAGCACGCTGAACGTCAAGTCGGTGCTGGACGAATACTTCGAGCAGACCCGACAGCATTGCACCGCCCACGTAGTGCACCGTCTCGACCGCGACACCAGCGGACTGATGATCTATGCCAAGGATAAGAAGACTGAGCTGAAACTGGAAGAGGACTGGCACCACACGGTCTATGACCGCCGCTACGTGGCAGTGCTCTCCGGCGTGATGGAGCAAGACCAGGGCACCATCACCAGCTGGCTCAAAGAGAACCGGGCCTATGTCACCTACAGCAGTCAACGGGAGGGCGACGGCAAACTGGCCATCACCCACTTCTATACGCTCGACCGCAGCAGAGAGCACTCGCTCGTGGAATTCAAACTGGAGACAGGACGCAAGAACCAGATACGTGTGCACTCCGCCGACATGGGACATCCGGTCTGCGGTGACATCAAATACGGCAATGGCGATGATCCGATCGGACGTCTCTGTCTCCATGCCTATGTGCTCTGCTTCTACCATCCAGTGACACACAAGCCAATGGAGTTCAGCACACCCATCCCCGTGACCTTCCGCCGGCTCTTCGCAACCAGTAATAATCCGTAAAAGTATTGTAACATATACATACAAAACAGCTCAATCCATGGACTCCCACTTCACCTTCTACGTCATACTGATACTGGCCTTTGTCGTCAGCATCTTCATCATACGCAAGATTGCGAGTTGTCTCCTCAAACTCATCATCGCTGCTGTCGCCCTTGGAGTGGTAGTGACAGCTTATTTTCTCATGCAAGGTTAACTAAGCACTCATGATCTTTTTCTTCTCCGCAACAGGCAATACCGCTTGGGCCGCCAAACAGTTGGGCTTCTACACCAGCGACCGGCTCATCAACATCACCAAAAACAGCACCGGTCCTTTCACCGCTCAGCTGGAACCGGGCGAGGACATCGGCTTTTGCTTCCCGATCCATGGCTGGCGTCCTCCGCGCATCGTCGTTGACTTCGTGAAGCAACTCGCCATCGACGCCACCGGGCACTATGTCTATGCACTCTGCACTGCCGGCGACACGGTAGGTGAAGCCATGGACATCTTCCGCCACGAGCTATCAGAGAAAGGCATCAAGCTCGATGCCGCCTTCTCGTTGCTCATGCCGGAGTCGTATGTCGGCCTGCCCTTCATGGATGTGGACAAGAAAGAGCGTGAGAAAGCCAAGCAGGACAAGGCTGCGGAAGACCTGAAGGGGTTTGCCCAACTGATCGAACAACATCAAAGGCACGTAGAGCACCTGACCATCGGCCGTTGGCCACGCATCAACAGCCGCGTCCTCGGCGCAGCTTTCTACCGCTGGCTGATCACCGACAAGCCTTTCCATGTTGTTTCAGACCGTTGTGTGAAATGCGGCATCTGTGCCTCGGTCTGTCCTGTCCACGACATCGACGGCGGACTCGGAAAAGAGCCCCGTTGGCTCCACAATGGTCAATGTCTGACTTGCTTCGCCTGCTATCACCATTGTCCGCACCACGCCATCGAGTTTGGTAACAGAACGAAGCATAAAGGACAATACTTCTTCAGCAGAAGAAAGCTATAGCGAGAATGCGATCTTCGCCATGAGCTCTCTTGGGCGCAGACGACTTAGAGTATACTGCATGTAACTGTCTGAAATTGTCGTCCGCTCATATTTCGTCGTTCCAAAGATGTTATTGGCACAGAGACTCAACTCATATCTTTTCTGACTGTACGTCACCTTGAAATCCGAGAAATAAGCGGTATTGACACTATGATCGTTGCTGTGATAGAGTTCATGAGTCCAGTCGAATTGCCAGTTTCCGGGCATAAAGAACAATGTTATATGATGGTTGAACGAGTTCTTTGCTGTCGTGTTTAATTCAGGATGTGTGGTGTTACTGGATTTCACGCTATTGAATGTAGACATCTCTTCCAAAGAGAATCGTGTACTTGGCATGAAAGAGAATTTGAAATAGGCTGACCAAAACTGCAAGTGACAGCGGTTTTCCTGTTGCGAGATCCATGCGCCATAGTTGTTTTGCATCACACGACCAGCGAGCGTAAATGTTGTTTTGCCATACCCCAGAGCCTTGCTCACCTCAGCAGAGCCAAGCAGCTGTTCGTTGCATGATTTTCTATCAAGCGTTTGCATTGTGTACACATTGTCTTGATAGTCATAAGTGAACATAGGGACATCACTGGTCTTGACATAACTCCCTGATAGATTAAAGAATAGTCCAATGTTGGGATTGGAATATTTAAAATCTCCGCTATAGTTGTCAAGTGAAGTGAAGTCAAGTTTACCACTGCCTTTTATCGTAGTTGCATAATCTACAAAGTAATTCATTGGCACATTGTTACTGATGCCAAAACAAGTATACTGATGGCTATAATAAAAGTTCATGTCGATCGTCGCGTTAACCTTGTAACCGATATTGAAATAGGGATTCACAAACATTTTCTTATCGTCATTGCCTGCTAGCCGATAAGTGCCAATATAGCAAGGCGCGGACAACGATGACCGAATACCATATCGTTCAAAGCTAATGCGAGGCGACACCTTCAGTTTTATTTCTCTATAGTTGGCCTTTTGAGGCGCATTGCCTGCTAAATCAAGACCATCATGATGATAGCTTAACTGAGCTTCGTAAGAGATATACATACCAAAGAGAAGATGGCGGAATGTTGTGGAGACCCTTGCGTCAAGCGACTCCACATTCAATTTTTGCGGCATCGTGTCGCTCAAGGTCAGCAGTTTACTCGGAAGATAGCTGTAGTTCATCCCCGCATCAATATGAAAGCTACGCCCATTGCTCAGCTTCCTGATGAGGCTGAAATCGTCATCGATGCCTCTTTTCCTTGGTTGCACGCTTTGGTAAACCGAAGTTCCATTGAGCGTTGTTGTAGCAGAAGATTCATTCCAGTTGACCGCCGCGTTCAGACGATTCTCCAAATACAGACTGTCTTGATTTTGCTTATACTGCATTTCCATCTTTGCTTCCCGTCTGTATTTGTTGGCGTCATACGTCTCGTCCATAATTGGCATACCCAAAATCGTGGTATAGACCGTCTCATCCTTTCTGTAGCCTATGGTTTTGTCAAACAGATAGGAACCTTGAAAGCGAAGAGTGGAGTTTCCATCTTTCTTAGAAAGCCAATTGGTGGCTAAGATTCGTGTATCGTTGCAATTATAACGTTCCAACTTCAGATCAGACACACTGACTGGAATATTTTTTACCCAATCATTTTGAACACTTTCCAGATCAGAGCTCGAAGTCAAATCTCTCAATTCATGCTGTATGTCCTTTCCTGTATTGTTCCATTTATACATAGAAAAATTCTGATGCTTCTTGCCAAACAACATCGCGACTATTCTGCCGTCACGCAAGAAGTCATTTCCTACCCCACTTTGTATCTGAGCACCGATGCCTACTTCCGCCACACCACTCAGCACTTCTTTGGCATCTTCCTCTAAGATCAGATTCAAAGCTGCCTGATCAGAAAAATTTATACCTTTCAAAGCTTTAATCGGTTGATGGTTTCTAAGCACTTGCACATTCTTTACTTTCTTGGCTGACAGATTTTCCGAAGCCATGCCATACTTGCTGCCCATCAGGTCGAGTCCTTCAATATAAAACTTATTAATGGGCTTTCCCTGATAGGTGATCATTCCCTTGTCGGAGACCTCCAGCCCCGGCATCTTCGCAATAACATCAGCTATGCTTCTGTCTTGTTTCTGACGAAAACCGGCAACAGAATAGATGAGAGTATCACTTTTCTGTTGTAAGCGCTTACTCTTCACTTCCACTTCTCTGATGTTAATGGCATCCTGACGCAGAAAGATCGTCATTCCGGGACGATATTCTGTTATTGGTACTTCGGCCACCGCATAGCCCAAATAACTCACAGACAAGCTTTTCACTCCTTGATCGTCAGACACGCTCAGAGAAAAGCTGCCGTCGCCAACTGTATTCTTGAATGCTACAGGATTGCCAATACTGTCCATTGCCACTACAGACGCATAATCCAAAGGTTTATGCGTTTTAGCATCCTTAACAAAGCCTCTGAAGTCCTGTGCGATTGTACTGAAAGGCAATGCCAACAATACCAGTAATATTAAATTTTTCAATACTGCAACTGTTTAGTAATATTCTTTCAGACAAGCCACACGAGACTTTGACTTGTAACCATAATAAATGCCGGTAATACCCATTATTTTGGAATAAGCTTGATGGTTAGCCTCTTGCAATTGCTTCAATTTTTGAACCTTAAGAGGGGTTGACTTAAGAGCATTTTTAAAGTCCACCACCATTGGCATGTTCACATTTGTTTTGATGCCAATACAACTAAAGGAGCTAAAGTTTCCCACTTGCCATTTTACAGGCTTCCGCGAATAATCGCACATTGCAATATGTTGACTGACAAACGATTAATATTTTGAAAATAAAAGTTAACACTCTGTATTAGTGCATAGTCACGGCCTCGGAAGGTGACAAAATGTTCAAAATAGCCTCGAGTTCACTGATGACTTGTGTACTTTGCATAAGATCCTCCATGGTGTCGGCTACGTTGATACAAAGATTTATGGCCAACACGTTAAGTAGATTCTTGATAATCTCTAGTGTACGACGCCATTGTGTAAGTTCGAACATTTCTCGCCTTGTCGCACGGAACAACTCGCCAAGCGCCTCATATTCGTTGAACCTCTGTCCCAATGTCAGTATCATGTGTGTCATAAGGCAGAGCGTGCAGTCGGCAATCTGTTCGTCGAAATCCGTTCCCTGGTATGAGCCAAGTCCAAGATATTGCCGGCACTCCTTTATCAGCACTTCAATGTTCCAGCGTATTTGGTATATCTCAAAGGCTTCCACAAATTTCATGTGGGTGTCCGTTGTGACGATAGCGTCCCAATTCTTATTCCGTCCGACTCTGATGAAGAATATCTTCACGCAGGTGTCGCCCATCATTACCCGTTGTTCGAAGTACATGCACTTGTACTTGCGGCACACAACGGCCTCACGCCCATGCAAGGCGATGAGCTCATGGACATTGTAACGTCGTGAACCGACTGCATA
>ULVN01059891.1_pt1 | contig 41147 bp, 37 predicted proteins | sample 1959491 | NCBI WGS metagenome assembly ULVN01 (sample SAMEA4835787, study PRJEB28245) | human gut metagenome | biome: gut microbiome; material: fecal sample | place: Denmark | collected 2008 | reverse complement strand
TGTTCTGATGGGATTGAAGTTATGTTCTGATGGGATTGAAGCTATGTTCTGATGGACTCGAAGCTTTGTTTCCTATATGGTAACGCTATAGAAAAAGGTCTTTCGCTAAGCAGGGAATGATTGAAACCTACGTTGCGGAAGACCATTTGTTAGCAAGAAAAATCCAAGCAAAATTTTATGGTGACTTTACCTAGAATCACTCACCTAGAGGAAGGTAAGGGAGAAAAAGCCAGAGAAAGCAAGAGAGCTAGGCTATCTTACACCTTGAAATATTCGTTGAGTGCCGTCAAAGCCTGTTGATTATCGTTGGCAAGATCCTCGATAACCTGTCCATTCTCTAAGAGCACAATGCGGGTGGAGACATCGACAAGATGCTGGAGATTGTGGCTGCTGATGAGGATAGTGGCACCCGTGAAACGATGATAGTCGAGCAAAAGCTTCTTTAGAAAATTCTGCCCCGTAGGATCCAGAAAGTTAAACGGCTCGTCGAGAACCAAGAGTTCTGGCCTCGAGATCATAGCAGCCATGATGCCCACCTTCTGTTTGTTGCCGGCACTGAAGTCACGGATAAATTTTTTCTGATCAAAGATCTGTCCCTCAGCAAACTCCTTGAATCCCCGCACAAGCGGATCATCGCTGGAATTCCAGTCCATAGGGGGAAGCCCTTGTATCTTGATAATGAAGTCGAAATACTCCTCGACAGTCAGAAAGTCGATGAGGAAGGTGTCGTCGATGAAGGCTCCGGTCGTCCGCTTCCATTCCTCACTCTTCGCTGGATCGATGCTCTTCCGTATCAGGTCAGAGTGCTCAGTAGACTGAGAAGACTGAGAAGACAGAGGAGAGACAGAGAACAGAGAGTGAGGATCACCTTGTGGTGTAAGCAACACCGAGCCAGAGTCAGCCCGCAGTAAGTCGAGCATCAGCCTGAAGAGCGTTGTCTTTCCGGCACCGTTGTTGCCCACGAGGCCGATCATCTCGCCATTCCCGATCTGAAGTTGCGGGATGTTGACGGCAATCTTTTCACCAAAGGATTTAGACAGTTGATGGATTTGGATTTTCATATTCCGTGCTTGAAATCAGTGACACATTGAAAAAGGGTCGGCACAGTTGCCGACCCTAATAGATGAGAGGTCAAGGATTATCATAATCCTTTACCATGACAGTTCTTGAATTTCTTACCACTACCACATGGGCAGGGATCGTTTGGACGCGGCATCTTTTCGCGGATGATAGGCTGACGACGCTGCTCAGCTCCCCCACGGGTATCTTGCTGTGCAGCCTGCTGCTGTGCGCGCTCGATCTCGTCGATGTCGTCTTTCTGCTCCTGATAACGCTGTGCATGCTCCTCAGGTGCAGCTTCCTGTACCTGCTGGCTCTGTACCTGCACAGGGATCTGGCCTCGCATGAGGAAGCTGGCTACACGGGTGTTCATGTCATCAATCATCGAATCCCAAAGTTTGGCACTCTCGAGTTTGAATACCAACAACGGATCCTTTTGCTCGTACGATGCGTTCTGCACGCTATGGCGCAACTCATCGAGCTGGCGGAGGTTCTCCTTCCAGTCGTCATCAATGATGTGGAGCATGACAAACTTCTCAAACTCCTTGACCACGTTCTTGGCCTCGGTCTCATAAGCCTCCTTAAGGTTGACACGCAGGTTGACCACATGACGTCCGTCGGTGATAGGCACGAGGATATACTGATAAACATCGCCCTGTGTCTCGTAGACCTGCTTGATGACAGGATAGGCGTCACTTTGTATGCGGTCGGTCTTGCGTTTGAAGGCAGCCATGGCATCCTGGAAGGCGCGCTCCTCGAGGTCGCCCTTGGCTGTGCTTTCGTATTCAGCCTCATCGAAAGGTATCTCCATAGAGAGCACCTCAAAGAAACTCTCCTTGGCCCCCTTGAAATCGTTGTTTTCGATGATGTTGACCACACGATCCCATAGCACGTTAGCGATATCCATGCCGATACGTTCACCCATCAGGGCATGGCGGCGCTTCTCATAGATGACACTGCGCTGTTTGTTCATCACATCGTCGTATTCGAGCAGATGCTTACGGATACCGAAGTTGTTCTCCTCGACCTTCTTCTGTGCACGCTCAATGCTGCGTGAGATCATCGGACTCTCGATACGCTCGCCGTCCTCGAAACCGAGTCGGTCCATGACCTTGGCGATGCGCTCAGAACCGAACTTACGCATTAGGTCGTCCTCCAAAGAGACATAGAAGACAGAAGATCCCGGGTCGCCCTGACGTCCGGCACGACCACGCAACTGGCGGTCGACACGACGGCTCTCGTGACGTGTGGTGCCAATGATGGCGAGACCGCCAGCGGCCTTAACTTCAGGTGTAAGCTTGATATCGGTACCACGGCCTGCCATATTGGTGGCAATGGTGACGGCACCGAGCATCCGCTCCTCATTATGAATATTGTCCTCGGCTCTCTGTCCCTTGAGGCTTGTGTCTGCTCCTTTGACGCCATTGTTGGCAGCGTCGATGAGCTGTTGCTCATAGCGCAATGTGGTCGGCTTGTCGGTGAAGGCGCGGCCGTCGCTGGCCACCCACACCATACCCTTGGTGCTCTTACCAGCCTCGGCGACAATCATAGCCTCTTTCTGATGGAGTTTGGCGTTGAGAACCTGATGAGGAATCTTGCGCATGGTCAGCATCTTGGAGAGCAGCTCACTGATCTCGACAGAAGTGGTGCCCACCAGACTCGGACGACCCTGGACACGCATGTTCTCGATTTCTTCGATGACGGCCCGGTATTTCTCACGATTGGTCTTGTAAACGCGGTCATCCATATCGTTGCGGATGACGGGCTTGTTGGTAGGAATTTCAACTACATCAAGCTTGTAGATATCCCAAAACTCGCCTGCCTCGGTGCTGGCGGTACCAGTCATACCAGCAAGCTTATGATACATACGGAAGTAGTTCTGCAGCGTGATGGTGGCAAAGGTCTGTGTGGCAGCCTCCACCTTGACATGCTCCTTGGCCTCGATAGCCTGATGGAGTCCGTCGCTCCAGCGGCGTCCCTCCATGATACGTCCGGTCTGCTCGTCGACAATCTTTACCTCACCGTCCATGACGACATATTCGTCATCCTTGTTGAACATGGTGTATGCTTTTAACAGTTGCTGCAACGTATGTACTCTATCGCTCTGAACAGCATAGTGGTTGAGCAGGTCGTCCTTCTTGTCGAGACGATCCTGGTCACTCAGGGTCTTGTCGCCCTCAAGGGCAGAAAGCTCAGCAGCAATATCGGGGAGCACAAAGAGGTTCTTATCATTGACCTGCTTGGAGAGCCAGTCCGTACCCTTGTCGGTGAGGTCTGCACTGTTGAGTTTCTCGTCGACAACGAAATAGAGCGGCTCGACAGCTTGGGGCATCAGTCGGTTGTTGTTCTCCATATAGATCTCCTCGGTCTTCTGCAGACCAGCCTTGATGCCTTCCTCAGAGAGATATTTGATAAGTGCCTTGTTCTTAGGCAATGCCTTGTAAGAGCGGAAGAGGCAGAGGAATCCGTCCTCAATCTCCTTCTGATCGTTTTTCTCACGACCCTCAGTGATCTTCTGTCGTGCCTCAGCCAGGAGCTCAGTGGCCTGCTTACGCTGCACCTCGTAGAGGCGCTCCACCAGCGGCTGATACTCCTCATACATCTGGTCGTCGCCCTTGGGGATAGGACCGGAGATGATCAGCGGGGTACGGGCATCATCGATAAGCACGGAGTCGACCTCATCGACGATGGCGAAGTTGTGGCGGCGCTGTACCAAATCGCTTGGTGAGAGAGCCATATTGTCACGCAGATAGTCGAAACCAAACTCGTTGTTGGTACCGAAGGTGATGTCGGCCTGATAAGCTTTGCGGCGTGCGGGGGAGTTGGGCTGATGCTTGTCGATACAGTCGACCGAAAGTCCATGGAACTCATAGAGGGGTCCCATCCACTCAGAGTCACGCTTAGCCAGATAGTCGTTGACGGTGACCATGTGCACACCGTTGCCGGTCAAGGCATTGAGGAACACGGGCAGGGTACCCACAAGGGTCTTACCCTCACCTGTGGCCATCTCGGCGATCTTACCCTGATGGAGGGCGATACCACCGAAGAGCTGCACGTCGTAGTGGACCATGTTCCATTTGATCTTGTTGCCACCGGCTGTCCATTCATTGTGATAGATGGCCTTGTCGCCGTCGATGGTGATGAAGTCGTTGGCTGGGTTGGCAGCAAGTTCACGGTCGAAATCCGTAGCAGTGACCACGGTTTCCTCGTTCTCGGAGAAGCGGCGTGCTGTGTCCTTGACAATACTGAAGGCGACGGGCATCACCTCGTTGAGTGCATTCTCCAAGGCATCAAGCATCTCTTTGTCCTGCTTGTCGATCTCGTTGAAGATCGGTTCACGCTCGTCGATAGGAGTCTCTTCAATCTTAGCCTTGAGCTCAGCGATTTTCTCCTGATAGGGTTTGGCAGCTCCCTGCACATAGTCACGGATTTCTTTTGACTTGGCTCGGAGCTCATCATTGCTCAACTTGGCGATATCAGGATATGCTTGCTTTACTTCCTCAACCAGTGGCTGAATAAGCTTCATATCACGGCTTGACTTATCGCCGAAGAGCGACTTTAAGATTTTGTTGAAATTCATTTATCTTGTCTGTTATTTATTACGATAAGGAATAGGAGCGAACGGGTCGCCCTTGCAAAATTAATAAGTTTTTCTGAAAAATTACCACCATTTACCATATATTTGCGTATAGGTGGAAAGAATTTCCCTTGGTACTATCAATGAGTGCTTAAAACAAGGGAGCGGTGGTGCAGGCGTTGGGAGCCCTGATGCGGATGGCCTTTGCCACAGTGGAAGCCACACAGTCTACACTCACGGGTGTCTTGACGACCTCGTGAGGCATGTTGCTTCCCAAAAAAATGATGGGGAAAGGCATGAAACCGGCACTGCTGTAGATGACCTGCTGGGTCTCCTCGTTGAGCAGTTTCCATCCCGGTGCCACGTCGATGATAATATCGCCACAATTGATGGGATTGTATCCGTTGCGGATCTTGAGAATGTCGTTGTTGCCGGCCATAAGACGCTCGCTGGTATAGACATCGGCGACGCCGGCATTCTGAATGAGAAAGTCTTGGCTGCGACCAAGGATCTCACTCATTGCTATACGTTTCTGCTCGATGAGCTTATGGTTGAGATACAACTCATTGCCATAGTATTGCTCGACATATCTACCCTGGCCATAGATGGCACTGAGATACACGTTAAGCAGATTGGCCGTGCGATTGATATAGAAAGTACCTGTCGGTACACGATATTTATCCAAGTTCTTGCGGGCTTCGTCGGAGTATCCGGTGGAGGTGACGACGAACAACACTTTGTCTTTGCCCACGCGCTGCTCCACCCCCGAGATGAGCGTGGCCAAGGTATGGTCAAGCTGCATGTACACGCTCTCCATACACGTTTGCCAACTTTCGTTCTCCTTACCCTTGGCACGTGCTGCCGACAGGGTGACATAAAGCAGATCGGGCATCTCGTCGCGCCCCATTGCCGCAGAAGTCACAGCCTGCAACGACACAGATACCACGTTGTCGTTGGTCAACGCCTGCACACGGCCTTGCTGCGGATGGAGCGTATTATAGGCTTTGAGCCAGGCGGGCAAAGAAGTACTATAGTATTTTGAACCTGTCCACGTACCGTTATCGCCCAGCCAAAAAGCACCGTCGGCCGCATGTCCTGCCGACAGAATGGCCGACTCCTTGTCTTGAGAAAAGCTATAGACAATGGCAGTGCCGTTGCTGCTCATCTTGAGCTCATCACCCAAAGTAGATGTCAGCAGACGCTGCGGTGAACCGCTGTACTTATCATCGGAAACGCAGCTGACTGGACGCAGCGTAGCGCGGTCAAGCCATTGCGTTCCCACAATGCCATTGAAATAAGGCGTGGCTCCGGAAGACAAGGTGGCAGTGGCTGATGAACGGTCAATAGGAGTGAAGGGATAGCGTCCTCCCTCATAGACCAATCCCTGCTGCATGAGACGGCGAAAACCACCCTGACCGTAAAGAGGGTAGAAAGCCTCCATATAGTCGGTGCGCAGCTGGTCGATGGTCACATTGACCACCAAACGCGGTGCAAGCCCAAAGGCCTGCATCTCAGCGGATGTCAGCGCAGCGATAATGAAAGCTAAATATCTCATTCTTTATATTATTTTCTTGTTATCATTTTTTGAGAGAGCGTATTTGCCTCTGGCATGAACGCAATAATTGACGACACACCTATCCAACAAACATAATGCCAAAATGTTCATCCCCGACGCATAATCTTGTAGAAGGTTGCCGACGAAAAACAACAAAATACAGACAGCAAACACCGTCCAGCATATACTGTACAGTCTTCTCCTGCTCTTTCTAACTACTGAATAAAGGACGATGAGCGACAGGGGATTGAGCAACAGTATCTGTAAATTGAGGCTGACAGTCGGATGTTTTGAGAAGATCATCAGAAACAATACGAAACCAGCCAATCCGTCGGCCAGCAACAAAGCCAGATCGATGCCCCAATAGATTTTTTTTCTACGGTATTCTCTCCCGCTGACAAGCACCACCACCAGTGTCAGTATAGAGATGACAACCCTCGGTGTGAAGATATCGAAGAAAGAGCTACCCTTCGCTGGTGTCTGAGCCTCAAGTACCGTCCAAGTGCTGTCAACAAGATCTGCCGGAGACTGGTGCTCGCGAAAAACCTTCGCAGAAGCAAAGGAAACGCGTAGAGAGTCCGGAAGGAACTGCTGCTGCCGTAACGTCGTCTGTCGGTCGGCATTCACTCCCAACAGCAGGTCACAGCCAAAGCTGTCCCAAGGATGCTGCTCATCCCACTGGTGCACCATAGCGCGGTAGGAACTCGTCACGGACGCATTGACACGATAACCCACGTGACCATGTATATGGTCAATGATCATGTCACGTGCTCTTGACGAACAATTGTCATAGAAGAAATTGTAACGGTATACCTTGTTCTCGGGCCGGGCATTGAGAGCCAACGCATTGATGATGTCGAGTTTTTCCTGCCGCGTAAGGTTGATACGCTGTTCTATTACCCCCCTTCCCTCTTCGGTATATTCCTCCATGAAGAGATCAAAAGGGTAAATACCCATTTCGTAGTCACAGAGTCCGAAGACGAAGCGAGGTATGAAATAGGGTGTATGATAATTGAACAAGCCATAGTTGACCGCTACGTCCTGCCCCGTTGCCGCGTCATGAACGCGGATCGCTGTATGTCCAAATAAGCTGTAAATCTCTTTCCCTGGTGAACAGGTGAGCAGTCCTATCTCCACACTGTCCATTTTCTGCAACTGTCTTGGCGATGATTCTTGCGCACAAAGGTTTGTCGTTAAGAAAACCAAAACAGCGAGAAAAACAACTCGTAAATTTAGCTTTAAACGTTTCACGATGCAAAAATACCTTATTATTTTCACTTTCGTGCGTTAATTTCGATTTTTTTCAATACTTTTGCAGTTGTCTTCTGCCAAGACCTGTGTGTAGATCACTGCGGTCGAGGATGGAAGCCACAAGTAAGGATAAACGAATTCGTTAGTAAACCAATGAAAAAACAACTCACCGTCATCGCTCTCGCTATGCTCGCCACTACGGGCTGGGCTCAGAGCGGCACCAACTCTCCATATAGCCAATATGGGCTGGGAACACTTTCTGACCAGTCTACAGGCTTCAATCGCGGCATGAACGGATTGGCCTTAGGCTTCCGGGAGCACAATCAGGTGAACCCTGCCAACCCGGCATCATACTCTGCGATCGACAGTCTCTCGTTTATTTTCGATGCCGGCATCTCACTGCAACAGACCAACTTCAAGGAAGGCGGCAGAAAGCTCAATGCCAACAACGCAGACTTTGAATATGTGGTAGCAGGATTTAGGCTATTCCGACATTTCGGTGTGAGTTTCGGCCTGCTTCCCTATACCAATATCGGGTACTCCTACTCTACCACAACCTCTGTGGGCGACGTCAACAAGACCTACTCATACAATGCCTATAACGGTGAAGGTGGGCTCCATCAGGTATATTTGGGCTTTGGTTGGGAACCCATCCGCAACTTCTCCATCGGTGTGAACGGGACCTATCTCTATGGTGACTATACACGCACGGTGACGAACAGTTACAGCAACACTTCCGCCAATTCTCTCATCAAGACATACTCTGCCGACGTGAGAAGCTACAAGCTTGATGCAGGACTGCAATATACATTACCGCTGAGCAAGAAAGACCAGCTCACGCTGGGCTTGACCTATGGCATGGGGCACAACATCAACGGAAAGCCACAAGTGACCATCGTCTCCAGCAACTCTGTCACAGCGGTGGCTGACACCACTACCTATCCTGGTGCTGGACAAGTGAATTTAAGATTGAGGATTCCAAACACTTTCGGAGCCGGACTCACTTTCAACCACAATAATAAGTTTAAGATTGGAGCCGACTATACACTCCAGCAATGGGCGAAAATCAGTGCACCCGAACTGGTTACCGACAACAGCGGCAACATCAGCTATCAGCAGGTAAAAGGATACTATAAAGACCGCCATCAGTTCACACTCGGCACACAAATCTGTCCCGACGAGTATGGTCGTTCGTTCTTGAAACGCATTCGTTACCGCGCCGGCGTAAGCTATGCTACACCTTATTATTATATAGGCAATCAGGAAGGTCCCAAAGAACTCAGTGCCTCGCTGGGCTTCGGTATCCCCATCGTCAACGGATATAACAACCGCTCACTGCTCAACATCAGTGCCCAATGGGTCAAGCGTAGTGCCAAGAATCTCATCACGGAAAACACCTTCCGCATCAACGTCGGCATTACCTTCAACGAGCAGTGGTTTGCTAAGTGGAAAGTTCAATAATACAAGATGTATAGGCATTTTCTCATGAAATTATCTCTGCATCATAGTCTTCTCATCCTTTTCTTTGTATGCTTCATCGCCTCTTGTACCGAGCCCGTGGAGCATACAGCACCTGCCGTGCGCGCACGCGACTCCGTCGCCGTGATGACCTCTTGGGGCGTCAACACACTCATCTCTGACTCGGGCGTGATCAAATACCGCATCGTAACAGAAAAATGGGAGGTCAACGAAAACAAACGGCCACCAAGATGGATCTTTGAGAAAGGCCTTTTCCTGGAGCAGTTTGACGAGAAGTTTCATGTACAAGCCTATATACAGTGCGACACTGCCTATTACTACAGTCAGAACAAATTGTGGGAACTCAGATCAAGAGTGCGTGTGAGAACCAAGGACGGCCTGCGCTTTACGAGCCAGGAACTGTTCTGGGATCAAAACACGCATGAACTGTATTCCAACGTCTTCTCTCGTCTCATCACCCCCGACCGCACACTGCAAGGATCTTATTTCCGCTCTGACGAGAAGATGACCCGCTACATGGTCTCCAACACCAAAGGATCCTTCTCGCAAAGTGATCTTGAGGGTGATAAAAACAGTTCTGCCTCAACGGGCTCCGATCAGGACAGCATCCAAAAGAGCCAAAGAAGTCAGGCCGTACCGGAACGAGGCGGAAAACAACAATGAGAACAGAAAAAATTATAATAGTTATTATATTATTGTGCAGCAAGTTGATATACCACTTTTATTAGAGATATTGTGCACGATGGTGCTCAGTGCTTTCTTTTCCGGTATGGAAATCGCATTTGTCTCAAGCAACCGTATGTTGGCCGAGATGGATAAGAGCAAACATGGCTTTTCCCAACACATCATCTCCTTTTTTTATCGCCATCCTAACGGTTTCGTCTCCACCATGCTGGTAGGCAACAACGTGGTGCTTGTCATCTACGGCATCTTGATCGCACAACTCTTTGACAACACCATCTTTCGAGGATGTACGGCAGGGTTTACCGTACCCGCCGACACCATCCTCTCAACTCTCATCATGCTCTTCACCGGTGAATTTCTCCCTAAGTCATTGTTCAAGAGCATCCCCAACACCATGCTGACGGTGTTCTCTCCCATCGCTTATATCTTCTACATCATCCTTTGGCCCATCAGCAAATTCGCGACTTTCCTCTCTAAAGCCATTTTGCGCATCTTCGGCGTGCGCATGCCGAAGGAAGAAGGCGATGAAGGATTTACAAAAGTGGATCTCGACTACTTAATCCACACTTCCATTGACAACGCACCCAACGAAGATGCTGTCGACGATGAGGTGAAAATTTTCCAAAACGCACTCGACTTCCCTGATCTGAAGGTACGCGACTGTATGATCCCACGCACGGAAATCAATGCGGTCAATATGGAAACATGCAGTCTGGAGGAACTGAAACAAAAATTTGTGGAGAGTGGAAACTCCAAAATCATCGTCTATCGCGAAGATATTGACCATATCGTGGGATATATCCATAGCCACGAGATGTTTCGTGACCCCAAAAGATGGCAGGATCATATCCGCACACTGCCCTTCGTGCCTGAAACAATGCTCGCGCAAAAACTCATGCGCATCTTCCTGCAACAGAAGAAAAGCCTCGGTGTGGTCATCGACGAGTTCGGGGGTACCAGCGGACTGGTGTCGTTGGAGGATATCGTGGAGGAGATCTTTGGCGATATCGAGGATGAGCACGATACAGATCACTACATCGCTAAGAAAATCGACGAACATGACTATCTGCTCTCAGCCCGACTCGAAATCGACAAAGTCAACGAAGAATTCGGACTGGAATTGCCAGAGAGTGACGAATATATGACAATAGGCGGACTCATCCTGCACGAATATCAAAGTTTCCCGAAACTCAACGAAATCATCAAAATAGACAAGTTCGAATTTAAAATCATTAAAAGCACGATGACGAAAATAGAGCTCGTCAAATTGCATATCAATGAATAAATAAGCATCTCAGACGTTTTTTTCTTTAAAACCTTCCCTCGTTTGCTATTTATTTAGTAAATTTGTACGCTTTTAAAAGCGTATGCTTTAATATGAAAAATCAATAAACAAAAAATACAATTATCAAAAAGAAATGGCAGCATTAGGAAAAATTAGAAGCAGAAGTGTCGCTCTGATCGCCATCATCGGTTTCGGCCTTTTCGCTTTCATCGCCGAAGAGGCCTTCCGTTCTTGCGAATCCTCTCGCAACAATGAGCGCCAGCAAATCGGTGAGGTATTAGGAGACAAAATCAATTACGAGGACTTTGCCAAGCAAGTGGATGAAGCTCAGCAGGCAATGAAGTTCATGGGGCAGGAAAATCTCAACGACGACCAGCTCAATCAACTTCGTGACCAAGTGTGGAACAACTTCGTGCAGTATCGCCTCATCGAAAACGAGTGCGACAAGTTGGGCATGACCGTGACAGACCAGGAAATGCAGAATGTGCTCAACGAGGGCACCAACCAAATGCTCCTCTCCACACCTTTCGTCAATCAGCAGACTGGGCGTTTCGATGCAAACCAGCTCAAGCAATTCCTCGCTCAGTATAAACAGGCTCAGGCTCAACAGCAGAACCCACAAATGGCAGAGCAGATGGATGCCATCTACAAATATTGGACATACATTGAAAAGACTCTCCGTCAGCAACTGCTCATTCAGAAATACAACGGACTGCTTGCTCACTGTCTGCTATCCAACCCTGTTGAGGCAAAGATGGCCTTCAACGAAGAGAGCCAAGAGAGCCAAATCCAGCTGGCTTCCTATCCCTACTCCAGTATTCAGGATTCCAAAGTAAACATCTCTGACGCTGACCTCCAGGCTAAATACGATGAGCTGAAAGCTCGTTTTCGCCAGTATGTTGAAAGTCGAGACATCAAGTATGTAGACGTTCAGATCTCAGCTTCTCCCGCTGACCGCGCAGCACTACTGAAGCAATTCAAGGGTTGGGCAGGACAACTGCAGGCCGCCGCTGATCCTTCTGAGATCGTACGCAAGAGCACTTCTTCTGTTCCCTACATGGGAATTCCCGTTGGCAAGGAGGCTTTTCCAACAGATATCGCCGACAAACTCGATTCTATGTCTGTCGGTCAGACTTTGGGTCCTGTGGAGAACAAGCAGGACAATACTTTCAATATTGTCAAGCTGGTTGCAAAGCAAGAGCTCCCTGACTCTGTGCAGTTCCGCGCCATTCAAATCGCCGGTACTACTCCAGATGAGGCTCACAAGACTGCTGACTCTGTTTACAACGCTTTAAAGGCCGGAGCTGATTTCGCCGCTATTGCTAAGAAATATAATCAGGAAGGTAAAGAGCAGTGGCTCACGACAAAGATGTATGAATACTCTACATCCATGGACAACGATTCCAAAAACTATCTCAACACACTGCTCACCTCTAACGTCAATGAGCTGAAAAACGTTCAGCTGACCCAAGGCAACCTGATTGTTCAAGTTCTCGACCGCAAGAATATGGTAGAGAAGTACACGGCTGCTGTCATCAAGAAGCCAATCGACTACTCCAATACGACACGTAGCAATGTCTACAATAAGTTCAGCACCTTCGTCAGTGCCAATCAGACGCCCGCTGACATCGTGAAGAACGCAGCGCGTAGCGGCTATTCTGTTCAAGAAGCAAAAGACGTGACCACCAGTCAGCACAATCTTGCAGGCATCAAGTCTACGCGCGACGCTATGAAGTGGCTTTTCGCCGCTAAGGAGGGTGAAGTTTCACCAATGTATGAGTGCGGTGACAACGGCAACAACCTTTTGCTCATCGTCTGCGAGAAGATCCATCCGATTGGCTACCGTGACCTCAGTGATCCTCAGGTAAAGGAGATGGTCAAGCAAGAAGTGATGCGTGACAAAAAGGCCGAGATGCTCATTGCTAAGGCAAAAGGTGCTAACAGCATCAACGCCGCCAAAGCTAAGGGTGCCATCATCTCTGCTGTCAACCAGGTGACTTTTGCTGCTCCCGTATTCGTCCAGTCTACTGGAGGAAGCGAACCAGCCCTGAGTGGAGCTGTTTACGCAACAAAACCCGGAGCTTTCAGCAGTCATCCAGTAAAGGGTTTGGCCGGTGTCTATCAATTCCAGGTCATCAGCCGCAAGAAGAATGCTCTGAAATTCAATGAGGCTCAAGAGGAGATGAAGCTCCGTCAACGCTCTATGCAGTATGCCGGTAACTTCATGAACGAACTCTATGTCAAGGCTAAGGTGGTAGACAACCGCTATCTCTTCTTCTAAGCAAGATATAAGGAATATATATAAAGAAAACAGGGAAAAGGCATAAACCTTTTCCCTGTTTTTTTTGTATATCAAGTAATGCTTATCTATGAATTTCCAATTTCTATCTCTCTCACTGTACCTTCGGTAAAGGATAATCGTATTTATGAGAGCCAAAGACACTGTCTTTATAAGGATCGCGATACCAATCTTTCTCTACTGACAATTGTAATGAGAACGAAGGCGACGGCTTCCACAGCACAGAGGCCCCTACCCTGTCCACATTATTGAAGTAGTTAGAACCAGCGCCATAGCTATAAGCACCTATCCCATAAGGACCCCAACCAAATGGACTCATCAGGCTCTGATACCCCAACGGCGAACATCCATAATAAGAATATGGATAAAAGCCATTAGAGCCTATCGACTTCTGACCGTAAATGAAGGCTGACCATTGGTCATTAAACCGATAACCTAACTCGGCATAAACAGACCCTGTCACATAATTGTTCGCACCCTCATTGACATGGCTGAGACTACCGCCAACAACGAGACTCCCTTTCTTGCCAATGGGCGTCGCATATGCGACATTAGCCGTTTGGGCAAAGCCACTGTGATGGCGCCTGCCGCCGAAAGTGGTGTAAGCACTCAAATCCATGCTGGCGTTGAGACCGGCATGAAGACTGTTGCCATCACTCCATTCACCACTTGGCGTCACTTCAGCATACAGAGGTGCATCGCTCTTTAGTCCCTGAGCAGACTTCGGGATGGAATCTTGATATGCTTGGGCACTGACGCCAGAGCTCAACAGCAACAAGCCTACCAATATATAACTACTTTTGTTCATCTTCTCTTTAATTAGTTCCTGCAAAGACCAATCATCATCAAGCTTTTCCAAAAGATGATTTTCTTGGCCCTGCCTCTATTGTTTTGCAAAGATAAGAAAAGATCGAATGCTCTATCTGTCACTTCATCATTTTTAGAGTAGTTTTGATTAAAAATACATAAATGCGCCCCATCAGCATTTGATTTCCATCGGAATGATGTGGCAAAGAGGTTGATTCTTATTATCTTTGCACATTATATATAATATAAAATATCACGATATCATGGAAAAGAAACCATCATCAACACCTGATAAGTCTACAACATTGTTGAACCAGGCTAAAGCAATGGCAGCTCAAGGCAATAAAGTCGTTGCCGTGGCTTTGCTCAGTCAATATATTGCTTGCACACCGGAAAAAGAAACAGAAGAAGCTCATCGCTTGCGCGGTGACCTGCTCCTGCAAATGGGAGACAAACGGGGAGCGGAAGAAGATGCCGAAGCGGTGTTACGCATCAATCCATCACTGGCAAACGGCCATTTTCAGCTCGACTAAATATTAATTTTCTATCTCATGCGCATTTTTTCTAAGGAAATGTTTGCATATATCAGATATTTGTTTTACTTTTGCACAAAATAAAAGAATAACATTATGAAGTCATTTGCATCTTTCCGTTATTATTATTTTTACTTTGCATGGAAATGCGAAGCGGGAAGTTGCGTGTAGATTTCAACTTAAGACTGACAATAACCCATAAAGGTTTGCATACAAGGTCCCGCTTCATAAATTATGAGGTGGGATTTTTTGTAACATGAACCCAAGAAATTGATAAGTACATAAATAAGAACATAAATAACGTCAGATAGATGAAGAGAATAGCAATACAGGGACGGGTAGGATCCTTTCATGACATCGCCGCCCATGAATATTTCGAGGGCGAGCAAATACAGCTTATCTGCTGCGACACTTTCGAACAAGTGTTCGAGAATATCAAACGCGATCCTACTGTCATCGGACTGGTGGCTATTGAGAACACAATCGCCGGTTCACTTCTCCACAACTATGAACTGCTTCGCGACAGCGGAGCGACTATTGTCGGAGAGCATCGGCTTCATATCACTCACAGCATCTGCTGCTTGCCGGAAGATGACTGGACTACCGTCGCTGAAGTGCATTCCCACCCTGTAGCACTGATGCAGTGCCGTCAATGGTTGTCAAACCATCCTGACCTTAAAGCTGTAGAAGCTGACGACACCGCCGGTAGCGCTGAATACATTAAAAACCACAACTGTCTTGGATGGGCAGCCATATGCCACGCACATGCCGCACAATTATATGGCTTAAAGATACTGGAAGACCATATCGAAGACAACAAGCACAATTTCACTCGCTTCCTCGTGATCTGTGCTCCACAGAAAGCTGATTTTCTCAGACCGGTCAATGCAGTCAACAAAGCCAGTCTCGTCTTTTCCCTCCCACACTCTGAAGGGTCACTTTCCAAAGTGCTGACAATACTTAGCTTCTATGATATCAATCTGACGAAGATCCAGTCTCTCCCCATCATAGGCAAAGAGTGGGAATATCTTTTTTATGTAGATGTCACTTTCGACGATCTCGTACGCTACCGGCAGGCGGTAGATGCCATCACACCGTTGACACGTAACATCAAGATAATTGGAGAATATATAGAAAAATAACAACTGCAATAATCATCAATATGAAACCAGCTCAAAGAGTTAACACAATTCAAGAATACTATTTCAGCCGAAAACTGAAAGAAGTGGCAAAACTCAATGCAGAAGGACAAGACATCATCTCTCTTGCCATAGGTTCACCAGATATGCCGCCATCACCACAAACCATTGAGAAACTTTGTGAAGTTGCTCATGATCCATCGGCACACGGCTATCAACCTACTTGCGGACTGCCGGAACTGCGAAAGGCTATGGCAGGCTTCTATAAGCGGGTATACGGAGTGGACATCGATTGGGCTACCGAAGTACAGCCTATCATAGGCTCAAAAGAAGGCATCATGTACGCTACCCTGGCCTTCTGCAACCCAGGCGACAAAGTGCTGATTCCTAATCCCGGCTACCCTACCTATACTGCTGTGAACAAAATCTTCGGTACGCAGATCGAATACTATGACCTGTTGGAGAACAATGGATGGCAACCGGACTTCGATACCCTTGAGAAGATGGACTTACAAGGAGTGAAGCTAATGTGGACCAACTACCCCAATATGCCTACCGGCGGTAATGCGCGGATGGAGACTTATGAGAAACTGGTAGACTTTGCCCGTCGCCACGATATTGTCGTGGTCAACGACAACCCCTACTCTCTTATTCTCAACGAGCATCCTATGAGCATCATGCAGGTGCCGGGAGCCAAAGACTATTGCATAGAACTCAACTCCATGTCGAAAAGCCACAACATGCCTGGATGGCGTGTGGCCATGATGCTGAGCAACAAAGACTTTATCTCATGGATCTTTAAGATTCAGAGCAATATCGAAAATGGTACTTTCCGTGGTATCCAACTTGCTGCAGCCGAGGCTTATAACACCAATTCAGAAGATTGGCACCGCGAAAACAACATTGAGAACTATCGCCGCCGGCGCATCATTGCCGAGCAAATCCTCGACACACTGGGATGCACCTACGACAAAAGTCAGGTGGGTATGTTCGTTTGGGGACGTATTCCTGACTGTTATGCCAATGTAGAAGACCTGACCGAAAAAGTTCTTCACGAAGCTAAGGTCTTCATCACTCCAGGCTTTATCTTTGGCTCTAACGGTAAGCGCTACATCCGCATCTCTCTTTGCGCTAAAGATGAGAAAATAGAAGAAGCACTCAAACGTATCAAAGAATGGAAAAACAGTACGGCCAAATAATTAGTAAAACAGTACTGGATCTGATATTGTATTTGAAATCAAATAGAAATCAATAATTTAATACTTAAGGATATGGAACTTGAACTTGAAGCTCTGAATTTACCGAGTGATAATGAGCGACCGATAGTGATTGCTGGTCCATGCAGTGCTGAGACCGAGGAACAAGTAATGAACACAGCCCGTCAGTTGAGAAGCAAAGGCTGCCACATGTTTCGTGCTGGCGTATGGAAGCCACGTACCAAACCAGGAGGCTTTGAAGGTTGTGGCGAGAAGGCTCTACCTTGGCTCAAGCAAGTCAAAGACGAGACGGGTATGCTAGTCGCTACCGAAGTAGCCAAGCCTGAGCATGTGGAGCTCTGTCTGAAATACGGTATTGACATTCTTTGGGTAGGTGCCCGTACCACCGCCAATCCCTTTGCCATGCAGGATTTGGCTGATTCTCTCAAGGGCGTAGATATTCCTGTGTTAGTAAAGAATCCTGTCAACCCCGACCTGGAATTGTGGATTGGTGCCATGGAGCGTATCAATCAGGCAGGCGTGAAACGTATGGCTGCTATCCATCGTGGCTTCTCTAGCTACGACAAAAAGATTTATCGCAACCTACCCATGTGGCAAATTCCTATGGAGTTGCATCGCCGCATCCCTAACTTGCCTATCATCTGTGATCCCAGTCACATTGGGGGACGCCGCGAACTGATCGCACCTCTGTGCCAGCAAGCCATGGACTTAGGCTTTGACGGCCTCATCGTTGAAAGCCATTGCTGTCCGGATGACGCATGGAGTGATGCCCGTCAGCAGGTGACTCCTGATGTTTTGAACTACATCCTAAGCCTTTTGGTTGTGCGTGATGAGACCGTGACCACAGAAGGTATCAGCCAGCTTCGCCGGCAAATCGACGATCTCGACAACCAACTCATGGAACTCATATCTAAACGTATGCGTGTTTGTCGCGAAATTGGCCAGTATAAGAAAGAACACAACATGACCGTATTCCAAGCCAACCGCTACAACGAGATTCTTGAGAAGCGTGGCGCACAAGCCAGCTTGTGCGGCATCGACCCGGAGTGCGCTGCTCATGTCTTTGAGCTCATCCATCAGGAGAGTGTACGCCAGCAAATGGAGATCATCAATCAATAATACGCTCTTTATATGATGGGCAATGGATATTCATTGCCCATCATCAATCAACAAATATTCTTATACAGAAGAAAAATGAAGATTCTTATCATGGGTGCAGGAAAGATGGGATCTTTCTTTATCGACCTGCTCAGCTTCGACCATGAAGTGGGCGTCTTCGAGAAAGACCCAAGAAGACTGCGCTTCACATATAATTGTCAACGTTTTACCACTTTGGATGAGGTAAAGGCTTTTGCACCTCAACTGGTCATCAATGCGGTGACTGTCAAATACACAATTCCGGCCTTTGAGGAGATCCTCCCCTATCTGCCTGCCGATTGCATCATCTCAGACATCGCTTCCGTAAAGACACACCTCAAAGAGTTTTACGAGCAAGCCGGACACCCCTATGTCTCTACTCACCCTATGTTTGGCCCAACCTTTGCCAATCTCAACCAGCTGTCTGAGGAAAACGCCATTATCATCTCTGAAGGCGATTACATGGGGCGCATTTTCTTCAAAGATCTTTATCGCGGACTGGGATTGCATATCTATGAGTATACTTTCGAAGAGCATGACAAGACCGTCGCTTACTCGCTCAGCATCCCCTTTGTGTCTACCTTCGTGTTTGCAGCAGTCATGAAGCATCAAGATGCACCGGGAACAACATTCAAGCGACATATGAATATAGCCCGAGGCGTCCTCTCTGAAGATGACTATCTGCTACAAGAAATTCTCTTCAACCCTTATACTCACGATCAGGTGGAGAATATCTGCAACGAGATGAAGGAACTGCTTCATATCATTGACCAGAAAGATGCCAAAGGCATGAAAGCATATCTCACAAAAATCCGACACAACGTCTTTGAGAAATAAAGCTTCGCAATTGATGTACTCCGCAACGCTTGATACAGCGTTGCGGACTTTCTATGCTCACACAAAGTAAATATGCGATGCAAAAGGACTTGGCCGGACCAACACGGATTCGACCATCCCGTAGTTATTACTGATGCTGGTTTGCTTTCTCTCATCGCCCTATAACTTATTATTAATTTATGAGTTACGGTATTTTATTCCCATAGAGCTCCAAGCATAGCAGCGCCTCCGAAGTGAAGGGATTGCAGTAAGGGCAACTTGTCCTTAGTGATGCCTCCGAGAGCCACTACCCTCGAATCGATAATTCCTTCAGCACCAGCTTTTTGAAGCTCTGACAACGAAAACTGTGAGCGATAGCCTTGTTTGGAAATGCTGTCGAAAATCGGACTCAGAAACACATAGTCCATCTTTGACTTGCGCAGCTCTACTTCACTGAGCGAATGACACGAATACGACAAACTCAGACCGGAGCTTCTGGCAAATTTCGGTGCGTCGGGATTACGTCGGTTGAGATGAAGCCCCCCCACACAATACTCTCCGCACAACTCATAATGATCATGGAGAACAAGACGAGGATAGCACCAAGCAGGTATCGTGGAGAGCAGACGGCGCAAGTCGTCGGCCGAGGCTTCAGGCTTGCGCACATGCACCCTCCAAAAGTTGCCTTCAGCAAGCAGTACAGCAATACGCTCACCCTCGTCCGGTAAGAAGCGGGGCGAGGTGATGGCAATGAGGCGTAGAGGTGACGTCATCCTTTCAGACGGGCAATGAGCTGTTCTGCAACCTTCTTACCCGACATAAGCATGCCGCCGAAGATCGGTCCCATACGTGGCGTGCCCGACACTGCAGATGAAGCCATGCCACAAACATACAGTCCCGGATAAATTTCCTTGGTACCGGCGACCACCTCACGTTCACCCTCTACCACATCCATCGAACGTTCACCTGCGACAGCACCCGTAGGAGTGTCGAGGCGAATACCGTTCTTACGGGCTACCACTTTGCTAATCTCGCTGTCGTGTCCAGTACCATCGATGACAAATTTCGCCAGTACGTTGAGCGGGTCTACATGCAGTCCTTCGCGTAGCACCGGTGTCCAGTTGACGACCACACCACTGACGCGATTGTCCTTGAAGATGACATCCTCCACAGAATAGCAGTTGAAAAGGGTTGCTCCGGCATGTACAGCATGGTAGAGCAGCGAAGAGGTGCTCTCGATAGAATCGACGGTGTACAGATTCTCTTCAAATGGCTCATAGCGTATGTCGAACTCACGGATGATGTCCATGGCCTCTTGCTGAATGACTACCTGATTAAACATCATAGCACCGCCCCACATGCCACCGCCCGGTGAGAGTTTACGGTCAAAGAGAGCCACACGCAATCCTGCCTTGGCAAGATAGTAAGCGGCGACAATGCCGGAAGGACCACCACCCACGATGGCTACATCGAGTTGAAGATTCTTTTCCAGTTTGTTGAAATAGGTCTGAATGATACCTTTTGAAATTTCTGTCTCAATCATAATGGTTGATTTTTTTGGTTATTTAGTGAATGTTTCTTCACAAAGTGTGTGACTGATGCGAGCCGCACAAAAGTTGGGACCGCACATGGTGCAGAAGCGTCCCTGCTGCGGGTTGGCAGCCTGGTAAATAGCCTGTGATCGTTCGGGGTCGAGGCTTAGACTAAACTGGTCGATCCAGCGGAAATCGTAGCGAGCCTTAGACAGCGCATTATCTCGCACCATGGCTCCGGGATGTCCTTTAGCAATGTCGGCAGCGTGAGCCGCAATCTTGTAAGCAATGATACCGTCGCGCACATCCTGCAAGTCGGGTAATGCTAGATGCTCCTTGGGCGTGACATAGCAGAGCATCGATGTGCCTGCCCAACCAATGAGCGCAGCACCAATGGCACTGGTGATATGGTCGTAGCCCGGCGCGATGTCGGTCACCAGTGGACCGAGGGTATAGAAAGGAGCATGGTGGCACTTCTCCTGTTCACGCTCCACGTTTTCCCGAATCTTATGCAGGGGTACATGTCCCGGCCCCTCGATAAACACCTGCACATCCTTGTCCCATGCCCGCTGCACCAGTTCACCCATGGTGTCGAGTTCCGCAAACTGCGCCCGGTCATTGGCATCGTGGATGGAGCCCGGCCGCAAACCATCGCCGAGGGAGATGGCGACATCGTACCGTCGGCAGATGTCGCAGATGTCGTCGAAATGGGTATAGAGAAAACTCTCCTGCTGATGCATGGAGCACCACGACGAGATGATGCTGCCTCCCCGGCTGACCATGCCCGTGAGCCTGTCGAGCGCGTAGTGCACGTTTTTCAAGCGTATGCCGCAATGGATGGTGAAATAGTCTACGCCCTGCTCACACTGCTCGATGAGCGTATCGCGGTAGACATCCCAAGAGAGGTCGGCAATCTTCTCGTTCACCTTTTCGAAAGCCTGATAGAGCGGCACAGTGCCCACCGGCACCGGACAGTTGCGCAGGATATGCTCACGCGTTTCGTGGATATGGCTACCTGTGGAGAGATCCATCAGCGTATCGCCACCCCATTTACAGCTCCACACTGCTTTCTCCACCTCTTCTTCGAGGTTGGACGAGAGTGCCGAGTTGCCGATGTTGGTGTTGATTTTTACCAGGAAGCGGTCACCGATAATCATAGGTTCCGCCTCGGGATGACGGTGATTACAGGGAATGACCGCCCTGCCGGCAGCCACCTCCTCGCGTACAAACTCCGGGGTGATATAGGAGCTTATGCCCAGCGCCTCGTTGTTCATGTTCTCACGAATGGCAACATACTCCATCTCGGGAGTGACAATGCCATGGCGGGCATAGTAGCGCTGAGTGCCCTTGCGTTCAGGCATCCACGATTCGCGCAGCCTTGGCAGTCCTTGCTCCAAATCGATGTCGACATCAGGATCACTGTAAGGGCCACTAGTGTCGTAGATAAGAACGGGAGCGTTGTTGTGGCGCGTTTCCTTGCCGTCGGTCACGGTTATGGTTGGCATGAGGCTTACGCGTCGCATACCTACACGCAGAAAGGGGTAGTGCTTGCCTTGAAGATATACTTTCTTGGAATGTGGATAATGGATTTTGATATTCTGGTTCATAGTGTTGGGTTAATCATTTTGCAAATCTGCTGCATCTCTTTTATAGGGTTGTCAGCCCGGACAACACATCCACTGAGTGCCACGCCGTCAACGCCCGTAGATAAGATGTCGGGGATATCGTCGCGCGTGATACCGCCGATGGCAATGAGGGGTAGCTGAACAGACAATTCTTTTCGTGCAGCCACGAGATGCCGATAGCCGTCGAGACCAAGCAGGGGCGCGAGATGTTCCTTGGTGGTGGTGAAGCGAAACGGGCCGCATCCTGCATAGTCGGCGCCCTCGTCAACAGCCCTGCACAGATCCTCCACCGTGTTGACCGTGGCTCCGATGATGCTCTGTGGACCAAGGATCTCCCGAGCTGCGGCCACGGGCATGTCATGGCGACCTAGATGCACCCCATCGGCTCCTATGAGCGGGCAGAGATCCACACGATCATCGAGGATGAGGATGGCGCGTTGGCGGTGGCAAAGACTTACGGCTTCCTTACCGACAGCCAGTATCTCGTTGGCGGGGGCCCCTTTCATGCGCAACTGTATCCAGCGACAACCACCTTGTAGTGCCATCTTCACCTCTTCTAGTTCGGTGTAGCGATCAGTGGCATGTGTGAGAAATTGCAGATGTTTCATTGTTGAATGATAAGTTTTTCAGGGTGGAAGAAATGGTTGAGCGGACCATGGCCTTGCCCTGTCTTCGGCTCAGCACCGGCCTTGAGAGCATGATTGAGATACTGTTTGCCCTTGTCTACTGCATTGACGAGGTCCAGTCCTCTTGCGAGATAAGCCGTGATAGCAGCGGAGAGCGTGCATCCGGTACCATGAGTGTTAAGCGTGGTAATCGTTTGAGCACTAAATGATTTGATCACACCTGACTGCGTGAAGAGCCAGTCGGTCTTTGTCTTGCCGCTGGCATGTCCACCCTTGACGAGAACAGCTTGACAGCCAAAGTCAAGGATACGTTGAGCCGCTTTGTGGATGTCGCCTGCAGACCGGATGCTCATACCTGCCAATGTCTCTGCTTCCGGAAGATTTGGGGTGAGCAGACTTGCAAGCGGGATGAGCCGGTCGACAAGCACCTGCAACGTACCCTGCTGCATGAGCGAATCGCCCGAGGTGGCAGCAATGATTGGATCAACGACAAGGGGCACACGGGGAAAGGATGAAAGGGTGTCTGCAATAGCAGCAACCACGTCGGCATCACCAAGCATACCCGTCTTGATGGCAGAAGGACGTATGTCGCACATGACGGCGCGCAATTGTCGCGCCACCAAATCTGCGGACATATCCTCCACACTGCGCACCCCTGTAGTGTCTTGGGCGGTGACGGCGGTGACTACGCTACAAGCATAGCACCCTAAGGCCGACATCGTCTTGATATCAGCTTGCAGCCCGGCTCCTCCACAGCTGTCAGAGCCTGCTATCGTTAATGTAGAAACGTATTTACTGCACATCTTAACTGTACCTCACTCTGATTTCATCTGTCTAACTATAACGATCAGAGAGGTGCACAGCCAAGCTGTGACCAATGGAAAATACTGGCAACTTCCTACGGCAGCATTACCTGCATCAGGTTCACGGGTATCATCTCAGCTTTGCCTTGTCGCCACGGGTGACAACGGCTCTGCACCCCTCTGACGAGCCCTTTCAGCCCGTCATCTTTCAGTAAGCATTAGAGACATTGTTTGTCCCTTTTGTCTTTAGTCGTGTGCAAAAATATAAAATAATGATAACAAAAAGGAGGATAAAGTAATTAATTATATCATTTTAACTATTCCGTAGCCGTGCTATATAGTCAAACAACACTTGAGTGATGGCTTTTCCCCGTTGCTCAAAAAGTGATGATGAGCCTTTGGATTTGACGGCAGCTTTGCGATTAAAGTCATAGATCATCGAGCCATGATCGTCGATCAGTCCAAAACCATCATTCATCATGAAGAACGCATAGTGAGGCTCCTTCGGATCGAGCAAGTCCTTGCTGAATGGAAACATGCTGTGGTCATAGCCCAGTTGACCCAAGAGTGAGGCCGTAATGTCCTGCTGGGAGCCATAGATGTCAACAACTTTCTTTGTGGAAGACAAGGCACCACCCGTCCAAAGCATCGGCACATGGAAACGCCAAAACGAGAAATTGTCGATATCGTCGGGCCATGCGCCAAGATGATCGGGAATCAGCACTACGAGGCTACGATTCCAACGGTCGGTCTTTTTCAGCCATTCGACAAATCGTCCGATGCAATCGTCGCTATAGGCAAAAGCATTGAGTTTCTTGTCGCTCAACCGATGGAAGGGTACATCAAAGGGTTCATGAGAGCTGGAGGTCTGAATAACGCGGAAGGTGGGACGCATGCTGTGGCTGGCGCTAAGGTCTTTCTCTACACGCTGAAACAGCAAATGATCGGGCACCCCCCATTTGCTGAGTCTGTCTTCCACGGGAAAGTCATGAGCCTCGGTAAGATTCATAAATCCTTGATTGATAAGGAAAGAGCGCATATTGGTAAAATCTGCGTCACCACCATAATAGTAATGCGTCGCATAGCCATGCTTGATCAACTGAGCAGCTAACGAGGGCATCAAAGATGTCTTACGGGGAAACTTCATCAGACTGATTGTCGACGGAGCCGGAACACCAAGCAGGCAGGACACCAGTCCGCGGTCGGTGCGGAAACTGTTGGCATAGAAACGGGAAAACCACACACCCTCTTGCTTGATGCGGTTGAGCATGGGAGTGACATGAGGCACATGCATGATGGTGTCGGAGAAGCTCTCCATGATAATCAGGTAAATATCGGGCTGAGCTGTCTCACGGCGGATGAGGCTGAGATGCATACTGTCAGCGTCGTTAAGTGGCTTGTGGAGGCTTGCGAATAGTCGGTGCGCTTCTTTGTCATCCATCAGTCGATATGCTTTGGCGAAATCGGTTTGGTGGGTAACGCTCTCCATAAAGGAAAATAGCGGATTGACGGCTGCATGGTTGAGTTCTTGATTGGGTGAGAAATACGCCTGTCCTGTGTTCATCGTCGCCACACTGACGCCGCCACGGATAGGAAGTATCAGAAGGGCGCAGAGCAGCAACAACAACAGGCTCTGACGCCATGAGGTAGGATTATTTTGCCATGCAAACCGGCTGAGAAGAAGCGCAAAGAGTTGATAGACGCCCCACGCCGTGAAGCCCATGGCAAACAGCCCTAACAAAAGCTGCCACCACGCTACGCTGGCCATAGCGGCGGCAGGCGATGATGTGACAAAGAAAATCGGAGTGGAGTCCAAAGGGAAGCGCCAATAACCATAAAGAGCGATATTGGACACGAAAGCCATGGAACAGCATACGGCGGCTATACCGAAATAGGCCTTCATGCCCTTTGTTATCGTCTTAGACAGTCTTGGACTACGGACTACGGGCAGACTGCCAAGCAGAATGAGCAAAGCCGGCAGCACGGTGAGATATCCCGACATACTGAAATCCAAGGGCAAGCCATGCCAAACTACGGGTATCAGATGACTGAAACCACCGTAAAAAAGTAAGAAAAACGGCTTCTGCGCGATGAAGATCAACACCCACAGAAGAAATATAAAAATTATTAAAGTCGCAATTTTACCCGATTTCATCGATACTTTTTTATTCGGGCCACAATGTTGTAGTACCCGATTTAGTCAGTTCAAACCATGGTTCTTCGTCGCGAAGAGAGATGTCGTCATACTCAAAAGGCACTACCACCGTGTCGTAGCCGTCAGGGAGCACGAGTCCCATCTTTCCATCTTTTTCAGCGATGATAGGCATCATAGTCAAATCGTCGACATAGACGTAGGGAGTACGAAGAAAGTCGTAGTGGGCACCCAAGAGCACATTGCCCTCATGGTCTTTGATGCCGTATTTTCCATTTTGCTCAAACACCTGATGATAGCGGATATACTTGCTTTTCATGCGCTCGACATAGAACTTCATCGTCTTTTCGTCGGCTATCATACTGCGGAAATAGGGATAGGAGTCGCAGAAGTTGGCAATCGATCTGGCCAGAAGCATTCTCCAGTCAAGAGATGTGATCACCTTGCGGTTCAAGTCGATATAGCGTGCTATGGCATCCTCTCGATTCGGAATATCAAGCTGCTGCAAGCGTGCCTCAAACTTCTCCATCATGGTCAGAGAGCCATGCATAGCCTTGATATAGCGATGGATCTGCCGCCCCATCTCAGCGCAGAAGAACTTGTCGATCTGCCGTACTTCTATTTCGTCTCTAAAGATTCCTTCCATAGTTGTCCTTGTTAGATTTAATACCCTCGTGAGATTGCTCTCTCGAAGATGCAAGATTTGTATATCGGTTGCAAATGTACAAATATTATTTCAAATAAAACAAGGATTAGGCTACATTTCTCAAAAGAGACGTATTATTTTACATGAGCAGGATTTTGCCACGGGAAGCGAACTCAACCGGATCACCCTCCGATAATGGTGTCGGCCCTATGTAGCGGTGTAACGGTGTAGCGTTCCCCCCGATTAAGCATTCCCATTCACAGCCAGCGGTGTCCAAGCCTTGAAGAAGCGCAGCACCTTCTCCTTATTATATCCTTTGCCCTCTTCCAAAAAGCTGGAGTCCTGTATATGAAGCACACTGCCGTCGGTATTGAGAAGAACAAACACCGGAAAGCCGAAACGCTGGGGATTTCCCAACCGTTTCATCAAATCTTTGGCAGCCTTGGCTTGTTGCTCACCACCAGACTTTCGCGGGTCATAGTTGACATGGATGTAGATATAGTTATCCGACACCACCTTGGCAATGTCACTGTCGTTGGTGATGAAGTCGGCAAAGCGAAGGCACCACGGGCACCAGTTGCCACCCACCTGACACATCACGAACTTCTTGCCCTGCGCGACCTTGGCGTCAGCGAGTGCTTTGTCGATCTGCTCCATCGGGTCTATCTTTTCATCATAAACTTTTTTCAATGCTGTCTGTGCGTCGGCCAGCAATGTGACCAGCGCAAGAATCATAATAAAAACAATCTTTCTCATATCTTTTTCTTTTAAAGACCGTACTAAGGGGAAGTACTCCGTCAGGCGGCCATGAAGTTGAGCACTTATATACTATCCGTTTACAGACAATTTGAAGACAGCCTTGTGGATAGTGCCTTCCGAAATGCATGGGGCGTGGCCGTCCTGGGGGAAGAAAATGGCAAAATCGCCAGGCCGCAACGTCATATAGCCACGCGGACAGGCATTAGGTTGCTTGGCAATATCCTTCTCCGTGTCAAAAGGAATGTTGGGGAGATCGCCTACCGGAACGTAGCCGTAAATCTCATTACGGTTCAACGGCACTTGAATGTCTATCATTCTGCGATGGTACTCTATGACGGCTTCATCTTTGGTTCTGCCTGGGTCGTCTTCAATGTTGACAAAAAGACGATTGGTAATGAGCTCATAATGCCCGTTGGCCATATTCTTCCAGTCATGTGATTGCATGAATTTCCACACCTCTTCGATAAGCGGGTTCAGCGGAGCATACAGCATCAGATTTTCCAAATTGTCTATGATCATAACAGTGTAAAGATTAATGGTTGCTGATTTTCTATCTTCTGACGCTTGCGGTCTGGAAGCTGCAAGCAATCAGAAAAGTATAAGAGCTCATATTCATTGTGCGGGTTCGAGCGTGATGATCTTGTCCGGAATATCATCAGAGTTGACCGACATCGTGCTTTTATTCAGTCGCTCTACTCCTTGGATATCCCCCATTATCTCGTCAATGTTTTCCTGCACGTCATAGCCTCGCTGCCCTTCTCGGAAATGCATAAGTATTTTGAGGCACGGATGTTTCAGGTGTCCGATGATCTCAGCAGCTTCCTTGGAGTCGATGGTGAAGTATCCGGCACAAGGCAGCAGCACCACGTCGGCCTTTTCCAGTTCGGCATATTCGGCCTTCGTCGGCAGCCGACCGAGGTCGCCAAGGTGCGCTATGGTCATGCCGGGCAATGTCACGAAGGTGATGTCCGACAAGCCCCGATGCGCCCCGTCGTGGTGATCATGCGGAACGGTGAGCTTATGGAGTTGAAAATTCAGTTTCCGCCCGGTTGTCTTGACAAGATGCGCCGCATTGTGGTCTCCATGCTCATGTGAGCAACTGACGGCATCGGCAATGATGCCACACGGCAACTGCAACCCTGGCACACTGCCGCATTCATAGGGGTCGAAAACAACCGACGAGTCCTCTGCCTCTATCTTAAAGCAGCTGTGACCGTAGTAAGAGATGATGGCTTTTGTCATAGCAAATGATTTTGGATTTTTCTTTGATTACAAAAATACGAAAAAATCTCTTGCAATGATCATTTCTCTTTCATAAAAATCATTAAGCATGTCGAAACTTTGATCTTGACAGTCGCCGCACTTGGATGATCATCCGTCGCAGTGTCGCACCGTCGCACCGTCGCATCGTCGCATTTATAGCTATCGCATGTCAGGAAAATCAATATCGTAAAATAAGAAGAGAGATTATATAAACAACATAAAATACTAATTATTAACATATTAATTAATATTATAATATATAATAATATAATATGTTTTTACTCTATAGTCTCATTTCCTGCCATTTCCCCGCCGCATGTCAGAACCGGCCTTATGCGACGGTGCGACGGTGCGACGCATGGGGAGTTAGGAATTAGAAATGAGGAGTTAGGAGTCTCGTCCCCTGGCAACGATATGTTCGCTTTGATCAAATTGTAATTACGCGCCCCTCAAACCATAAATATGGGAAAAAGAAGCTTACGCCTTTTTATTCACAGACTTTAACCGCAATAGAACGCTGAAATTTGGATACAGAGAGATTGTGCCGTAACTTTGCAGCGAGAATCAAAAACGGGGAGCAAATCATATACTCATCAAATATTCAGGATGTCAGCCGGGGTGGCGGCAAAGGTAGTGGCACCGTGATCGATGAGGAAAGGCTTGTCGCGGAATCCCCACAGGACGCTGATGCAAGGCATGCCACAGTTCTTGGCCGTGTCGATGTCGACATCGCTGTCACCGATGTAAACTGCAGTGGAGACGGGCTTATGGAGCTGGCGGAGAGCCTCCATCACGGTGTCGGGAGCAGGTTTCTTCTTGATGTCCTCGCGCTCACCGATGGCCACCGAGACATAATCGGAGAAGAAGTGACGAACCAGTTGCTGCGTGGCAGCGTAGAACTTGTTGCTGACCACAGCCACAGACTTTCCATTGGCTTGCAGGGTGGCGAGCATCTCCATGATACCGGGATATGGAGCCGTGTGGTCGAGATTGTGGTGGAGGTAGTGCTGGCGGAAGATGGCATAAGCCTCTTCGAAGCGAGGGTTGGCGAGTCCGTCGGGCACAGCGCGCTCCATGAGCTTCTTTACTCCATTGCCTACAAACATTCTCACCTCATCAAGTGTACGGGTCGGCATATCACAGCTTTGGAGTGCATAGTTGCAGCTTTCCTTTAAGTCCCGTAATGATTCTATCAATGTTCCGTCTAAATCAAATATATAACTCTCGAATTTCATGTGTAATAGTGTTATCCTTGTTGAAATAATCGTCGTGACAGACGAGTTCGCAATCGGTGCGCAGATTTCCGCCATGCAGGACGAGTTGTTCTCCCCACTCCAGTCGCTTGATTTTCGTCCGTCTGTTCTCGCCCTTCTCCCACTCCACGACATCGTGGGTCTCGTCGCTGACCACCACATACTTATATTCCAGCGGCAGTCTGATGGCGTAGGCGTTGATCGAGAGCATCCAGTCGCCGTCACCGATATAGTGCATGGGCAGCGGATGCTTCATGTTCCAAGCCCCCAAAGGTCCCTCGCTTCCGAGCAGCGCCACGCGCAGATGGCTTTTGATATGTGGTGCCGAGACTCGGAACACAATGGACCGGTCGAAAAAGGGGATGTTTTTGAGATAAGCCAGCGGACGCTTGGTCCATCGAAACAGATAGTGCTGCAGCGAGAGGTCGCGCCACTGGTCTTGGAAGATGTAGTTCTTTGAATCGTCGATGGCGTAGACGCGCGGTACGCCACTCCACTCCTTCCGGATGCATTTACCGTGATCATCCTCTACCTGATAGTGATATTCCACGTAAGCAATGGGAAAATGCGAGAGCACCATGCTGCTGGTCTCCACCTCCCAAGTGTTGCCGTCGTCGGTATGCATGAGCAGGTCGTGGACGCGGCGATGCATCTCAGCATTGTAGTAGGTCACGCAGAGATGCATGGACTGCCCGAACGGAGCTCGGTATTCGATTTGAAATGACATCTTCATGTTTGCAAAGATAATCATTTTCGTGATAACACATCACTTTAAGCATAAAATTATTCAAAATAAATTCTTCTCCACGATGTTGTATCTTAAAAGTTTTGCCAATTCAGTGTTTTGCAGTATCTTTGCACCGTCTTTTTAACAGATTAGTTACTATGACAAGAGAATTGAAAAAATACATCCTTCCGGCCGTAGCCTGCTTGGTCGTGCTGTTCGGATTCGGATATTATTACTTCTTTACGTCGTTTACCGGCCAGAGCAGCACCAAGTATGTCTACATTGATCAGGACGACAATTTCGACTCCTTATTAAATAAGGTGGAGCCCATCTCACAGCGGCATTGCTATCATGCCTTCTGCTCACTGGCCCGGCACAGCAAGCTCACCTCACGCGTGCGTACGGGCCGCTACGCCATCAAACCGGGTATGGGCGCACTGGTCGTCTTCCGTCATTTCAAAAATGGTATGCAGGAACCATTAAGCCTCACGGTGCCCAGCGTGAGAACCATGCAGGATTTGGCAGGAGAGCTCGGTGAAAAACTGATGGTCGACAGTGCCACGTTGGCCAAGGACTTCACCGACGAGGCCTTCTGCAAGCAATACGGCTACGACACGACCACTATTGCCGCACTGTTCATCCCCAACACCTATGATATCTACTGGAATATCTCGGTCGACGGACTGATGAAGCGTATGCAGAAAGAAAACCACCTCTTCTGGAACGATGATCGCATGGCCAAGGCCAATGCCCTCCGTCTCGATCCCATACAGGTGACTACGCTGGCCAGCATCGTCGACGAGGAGACTGCCAACAACGGCGAAAAACCGATGATCGCTGGTATGTACTACAACCGGCTGATGCTTCGCGATGCCAAATATCCCGAAGGTATGCCGCTGCAAGCCGACCCGACAATCAAGTTCGCCTGGAAACAATTCGGACTCAAGCGCATCTACAACAACCTGCTCTCGATCAACAGCCCCTACAACACCTACCGCAATCCCGGACTGCCTCCAGGGCCTATCCGCATCCCATCGGTGGCCGGTATTGATGCAGTGCTGAACATGAAGCATCACGACTATCTCTACATGTGCGCCAACGAGGACTTCAGTGGCACCCACCGCTTTGCAAGAACCTATGAGGAACATCTTGCCAACGCAAAGCGATATGCCGCCGCCCTCAACAGCAGAGGCATCAAATAAGCAACTAAGCAACAGACAAGAACATGACAATAGAAGAAGACGGCTCGCAAGGGCCGTCTTTTGTTGGCTTTCAGCAATGCTTTGACAATGGGAAAACGAAGAAGAGACGATGAAAAGGCATAAATAAACAATGGCACCCGCTTCACAGCGAGTGCCATCAATCCTCAATAGGTATTAGTCTTTCTCTAAGGTAAAAAGATTGTATTCAGGATAACGAGTGCAAAGTTAATCCTTTTTATTGATATTTGCAAATGTTTTTTTGATTTTATATCGATAAATTTTATTCCGAGCAATGAAAATCTATAGAAAATGATTATCTTTGCACCAAGAAAAAGTATCATTGTAATTATGGAAAATAGCAAGACTGAGAACAGCGAAGAGAAGCATAGCTTGAGTTTCGTAGAGCAATTCGTCAAGGAGGATTTGGCCAACGGCAAAAACGGTGGGCGCATACAGACGCGCTTTCCCCCAGAGCCCAACGGCTATCTGCATATAGGACACGCCAAAGCCATTTGTATGGACTTCGGTGTGGCTGAGGAGTTCAATGGTGTCTGCAACCTGCGGTTCGACGATACCAACCCCTCGAAGGAAAACACCGAATATGTCGAGAACATCCTCAACGACATCAAGTGGCTCGGCTTCCAGTGGGGACATATCTACTATGCCTCGGACTACTTCCAGAAGCTGTGGGATTTCGCCATTTGGATGATCAAGCAGGGCAATGCCTACGTCGACGAGCAGACCGCTGAGCAGATCGCTGAGCAGAAGGGTACACCGACCACCCCGGGTGTCGCCAGCCCCTACCGTGACCGCCCCGTGGAGGAAAATCTGCGGCTGTTCCAGCAGATGAATACACCAGAGGCCGTAGAGGGATCTATGGTGCTCAGAGCCAAACTCGACATGGCCAACCCTAACATGCACTTCCGTGACCCGATCATGTACCGCATCATTCAGATACCACATCACCGCACCGGTACCAAGTGGCACTGCTATCCGATGTATGACTTCGCCCACGGACAGAGCGACTATTTCGAGGGTGTCACCCACTCCATCTGTACGCTGGAGTTTGTACCCCATCGCCCACTCTACGACAAGTTTATCGATTTCCTCAAAGAGTACGACGGCACTGCAGCCAAGGGACTCAACGACTTCCGCCCACGGCAGATCGAGTTCAACCGACTCAACCTCACCTATACCGTCATGTCGAAGCGCAAGCTCCACACCCTTGTCGACGAGCATCTTGTCAACGGCTGGGACGATCCCCGTATGCCGACACTCTGTGGTATGCGCCGTCGTGGCTATTCACCGGAGTCGGTCAAGAACTTCATCAAGTCGATCGGCTACACCAAGTTCGACGCTCTCAACGACATGGCTCTCCTGGAGGCTGCCGTGCGCGAGGATCTCAACAAGCGTGCTACCCGTGTCTCGGCTGTCCTTGACCCCGTGAAGCTGGTCATCACCAACTATCCCGAAGGACAAAGCGAGGAGATGGAGGCTGTCAACAATCCCGAGGACGAGCAGGCCGGCACACACACCATCACCTTCACCCGCAACCTGTGGATCGAGCGTGGAGACTTCATGGAGGAGGCACCGAAGAAGTTCTTCCGCATGACACCGGGCAAAGAGGTGAGACTGAAGAATGCCTACATCGTGATGTGCACCGGATGCAAGAAAGACGCTGACGGCAACATCATCGAGATCGAGGCCACGTATGATCCCGACAGCAAGAGCGGTATGCCGGGTGCCAACCGCAAGGTCAAGGGCACACTCCACTGGGTGAGCGCTGACCACTGTGTCAAGGCTGAGGTCAGAGAGTATGACCGACTCTTCAGTGTAGAGAACCCATCCGCCGATGAGCGCGACTTCCACGACCTGCTGAATCCAAACTCACTGCACGTTTACGACAACTGCTATGTCGAGGACTTCGCCGCCAAGATGAAACCGGGACAGTATCTCCAGTTCCAGCGCATCGGATACTTCATGGCTGACCCCGACGGCTCAGAGACCGCTCCAGTCTACAACAAGACCGTAGGACTCAAAGACACCTGGGCCAAACAGAGTAAGAAATAATCAAAGAAGGAATATACACGATTGAGCGATCATTTCTATCGAAGCAAAGAGTTCAAGGAAATGCTCCAAAAGTTTGAGGCAGCCCGCAACAAGGGCAGCTTCCCCTTTATGGACGCAGACGACTTGACCGATATTGCAGAATATTATTTTTATCACGGAAGGACGCAAGAGTCTTTGGAGACTATCGATCAAACCATCGATATGTTTCCGGGATCCTTGCATCCTTTAGCTTTCCGAGCCCGCTATGCCATTCTTGTCAACGGCAATGCGCAGGAGGCTTTTGCCTATGCCCATCAGATCAGCGACAAGGAAGACCTGGACTATTTCTACACCATCGCGGAGATACTCATCGCTGACGGAAAGGTGACTGAAGCTGAAAAATATTTGGAGGAAAAGGAGGCTGAGGTCAACGAAGACGATCTCGAGGACTACTATCTCGACGTCGCCACACTCTTTGCTGACTATTCCTGTATCAAGCAGACCAAGTTTTGGCTTGCCAAAAGTACCGACACCGATTCCCTGGACTACAAAGAGCTGCAAGGCCGTATAGCCATGGAGCAAGGCGACTTTCGGCGCAGTGAGCACATCTTCAACCATCTTATCGACGAGGATCCCTATGCCAACGGCTATTGGAATCAGCTTGCCTCACTGCAGTTTGCCCAGCACCATCTGCAGGCCAGCATCGAGAGCAGTGACTTCTCACTGGCCATCGACCCCGATGACTTCGACGCGGTGCTCAACAAAGCCAATGGGCTCGTACAACTGGGCAACTACGACGAAGCACTGAAATACTATCAGCGGTTCAAGAAACTGCAGCCACTCAATGAAGCTGGAGATATGGGCATAGCCACGGTCTACATGGCTCAGAACGAGCGCAAGAAAGCAATTGAGGCTCTTACCACTGCTGAGCAGCTGTGCCCGCCGCAGAGCATCAACCACATGGAAATCCTACGGCAGAAATTCAATCTGCTTTCCAGCGACGGGAAATATGCCGAAGCACTGCAATGCCTAGAAAAAATAAAAAACAGTCAAGGAGCGACCCAGTCCGAGTTATACGTCATGCGCGGATTCCTCTTCCTCAAACAAAATCAAGTAGGAGCCGCCATGCGGTACTTTGGCCAGGCACTGTCCTCAGCCGGCGTAGGCCATGACCAGGTTACCATGCTCGTGGCCTACGCAGCCTACGAATGTGGATACATCCGCTATGCCCGTGAGCAATATCTCAAAATCGTGAACCATGTCGACAAAGGATCGTGGTCCGGAGGCTGGGCGTTTATTACGCTGTGCGACCATGAACTGGGCGACCGCCGAGATTTTCTCGCTGATTTGAAACGCACTGTAGAACTTGATCCCGAGGCCGCGTCCTCGTTTCTTTCTACCCTCTTTCCGCAAGAATTGAGTGCCGCCGACTACTACACTTATGCCTTGCAGCATCCGCAGATGGGCACCATGCCGTATGAAGAGCTGAAAGACTGAATGAAATAACGATTGACAAATACATAACGCAAGAAACACCATTATGAATTTTTTATCTTCACTGCTTGGAAACCTCAACTATGGGACGGTCTTCCTGCTGATGTTGCTTGAGAGTACAGTCATCCCGGTACCCTCTGAGTTGGTGGTTGCTCCGGCTGCCTACCACTCTGCAGCCGGTAATCTCGACATTTGGCTTGTCATTTTCTTCGCCACCTTAGGAGCTGACTGCGGTGCCACGATCAACTATCTGGCGGGCTACTATCTTGGTCGACCTATCATCTATCGTTTCGCCAACAGCCGTTGGGGACATTTCTGTATGCTGAATCAGAAAAAGGTGGAGAAAAGTGAAAACTATTTCAATGACCACGGCATGGCGGCTACCATCACAGGCCGGCTCATCCCCGGCATCCGCCATCTCATCTCCATTCCTGCCGGTCTCTCCAAAATGACATTTTGGAAATTCCTTCTCTACACAACTCTGGGTGCCGGATGCTGGAATTGCATCCTTGCCGCACTCGGATGGTATCTACACACAATGGTTCCAGAGGAGATGCTCAACGATAAGATCATGGAATACGGCGAATACATCAAGGTGGGCATCTGCTCCATTGTCGCTGTAGCCCTCCTCTATTTCCTCGCAAAGAGTCTGATCAAACGGAGAAAGGAAATCGAAACCGAGGATTAGCCTACGGCTTTTTGACAGGGCATGGGTGGACGCTTGACGGGGATTCGTCCCCGTGGGTGTGCAAGCCAAAAACACTCTATGGGGAAAAAAGCTAATCAAGCTTACTTAAAAGGGAAATGTGACCTTGACAGATTAATGTTTGAATTCTTGATAAAATGTTATTATGAAATCGTTACCCATTAATATATTACTTCTTACTTTGGTCATAAGTTTTTATAACATAGGCTGCATCCATTCGAAGGAGAAAATTGTTGTTACTGCTTTTTTTGTCTCACCTGCTGACATGTCACAGTTAGATGTAGAGCCCCGAGGCTATACTCCGAACTGCGTTCAGGTAAGAGTACGTCACAGTTTTTGTGATAGTATAAGTATGGCAGACATCTATTTTCCTAACATAGGATCCGGCATAGCGGGTATGGCTGCTGATATGCTTATTTTTGCAGACATGCGAGTCAAAAACAAGACAACATGGGACAAGGTTAGTTGTCTTGATTTGGGGAAAGATGAAATGCGTAATAAATTTATCAAAGATATAGCCTATTCATATAGCCCGGGAAACGATTGCACCGTGGGGGCTGCAGCTCTTGCCGGAAAGAAACATTATGCGCCAGCACTATATACACAGTGCGAAAAGGGCAATTGGTATGCCATACACAAGAATGGAATATTACAAGATACTGTTTGCGTATATTTTGATATTGACCCTTCATCATTCTACGTTTGGACAAGTAAAATGCCTAAGACGGACGAAATGGGGAAGAAATATGTAGAAGTATTACCAAAAGAAGATCCACTTGATTTCTATCTCTTCTATTATCCTTCTTACAAGTATTATTCATGCATGATAGAGCCAACTCACCATTTGGAATTTCTCTTTGAGAACATCGATGACGAGCATTGTATTTTAAATGGCGATACTGTCATGGTGAGATACTACCCCAATGATAGCATTGCAAAGGAAAGATTTTCCTATGCCAAGGAGGCAGTAAAGTCTGTCGGGCAGTTCATCGGTTGGAATCTGTTACCTAAGAACTTGAAGATAGCAGTCTCTTCTCAATTGATGGAGATGACCTCTGCCTCTAATACAAGTAACGTTGTGTATTCTCTCGCTAAATGTGACACAAAAAACTCATATGCCATTAACTTGGTGGATCACTCTATGTTTTACGATGAAACCTTATTACACGAGTGTCTTCATACCTGTTTTACAAGAAAATTCAAAACAAATAGTTTTGAAGACAATTTCTTTAAAGAGTCTACAATTGAATATATAGCATCTGTTATATTTGATTGCCGAAAGAGCAATGACAGCATATTGATAAAGCACGAGGAAAATATAAGGGATAAATATATTTCAGATAAACAATTAAAGCATTTATTAAGGTCTGAGCATGAGATTTCCGTCTCCTGTATAGATTCTTTAAACACATACTGGGTATACTATGACCTCATGCCTTTGAAATTACATAACTATGCAGTAGCAAATGGTGGAGACCGGAGGTTTTGTCAGGCATTGATAGAGTATTTGAATTTACAATTATCATCAAAGTACACTATAGGCACCTTTAATGCTTTTATGAGAAAGAAAGGTTACAAAAATGTAGATGCTATTTTTAATCTTCATCACAAATTCTAACTTCAGAAGTTTAAACTTATTATATGGCAAACCGATTTCCATTTTACCATCAATTAGACTCCATGGATTGTGGAAGTACCTGCTTAAGGATTATTTCAAAATATTATGGATTATCCCATTCTGCAAACTATTTTAGAGAACTCTGCAAGACTTCTAAGGGCGGTGTTTCCCTGTTAGACATCGGCTTCGAAAGGCATCCTGCTTGAAATAAAGGATAGCCGCAAGTCTCACAAAAGAAAAGCCATGAATGACACACCATATTATATATGTGTATCTTTCATGGCTTTTTTGGATTCAATAATAAGGAATTATCCCTCACTTTTCTGCGCCCGGACTCTGCTGAGCGTCTCAGGGGTCATCTGCAGATAGCTGGCGATATACACCAATGGGGCGCGCAACACCACTTGAGGCTTCAGCTTGCAAAGCTTCTGATAGCGGCTCTGAGCTGATTCAAAGCGCACCAAGTCGGCGTGAACTTGCGAGATGATCAGACTCTCTTCCAATATCTTACGGTAGAGAATCTGAATGTTGACATTGTGAAGGGCCACTTGCTCCAGCCTGCGCTTCGGCAAACAATAGATGATGCAAGGCTCCAGAGCCTCTACCTGCAGATGTGTGGGCTCCTCCCGGAACAGGCTCTCTATGCACATGAAGATCTCGCCATCAGAACCAATGTGCTCCGTCAGCTCTTTATCGTTTTTGAAATAGAACTGACGGACCAGTCCACGATCGATATAGCTGATGTCCTCGCAAGTCTCTCCTTCGCGAAGAATCATCTCTCCTTTAGCGTATTTCTTTGGCACGATGATGCTCTCCAAGATATCGAGCTCATCGTGCGTCATCGTACTGTATTTTCTTGCCAACTCACGGGCTATGTCCCGCGTTGTGTTATGATAGTCTTTCATTTCTATTCCCCCTCAATAAGATTAAATATAGGAGTTACTCCTCTCTTAAACAATAAATATCTATACTTCTCTATCAAGTTTAATCAAGTTTCAGTACTGCCAAGAATGCCTTCTGTGGCACTTGAACATTGCCAATCTGCTTCATACGTTTCTTGCCCTTTTTCTGCTTCTCCAAGAGCTTACGCTTTCGGCTGACATCACCACCATAGCACTTGGCGAGGACGTCTTTCCTAACTTGCTTCACGGTCTCCCGCGCTACGATCTTGGCACCGATGGCAGCTTGGATTGCAATGTCGAACTGCTGGCGCGGAATCAAGTCCTTGAGCTTCTCACACATCCTCCTACCCAAAGTGACAGCATTGTCTTGATGAGTCAATGTGGAGAGTGCGTCAACGGGCTCGCCGTTAAGCAATATGTCGAGCTTGGCCAACTTCGACGGACGATAGGAATCGATATGATAGTCAAACGACGCATACCCTTTGGAGATCGACTTCAACTTGTCGTAGAAGTCGATGACAATCTCACCCAATGGCAACATGAAATGCAGTTCCACGCGATTGCCCGAGACATATTGCTGGTCGAGCAACTCACCACGCTTGTCGAGACAGAGCCGCATGATCGGACCGATATATTCGGCCGACGTGATGATGCTTGCCCGGATATAAGGCTCCTCAATGTGGTCGATGAGCGTAGGATCTGGCAGTCCACTGGGGTTGTGCACCTCCATTGCGTGTCCCTGCTTGTCGTAGACCATATATGAGACGTTGGGCACCGTAGTGATTACCTCCATGTTGAACTCCCGGTCGAGTCGCTCCTGTACGATTTCCATGTGAAGCAATCCGAGGAAGCCACAACGGAAGCCAAAGCCCAAAGCCTGGGAAGACTCCGGCATAAATGTCAGTGCGGCATCGTTGAGCTGCAGTTTCTCAAGTGATGCTCTGAGGTTCTCATATTCATTGGGATCAATCGGATAAACACCGGCAAACACCATCGGTTTCACCTCTTGGAATCCCTCTATAGCCTTGTCGCAGGGCGCGTCGACGTGTGTGATCGTTTCACCGACTTTCACCTCCGTAGCGTTTTTGATGCCCGAGATGACATAGCCGACCTCACCCGTTGAGAGTTGCTTGCGAGGCTCCATGTCCATCTTGAGCACACCCACTTCGTCAGCGGTATATTCCATCCCCGTCTGGACGAATTTCAACTTATCTCCGGTGCGAATCACGCCATTCTCTACTTTGCAGAGCACGATGATGCCACGGAAAGAGTTGAAGATCGAGTCGAAGATCAGTGCCTGCAAAGGCTTCGTCTTGTCTCCCTTAGGTGCAGGAATGCGCTCAACCACAGCATCGAGAATGTCGGGGACACCTTCTCCCGTCTTACCACTGGCGCGGATGATCTCGGAGGGATCGCAACCTATCAAGTCCACAATCTCGTCCTCTACCTCGTCGGGCATGGCATTGGGCATGTCGATCTTGTTGATGACCGGGATAATCTCCAAATCGTGGTCAATGGCCATATAGAGATTGGAAATGGTCTGCGCCTGCACGCCCTGAGTAGCGTCCACAACCAAGAGAGCACCCTCGCAAGCCGCGATGCTACGCGATACCTCATAGCTGAAGTCGACGTGTCCCGGAGTGTCGATGAGATTGAGTATATAGTTTTCACCGTTATGCTTGTACTCCATCTGTATAGCATGGCTCTTGATGGTGATGCCGCGCTCTCTTTCCAGATCCATGTCGTCAAGCATCTGGTTTTCGGTAATCTTAATCGTATTGGTGTATTCCAGCATACGATCAGCAAGCGTTGATTTGCCGTGATCAATGTGTGCGATGATGCAGAAATTCCTTATATGTTCCATCTTCTTCTTTATCTTTTACGCAAAGTTACGAAAATCTAAGCAAAATTGGGTAGCTATCTATCATTATTTTTATTAACTTTGCACAAAAAAGGAATTTCACGCAATATGAAGAAGATTGGTTTTAGGTTTTTAGTTCTGCTGCTATTCACTGGCTTGACGTTAACCGCTTGTCATCATCAGACGCTGGAGGACCGCGCTGAAAAAGAATGCAAAGACTACACGGCTCAGTACTGCCCTACCCCGTACCAGGGCAACACACGCACGGACAGTATCGGTTTCAACCGTGCTACACGTACGTTCAACTACTACTATCTGGTCAACGGCAAACTCGATGACGCAAGAATCTTTACGGCACGCCACGACACGCTGCGTACGATTCTGCTAAGCGGACTGAAGGAAGACACCCGCAACAAGGCTTTCAAGGACAAGGGATACTCTTTCCACTATGTTTTCCGCTCGGCCTCTTCAAAGAAAGTGCTCCTCGATGTCGTCTTCCACAAGAAGGACTACGCAATGATCAAGAAGGCAAGGAAATAAATATGTCGGAAAATAACTGTCTGCGAAAGTTTATGATTGCGTTTTAGTCTATAATTCGCTATCTTGCTACGTACTAACTCCTAAGGAATTTTCTTTCTTAGGAGTTATCTGTTTTTATGCGTCAAATACCAAGGATGAACCAGGAAATTGTAGATGACAAGCGCAGCGACAATCAGGCATAGGGCCACGATCAATGCCTCACGGCTTGCCAAACTCCATCCGAGTGCCATACCAAGTGCCATCCCTGTCTCCCAAGAAAGGAAGAAAGTGCTTTGGGAAGTACCACGCTCACAATGATGCGCCAGTTTGATAAAGAACAGCAGAAAGCGGGAGCCAAGAATTCCGATGCCATAACCACAAAAAGCGTCTGCGATCACCGTCGCTGCCCGCTCCTGACGGAAGAGCATCAACAACAAGGCCGCAACAAGCACAAAACAACCCACAAAGGTCTCACTCTTCAGATTGGCATTGGCAAAAACATATTTCTCCGAGATAATGGCCAGCAAAAAGCCACGACCTGTACGGGTGGATTTCACTCATGAGTCAGTTAA
>ULVN01121150.1_pt1 | contig 41855 bp, 37 predicted proteins | sample 1959491 | NCBI WGS metagenome assembly ULVN01 (sample SAMEA4835787, study PRJEB28245) | human gut metagenome | biome: gut microbiome; material: fecal sample | place: Denmark | collected 2008 | reverse complement strand
GGGGAACAAAATAACATTTTGTTCCCCGCGCATTAAAATCCTAGCTTACCAAATGCCGTTATAATTTACCGCAGTTTGGCGCACAACTCCGCCAACCCCGCCGACAAATCCTCCTTCTGCACCCTCACCCCTTCCGGCACCGTCAAATTAACCGGGGCAAAATTCCAAATAGCCTTAATCCCCGCCGCCACCAGCGTATCCGTAATGCCTTGGGCCGCCTCGGCCGGAACGGCTAAAATAGCAATCTTCAAATTTTCCTTTTCTATAATACTGGCCAGTTGCGCGGTGTGATACACGCGAATCCCATGCAAAAAACTGCCCACCACTTCGGAGCGGGTATCAAACGCGGCCACAATTTCCAGCCCATGGTTTTTGAACCCTTGAAACCCGAGCAAGGCAGAGCCCAAATGCCCGGCCCCCACCAAAAACGCCTTGTTTAGGTTGTTCCAGCCTAAAAATTTTTCTATGGCGGCAATCGTGCCCGCCACCTTAAACCCGGCCCGCAGTTTGCTGGGCGCGCCGATGGCTTGCAAATCTTTTTTAATAACAATGGGCAACAGCTGTGTTTCCTGCGCAAGCGCGGTGGAAGACACCAACTCCCGCCCGTAGCCATGCAAATTGTATAAAATGCGCAAATACTGCGGCAGGCGGCGGATGGTTTGCACGCTGATTTCGTTATGACGTTGAAAAAAACCCATAAAACCTCTTAAAAAACAGTGTCTTTTGTGGATATTACAATATCTATCATACAATTTTTAGGCCCGTTTTTGTCAAGTAAAAAATAAAGAGTTCCCTTATATTATTGACTTTAGTTTAAGCAAAATATAAAATATAGATATAAAAATATCCACAAGTTGTTTTAAGGATATGAATTAATAAGGAGAACGCAAACACTATGGCGGATAAGAAACAACCCGCGCCGGTACAAGAAGCCTCGGCCGAAGAAATGGCTTTGCTTACCAAAGTGGTAGACAAAGTAAAAGCGGCCCAACGCTTGTATGCGACGTATACGCAAGAACAAGTAGATAAAATTTTCCGTGCGGCGGCTATTGCTGCTGCGCAAAACCGTATTCCGTTGGCCAAAATGGCGGTGGAAGAATCGGGCATGGGCGTAATGGAAGATAAAGTAATTAAAAACCAGTTCGCGTCCGAATACATTTACAACAAATACAAAGACACCAAAACTTGCGGTGTTTTGTCCGACGACGACGCCTTCGGCTACCGCAAAGTGGCGGAACCTATCGGCGTGATTGCGGGTGTTGTGCCTACCACCAACCCCACCGCTACCGCTATTTTTAAGAGCTTGTTGGCCCTTAAAACCCGCAACGGGATTGTGTTTTCCCCCCATCCGCGCGCTAAAAAATGCACCATTGCCGCGGCTAAAATTGTGTTGGATGCGGCCGTAGCGGCCGGCGCGCCGGAAGGCATTATCGGCTGGATTGAAAACCCGACCATGCCGCTTTCTAACGCGCTTATGCACCACCCGCACATTAACCTTATTTTGGCCACCGGCGGCCCCGGCATGGTAAAAGCGGCCTACTCCTCCGGAAAACCGGCGTTGGGCGTGGGCGCGGGCAATACCCCGGCCGTCATTGACGCTACCGCCGATGTTAAAATGGCCGTCAGCTCTATTATTATGAGCAAAACCTTTGATAACGGTATGATTTGCGCCAGCGAACAATCCGTTATTGTGGAAGAACCCGTTTATGAAAAAGTAAAGGCGGAATTTATCGCCCGCGGGTGCCACTTCGTCACCGGGAAAGACCGCAAAAAATTGGCCGAAACCATTGTGGTAAACGGCAAATTAAACTCCGGCATTGTGGGCCAAAGCGCTTGCAAAATTGCGGAAATGGCCGGCATTAAAGTACCCGCCGGTACCAAAATTTTAATTGCCGAAGCCAGCGAAGTAAACGACGAAGAAGTCTTCGCCCGCGAAAAACTCTCCCCGGTGTTGGCGTTCTACCGCGCGAAAGATTTTAACCAAGCGGTTGAATTGGCCCGCAGCCTGATTTTATACGGCGGTGCCGGCCATACTTCCGTTTTGTATACGGACGAATCCAACGAAGAACACATTGATATTTTTAAGGATATGCCCACCGCGCGCACGCTGATTAACATTCCGTCTTCCCAAGGTGCAATCGGCGACGTGTACAACTTCAAATTGGCGCCGTCTTTAACGCTGGGTTGCGGCTCTTGGGGCGGCAACTCCGTAAGCGAAAACATTGGAGTAAAACATCTTATGAACGTAAAATCCGTAGCGGAACGCCGCGAAAATATGTATTGGTACAAAGTACCGCAAAAAATTTATTTCAAACGCGGTGCGCTGTCCCAAGCGTTGGCGGAACTTTCCGGCAAACAACGCGCTTACATTATTACGGATAAAACCATGGAACAACTGGGCCATGTGCGCTCCGTAGCGGACGTATTAGAGGGCTTGAACATTAAATTCCGCGTGTTTTCCAACGTACTGCCGGACCCGAACATCTCCAACGTGCAGGAAGCGCTGGCGATTGCGAACTCTTGGCAGCCGGACATCATTATCGGCCTCGGTGGCGGTTCCGCCATGGACGAAGCCAAAATGGTATGGCTCTTGTACGAAAACCCGGATACCAGCTTTGAAGATATTGCCATGCGCTTTATGGATATCCGCAAACGCATTTACGCCGCGCCGCCCTTGGGCAAAAAGGCTACCATGGTAGCCATCCCCACCACCTCCGGCACCGGTTCCGAAGTGACGCCGTTTACCATCATCACCGACGAAAAAACCGGCACCAAATACGCCATTACGGACTATGCCTTAACCCCCGATATGGCCATTATTGACCCGGAATTTGTGTTGGGCATGCCTAAAAAACTGACGGCTTGGTCCGGCTTGGACGTGCTGACCCACGCCATTGAAGCCTACACCTCCGTCTATTCCACCAACTTTACGGAAGGGCAAGCCTTGGAAGCCGCCCGCTTGGTGTTCAAATATTTGGAAAAATCCTACTCCTTGGGAGCCAAAGACATCAACGCCCGCGAAAAAATGCACTACGCCGCCACCATTGCCGGTATGGCGTTCGCTAACGCGTTCCTCGGGCTGTGCCACTCCATGGCGCACAAATTGGGTGCTATGTACCACGTTCCGCACGGTTTGGCCAACGCGCTTTTACTCACTTATGTAATTGAGTTCAACGCCACGGATAAACCGACCAAACAGGGCTTGTTCCCGCAGTACAAATACCCGTTTGTAAAAGGCCGCTACGCCAAGATTGTGGACTTTTTACTGCCCCACAACAACTTGGGCGACGATAAAGATGCCAAAGTGGAAAAATTGATTGAGATGATTACGGACCTCAAAAACAGATTGGACATCCCCAAATCGCTCAAAGAATACGGCATCCCGGAAAAGGAATTCTTGGATAACTTGGATAAACTTTCCGAATTGGCCTTTGACGACCAATGCACCGGCGGCAACGCGCGCTATCCGCTCATCAGCGAAATTAAAGACTTGTACCTGAAAGCGTATTACGGCGAACCCGTCAAACACAAAGCGGACTAATTTTAACCGCCTGAAATAGTGAAGCACCCCGCTAAACGCGGGGTGCTTTTTTGCGGGTATTTTTTATGCGTGGTTTTGCCCTGCGGTTTTGCGCGCGTTTTTTGCGGGGAGTTTTTGCGCGCGTATTTGTGTACGTGGACTTTTCCCTAATTTTTCCCGCTGATTTTTCCCCCGGATTTTTGCCGTAAATTTTCCCCCTAATTTTCCCCGGTTGACGGTTGGACTTTTTAGGCGCGTTCACCCGCCGCAAGCCGCGCGGCGCAATTTGATATAATAGAAATATGGGTTTGGAAGAAATTGAACAAAAAGAGTATTTTTCCATCGGGGATGTGAAACGCATTACCGGCGTGCCGGAGTATTCCGTGCGCTACTGGGAAGCGGAATTCGGCCTGATTAAACCCATACGCAAAGAAAGCGGGCACCGCCGTTATACTAAAAACGACGTGTACACCATTCTTAAAATTAAAGATTTAATTTACAAGCATAAACTGACGCTGGAAGGCGCCAAAAAGCAACTTTCCAAATACCAATTTCCGTCCGCGGGCGAGCAAAAAGCCCGCACAAATGTAAAAATTTTAGAGGAAATTAAAGAAACACTGGAAGAATTGCTAAAAGAATGCTAAAATATATGGGTAGTCAGAAATAAGGCTACAAAAACGGGGAGTGGCTCAGAGGTAGAGCGCTCGCTTGGGGTGCGAGAGATCGCGGGTTCGAGTCCCGCCTTCCCGACCATTTGAAATATTTATTACGGGGCGTAGCGCAGATGGTAGCGCGCACGGTTCGGGACCGTGAGGTCGTGGGTTCGAATCCCGCCGCCCCGACCATTTAGAAAGCCGCTTTTAAGTAAGCGGCTTTTTTGTTGTCTAATTTTCCCCTCGCTCGTCGGCGTTTTAGTCTGATTTTTATCCATTCGGGTTTTAGAGCAGTATTTATAGACCGCAAAAAAGGCCCTTTTGGGGCCTTTTTCTCTACCGGGCAAAATGGGAGGATCCACAACGTCACTCTATCGTTTTCGAAGATTAATACACGAAATTTTATCTGGCTCAAGCCTAAATATTACAATACGGGGATTATCAAGTACAAACTCTTTTAGCCCCTGAACATGTTTTTCTTTATCTGCACGTTGATTATCAAAATCAATAGATGAAAAAATCCCAGTTATAATATCAGGATAACGGGTATAAGGATTAAATACAAATTGATGTGTTGTTGGATTTTCAATACCAATCCTAATTTTCGGAGGTTTCACACGCCCCGCAATAGAATTTGTACATTGTATATTTGAAAGTTCTTTAATTATACCATCCCCAATTTGCATAATATTATCTCGGTCAGGAAACCAATGAATTTCTTCAGTATAATGTTTTACACATAGAAACTCCACAATCTTTCCAAATAGAAATGAAACCAAAGATAAGTTTTCTAGCGTTTTTCTAGGCAAATTCTTACTTTTGAAAGTTTGCTCAAATTTTTTAAATCGCAAAGCAAATTTTGCAGGAATGACAGAATTTGTTTGTAAGTTTTGTATATCTTCCTTTAATAAATCCATATTAACCAGACTCTTTTTCTCTGTAATTAGAAATACTAAACTAAAAAAAGGGGCTTGGCGAAGGAAACTACATTCATCTTGTGAAAAATGACGAATTTGTTTAATATCCCGCGGCAATTTTTCATTCAGGAATTTAGCTACGGGTTCAATTTGCCCTAATACTGGACTAATTGTAAAAGTAATACAATCATGTTTTTGGCGATTGTCCAAACAATAATCACTCATCACAGTCCACCCGAGGGGTAACGGAGCGATCTTCTTTTGGTACTTGGCCCAAAGCCTAGCAAAAGTGGGAAATTTTGAGAAAAAAGTCTTTGTATTCATAAAGTCATTTTATAATACTTTTCCACACTTTTTCTTGTTCCAAAAAATCCACATTTCCTTCAGCCAAATTCATCAGTTCTTTTAAACTCATATTTCGCGGGTTTCTATACTCTAAAATATCCGCCACTATACGAGGAGACAAGTAGCACAAATTCAAATACCTAGCAAAAGTGCGCTTATTCATTCCACTGGCCTTTTCCCATTCGCGGGAAGTCATGCTGCTTACTATCATCTTCTTACACTGCCACGCTCGCGCGAGCCCACGCACCAAACTTTCATTTAGTTGCCGTACCGTCAAAATATTATTGGCAGTGCCATTTTGTAGCCGCGTAGAGGATACATTATCTATATAAAAAGTGGCCCGCAAGGTGATTGTATTTTTCCCTATATCCGGCACAAGTAAATTATTTTGCCGTGGTTCCGGCCTAGGATTCTTCCGGCAAACATCCAAAAACGCGTTCTTGTCCAATTCAAGTTGTACATGGCAGTCTGTACCCGTTTTTATACAAACGGCTCGTTTTAGGCACGTTTTAGCCTCATTAAAGCCAATATAGCTACTGTCTGCCTGTAAATCCAAACCGCTCAAATCAGCCCGACAAATTGTATCCAATACAAAACCGTCCAGTTGAACCACCGGAATATGAATCCCATTTCTAATAAAATAATATTGGAATTTCTGCCCCTTTTTAGTCGTACTGGTCAATTTATAAGGATTTCCTTTATCATCAAACAATTTATCCGCCAATAAAGCCTTTTGACGGATATATGAGCGATATTCCCGTAATCCGTTCTTAGAATTCCCTATTTTGGATTGCACCTGTTCAAAAATTTCACAAGGTACAAGAGCCATTTGTTTGCCGACATAGACCTTATTAGCCGCCAAATGTGCGATTTTGCCTATATAGACCGGATTTCCAAGGATTCGTTGTATAGACCCGTACCGGAACAAATGCCCTCCACGTTTATCCCCAGACGCCGTTTGCCAACATTTACTGCGGTATCCTTGCTGATTCATCCAATCGGCTGTAGCTTGTATATTGCCCAATTCCAGATACTTGGTAAAAATCAGGTTTACAAGCTCGGCTTCTTGCGGATTAGGGATAAGCTGCTTGTCTTTAAGGTCATACCCCAGCGGCGGAGTCCCCCCCATCCACAGCCCCTTGGCCTTACTGGCAGCGATTTTATCACGCACGCGCTCCGCCGATACTTCCCGTTCAAACTGGGCGAAAGATAAAAGCATATTAAGCGTCAGTTTCCCCATAGAATTACTGGTATCAAAAGACTGGGTAATGGACACAAAATTACACCCGTATTTATCAAACTCTTGCATCATTTTGTGGAAATCTATTATAGAGCGCGACAAACGGTCCACCTTATAGACGACAACTACCTGAACTTTGCCGGCGCGGATATCGTCAAGGAGTGTTTTTAAGCCGGGGCGCTCCATGGTACCACCACTAATGCCGCCGTCCGAATATGTTTTATAATATTCCCAGTTATTGAATGCTTGGGAGAGGATATAGGCCTTACACGCCTCCTCCTGATTTTGGAGCGAGTTAAACTCCATATCTAGACCGTGTTCCGTAGATTTACGGGTATATATAGCGCAATTAACTTTTGGCATATTTGTTATAATTCTCCTATACACAGTAACGCTTACTATCGGGAGATAAGTCAAGGAGATAAAATTTTATGCCGTACAGAAAAGAAGAGAACTGGTGCTTTTCATACCAGAGGAAAGATGGGCAAAATAATGACTATTATATTTTCCCAAAAGATAAACAGGCCTTTTGGAAACTTGCTGAAGAAAATGGAGAAATCCATTTGCGATTTATCGGCAAATATGAGCAAGCAGTTCCTTGTTACCAACATATTATTACTGTTGGTAAAAACCATAAAAATTATACTGTTTCTAACTTTATTCGTCGTAGCACAATAAAAAACATACGCCTTTCCAAACTATTCAAAGATACTATTATTTTAGCTGTCCCCAAGGGATCCGAAGAAGCATTAGAGTACCGTTTATTTGATTTTAACCATCAACATGAAACTATCCTCGTTGAGAAAGAAATTAAAAGGCAAATACAGTTTCACAGCCCTGTTCAAGAGCCGCTAGGCCCCGAACCCAAACGCCAAGGTTCTAGTGTTTCGGCACACGCTATTTATCCCCGTGATATTAGAAAAAAAGCAAATGCTATCCGAAAAGCCAATTTTTTGTGTGAAATCTCTAATAATCACCCCCTCTTTAAATCCTGCACTACCAATCAAAACTATGTGGAAGGACACCATCTAATTCCATTAAAACAATGGGATAACTTTCTATTTTCTTTGGATGTAGAGGCAAATATTGTAGTGCTATGCCCTCATTGCCACAGGCTGTTACATCACGGGAAAAAAGAAGATATCAGACCACTATTAGACCTCTTATTCCAAAAACGAAAGCAAGCTCTTGCTGACAAAGGGATTCAGCTTACTTGGGAGCAACTATGTTCTTATTATGGACCTAACGAGTAAGTCCAAAAAATTTAGGGCCGCTTATGTGGCCCCTTGTTATTTTCTGCGCGATAACGGTTAAATTAGGATATATGGTGTTTTCCCACTCGTATTCTTTCTCATTTTTCACTATTACTTGATAGATTTGCCCTTTGTATTTTTTGGTTAGGATAGTTCCTATCGCTAAATTATATTTACATTTATGGGCCCGTTGGATGTATTTTTCTGGGTTACCCGCGTACTTATCAAGGCGAGTTATATACTTTTCAGCCAGTTTACAACTATACAACTCGCATTGGATAGCATACCACAAGGGTCTATATTTGCCCTTTCGCCCCCGTAATTGATACCGATAGAATATATCCCAATAAAATCGGAGTTTTTCGTCTGGCAAGCCTTTGAGTTCATCAAGTTTTTTGGGTAAATAACACTTATTTCTCATTTAACACCTTCCGGATACGGTTTATCTTGCGAACCGAGTTCCCTTTGAGATAATAGGCTTTGGCCAATTCGTCAAAAAATTTTATGGCAAGGAGTAGTAGCTCTGTATTGTACAGTTTCTTGGGGCGGCCAAGTGGATTACCAGAACGCCCCTTTACAAACCGGTGTTTAACGGGTGGTAATATACGCGGTGTCATTTGGATAACCCGAAGAACACATACCCGCTGATAGGACGTTTGACGATTTCCATTGCCACGCGGGATATGCTTTTATAGATTTTTCCTTGGTATTCAAAGCCAGTTTCAAGAACTTTTACTTCTATGGTTTGTCCATGGTACTTTTTTGTGATGACAGCCCCAGGTAAGCGGCCATCCCGTTCTTTGGGTGTCGGTTCAGCTACATCTGCGACTTTTTGCTTGGCAACTTTTACAACTGCTTGTTTAGATTTTTTCTTCATAAAAACTCCCGATAGTATATTGGTTTAGTGGGCTTTTGGCCCATTCCTATTACCGCTTACTATCGGGAGCAAAGTCAAGTAAATGAATGTTAGGACTATCTACCAGTTCGATTCCTGTTGGGCGCAAGAATTGACGAGAGCCCGTTCTCAGAAGAGAGCGGGTTTTTTTCTTATACTTCCTCGTCGGTGTCTGCAAAAGCAAAAAAGTATATATTGTTAGTGGACCCTTTATGGTGTACAGTAAGTGCTCGTTTTCTCTGAGTTTCTCATCGGTAAAGTCCCAAATATACCCCCAAAATATGGCTCCTTTATCCGCACAGCCCAAATTTGCTTATTTTCTGCCCCAGCTATATTTCCCGTCCCTCGTCGTGAAATAATAAAAATTTGTGAAAAAATCCTGCGAAACCATGAAAGTGGTGGGCACAATTTTGACACTATAAAGTATATCCGAATGACCCTACTATGCGGAAAAATAAACCCTGCATATAGTGTCCAAAGTACATACTTTTGGACACTATATTTTCGCAAAATTAAGCTAATTTTATGTATGGCTAACTATTCTAACGCTAGACAGAAATGGAATTCGAAGTGGCGTTTTATAGTAGCTAAAGTATATGCTTTTGGCACAGTAATTTTAAAGCAACCATATCAAAGCAGCGCATTTTATCAGGGTAGATAACGAACCATGCAATACGCGGATTATCCAAGATAGCTTTTTGCAATAACTCAAGATGTTTCTCTTTTAATTCCCGATTACTAAAAATTGGAAGTGACGAAAACACTCCACTAATAATATCCGGATATCGTGTAAATGGATCGAAAACAAATTCTCCTGTTGCTAAATTCTCACCACCGATATGAACTTCCGGATATCTAGTTCGTCCAGCAATTGCATTTGTACAACTCACATTTGCAAGCTCCCTGATAATTCCTTTCCCCTCTCGCATAATAGAGTCTCTGTCTGGGAACCAATGTATTGCTTCGGTATAGTGTTTGATAGTAAGAAATTCCACAATTTTTCCGTAAAGAAAACTTACTAAAGACAGATTTTGCAGTACCTTTTTATGAAGTCCTTTTCTTTCTAACGATCTGGCAAATAATTTTAGTCTTTTTCTACTCTCGTCAGGAATCATGGAACTTTCTGCTAGTGCCGACATATCCGTTTTGAAATACTGTATATTGAAAAGTTTATCCTTGTCAGGAAATAGAAAAACTAGACTAAAAAATTCTTTTTGCTTTTTTATAAAATCAATTGTTTCTTGAGGGACTTGTTTCATCTTTTTGATTTCGACAGGTAATTTCTTGTCTAAAAATTTAGCAATAGCTTCTATTTGTCCCAATATAGGACTAATTGTAAAAGTTATACAGTCATTTTTATTAGGATCATCTAGACAATAGTCACTCGTGACAGTCCAACCCAAAGGGGTACCCCCTAATTTTTTACGATAGGTTTGCCAGCGTTTAACAAAAGTTGGAAAATGAGAAAGAAATGTTCTTGTATTCATATAACAATTTTACAATACTTAAACCTCCGCTAATTTAGAGGGAAATTTGTATAATAAAAATAGATGACTCCAGAAGAAGAGGCACGTCAACTAATTGACGAAAAATTAACCGCAGCCGGATGGCTTATCCTAGACCGCAAAAACTTTGACCGTTTTGCAGGTTTAGGGGTTGTCTGCCGGGAATTTCTCTTGGCGGATAATACCGAAGCCGACTATATGCTATTTATTGACGGAAAAGCCGCCGGTGTTATTGAAGCCAAAAAAGCCCATACCGCCCTTAGCGGGATTGAAAACCAGTCCAAAGGGTATAGCGGCACCTTGCCGGATTATGTAAAACATTGGGCACACCCTCTTCCTTTTATATATGAGAGCAACGGCAGCGAAACCTTTTTTACGGATACGCGCGACCCGCACCCACAGGCCCGCCGGGTGTTCAGTTTTCACCAACCGCAAACGCTCAAAAACACATTGGACGCCGGAACCTCTCTGCGGGAAAGATTGCAACATTTCCCGCCGCTTGAAAAAGCCTCCTTGCGTGATTGTCAGTTTGATGCTATTACCCATTTGGAAAAATCCTTGGGCGAAGGCCGTCCGCGGGCACTTATTCAGTTGGCTACGGGGTCCGGCAAAACATATACCGCGTGTAATTTTACCTATCGTTTGCTTAAATATGCCAAGGCGAAAAGAGTGTTGTTTTTGGTGGACAGAAATAATTTAGGCCGCCAAACCCTTAAAGAATTTCAATCGTTCCGGCCGTCGGATGACAACCGCCTGTTTACCAATTTACATGTGGTGCAACATCTCCAATCTAACGTACTAAACCCGGATACAGAAGTAGTAATTACCACTATTCAGCGTTTATATTCTATGTTAAAAGGCGAGCCCGATTTTAATGAAATTAATGAAGAAACCTCCGCCTATGAAACACCTGCTTTGGCTAATGTACAGGTAGCGTATAATCCAAATATTCCGCCGGAGTTTTTTGATGTAATCATTACGGACGAGTGCCACCGCAGTATTTATGGTTTATGGCGGCAGGTTTTGGAATATTTTGACGCCTTTTTAATTGGCCTTACGGCCACTCCGTCCAAACAAACTTTGGGTTATTTCAATCAAAACCTAGTGGCCGAATATCCTTACGAACGTTCCGTGGCGGATAACGTCAATGTAGGGTATGATATTTACCGTATCAAAACAGAAATTTCCGAGCATGGCGCCAAGGTGGAGGCCGGTTATACAATCCCTAAAATAGACCGCCAAACCCGCCAAAAAATGTACGAAACCTTGGACGAAGATTTAACCTACTCGCCCGAGCAGTTGGACCGTGCAGTCACTTCGCTCAATCAAATCCGCACGGTACTGCAAACATATAAAGATAACGTATTTACTGCTTTATTCCCGGAACGCGCCTCCAACCCGGATTGGCTCCCCAAAACCCTTATTTTTGCCAAGGATGACAACCACGCAGAAACCATCGTGCGCATAGCGCGGGAAGTATTTGCCCAAGGGAACGATTTTTGTAAAAAGATTACCTACAACGTATCCGGTGTCAAGCCGGAAGAACTAATTAACGAATTTCGCAATTCCCCCGCTTTCCGTATAGCGGTGACGGTGGATATGATTGCCACCGGTACAGACGTTAAACCGCTTGAAGTGCTGATTTTTATGCGCGACGTTCATTCGGAACTATATTACGAACAAATGAAAGGCCGCGGTTGCCGCACCATTCCGCTGGACGACTTGCGCTCCGTCACGCCAAACGCCGTATGCAAATCCAAATTTATTTTGATTGACGCGGTAGGCGTCACGGAAAGCAAAAAATCTGTTCCGCCGCCGTTGGAACGCAAGAAAGCCGTGCCATTTAAGAAATTATTGGAAGGCGCAGCCTTGGGTAAATGCGACGACGACACGCTCAGTTCCTTGGCGGCCCGCGTGTCTGCGTTGGAAAAATCTATGGATGAAAAGTCCCAAACCCAATTACAAGAAAAATGCAACACCACGCTTAAAATTTTGGCTAACGATTTACTGGACGCCATAGACCCGGACCATTTGGAACACAAAACCCCGGCCGAGGCGGAGCAAATTAAAGAAAAAGCCATCCGTCCGTTTAGCAACCCTGCGTTGCGGGATATGCTGTTAAATAATGCCCGCAAGGCCTATATGTATGTGGACGATATTACGCCGGATACAGGCACCATAAAGCCCACCACAGACCGCGAACAAGAAATTTTGGAAAACTTAAAAACCTTTATTGAAAAGAATAAAGACGAGCTGACCGCCCTATCCATTATTTATTACCGCTCTTATGGGAAAAAACACCTAACCTATAACGGCATTAAAGAACTGGCGGACGCCCTAGCCAATAATACTCCCACGCTGGATATCCCGGTGCTATGGGGCGCATTTATGCGCGTAAACCCAAGCAAAGTGGCGGAAACAAAACGGCCGGAAAAGATGCTGACGAACGTTATCCAACTCATCCGCTTTGCATTAGGGCAAGATGACGAATTAAAACCCTTTGATACAGTAGCCACGGCCCGTTATAACCTATGGTTGGGCCGCATGAAAAAGCGCGGCATTGAATTCACACCCGAGCAATTAGATTGGCTCAATGAAATAAAGAATTTTATTGTGTATAACTCGTCTATGACGGAAAAAGACATACAAGAAACGCTAAGTGACAAAGGCGGTATTTTGAAGGCCCACCGCGTATTTGATTCCATACTTTCCATCACTATGTTGCTTACTGACTTAAATAATGTTTTAATAGGAAATATAGGAGAATAAAATGGCATGTTATATTGTAAGTTATGATTTAAGAAATCCTGGACGAAATTACGAAGATCTATATGAGCGCCTGAAGTCATATCGCAAATGGGCTAAACTCACGGAATCTACATGGGCTATCGTTACTGAGAATAGCGCTGTAGAAGTAAGAGATCATTTGAAATATGTGTTAGATGGAAATGATCGAATATTTATTATTAAGTCTGCAGGAGTGGCTGCGTGGAGCAATTCAATTTGCCGTAATGAATGGCTAAAAGATAATTTATAGAGATATTTTATGAAAAAATCGTTTCCTGGATATTATGAATACTCTGAAGAAGATAAAAAAAACATTTGGAGCAAAGGATTTTTTGTATTTGATACATGTGTTCTATTAAATACATACTGTTTATCTTCACAAGCAACTTTTTTCTTAAATATTTTACGTGATTTAAAAAATCGCATATACATACCATATCAAATCGCTGAAGAATATCACAAAAATCTTTTTAAAAAAATTCACGAACAATATGATTTTTATCAAGGTATTGACGATTTTACTAAAAAATTAACACATAATCTAAAAGATGGAAATCATCAAGCATTATTTAGTGAAGAAGAACGAGAATCTATCCTATCTTCTCTAGCAAAAATTCAAGGAAAAATTCATAGTGTAAAATCTAACAATTATTATTCAAATATTAGAGATGGTATTGCATCTCTACTTGAAGGAGTAATAGGTCCTATACCTGATGAAAAAACATTGATCGATTGGAAGCAAGAAGGAGAATTTCGCTTTAAAAAATGTATTCCCCCTGGATATAAAGATAGAAATAAAAATAATGACAATCAATATGGAGATCTTATTGTTTGGAAAGATTTAATTTTAAGAGCCCAAAAACGACAAACCCCTTTTATTTTTGTTACAGAAGATAATAAAAGTGATTGGTTTATAAAAAATCAAGGAAAAGCTCATCCGGCTCCATTTTTGATAAATGAATTTATGCTGGCCACTAATCAAAAAATCTTAATATATTCATTAGCTGAGTTTTTGAAGGGATATGAAACTTATGTTTCTGAGCCTCAAATAGGTCTAAAGCTTTTGAGACAAATGATATTAACGAATTTACGAAATAGACAAAGAGAAGAAAATACGCAAGGTGAAAATCCAAGATTGGGAGACACCCTGCATGATGGGGAAACAAATTCCACATTAGAACAAAATGAAAAATAATATATATATTAACTTATCGGCTATAGTTAATTATCGAAAAGGAAAGATGCCTCTTGAATTTTCTGAGATAGAAAAACAAGGGTTTGCACCCTACATTGATATCAAACTGTTTGATCGAGGAATTTTATCTCGATTTGCAAAATGTGACACTAAAGTTACTTTAGTGAACAAAAACGATGTTTTAGTAGTGTGGGATGGCGCGCGCTTCGGATTAAGCGCAATCGGTTGGGAAGGAGTCCTTGGATCAACTATTGTTGCCTTAAACAGTCAATATGTACTTCCTAAATTTTTGTTTTATTTTATCCAATCTAACTTTAAAAAAATACAATCTAAACCTAGGGGTGTTGGTATCCCCCATGTAGAGCCATCGCTTTTTTGGAATTTACCAATTCCTTTACCACCATTGGCGGAGCAGAAGAGGATTGTTAAGAAGATTGAGGAGCTTTTTGGAGTAATAGACGAGCAAGTTAAACGGCTAGAAGCCACCCATGCCGCCCTCGTCTCCTACCGCCAAAGCGTTTTGACTGATTGTTTAAGAAAAGCGGCGGGAGTTTCTACAACATTAGGAAAAACTGTAAAACCTCGCAGAGAACGAGTGACCTTTAATGGAACAAATGGAAATATGATTTTTATAGGCATGGACTGCATTGAATCTAATGCATTAAAACCCCATAAAACGGATTTATTAAGAAATACCAAAAGTACTTGTTTCATTTTTCACAAGGATGACGTTTTATACGGAAGGATGCGTTCTTACCTAAACAAAGTATTTAAAGCTGAAACAAATGGAGCGGCTTCGGCCGAATTTATTGTATTTCCACCTACTAAGGATATTTTACCTGATTATTTGAAATATCTTCTTCATCAACAAGACTTCGTTTCTTTTGCTACTAGAAATGCTTCCGGAGATCGCCCACGCGTAAAATTTGAGGAGGATTTAGCTCCTTTTCCATTTACTTTACCCTCTTTACCCGAGCAAAAAGCCATCGTAAAGAAGATAGAAAACGCTTTTGCATTTGCGGATAAGGCCCAAGCCGCTATTACAGGCGCATTGGAACAAGCCAAACAGCTCAAACAAAGCATTTTGAAACGGGCTTTTGAGGGCAAACTCGTCCCGCAAGACCCTAATGATAAACCCGTAGATTTAACCCAAATCAAAAAGGATAAACACAAATGACCGAAGCCACTTTAATCAACAAAGTTTGGAATTATGCCACCATCATGAAAGATGCCGGACTTAGCTATACTGACTACGTCCGCCAGCTTACCTACCTCTTGTTCCTGAAAATGGACCACGAGCGTGAAACTTTGCTTAATGAGGGCTCTATCGTCCCTAAAAAATTCCGTTGGAATACGCTCCTAAACCTAGGCGGAGCGGAACTGGAACAACATTACTCGCACATTTTGGAAACATTATCCAAAGAAAAAGGTATTATCGGCACGATTTTCCGCCGCGCCAAAAACGAGATTACAGACCCCGCCAAACTAAAACAGTTGATAGCTCTTATCAACAAAGAAACCTGGCTCGCGCTGGATATGGACGTTAAAGGGGCTATTTACGAGGGACTGTTGCAAAAGAACGCCACCGAAACCAAAGCCGGGGCGGGCCAATACTTTACGCCGCGCCCTTTAATACGCGCCATGGTGGAGGTAATGCGCCCTACGCCGGAAATGACGGTGGTGGACCCGGCCTGCGGTACAGGTGGTTTTTTACTGGCCGCGTATGACTATATGAAAAAGCAAACGCGTGACCGCACCGTATTAAAAGAACTCCGCGCCAATAAACTTTCCGGCAACGACATCACTCCGCTTGTAGTAAACCTGTGCGCCATGAACTTATATTTGCACGGCATAGGAGAAGGCAAATGCCCCATTGAGGAAAAGGATTCCCTGCTTAACGCAGGCGAAAAACGCTACGATATGTGCTTAACAAACCCGCCTTTTGGAAAAAAGAGTTCCACCACCATTATCGGCGAAGACGGCACCCTGAAAAAGGAACGCGAAAACTACGAGCGGGAAGACTTTATCGCCACAACTTCCAACAAGCAGATTAACTTTTTACAGCATATTATGACGATTCTTAAAACGCCCGGTTATGCCGCCGTGGTGGTGCCGGATAACGTGCTATTTGAAGGAGGCGCGGGCGAAAAAGTGCGCAAACGCTTGCTAAACGAGTTTAATTTGCATACTATTTTGCGCCTGCCGACCGGGATTTTTTATGCGCAGGGCGTAAAAGCTAATGTAATCTTTTTTGAAAAACACCCGCCCTTAACATCCGGCCACCGCACGCAGGATGTATGGGTTTATGATTTGCGTACCAATATGAATTTGACGTTGGTAGAAAATTCCTTATCCGACGAACATTTGAAGGATTTTGTAAAATGCTACCATGCCGAGGACCGCTCCAAACGGGTGGAAACGGAACGCTTCAAAAATTTTACTTACGATGAAATTATCAAGCGCGACAAAACCAATTTGGATATTACATGGCTTAAAGATGAAAGTTTACAAGAATTGGAAAACCTGCCCGAGCCGGAAGTTTTGCTAAAAGACATTATCAGCAACTTAAAATCCAGTCTATCCGCTTTTGAAGAATTGGAAAGCAAATTGAAATAAAACTAGGCTAGGGCGAAAAACCCTAGCTTATATTTTGCATTTTGTCCGAATTAGAGCAACTGTTTCAATACACTCATAATGTATTCTAGGTTTTTGCTGTCAGACACAACTACATGGTAATCTCTATTACCCCCCTGGCCTCTCAGAAACATTCTCAAAAAACTTCTTGGAATCGTCCAATTCACAAACCTGGGGCAAAGCCAACGCGCTTGAGTTTGCGTGGACAAGGTAGAAACGCAAAGGGATACTTGGTTTAAGCAGGCCCCTAAAAAGGCCGCGGTTTGTGCGTGTAAAGTCGGGGTTTCTAAAAACACACCCAAAAGCGTCAGTTGCGCCGCCAAACCCACTTTAGAGAGCGTAATTGCAAACCCTACCATACTTAAAAAAACCAAGGACCCTAGACTTCCGGCAGTTGGAACCACATTCATCAAAAAGTTTAAGGGCAAAGACCTGATGATAGAAGTAAAATCAGACGGCTTGTATTGGGAAGGGAAATGTTATAAATCCCTCTCAGGCCTAGCTATGGCCATTACGGAGTACCCCATCGGGTTATGTATTTTTCCACAAGGAGATAGCAGAATGGGCCGCCAAGATAACCAAACGGAGAGTCGTAGTAGGTAATTTAAGTTTAACACAAGGAGCTTTTATTTCCCAACGGTAAACCTGAGTAGCACCCCCGGCATAGTTGGGGGTTTCTAAAAAACAACCAAAAAGGCGTGTACATCCACGCGCTTAAAAAATCCAAAAACCGCCCCGATATTGGGCCATCCGCGGAGTAATAAAAATTCCCGGGGGCCGTTTACAGCGGGGCCGCCCGGGAAATTTTCTATTAAACAATCCGTTTATTTGTACGCTTTGCAAGGTAGCGTCAACTGTTGCACCTTATCCACATTCATTGAAACAACCTTATTTGCACGCTTAGCAAGGTTGGGGTGCGCGTTCAATAAAACGCGGACACATTAAATCATCCGTTTATTTGCACGCTTCGCAAGGTCTTTTGGCGTTTTCCACCGCGTATGTTTTGCGCATTTCGTATTCTTCTTTTTTACCTTTGTTCCAGTTTTGCACCGGGCGCAAATAGCCCACCACGCGGCTGTATACTTCACATTTGGAACCTTTTACGGCGTTCAATTCCTGTTTCATATCGGAAAGTTTATTTTCAAGTACTTTTTTTTCTTGTGCGGTCATATACGGTGTTCTCCTAAAAATTAAATTATTAAAATCCGTACATTTATTATAGCTTATTTTTGGCTTTAATAGTAATAATTCTTATTAGTGCGAATTTTTAGACAAAATTTTTAGTTTTTCCGGGCGTATTTATTGTAGTTTCCGGCGGTATTGCGCTATTTTCCCGGCGATTACCGCCTTTAGTTCGGCCGGCTCCTGCACCACAATATGCGGTATCCATTCCAAAATGGTGGGTATAATTTCTTCAAACCGCCCCACGGCGCACTCCAGCGTTAAAGGCCCCGCCGCGGCTGACTTAATTAACTTTTGTTTGGGGAAATACTCCCGCTGTTCAAAGTAGCAAGCAACCTCGCTATCTATGTTCAATTTAACGTGGTGGGTTCTGTTTTCTTCAAACCATACGGAAGCACTGTCTTGCAAGGTTTTTTCCAGCGTCTGCGGGCGGATAAAGGTGGAATTTTGCAGTTTAGCGCCCTTTATTTTGTCCAAACGCAATTTAAGGATGGTTTCATTTTTTCCGTAAGCCAACAAATACCAAAATCCGTTAAACCACGCTATTTTAAGCGGAGAAATACTCCGGCCGGATAAGGGCGAATTTTCATATTGGATAATAATATGATTGCGCCCATTGATGGCTTGCTCCAACGTCTTCATCAATTTAGGGTCTTTGAACGCCTGCCCTTTGGCAATTTTAATAAAAAAAGGATTTTCTTTATTTTCTTCTATTACTTTACTGCGCAATTCCCGGAAGGTATCCGCAAAGTTGCTACCCAAACTGCGCGCCATTTCCCCCAGGAGCGCCAGCATGGCGGCTTCTTGGGCACTCACGCGCATACGTTGCAAGCTGAACCCCTCCACAAAGCAATAAAACCCTTTTTTGGTATTGGCAAACGGGAACCCCGCCTCCTCCAATATCCGCAAATCCCGCTGAATGGTGCGGAGTGTCACATTCAAATCCCGGGCCATGGAAGAAACCGATATTTCCCCCTTATCCAACCCATTCAAAATATACATTAAACGGCTGATTTTGTTTAATGTTTCGTTTAGCATAAATCTCCTTGGCGCAAAATAGTGCGCAGGGGCCGGGCCGTTTTTGCCGTTGCCCGCTCCTGATATCATAGCATACCGGCGCGACAACAGCCTGTCGTGTTTTTTTATTAAAATATATTTTTATAAGGGAGGCCGGGCGGCAGGCCGGCGGATAAATACCGCGTTTTGCCGCACCGCCCGGTTTTTATAAACTGCGGATAGCCCACGGTTTAGGATAGAGATTATTGGCGCGCTCGCCCAGGTTTTTCATAAAGCCGAGCGGCTGGTTTTGATAAGTGACCAACACAAACCCGCGCGGCACATTCGCGCCCAATACCAGGCTTTCCCGGTGCAAATACCGCCGGGCTAAATCCAACGGGAGTTCCACCCGTGGGAAGTCCGCTTCCCGGGTAGCCAGCGAAAGCGCCTGCCCGATAGAGGGGATAACGTCTTTGCCTTTTATTTCCGGCCGGGGGAGTCCGTCGGACAATAAGTGAATAAACGGATATTTTTTGATTTGTTCCCGCAACGCACCCGGCAGGGCGGCCCCGGCCGCGCCGTCACTCTTTTTGCGCAGGGCCGCCATAAACAGCCCCTCGCTTTGCGTAATACCGGGGATAAAACGGTAAACAGGTTCCTGCCACCCGCTTAACAAACTGCCGGTAATCTGCCATTCCGGCCGGACGGGCACCGGCACTATTTCCGCCCCCAAATTTTCCATTATCCAGCGGACGTTTTCTTCGTTTTCGTGCGTGTTGAACGTGCAAGTGCTGTAAATCAGCAAGCCGCCCGGGCGCAAACACGGCCAAATATCCTGCAAAATTTGCCGTTGGCGTTCCCGGCAAAAATGCACATTTTGCACGCTCCACTCTTTTATGGCGCCTTCGTCACGCCGGAAAAGCCCCTCACCCGAACAGGGCACATCCGCCAAAATAACATCAAAAACCAAATTTGTTTTGGCGAAATCTTTGGGCGGGTTATGGGTGACCAGTACATCCGGGTGGCCTTGTTTGAGCATATTTTCCAACAGGATATTGGCGCGGCGGCGGTCAATCTCGTTGCTGACTAATACGGAGCCTTCCGGCAGTGCCGCCCGCAACAGGGTGGATTTCCCGCCGGGTGCGGCGCACAAATCAAGCGCGCGTACCGGGCCCGCCACCAAGGCGCGCACCACCGTATCTAAAAATAAGGAGCCCGCCTCTTGCACATAATACACCCCGGCATGGAAAAGCGGGTCCAGCGTAAAGCGGGGGCGCTCGGCCAGCCAAAACCCCTGTTGGCACCACGGCACCGGCTCGGCCTGCGGGAAAAGCGTTTTCCCCGTACATTTCCACGGGTTGAAACGCACGCTGACGGCCGCTTCCTGCGTGAGGGCCTGTTCAAATTTAGCCCAACGCTCCGCCCCCAACAGGGCGGAAGTATACGCTATAAATTCTTGCGGTAATGGGAGCATGATAAAAAATCCTTTATAAATACCGGCCGGTTAGGCTCTGCGGGCATTGTTTAATTGTTTCCGCGGGGCCGCACGCCACCACGGTTCCCCCCGCACTGCCGCCGCCCGGCCCCATATCAATGATATAGTCCGCGTGACGCAAAACGTCCAAATCGTGTTCAATTACCACCACCGTTGCGCCGTTTTGAATGAGCCTTTGGAACACCCCCAACAGCGTGCGCACGTCTAACGGGTGCAGGCCGATGGTAGGCTCGTCAAACACAAATACGGTGGAATGTTGCGGCTTGCCCATTTCACTTGCCAATTTTAAGCGTTGGGCTTCCCCGCCGGAAAGGCTGGGGGTTTCTTCGCCCAAGGTCAAATACCCCAGGCCCAAATCTTGCAGGATTTGCAAGCGTTGGCGCACCACTTTCCAATCCGCGCACGCTTTCAACGCAGTGGAAACATCCAACGCCATCAGCTCCGGCAATGAAAACTTTTCCCCGCGCTGGTTGGTATATTTTACGTCAAACGCTTCCCGCGCATAGCGCGCCCCGCGGCAAGTGGGGCAGGGCACGTCCACATCCGGCAAAAATTGCACATCCAGGCTGATTTCCCCGGTGCCGTCACACCCCGCACAGCGCAAACGGCCGGTATTGTAGGAAAAATCCCCCGCTTTATACCCCCGCTGTTTGGCATCCGGCGTGCGGGCAAACAGTTTGCGCAGCTCGTCATGCACGTTGGCATACGTTGCCACGGTGGAGCGCACGTTAATCCCAATGGGGGTGGCATCAATGAGTTTAACTTGCTCAATGCCCGGCGCTTGCACGGCGCGCACATGGGCCGGAAGCGGAGCATGGCGCACATGCGCATCCAACGCGGGCACTAAACTTTCCAATACTAACGTGGTTTTGCCGGAGCCGGACACGCCGCTTACCACCGTCAGCCGCCCTTTGGGGATTTCTATTTCCAACGGTTTTACCGTATGAATAGGCCCGGTAGACAAACGGATTTTGCCTTGCGCAAACAGTTCTTCCGCAGGCACTTTTTCCCACACCCGGGGCGGCGTATGCCCGGTTAAAAACGGCCCGATTTTGGAATTTTTATTATGGCAGACATCCGCCAGCGTACCTTGCGCAATTACATAGCCGCCGTTGGCCCCGGCTTGGGGGCCCATTTCCACAAACCAATCGGCCGAGGATAAAATTTGGGTATCGTGGTCCACCAACACGACGGAGTTGCCGTCCGCAATTAAATCTTGCATAACGCCTTTTAAGCCCACAATGTTAGACGGGTGCAACCCGATAGACGGCTCATCTAGCACATACAAAACGCCGGTGGTGCGGTTGCGCACCGCCCGCGCCAACTGCATCCGCTGGCGCTCCCCGGTGGACAAGGTGGCGGAGGCGCGGTCCAGGGTTAAATACCCCAGGCCCAAATCCATTAACCGCCGGGAGGCGGACAAAAAAGCATCCGCAATATTTTGCGCCATTTCGCGCATTTCAGCAGGCATAGTAGCGGGAACGGCCGCCACCCACGCGGTTAAATCCACCAATGTTTTTTGGCAGACGTCCGCCAAGTTTAGCCCGCACACACGCGGGGCGCGGGCCACCGCACTCAAGCGGGAGCCGCCGCAATCCGGGCAGGTTTCGCGTTTCAAAAATTTTTCCACCCGCTTCATGCCTTGCTCGTCCTTTACCTTAGCCAACGCATTTTTTACCGTATAAACGGCGTTGTAAAAGGTAAAATCCAATTCGCCCGCCTGGTTTGTTTTTTTGGCTTTATAAAAAATACGCTTTTTTTCCGCCGGGCCGTGATACACAATTTCTTTTTCCCGTGGGGATAAATCCTTAAACGGCACATCCGTCCGCACACCCATGGCGCGGCAAACGTCCGTCATTAAAGACCACATTAAACTGTTCCACGGAGCCACGGCGCCTTGGTCTATGGTTAAATTTTCATCCGGCACCAAGGTAGCCATATCCACGTTCCACACGGTGCCGGTACCGTCGCAAGCCGGGCAGGCGCCCTGGCTGTTAAAAGCCAGTTCTTCGGCGCTGGGGGCATAAAAATCCGCGCCGCATTCCGGGCAGTGGAGCATTTTTCCGGCCGCCACCGCCAGCGAAGGCGCCACATAATGCCCGTTGGGGCAACGGTGGTTAGCCAAGCGGGAAAACATCAACCGCAAGCTGTTAAGCAGTTCCGTACCTGTACCAAAGGTACTGCGCAAGCCGGGCACGCCGGGGCGCTGGTGCAGGGCCAACGCGGCGGGCACATATAAAACTTCGTCCACCTGCGGGCGGGCGGCTTGGGTCATGCGGCGGCGGGTATAGGTGGAAAGCGCCTCCAAATACCGCCGGGAGCCTTCCGCATACAGCACGCCTAACGCCAAAGAGGATTTGCCGGAGCCCGAAACCCCGGCAATACCTACTATTTTATTTAAGGGAATATCTACATCTATATTTTTGAGATTATGCACCCGCGCACCGCGGATTTTGATTTTATCAACCATAGCAGGCTCCTGCCGGGCGGACAAGCCGCCGGGAATTAAGGTTGGGTAGTTTTTAAGTCCGCGGTTGCCTTTTGGGGGGCAGGCAACAGGGCAAACATCAGGTAAGTTTTGAACAGCTCCAGCGTAAAACAGGCCGATACAAACACATATTTATATACGCTGATTTCCTGCACGGTTAAAACATGGGAAGTATAATACATCCGCCCCACAAACCGCACCAACAGGGAAAACGTATAATCCGCATTACTGCACAGAGCTAGCAGCGCCTGCAACAGGGACAGCACCCCCACCATGCGTTCCCCCCACAAAATAAATACTACCTGCGCCGCATACAAAATAAAAAAACCTAAATGCAAGCGCAGTAAAAGCCCGCCGGAACGCACATCTCCGGCCAATAAAAATGCGTTTACCAAAGCCCCCAACAGGCAGAAGATTAAAATAAACTTCAGCCAAGGGTTTAAGTTCAAAAAAGCATTTTTTAATTTGCGCATAATTACCGTTTTAAGGCCAACGAGTCTTTTTCCTGCCGGGCTTCCAACGCCTGGCGGATGAGCCCGTCCAAAATATCCGTATACACGCGGCCGCTGGCTTCAAAAAGCTGCGGGAAAAGGCTGGTTTCGCTCATGCCGGGCAGGGTGTTAATTTCGGAAAAATAATATTTGCCGTCTTTGCCGAGCAAAAAATCCACCCGGGCAAGCCCGCTCCCGCGTAGCGCCGTAAATACGGTTTGGGCATCTTTCTTCATGGCCGCCTGCGTATCTTGCGGGATTTCCGCCGGCACGCGCGTTTCGCACCCGCCTTGCACCAGGTATTTGGCTTCATAATCAAAAAATTCATGGGTGAGCATTTTTAGCTCTCCGCAGGCGGAAGACTCCACCGCACTCCCCCGGCCGTACAACGCGCAGAAAATTTCGCGGGCGCGGTCCACGCCTTTTTCCACCATAATCCGGGTGTCAAATTCCAAAGCAAACGCCACCGCTTTGTGCAGTTGCGCGCCGTCCGTCACTTTGCTCACGCCAACGGAGGAGCCCAAGCACAACGGTTTAACAAACACCGGGTAGCCCTGTTGGGAGGCCCATGCTTCCAGTTCGGCCTTGTTGTAATCTTGCGCGCGGGTTAAAATGCGGTACGGCAAGGTGGGCACCCCGTAATGCGCCGCCACCAATTTGGCAATTTCTTTATCCATGCCCATGGCAGAGGCCAACACCCCGCACCCCACATAAGGCACGTCCATACTTTCCAAAAGGCCCTGCACCACGCCGTCTTCCCCGTTAGAGCCGTGCAACACCGGGAACACCACGTCCACTTTCCATTGGTGGGAACCGTCCAGCGCGGCAAAATGCGCGTCCGGGCGGATAACCGGCGTAATGGGGGTATCTTGCGGGGTTTGTTCACTGCACGATTTTTGCAAAAACCACTGGCCGCAACGGCTGATAAAAATGGGATAAACAATATATTTTTCCGGCTGGGCGCTTAACAAACGGCACACCGTTTGCGCACTATGTACGGAAACTTCATGCTCGGTAGATTTTCCGCCGTATAATACGGCTACTTTCAAAACTTGCATACTAAAAACTCCTTATAAAAAGCCTGACTTATCATCAGGCTTTTATACAAAAAACGGTTATTTGTCTTCCCGGAAGATAGACCATTTCATCCGGCCTATAAAACTATCTGTTTTTTCCAAAAAATCTCCACCGGGGCCAAAATCATCTTGCGCCATGGGTTTAGCCACTTTAATTTCCGGCAAGTCTTCCTCACTGCGCACTTTGGGCTTTAGCGTTTCCTTTACTTCCACCGGGGTTTCATTCAGCGGAACGGCCGAGGCCGCCGGTTTAGCGGGCGCCGGGTTTTTAGGCAAATGCACCATGGGCGCCACCGGGGCCGCCGGCTTGTGGGGCGGCTGGGCACGCAAGGCGTTGTTTTCCCGGGCTAAAGATTCTTTTTCCTGTTCCAATTCTTTTTTCTGTTTGATTAACAGCTCTTTTTCTTGCACCAACATTTGTTTTTGGTGTTCTAACAATTCGCGTTCTTTGGTCCAGTTTTCTTTTTGGCGGGACAGAGAGTCTTTTTCGCGCGATAAAGCCGTTTGTTCCCGCAACAGGGCCTCGTTGGCTTGGTTTAATTCCTGCGTTTTGCGGGATAGTTCCTCGTTCACCCCGGCTAAAGCGGCCTGGTTTTTACGCAAGGCTTCGTTATTTTCATTGAGTTCGTCTGCCCGGCGGGATAAATCCGCATGCGCCGTTTGTTCCCGCAACAGGGCCGCGTTTGCTTGGTTTAATTCCTGCGTTTTGCGGGAGAGTTCCTCGCTTACCCCGGCTAAAGCGGCTTGTTTTTTCAGTAGCGCCTCGTTATTTTCATTGAGCGCGTCCGCCCGGCGGGATAAATCCGCATGAGCCTGTTGCTCCCGCAACAAAGCCTCGCTGGCTTGGTTTAATTCCTGCGTTTTACGGGCTAATTCCTCGTTCACTCCGGCTAAAGCGGCTTGATTTTTCAGTAGCGCCTCGTTATTTTTGCTGAGTTCGTCCGCCCGGCGGGACAAATCCGCATTGGCGGTTTGCAAGGCGGTGCGTTCGTCCGTCAGGTGGACATTTTCGGCCGTTAATACCTCAATTTTTTGTTTGAGTTCTTCAATGACGGCATCATTGCGGTTGATTTTTTCTAACAATTCCTTAAAATTGGCTTCCAAAGTTTGTTTTTCCCGCAAGACCGTATCCAACCGCTGTTGGACTTCTTCCAACTTGGCGGCCAACGTGTCCCGTTCCTGTTCCAGGGTTTGAATACGCGAACCGAAAATAGAAAGCTGTTTTTTGGCTTCCCCCGCGTGGGCTTCTTCCATACTGGCCATAGAGGCACGCACGGATTCCAATTCCTTAGTTTTGGCCTCGTACTGGGCGGTAAGCTCTGCCTTTTCGTTAGCGATATTGTGCAGTTTTAAGTTTTCCGCTTTTAAGGATTCAATTTCCTCCACTTGTTTCATACATACGTTGGAAATTTCATGCAGTTGGGTTTCCAAACTGCTGACCTTTTGTTGATATTGCTGTTTAACGGAAATAATGCGGCCTTCAAAATCAAACGATTTGAAGCGTTCCTCGGCGGCGGTTAATTGTTCGCGCAAAGAAAGGATTTCTTTGGCTTGCTCGGCCGATTTTTTGAGCGCTTCCATTTTTTCCTGCTGGACTTTTTTAATTTCACGGTCCAACGCGCTGTTGACGGCTTTTAATTGGGATGCCTTTTGGTGCAAACTGCTAATCAGGCGTTCTTTTTCTTCGCGCTCCAGGCGTTCTTTTTCTTGCGTTTGGGGCGCTTCCTGCGGCACTTGGGCAGGCACAAAAGCCGGGGCTTTATCGTCAAAGCCGCGGTTTACTTCCGGCGCTTGGTCAAAGCCCAGCACGCGGGCCGTCTGCGCGCGGGAAAGCGTTTCCACACTGGCTTTTAAGTTGTTAATGGTTTCCGCCAGCCCGGCCACAAAAGCATCTTTATCTTTTTGCTTTTCCATGGCCTGGCGGGTTAAGGCAAGTTCACTTAAAATTTTGTCATTTTGGGCGGCAGAGGCTTCAAAGCGTTCTTCCAGCTCGTGTATTTTGGCTTCCAGTTTTTCAAAAGATTTATCATACTGGGCCTGGCGGGAAACGGCATTTAATTGTTTTTTACCGTCGTAAGAACTTTTGGCAGAAGCGCCGTCCGATGCCGGGATTTCCTGCATACGGAAACGTTCCAAAAAATCCGAAAAATCTGTTTGACCGTCAAATTCAGTTTCAAATGCCATGGGGTTATCCTACAAGGTAAAAAATATATATACTAAATTTAACCACAATACGACGGAGATGTCAAGCAAAACTGCGCCGCTATTCCTGCGCGCTTTTGCCCGCCTGCGGCCGGAGCGTTTGCAACCATTTGCGGCGCACAAAACCCACCAAATAAAATGAGCCCGCGCACACCACATACGGCTCCTGTTTTACCGCCGTAAGCGCGCGGGAAGGATTTTTGAAAAAGCGGACTTTTACCCCTTTGGGCAAAGCCTCTAAAATTTCTTCTTTTCCGGCCCCGCGGGTGGGCGAAGGCACCGTGACGACTATTTGCTTAAAATGCGGAGCGAGCAAAGACAGCATTTTTTTATAGTCTTTGTCTTTCATAAACCCGCACAGCAGGGTGGCCTTGCCGGCATACGGGGTGGCCTTAAAAAATTCCAAAAACAATTCTATGGCTTGGGGATTGTGGGCGCCGTCCAAAATAAGGGTTTGGCCGGGGCGGTGCAGAACCTCAAAACGCCCGGGCAGGCGCACCGTTTCAAACGCGCGGCGCACAGCCTCTTGCGGGATATGCAAACATTGTGCCAACTGATACACCACACACGCATTAAGCCCCTGGCGGCGGCCCAACGCATGTAATGCCCACTCTTGGCCGTCTGCCGTGTGTAAAATGGTTTGGTTATTGGGGAAATCAAACGCATAAGTAAAAAACGGTTGCCCTTCTTCCACAAATGTAAGCGGGGCGTTTTTTTCTTTGGCGATTTTTTTAATTTCTTCCCGCGCGGACGGATTGACTGCGCCGGAAAAACACGGCACGCCGGGCTTAATAATACCGGCCTTTTCCCGCGCGATTTGCGCCAGGGACGAGCCCAACAGCTGCATGTGGTCCAGCCCGATAGAGGTTATCACACACGCCGCCGGGGTGCAAACATTGGTGGGGTCTTTGCGCCCGCCGAGGCCCGTTTCCAACACGGCATAATCCACCCCCGCCCGCGCAAAATGGCAGAGGGCGGCGGCCGTTAAAATTTCAAAAAAATTCAGCTCTTGTTCTTCTTCTTGGAAAACCTGCAAAACGGCGGAGGCAAAATCCGCCTTAGAAATGTTTTGGGCGTTTACTTGGATACGCTCGCACGGGTCGCACAAATGCGGGGAAACAAACAGCCCGGTTTTATACCCGGCCTGGCGGAGTGTTTCGGCCGTCAGCGCGGCCACGGAGCCTTTGCCGTTGGTGCCCGCAATATGAATGACTTTGAACCGCTCCTGCGGGTTGCCCAAACGCTCCAAAAGGGCCGTCAAACCGTCCAGCCCGGCCCCGCACCCAACGCCGGTGCGCGTTAAAATATAATCAAATACTATCTTAAAACTCATTTTTATCCGGGTTATAACGGCGTATATCCGCCCCCAAAGCGGTTAATTTTTGCTCCAAATCTTCATAGCCGCGGTCTATGTGATACACGCGCTCAATTTCCGTCGTGCCGCGGGCCGCCAGCCCGGCAATTACCAGGGCCATACCGCCCCGCAGGTCGGACGCCATTACATGCGCGCCGGACAAACTTTCCACGCCGTTTATGCGGGCGATACTTTTTTCGGTTAAAATATCCGCCCCCATGCGCACCAGTTCCGGCGCGTGCATAAAGCGGTTTTCAAAAATATCTTCGTCTATTTCTGCCGCACCGTCGCAAAGAGCCATCAGGGTCATCCACGGGGCTTGCAAGTCCGTCGCAAAACCCGGGTACGGCGCCGTGCGCATCCGCAGCGGTTTTACGCGCCCTTCGTACGGCAAAACGTGTACGCTGTCGGCGGAAATTTCCAAGGGAACCCCCGCCTCCTGCAAATCTTCCAGTAAAATAGAGTTGTGTTCCGGCACACACTGATTAACCACCACATCCCCGCGCGTGGCGGCGGCGGCAATCATATAAGAGCCGGATTCAATCCTATCCGCCACTACGCTGTGTTCCGCCCCGTGCAAGGAACTTTTCCCGCGCACCGTTAAATTGCCTTTGGCGTCCGCCGTAATATCCGCCCCCATTTTGTTGAGGAACGCAATCACGTCGTCCACTTCCGGCTCTTTAGCCACGTTTTCCAACACCGTTTCCCCGGGGATTAAACAGGCGCACATCAGCAGGTTTTGGGTGGCCCCCACGCTGGGGAAGCGCAACACAATTTTGGCCGGTTGTAATTTATCCGCCGATAAAACCACGTTTCCGTTGGCGGTGACGGCTTGCGCCCCCAATTTTTCAAATCCTTTTAAGTGGATATCCACCGGGCGCACGCCGATAGCACACCCGCCGGGCAAGGGAATTTCCGCCGTCTTAAACCGGGCAAGTAGCGGCCCCGCCACCCAAAAACTGGCGCGCATTTGCTTGACCAGTTCATAAGGCAAACTATTTTTGAGCGGCCCGTTGGCGCTAATTAAAGCGGTACCGTTTTTATATTCCACTTTTTTGCCCAGATATTCCAAAATTTTAAGCGTGGTGCGCACGTCGCGCAAATTGGGCACGCGGTGAATGGTGCAAGGCTCGTCCGTCAGCAACGTGGCCACCAAAATAGGCAACGAGGCATTTTTGCTCCCGCTGGTTTGCACCACTCCGTGTAATTTTTTACCGCCCTGAATAATAAATCTGTCCATAAGAAAAAACTCCTGATAAAAATTAAATTTTTTGGGCTAAAACAAAACGCTCTATTCCAAATATATCTTTTTTTACGGTGGCCCGCCACCCCAAGCCGTTTAATAAGGCGGCCACCCCGGCCGGCTGGCCTTGGCAAAGCTCCAACCCCAAAATACTCCCCGCGTGCGTAAAACGGCCCGCGCGGCGGATAATTTGGCGGGTAAGCCGCAAACCGTCCGGGCCGCCGTCTAACGCCAAAGCGGGTTCCGCCTGTACTTCCCGCATGAGCCCGGGCAAATCCCCCGACGGAATATACGGCGGGTTAGACACAATAATATCAAAATCCCCTTGCACGTTTTCCCACAAATCGCTTTCTATAAACGTGATTTTTTCTTGCAGTTTTAAGCGCTCGGCATTGTGGCGGGCTACCTGTAAGGCGCGGGGCGAAATATCCGCCGCCGTCACGCACGCATGGGGCAGTTGCGCCGCCAACGCCAGCGCAATACAGCCGCTCCCGGTGCATAAATCTAAAATCTTCAGCGGGGCCGCGGGGTTAAAAAAATGGGCGGCCCAATCCACCAGTTCTTCGGTTTCCGGGCGCGGGATTAACACGTCCGGCGTGACGGAAATTTCCAAATTGCAAAAAGGCTGAAACCCCGTAATATACGCCAGCGGCTCCCCGGCGGCGTGGCGCGCCACCAGCCGCTCATACGCTTGATGTTTGTCCGCAGGCAAAGGCTCCTGCCCAAAGGCCGTAAGCCAAGTGCGGGACGTGTGCAACAGGTGCGCAAGCAGAAATTCCGCATTGGCGCGGGGTTCCGTACAGCCGGATTGGGTTAAAACCTGCTCCGCTTGCGCTAAAGAGTCCCGCACGGTCAGGCTCATAATAAGCCTGCCAGGGCCGTTTCAAAGGCGGAAAACTCAAACAAATTGACCGAGGCCGGTGCCGTGTGGATAATGCGGGCCAACAGGTTGTCCGGGTCGTTGACGATGGAATAAGAATTATAAAATGCCACCGTGGGTTTACGCAAGCCGCTGGCAATATGCACCACGGCCGTATCCGGCGTGATGACCACTTTGGCCCCGGCCACTAACGCAAACAAATCAAACACGCTGTCCGTTTCGTACAACAACACCCCTTGGCGCACGCCTTGTAAATATGCCTGGGCACGCGCTTTTTGGGAAGGCATACAAGGGATAATGGCCGGCAAATGCGTGCGGGCGGCCAATTCCTTCAAAATGCGGTGAATATTCATTTTATCCAGCGAGCGCGCCGCTATGGAGCCGAACGGATTAAGCAAAATATAGCCGTTCCCTTTATAATCGGCAATATGCTGTTTTAAGAACGCATCTCTTTTGGCCAGTTTGGCGGGCTGGAGCGGGATTTCGTAAGATTTATTCGGTTTTACTACCCCCAACTGGGCCAAAACGGCTTGTTCGTGGTCCACGCACCGCCCGGGCACTTGCCCGAACGGAATGGGGCTGGTGTAATAATCCAACACTTTATCCCCGCCGATAATATGCTTAAAAAGCGTCCAGTTGGCAAACGGTTTTAAGGAAGTATCCAACACTAAATCAAAGTGTTTCCGGCGCAGTTTAAGCGCATACCACAGCAGGGTAAGCCAACGCTGGTTGGGGCGCAAAACCCGCGGAATGGGCAGGCGGTAAACTTTATCAATATACGGCAATTCTTTCAAATACTCGTATGCCGAGCCGAAACACGCCACGCTGATTTTTATTTTGGGGTTCGTGCGTTTGATTTCCCGGTAGCAACAGGACGAAATTAACGCATCACCCAAGGAACCTTCCCCGCGCAAAATGAGAATGTTTTTCAAAAACCGGACATTAGGAATGGATTTCATGGAGAAGACCGTTAAATTTGTAAATTTTTGAGTTTTTGTTCCACACGCCACGCGCGCAAATCTTCCAAAATAGGCTCAATATTGCCCTGCATAATTTCCAATAAATTGTGGTAAGATTTATCGGTGCGGTGGTCCGTCACGCGGCTTTGCGGGAAGTTATAAGTGCGGATTTTTTCCGAGCGGTCCCCGGTGCCTACCTGGGATTTGCGCTCATCATAAATTTCTTTATTGCGCTTATCTTCTTCCATTTGGTACAGTTTGGCGCGCAGCATGGCCATAGCTTTTTCGCGGTTTTTGCCTTGGTGGCGTTCTTCGCGGCAGGCCACTACTACGCCGGTGGGTTTGTGGATAATGCGCACGGCGGTTTCCACCTTGTTGACGTTTTGGCCGCCGGCCCCGCCGGAGCGGCAGGTTTCCATAATTAAATCTTCGGGGCGGATTTCAATATCAATTTCTTCGGCTTCCGGCATAATAGCTACCGTGACGGTAGAGGTATGCACGCGGCCGGCCGTTTCCGTATCCGGCACGCGCTGTACGCGGTGGGTGCCTGCTTCGTCCCTTAACCACGAGTACGCGCCGTCCCCTTTAATAAACATACTTACATATTTGCACCCTTTTAAGCCGGTGGGCGTAAATTCCAAAATTTCGGTCGTCCAGCCTTTGGTTTGCGCAAAGTGCTGGTAAACGCGCAACAGTTCGTTGGCAAACAGGGCGGATTCTTCCCCCCCGGCACCGGGGCGGATTTCCAAATAAATATTTTTAGAGTCATTCGGGTCCGGCGGAATAACCAACACGCGCAACTCTTTTTGCAGTACCGGCAGTTTGGCTTCCAGTTCGGCCAGTTCGTCGGCGGCCATTTTTACCAGTTCTTTGTCTTCGCCGGCTTCAATCATGGCGCGGTCGTCCGCTATGGCTTTTTCCACGGCGTTTAATTCTTGCTCTTTTTCAATAATCGGGCGTAAAAAAGCGTGGCGTTTGGATTTTTGCGCCAGCTCCGTGCTGGAAAGGGAGCCGCTGGACAAATCGGCCTCCAGTTGCTTAAATTCGGCAATATATTTAGAAGTATCCATAAAATTCCTGTATTTATAAAAAGTTTATCCCGCCTCTCCCCGCAGGAAAAAGCCGGATAAACAAAAGAGCAGACCCCCTTGTTTGGAAGTCTGCTCTTTTCAAATTACCTGGCTATTTTGCTTCGGCAGTTTCGGCCTTTTTGGCAGCGGCTTTTTTAGGAGCGGCGGCTTTTTTAACTACTTTTTTTACCAATTTGGCTTTGGCTTTAACTTCCGTTTTCGGTTTGCGGACTACCGTTTTACCGGCGGTAGCGGCAAAGCGTTTGTTGAATTTGTCCACGCGGCCTTCCGTATCCAGCAGTTTCTGCTTGCCGGTAAAGAACGGGTGGCAGGCGGAGCAAATATCCAGTTTCAAATTATTGGTGGTGGAGCGGGTCAAAAACTTGTTGCCGCAGGCGCAAGTGACTTCCACAAAGTCATATTTGGGGTGTATTTTTTCTTTCATTTTTTATCTTCCTTTCAAAATCTTATAGTTTATTTTACCATATATTGCGGCATTTTGGGAAACAAAAATCTTCCCGCCGCCGGAGCAAACGCTAAAAAGCGTTTACTTCCATTTGTTTGAAGAAATCCTTATTGGATTTAGTGGCCGACAATTTTTCCAGCAGTAAGTTCATCGCGTCCACGGAGCTTAACGGCGCAAGCACTTTGCGCATAATCCAAACTTTATTCAGTTCGTCTTCGCTAAGCAGTAAGTTTTCCTTACGGGTGGAACTGCGGTTAATATCCACCGCCGGGAAAATGCGGCGTTCGGCCAATTTGCGGTCCAGGCACAGCTCGCTGTTGCCGGTACCTTTGAATTCTTCAAAAATTACTTCGTCCATTTTACTGCCGGTTTCCACAAGCGCACTGGCAATAATGGTTAAAGAGCCGCCTTCTTCCAAATTGCGGGCGGCGCCCAAAAAGCGTTTGGGCTTTTGCAAAGAGGTAGCTTCCAACCCGCCGGTAAGCACACGCCCGGAGGACGGCGCCACCGTGTTATACGCGCGGGCCAAGCGGGTAATGGAATCCAACAAAATAACCACGTCTTTGCCTTGTTCGGCCAAGCGTTTGGCTTTTTCAATGACCATTTCGGCCACTTGAATATGGCGTTCCGGCGCTTCGTCAAACGTGGAGGCAATCACTTCCCCTTTTACACTGCGGGCCATATCGGTCACTTCTTCGGGGCGTTCGTCAATCAGCAAAACCATCAGTACGGCATCTTTGTAATTGGTGGTAATGGAATTGGCAATAGCCTGCATAATCATTGTTTTACCCGTTTTGGGGGCGGCTACAATCAGCGCGCGCTGGCCTTTGCCGATAGGCGCAATCATATCTATTACACGCTGGGTGTAAGAGGTGCGGTCAATTTCCAACGTGAAACGCTTGTTGGGGTGGAGCGGGGTTAGGTTTTCAAAAAGAGGGCGGTTGTACACCTGGGAAGAATCCACCCCGTTTACTTTTTGCACTTGCAACATGGCAAAATAGCGTTCGCTGTCTTTGGGCGGGCGAATCAGGCCTTCAATGGTATCGCCTTTGCGCAGGCCGAAGCGTTTGATTTGGGAGGGCGAAACATAAATGTCTTCCGGCCCGGCCAAATAGTTATTTTCTTCGGAGCGTAAAAAGCCAAAACCGTCGGGCAAAATTTCCAACACGCCGCCGCCGTAAACAGAGCCGTTTTGCTTAGCTTGCATAGCCACAATTTTGCCGATAAGCGCCTGTTTGCGCAGGCCGGAGGTTTCTTCTATATTATAATTAACGGCTAATTTGGTCAGCTCGGCCACGCTTAATTTGTTTAATTCGCGCGCATCCATCGGTTTGGCACCGTTGGGTTGGCGTTTTTCGGGCGCGGGGGCATACGGGGCGTTAATGTTAGAAGTTTTATGCATAACGCGGCGCACTTCCGCCGGGCGGGCCGTTTCGGCCGGTTTTACATCTTCCCGCTTGGTGCGGGTATATTCCCGGGCGGGTTTGGCCGGTTTTTCCGGCGTTGTTTTTTCTTCCATGGGTACTCCTTCTTTTTGTTTAACCATAAATTGTATCCAGTGCGCGGGCAAGCCGGCACACTTTTTGCTCCAAATCTGTTTTAGTAGAACGGTTCGTCAAAATTACATCCGCCCGGGCGGCTTTTTGGGCCGGGCTCCATTGGTTTTTTAAGCGGACAATATAATCTTCCCGCGTAAGCCCCCGTTCTTTCAGGCGCGCGGATAAGGTTTCTTCCCCCGCCAAAATAAGCAGGGTCAAATCCATATATTTATCCCAACCGCTTTCAAACAATAAGGGCACTTCAAACACGGCCCAACGCGCGCCGCAAGAGTCCAGTTGTTTTTGGGCCGCTTGCCATACCAGCGGGTGAATACGCGCTTCCAACGCTTGGCGCTGTTGCGGGTTTGCAAAAACCTGCCGGGCGATAACGGCCGGGTCCGCACTGCCAAATTCCTGCCGTAAAAAGTCCTGCACTTGCGCTTGGGCGCGCACTTGACGGGCCAAATCGTCCGCGCTGACGGTAAACACGCCGCACGCCTTAAAAGTGGCCAACACAGTGCTTTTGCCGCTGGCCATACCGCCCGTCAACCCCACTACATAAGGTTTTGCCGTATGTATCATAAAGCAAGTTTTTCCAGTTCGTACCAATTTTTACCCGCTTTGGCACTGGCCAAGAGCGGCACCCGCAGTTTAACGGCATTTTGCATTTTATTTTTTACAAATAAAGCCGTTTCTTTTAAGGTATCGGCGGGTACCTCAAAAATCAGTTCGTCATGCACCTGCATAACCATTTTAACGGGAGTATTACGGACTTCCTGGAAAATATCTAACATGGCTTTTTTAATAATATCCGCCGAGCCGCCCTGCACAATGGTATTAATGGCGGCCCGTTGGGCAAAAGAACTCATCGCACCCACGCCCATATTAAACTCGGGCAGATAACGGATATGCCCCAACATGGTTTTTACATAACCGTTTGCGCGGGCGGCGGCCACATTTTCGTCAATCCACCGGCGCACGCCCTGATACGTCTTAAAATAATTATCTATATATTCTTTGGCTTCGCGCATGGAAATAGAAAGCGCCTGGGATAGGCCCATGGGGCCCTGTCCATAAATAATACCAAAATTAATTGCTTTTGCACTAGAGCGCATTTGGTCCGTCACCATCAGCGGCATTACGCCAAACACTTGCGCCGCCGTTTGCGTGTGAATATCCCCGCCGTCTATAAACGATTGCGTTAAAACGGGGTCTTGGCTTTCGTGCGCCAACACCCGCAAATCAATTTGGGAATAGTCCACACTTAACAGCATATTGCCTTCTCCGGCGCAAAAAGCGGTGCGCAGTTGGCGGCCTTTGGCGGTGCGGACAGGAATATTTTGCAAATTGGGGCTGGAACAGGACAAGCGCCCCGTGACCGTGCCGGTTTGGTCCAAATAAGCGTGAACCTTGTTTTGTTCGTCCGCCAACAATAATAAATTATCCACATACGTTGTTTTTAATTTACTGCTGGCGCGGAAATCCAAAATTTCCTGTGCAATAGGGTGAACATGGGCAATTTCCGCCAATACTTCTTCGTCGGTGGAATAGCCGGTTTTGGTCTTTTTGACCGGCGGAATTTTTAATTGCTCAAATAACAACACACCTAATTGTTTGGGCGAATTGACATTGACCGGGTAGCCCGCCCGCGCATCTATTTGCGCCTGAAGCGTGTTCATTTCCTGCAGTAAAACAGCTTGAAATTCCTTCAGCCAAACCGGGTTTACGCGCAAGCCCTGGTGTTCCATATCCGCCAAAACGGAAAGAAGCGGCAGCTCCATATTTACAAACAAATCATACATCCCGCTTTTTTGCAAATCGTCCGTCAGCTTGGTTTGCATTTTCCAAATATATTGGTTATAAAGCGGCAGGCGGGCCTGGGCGTTTTCCCCCGCAATTAATACGGAAAAATAATGCGCGCACGCGGCAGAAAAACTTAAATCGCCGGACGGGTCCAACAAATAGCGGGCCAGGCGGCCGTCAAAACAGCGCAGGTATTGGCCGCCGAGCAACAGGCCGGCTTCGCGCAAGGTTAATTTTAAGTCATAGCCCACTTTCAAAACGGTATCATCTAAAACGATTTTTTGCAAAGCCGCCTGCTGAACGGAAGACACTTCCGCAAGCGGCGTTAAGGCGCAGGAAGTTTCGTCCGTAGCGCAGAGCAACAGTTCGTCTTCCACATGCAAAAAGAGCCGCCCGGCCGAAGGCACTTTGGCTAAAATTTCGTCCAGCGTGCCTAGCGGCGTTTGGGTTTGGAAAAGCGTTTCCTGCGGTTGGGCCGGCTCAAAAGACGTTAATAAATTCTTAAATTCATAGCGGGAAAACAAATCCGCCAACTGCCGCGGCTCCGGCGTGCAAATGCGGTAATCCTGCAAATCAAACGGCATGGAAAGGTTGCTGTCCAACACGACCAACTGTTTGGAAAGCAGGGCCTCTTCCACATGCGCCCGGATTTTGGCCGCCACCGACGGTTTTAAGGACGGGTCATCATTTTGTGCGGCGCGGATAATATCCTGCAAGTGGCCGAATTTTTTAATCAGCTCCACCGCGCTTTTGGGGCCCACGCCCATAATGCCGGGGATGTTATCGGACGCGTCGCCCACAATGGCAAAATAATCCGGCAGGAATTTTGTTTCCACCCCAAATTTTTCCACGGCGGCTTCCGGCCCCTTAAAACCGTCTTTCCCGCCCGAGGGCCAAATGCTGATTTTATCACTCAAAAATTGGTAAACGTCTTTGTCGGACGTGACCAGCACGCTGTGTAAGTTCTGCTTGGCGGCGCTTTGGGCGATAAACGCCATTAAGTCATCCGCCTCAATGCCGTCTTTGGCTACCACGGCAAAACCCATTTCTTTCACTAGTCCGCGCGCCAAATTTAACTGGCTGATAAGCGCGTCATCCGGCTTTTTGCGCGTGCCTTTATAAGATGGGAGCAACGCCTTGCGGCGGGCACAACCGCCCGGAGAATCAAAACAAACAGCCGCATATTGCGGATGTTTTTCATGCAGAAATTTAGTCAGCCAACGCACAAACCCGTACAACGCACCGACCTCCTGGCCGGAAGTCGTAGTCAGTTTTGGCAACGCATGGTAATTGCGGTGCAAAAAGCCGTGGGCATCAATTAAAAATAAGGTTTGTGCGGGTATCATTTTATGGGAATGAAAAGTTAGGAAGATTTTTTATTTATCCGCCCGCTTTTTGCGGCGGGCGGAAACAAAACAGACTATGCGAAACGCTTATAAAAGCGCGTTGAGTTTTTCCTGCAAGGCCGCTTTGGATTGCAACCCCACGCTTTGGCCTTTTACTTCGCCATCCTTAAAGAAAATAATGGTAGGAATGGAAGTAATGCGGTATTTGGTGCTGGTATCGGCGCCGTCGTCGGTATTCAATTTGCATACTTTCACTTTGCCTTCATATTCTTTAGCCAGCTCTTCCACCACCGGGGCCAACATGCGGCACGGCCCGCACCAGGTAGCCCAAAAGTCCACCATCACGGGGCCTTTGTGCTGCAAAACTTCTTGTTCAAAATTTGCATCCGTTAAAATTACTTCGCTCATACTTCCCCCTTAAATAAATACTTATTATATAGTGTACATAAAAAACAGCCCACTCTGTCAACTTATAAAACAGATTATGCCACCGCGCCCGCTAATTATGTAAAATGATTCAAACAACCTAAAGGAACCGTTATGAAAGAAAAAACGATTTGCATTGTCACGCCGGACAGCCGCACCTATTACCGCGCTTTGCCGCTGGCTAAAGAATATTTGGATAAAGACCATAACGTCATCAATACCGCCGGGAAACTGCCCGACGGCCAACTGGAACAAATTGAAGTGACTAATAAGACCGTCAAAACCTTAAAAAACGGGAAAATTGACGGCGTATTGGAAGTTATCAACCTGGCGGAAAACGCCGTCACTTTCAGCGAGCTTTACCAAGACGGCCAATTAATTGATGTAAAAGACCGCACCGAACACGGCCGCCATATCAAGCCGGCACAACTGGCGCCTAAAGCCTCGTTATATCCGGGCACGGTTATTAAAAGCAGTAAGGGCAGCCGCTCGTTTTATGTGCAAGGCAAAGAAGTGGCCGAAGAAACCCTTTCTTCCAACGGAACCACCGTGGAGCTGTTGGGGCAAATTCCGGACGGAGATGCCAAAGAATTTAACGAAAACGGCCAAGTAGTTATGGAAGCCGTTTATCAAAACAACCAATTAAATGGCGAAATGGTGCAATATGACGAATCCGGCGAGATTATCTCGCGCGAAACGTATGTAAACGGTATGTTGCAAGGGGAAGCGCATTATTACCAGTACCGTAATGACGAAAAATTTTGGGCCGATTGCAGTTATGATAATTCCCTGTTGCACGGAAACAGGGCCGTATATTACCCGGACGGCACCTTAAAACAGGAAGAAAACTACCGCCACGGCAAATTAAGCGGCATAAAAACCACTTATTACAGTAGCGGCAAGGTGGAACTGCGGGAAAACTACACCGACGGCAAACTGACCGGAAAGCGGACGTTGTACTTCCCGGACGGAAATTTGTGGTATCAAGAAAATTACAAAGCCGGGCGGTTGGAAGGCGACCGGGTGGCGTTTTTCCCGAATGGGGTAAAACGGTTGGAAGAATTTTATGTGGACGGCATGATGGAAGGCATCCGCAAAGTATATGCCGAAAGCGGCGAACTGCTAACCAGTGAAGAATACCACTGGGGCGCTTTAGTACATAATACGGAGCGGCACCATGGCTAATACCAGCAAACAGTTCTGCCCGGCAAAAATAAATTTATTTTTGGAAGTGACCGGCAAACGCCCCAACGGCTACCACAATTTGGCTATGCTGTTTGGCAAACTGACTTTGGGCGACGATTTAACGGTGGAAGTTTCCCCCGCCGAAGAAACCTCTATTACGCTGGATATTACCGGCCCGCTGGGGCAACACTTATCCGGCGACGGCACCAACATTGCCTACAAAGCGGCCCAACGGTTTTTGGAGCAGTTCGGCTTAACGGCCCGGTGCCACATTACGCTAGTTAAGCGTATCCCCATGGGGGCGGGCCTGGGCGGCGGAAGTTCCGACGGGGCCGGCGTGTTGCGCGCGTTGTGTGAAATTTACCAAAAACCGCGCCAAAGCGTAATGGCATTGGCCGCCAAATTGGGTGCGGACGTGCCGGTATTTATGTATGAAGAAACATTTATGAAAGGGGAAGGAATCGGCGAGGTTTTAACCCCGGTTCACGCCCCGGGCAAAATGCCGTTTGTAGTGTTGGTTTACCCCTGCACGGCGGTAGCCACCAAAGGGGTGTTTGCGCGGCTGAAATTGCCGGAACAAAAAGAATGCTTGACAAATGTTTCAAAATTAAATAAACTAATTAAAGACATAGGATGTGGGAAGCCACTAACGGCTTGGAAAGATTTACTCTTTAACAGGCTGGAAGAGTGTGTGTTTCCGTGTGTTCATTCCGTCAGGAATACGAAAGAAGCTCTTTGTAAATTAAATGCGGACTCTGTGTTAATGTCCGGCTCTGGTTCTACCGTTTTTGCACTGGTAGACTCCGAAACGAAAGCCAAGGATTTGGTAAATAATATAAGAAATACAGAAAGATTAGTATTCTTTTCGGCATTTCGGAGGGAGACGGATGAAAATAACGGAAATACGGATACATCTTATGGGGGAGGACCGTCTTAAAGCGTTTGCCAGTGTCACTTTTGACGATTCGTTCGTCGTAAGGAACATGAAGGTAGTGGAGGGCACAAAAGGCGTATTTCTGTGTATGCCATCCCGCAAATTACCCGACGGCACCCATAAAGATATGGTCCATCCTATTAACCAGGAATTCAGGAAATACTTGGAAGAGAATGTTTTGAAAGCCTATAACGCCGAACTGATTAAGCATCCCGCCGGGGCTGACCAAGATAAAAACATTCTTGAACAAGCAGCAGTGAAAGACAACACGGGTAGCAACGAGAACTGAAAAAGGGTTTTCAGAGCAGTTTAGGGCATAGCCCCAAACGGTTATGAAAAAGTTTTAATTCCGGATAGTGAAACGGTATCACCACTGGTTTTGGTCCAGTTATTCTAGGTTCGAATCCTAGTCCGGAAACCATCTACAAACTGGGAATACCGCCAAACATACGTTTGGCGGTATTTTTTATCTGATTTTTACGGTTTTTATCTGTTTTCCCCGCCATTTTTTATTGTTTACTGTTTTCCCCCCGCCTGTAAACGCGACCCTATAATTAGCGCGGTATGCCTTTTATCTGATTTTTACGGTTTTGCGGCTTGCCGGGCAGGGTTTGTTCTCTTTTTCTTCATAAAAACATTGAAAAATTAGGCTTTTTTAGCTATATTATTTATGAGGATGAATTCCGCTACGGGCGTTGGCGTTGGGGACCGATTTATTGGCAATCACAATGCGTTTTCATTCTCTTTGGAAGGCCCCAGGCAAGGCGCTAAACGCGATACTGCTAATTTTTGGGGTCTTCTTTTTTACGCACGGCCCCTTATCTTTCTTTATTGATTTTCAACCATTCACTGGGTTTATATCTAGCGTCCGGATTCAAATTTGCGGACAGTAAATCCGGTTAGAATTTCTTTTACGCCTTTAATTGCCGGGCACTCCGCGCGCTTTTGTCTATCCCCCCTTGAAAAATTAGGCTTTTTTAGCTATACTATGAGGGCTAGCAGAGGAGCGCGAGGGGTCTTCCCTCACAACATGCGGCTTCTGCTGGCTCTTTTTTATACAACTTTCTCGCCCCGCGTTTGGCCGCACTGCCTTTCCGTAAACGATATTTTTACCCTGTTTTTTCATTTAACCCCTTGAAATAAAACTTTTTATTCGCTATACTACTTATGTGAGATAATCAGCGGCGAGGGTGTTTGCCAGTAATGGCCTCTCTCATTTTGCGTTGATTATCTCTTTTTTTATTCCCATTCATCTAACCCCTTAAAAGAAGCATTCTAATTCCACAGAATACCCCTTGTTTTTTCCATTTCATTAGGTATACTATCTGTAGAGGAAGGAACGGGAGCCCCGGCATTAGGAGTCGGCAAGCTGACAGTTCCTTCCTCGTTTTTTCTTTAACGCTTTACAAAAAACTTTTTATCCGCTATACTGTTAGTTGGCAAAGTGAATCGTTGCGGACGTTAGGGATACCGGGGGTTGAATATCAGCCATCAAATCCGTTCACTTTGCTTTTTATTTATAGAATATTTTGGATTGCAAGCGCTTGTTTTTCTTCCCTTATCCTTTTCTCTTTTTGCAGTAAACACGCAATTCCGGCCCGCTTTTTGCCGTTTTTGGTCTTATTTTCGTGGGAAACTATGGGCTTTTGAGGTTATCCGACCGGAGGAACAACAACGAAATGGAAAAAATTAGGAAGAAATACCCCCGGCAGAAGAATGAATTTTCCACCAAACAATGCTTTTCCGCAAACACGGCACGCACAATTTTACAACCGCG